>Ga0247670_1000212_pt1 | contig 16726 bp, 11 predicted proteins | sample CNK11_metaG_FD_183042 | JGI IMG/M metagenome (GOLD analysis project Ga0247670, IMG submission 183042) | Soil microbial communities from Purdue University Martell Research Forest, Indiana, United States - CNK11 | ecosystem: Environmental > Terrestrial > Soil > Temperate forest > Bulk soil...
CATCCGATTTTCAGAGCTGCCATACCACTATACGATGAATTGTTTATGGGTCCCGGGGTCATGTAAGCGATGTTATTACCAGACCCATTTGGGCTTAAAACCTTGAGAAAATTAGTTACATCTTGCCACATATTCGTGTCATAGGTGCGCAATTGATGCCCCTGATACAAGGTCGTGCCTTGCGAGACATAATTGAAAATGTTCAATGGGACAATCCCCAAGCCCTGACTCTGCGCCATTTGTAACAAGCGAACTGTGGAAACAGCATTCGTCTGTTTGTAAAAACGGTTGATGACTTGATGTTCCTGCGCGGATTTATCAAGCAACGCAATCAGATTATAGTTCTGCTGCGCCATTTCCTCCGTTTGTCCGGAATCCGGTTGCACCGTCGAGTTACCGGTCCCGGCTACGAGATAAAAGAACATATCCACGCAGGGCAAAACTGGATCAATCTTGCCGTTCAGAAGACCGCCTGTTCCGTTGCGAGCCGGGCTGATTCTGGATAAACCTGCCGACCAAGTTGAAAGAATGTCCATCTTGTGCAGATGTTGATTCACCTGGTCGAAACTGCTCACCTTTTCATAATACGACATGCCCGCTAAATACATGAGCGCACCCATATACACATCCGGCGACACGCTGTTAGTGAGTGCGGAGTTGGTGCGCAGACCATTTTCCATCTGCCATATATCAGCCGCGTGAACATTGAGCATGTCGTGAGTTACTTGCCCGTAATTCAGACAAATGGCCGCTTGATCACCCTTGCGCAGCGGACGTTCAAGATCGATTTTTTCCCCGGCGCTGAAACCCAAAAACGACAAGGTCGGATCAATGGCATAAGCCGCGCTCAAGGCCCGATGCCGGTGGTAATGGAAGCGAAAACCCAACTGGTCATCGCTGGATGCCAATGTCAGCGACAGCGCTTGTCTTGACAGCAGATTGGTGTCGTTTCCAAAGGAAAACTGGTTCGTGATGCTCGAACGAAATGGCAACAATATCAGATTCAACTGCACCTGCGTGGAATTGGTGACATACTGGTAGATGTAGAATTCGCGGTTATGTAAATCACATAGCCGCATGTCACCAGTCTGAATATCCTTGGTCGGGTCGGCCAGACTGTAGATCTCCACGCTCACCGTGTCAAAGATGTTGGTCAGCGTTGGGCTGATGTTGGTGATGGCACTGGAAGTCAGATTTTCAATGGACCTGCTGACGTTCGTTATCCAAGTCGGTGTGGGAAAGTCCTGCCATCGGGCGTAATTGTGCCGCCGATTGAGGATTTTGACCCCGATGTCATCCACCGAAATGCCCGGATGATTTTGCTGGAGCGTCTGCTGCAAAAATCTTGGAAAGATGACGCTGGGTGTATTGTTGCCATCCACCGCCAGATTCAACAGATTGGTGCTGGCATAAATGTAATCCTTCAGCCAACCGTAGGCGTTGCTATAATTGGTGGGCATCATGTCATACAGATCAAATCCTTCGCTGATTTCGTAGTCTTTCAGCCAAGGAAAGATATGCACCCAATTTGTCCCGATGTAGGCAGCCACCCACGGATAATTCACTCCGATCATGGTGTTGGTGGTGTAAAGCTTTCCGGCTTCCGTAAAGCCGCCATGCACTTGAAATTTTAACATCCGGCTCAAACGCGCATCTAAAATCTGGATTCCGTTTCGTGGCGCAAACTCATAGACGGCAGGCACACCGGCTTGTCGCAGCAGATAAACCAGCAATGCGCACTGCTCAACGGGCGAACCTTGTTTTTCAAGGAAGGCTCCCAAGGCACCGCGCGTGACTCCAGTTGGATTGATGGATTGTTCGGCAACGTTGCCATTGTCGCTGTAATCCATCGGGTCGGTCAGACCAATTTCATTTACCACATAGTTTGCCAACGCAATCGGATCGTTGCCCATGCAGGCGACAAAATTGTCCAGGATCGGATGGCGTCGCAGCTCGGGACTGTTATCAAGATTCGTGGCAGCGGACGGGGTGAAATTAACGATGTTTGTGACCGGAGGCGTGTTGGTCAGTATTTCAGCAACAGTTTTGCCCGCGTAAAATGGCGGCAGTGGGCTGCCGTCAAAATGTGGCTGGTCAAGAAACACCGAACGCCATGCCGGACGCTGCTCAAATTCCATCGTGTAAAGAAATGACGGCGAAGTAAAACCAGACCCATCCAGTACCATCCAATTGGTGTCCACAGAACTATATTCCTGAACCATATAATAGAAATTGGTGGCTTGGTTGTTTGCCGTATGTGTCATCACATATCCGGGATTAGCGCTGGCTCCCCATTTTAGATTGGGTGTGGCAGAAAAAATGTTTCTCAACCCAAAATTGTTTGTTGTTAGCTGAAAGGCGGAACCCGTGTATGCGTAGTTGGTGCTGGTTGCTATCTGAAACCCATTCGTAATGTATCTTTGCCAGCGATTGGTGTCAGAGTTGAACGGAAATTGTGGGGGATACATGAAGATCACGCCCGCATATCCAAAATTGGTTTGGTAAAATACGTCTATCCGAATAGCGCCCACTGTAATCGGCGGCGATGGAGTCGCCGACATGCCCATGCCTGCAGCAATGCCGAAGCTGTAAGGCTGGTTGAGATATAAAGGCGTGCCTCCCACTCGCTCGCCAAAAGCCACAATGGGATTATTGAAAGCGATCCGGTTGCTGACAATGTTTTGCGACAGCGGATTTGTGGCGTTGTAATGATAGAGAGTGGTCGAGCTCCATGAGGAAATTTGGTATAAACTTGCTGCGTTTCCATTCAGGTTGCTATACACAACCCCTTTTTCATAATCCAAAGGCACGACCTGCGACCAGTAGCTTGGATCACCACCACTGCCCCGCCAATATCGTCCAGTCGGCAACGACACGGAGTTGGTCACTGAACTTGAAGGTAAAAGTGTGACAACTGCGTTGGTGGAGAGGCCTGTGAAATATGACGCGTTCGTGAGCAAGCTCAATACAACCGTTTTGGCGGCTGCAATCGAATTGGTCAATCTTACAGACAAATTGGTGGAAAAAACACCTGATCCCATCGTTATGTTGGTGGGAAAGGCGGGATAATCCATCCCGTATACGGCTGTGCCGCTGACAGCCAGTTTTACGGTAACGGCAGTGCTGTCACCGGTGCGAGTCACTGTGAATACTCCCGCGTTTGTGGTATAGGCAAAAGAAGTCGTTGCATTTACCATCACTATTATGGCCGCAGATGTTTTTGTTGTGAGCAATACGACGGTCGCCAGCGCCAAGAATATTTTCGACCATTTTTGAAAAATCATATTTTATCCTCCTGATTGATTCCCCTTTAAATTACTGCAACACCATCCCGTTGGTCGGGCTGTCAATAAATACGGTCAAAATCCCCGCACCTGGATTGTTTGGGTCGGCAGCCTGCCAGAGGGGAATGTTATTGGTGTCCAGAATGGTCCTGAAAAAACCTGTTTGATAATCCGCCATGTCTAACTGGTAATTCGTCTGGCCGGGTGCGCCAATCGCCGCAAACGTCCAGGGATACGCCGGGTTGGCCAGCACCGGCGTCCACTGCAAATCATAATTTGCCGTGCCAATGTTGTTCGTGAAGGCGATGGAAAATGTATTGGTGCCCAGTGGGGTGATGGTCAGGACCGGGGCTGTCTGGGACAGGGCAGTCAAGGCCGTGACAATAATGATCAAGCCGCTGCCGAAAACTCCGGCAAATGCTATCCAGTTTTTTGTGATGGTTTTCATTTGATTGATTGATTCCAATTCTTTTCCAAATCCGATGCTCCTGTGAATGGATGTATTTCTATCGCCGGCCATTCTCCGAGTCAACCAGCAAAGTCCACCTATAAGTGGTTTAAGATGCTTTTTCATACCGGCTAGATTTACGGTTTGTGCCGCCCAAAATCTTGAAACATCGCAAACTGCTGGCCGAAGCAATCCGCCTTCACCGTCGAAATGCGAAATTGACCCAAGAAAAGCTGGCAGAACTTGCTGATTTGAATCCCAAATATATCGGCGAGATCGAGCGCGGCATGAAAAATATTTCCGTGGATGCCCTGATCCGCATCGCGGCGGCAACTAAAACGCCCATTCGTGATTTTTTCTGCGATATGTAAGCCACCTTTCACCCTCGCATTATCAACGCGCCTCAAAAACAGACACGCTTGGGCACCGGGCAAATGTAGGTTGGCAATCATTTCAACTGTTCACCGTAAATCCTGCGGATTTCAATTCGGCAATCAATTTTTCCCGAAGTTGAGGATGCACCTGAATCTCAGTATGTCCACTGGTGTTTTCAGACGTTAAATTACAACGCCGTTCCAGCCATTCCGACGCACGCCGGTTTTGTGGTTCAAACACCAGGGTTTGGCTTCGACAAATCACAATAACGTCAGGGTTCATTTCTGGACAATCCGAATCAGGCCCAAGCCGCGATTCCCACCGCCGGAGCTTTTCCCATATTCGTCGCTTGATTTTGTCTTCACACGATTTTAACTCCGTCGTCTTCATCATCTGTTTTCAAGCGGCAAAACCGTTCCTTCCGAAATCGGAAGAAATCTTAGGCCGCGCTCCATTACTGTCAATGCAAAATTGTGGGCAAAATCGTTCCTCAAAATCTGGTCGGCCCGGTCGTGCGAAAAATCCGTTACGGAAAGGGTTGGACGCAGGCAATGCTCGCTGCTCGTTGTTCGCGTGTCGGCTGGGACATCGGCGAAAATACAATTTCTAAAATCGAAGCTCAACTTAGATGTGTTAAGGATGTGGAACTGGTTTTTCTGGCGCAAGCCCTGAAAACCAATGAGCAGGCATTGTTCCCCGTTCGTCATTAATTTCCGCCGCGAATAATTCGCCCGCGCGTGATTCTCAAATGCCAGCAATTCGTCTCGCGTCACGCTTCAATGCTCCAGGAACAATCATTGCCGTCCAATCTGCGAACCGTCAGCGCCGTGTTGCGCGGACGATTAGAGCGGGGTGAAGCGGCGCGGCGAGTACGGATGCTCATCATCGTGACCAAGCGTGAAATAAATCCGGCGAGAACTTCGGCGACACGATTCAATCCCTTGAATGGATTATTGGAACATCCAACTCGAAACGGTTGCGCTGCAATTGCGCCGCCATTTTGAATAGGTTGACGGCATGGGTCGCACTTCCAAAAATTTGCTGGCAAAGCGCGTGGCGAAATATCTCGCCACAAAATCCCGGTCCGTGATTGAGCGACTGGCGAGCAAACGGAGTCTGCCGACGAAAAAGCGCAACAGGCGGGTGTTGCGCTTGCCGCGGAATTGGCAGAAATGGGAAATCGCCCTGATCGGCACTGCGCCGGATAATGTCGTTGCGCAGAAAACTGGCCGGAGCTTGGTCGGCGTCAGAAAGAAGCGTTACCAATTGGGACTGCCCGGCATGTTTTTAGTCAAGGCTTGGACACCGGCGGAAATCGCCTTTCTGGGCCAGCTGCCCGACAAGGAAATCGCGCGACGGCTGACACGGAGTTACGGCGTGGTTCAGCACAAGCGCACGCAATCGGGCATTCCAAACTCTGCCGGATTCCTGCGCTATTGGACATCAGCGGAAGACCGGCTGTTAGGCACGGCTTCCGACGCGGAGATTGCGCGCAAATTCAATCGCAGCCTCGCCAGCGTCTCCATGCGCCGACGGCATTTGGGGATTCAGTCAGCCAATCCGAATTATCGTCTTTGGACGAAGCCTGAAGACCGGATGTTGGGGCAATTCCCGGATGAGGAAGTGGCGAAACGATTAAAACGGTTGGTCTCATCCGTGCATCATCGGCGCTGCAATTTGGGCATTGGCCTACCCGATCCGCAAGTGCGCCCGTGGACGAAAGCAGAGGATGCGTTGTTGGGGACAATGCCGGATGAAAAGCTGGCGAAGAAACTCAATCGTCCCCAGATGGGCGTGTCGCTCCGGCGGCAACGGCGCAAAGTTCCCATTTTTGGTTCGTTGAGACCAAAATGGACGCCTGCCGCCGATGAATTATTTGGCAAATTTTCAAATGCGGAAATTGCCCGGCGTTTGGGCCGGACGCATTCGTCGGTGCAAAATCGCCGGTTTCGGTTAGGCATACCGCCACCGGATCGCCGGATGCGCCGGTGGGCGGCACTGGAAGATGCCTTGTTGGGAACGATGCCGGATGCGGCTTTGGCAAAACAGTTGAACCGTTCGTTGGCGAGCGTCCGAGGCCATCGACATTTCAAAGGCGTGGCTGGCCATGTGAAATTGGAGCCATATTTGGGTGATTAGATTGAGCATCTCGTTTTGAGTAATTTCTAATTTGTTTTGCGGCTTCGGTCTGGCATTGGCGGCGGTAAGTGATAGGCGGAGCGGTGGAACGGCATGAGTGAAGCCGCCCGCCGGAGCGACGCTGCCAATGCCAGACGGAAGCCAACGCGACTGCGTTTTCCACTGTCCGTCCGCGACGAGCGCGCGTTACAGGGCTGTGTAACGCGCGTTGGTCGCGGCATCCCGCGCTTGCGTTTCAAGCGAATTGTGTTAATTGTCCCATTGAGGCACGACGAAAGTTGTGGTTTTCCGACTTGGCTAGAGTTGGCGAAAGCTGGCTTGATGATGCCCCTTAAATCCTATCATAGGTCAGGTAAATACCTGTTTCTCCCTCAATTGAGCCTTTATTGGCGAGAACTGACGCCGGTTTGCTGTCAGTTTGATGACCCCCAGCTACTCAAAGATACTTTGAGAGGTTGGCTTTTGGAATCCCTGTGTGCCTGAAAGTTGTGATGATTTCATTACAATTTTGATTTCCGGTTTCAGCCAGGCGTTGCGTAAAAGCGAAAGGAAAACCATGCAGATAAAAAATGACGTGTCGGCGTCGGATGCTGTGACGATCAGCAAAAGTGCGTCCGCCCTGGGCCTTCACGAATTCAGCCTGCTCTCGCGCATCCAGGCTGGTGACATCATCGCCGCCAGGCTGTGGTCGGGTGAAATGGCCATACCCATCAGCGAACTGGAACGGCTTTCCAAGCTGTCCATTTATTCTCTGGCCATTCCACTAGACAAACCGGAGTCGGTCTTGCCTGACGCCCGCTTGGGCATTAAACAGGAGCCTTACAGCGGATCGCGGCGCGAAGGTGAACATCAGGAATATCATGTGCCGGGGAATGATTCCCGGCGCTTCACTGATTCCGAAATGAGGGGCTACCGCGCCGCCTTCAGCGTCATCGCCACGGAATTTGAATCATTAGGCGAATTGCGAAAGCAGTTGGAAAAACCTGTGGCAGTTATTCCTTCGCCTGAAAAGGAAATCTGCACGTCACAGTTTGGCGTCTGGCAGGTCCGTTCAACGCTGCTGAATCTCGGCCCAAGCGATGTCTTGCTTTGCCAGAAGCAAAACGGCTTTGCGGTGATTGAACGCTTCCACGACAACGTGCCTTATGCCAAAGCCAACGGCATCGCGGAGATTCTGCTGGAAAGAAATGATCCGCGCGAACTGACGGCGGCTTTCAATGCGAACGCGAGACACACGCTGGAATTCATGGCGAGCAATCAGGTCGCCACGGCGCAGAGGATAATTTGGGGACAATTTCACGAGCATCGCCCGGCCCGGTTAGTCGAGGCGATTTCGGAGTGTTGCCGGTTGGCGGTCACGGATGAGGAGACAATTTCGCAGACGCAAACGGTGAGGCATACAAATTCAAACAAGCAAGGCCACAACCGGGGCATGAGGATTTAAGGAGGGCGCATGAATCCAGACATCGAACGGTTTTTGAATTTAAGGCATCTTCCTGATCGGCTGACGGCAGCAGAAACTGCGGCCAAGCTTGGTATTTCTCCACATGAAGTTCCCATTCTTGTGGCCAAGGGATTATTGAAGCCATTGGGACATCCAGCGGTCAACGCCCCAAAATACTTTTTGACGGCGACATTGAAAGATTTAGAGCGCGATGAGAAATGGCATGGTAAGGCGGCAGATGCCATCACGGAATACTGGCGACACAAAAATGCCCGCAAACAAGATTCGACGGACGCCCGTCAGTCGGCCAGCCTGCAAACCCAAGACGCCAGGGCAGGGGACTGACGCGAAAAAAGGCGCAAGCAGAGAATCGTCCGTTTGCGCCCTTGGACTTCGTTTTTAGCTTACGCTGCCTGCGGTGCGATTTTCTGTTCGTATTCCTCCAGTGAGGGCAACAGCACCTTGGCTTTCTTCGCATACGCACGAGTCATTGCATTACTGCCATGTCCCAGGTTTTCCATCGCAAACCGTTCGGGGTAGCCGCAGGTCTTGGCGCGTTCCGCCCAAGCATAACGATAGCTGTGCAGCGACACGCCGGAAACGCCCACCAGATGACAACGCCGCATGAACGCCTTGGCCCGGTCGGATTCTTTCATCGGCGCGATGCGCGGAAGCAGAAAACCTTCGCCCGGCAGGTCATTGAGAATGTTTTCCAACGTTTTTCCAAAATGAAGTTGCACGACCGAGCCGGTTTTCATCCGGTTAAAACCGATGACTTTCATTTCCCAATCAACATCCTCCGCGTGCAAATTGGCCACGTCCGATTGAGAGCCGCCCAGATGCCAGAGCAGGTTGTAAAATGCCCGCCATTCAGAATTTTGCTCGCCCGCCAAAATTTTCTCATGCTCGGCACGCGTGATGCCTCGTTTGTCCTTGAACCGGATTTTCGGCCAGCCCTTTTTCGGCAACACCGGCCACGGCAGCCACGACATATCGAGGGCGAAGTTTTGCAACCGGCGCAAAAAGATATTGGTGCAAACCGTGCCATTTTCCAAAGCACGCAGAAAATGCTCCGGGCGTGTCTCCAGCACGACGAGATTCCGAATCGAGTCAAAGGCTTTGTCCTTGATGGCCGTCACCCAGCGTGTCTGCGTATTGCCATTTTTTAGTTTGAGAATTTCGTCCATCACGCTTTGCCAAGTGCGGCTCGCGGCGGCGGGATCGCCGGCTTTCCAATAGACGCGCGCCAGATGCAAACTGAAGGCGGGCGCGGCGGCGGTTTCGTTTTTGGCCGCGACCAGACGATGGGCTTCGGCTTTGTCGCGGGTTTTGAGGGTTTCCTGCTGGCCGGTCTGGAGGTCCTCGTAATAATAAATACCCCAAGGCCGGAGGAATACACGGTAGCGTTGTTTCATGTCATCTTTCATGGTTATGAGCATGAACCAATTCAATCCGGCTGCGTTAGCGAGTAGTGGCCGAGTTGGTCTCGGATAGTAACCGGATTGTGCGGCTACTGAAACTTCCACTGAAACTTTGACTCCCTGATTTCGTAACCGACTAACGCCCAAGCGTTAGAAAGTGGAGCCAATGGCCGGGATTGAACCGGCGACCGACGGTTTACGAAACCGTTGCTCTACCACTGAGCTACATTGGCAAACAGAAATTTTACATCCCGCGCAAGCATCCGTAAAATGGCCACCATCTGGTCGGCAGCATTTGATCAGCAGCCCGACGGAAAAATCAGCGCATTTGCTGCGAGGACACAAAAATCAACGTGGCATATATAATGGGATTTTGCCGTGCTTCGTCAAGACCAACCTGATTGAAGACGCGCTTCGGACACCTCAAGGACATTGGTAGACGCGGCTCGTCAAACCGGATTATTACGGCTAAATTCCCCGTGTGGAGCCGAAATTTTACAGGCCCTTCGTTACCCGGGCGCGAAATTTTTTCCACCGCCACTGGCAGGGTGCGCTGCACTGGCGGGATAAAATCGTTTTCAAGGAAGAGGCCTTCCATCTTCTGCTCGCGGGCATTGTCGGCGTCATCGGCGGCCTGGTGAATCTGTTCTTTTTCTACGCGGGCGAAACCGTGCAGCGGATTTTTCTGCCGGTGCCGGCGGATCCGGTTCAAGCCGCCCAAATGCTTTCCCCATGGTTGCGACTTGCCGTGCCCACCCTCGGCGGCCTGGCGGCGGGCCTGATTTTATTCTGGGGCTTTCGCCTGGTCGGACGGCAGGGTTCCAGCGATCTGCTCGAGGTGGTGGTGGCCGGCGACGGCCGGCTGCCGTTCCGCACGGAATCGGTCAAAACGGCCTCGGCGCTGGTGAGCATTGCCACCGGCGCCTCCATCGGGCGCGAAGGCGGCATCACGCAGCTCTCGGCGACACTTGCCTCCAAACTCGGCCAGTTTGCCAAGTGGCCGCCTTACCGGCTGCGATTGCTGGTGGGTTGTGGCGCGGCGGCGGGCATTTCAGCGGCCTACAATGCGCCCATCGCCGGAGCGGTGTTTGCCTCGCTCATCGTGCTGGGGAATTTTTCCATGAACATTTTCGCGCCCCTGGTCTGCGCGTCGGTGGTGGCCACGATGGTGTCGCGCAGCTTTTTCGGGATCGAGCCGTGGTATGTGGTGCCGCCGTTTCCACCGACCGCGCCGCTGGAACTGCCGTGGTTCATCGTGATGGGCATCCTGTGTGGCGGCGTCAGCGCGCTGTTCCTGCAATTCCTGCGTGGGGCCAAGCAACAGTTCGACCGCGTGAAACTGCCCATCTATGGCCGGATGACGTTCGCCGGGCTCGCGGTCGGCGTCATTGCCGTCGCCGGTTACCCCGGGGTGTGCGGCAACGGCTATTTCGTGACCAATGCGATTTTGCACGGTCATTTTGAATCAGTTGCCGATGCGTTCCCGCATCTGAGCGGCTTGTTCTTCGCCAAACTCGTGGCCACGGCCATCACGGTCGGTGCGGGCACGGTGGGCGGCGTGTTCACGCCCACGATGTTTCTGGGGGCGGATGCGGGGGCGCTGTTCGGCATGACGCTGCATCATTTCGACTGCGCAACGGGCGTGCCAGTTGGAGCGTTCGCACTGGTGGGCATGGGGGCCACCCTGGCGGGCACGACGAGATCGCCGCTGCTGGCGATGATCATGGCATTTGAAATTTCGCTGGATTATTCGCTGATGCCGCCGCTGATGCTGGCGTGTGTGGTGGCGGTGCTCGTCTCACGACAACTGCACAGTGAGTCGGTTTATACCGAGCATATGCGGCTGAAGGGCCTGTCGCTGCTGCGGGAAACCGATCAGGCCGGTGCGGCGATGGACAAGACAGTTGGCGACTTGATGCAGTCGCCGGTGACGCCGATGCGCGAAACCGTTTCGCTGCAGGAAATCGCAGATCGCTTCCTGGCCAGCCCGAATAATTTTGTGCCCATCGTGGACGCGCAAAAGCAACTCATCGGCGTGGTCGCCCTGCAGGACTTGAAGGAATTTCTCCACGACAACCGGGAACTGGCCGGCGTGATCGCTCTGGACCTGATGCGTCCGCCGCCGAAATGCCTGACGCCCGGCCAGCGTCTGCTGGACGCGCTGCCGCTGGTGCTGGAGAGCGAATTACGGAACATTCCGGTCGTGAACACGCTGGCGGAAAACCGGCTGGTCGGCTCCCTCTCCCGCGCGCAGATGCTGGCCATCTTCTCCGAGGCCATCGCGGAAAAAAGCAAAACTTCCCGCTGAATCATTTCAATCGGCAGCCTGCGCGGTAAAATATCGCGCGGTCCGGGATGCCAGTTTTTCCAGCCAGAACTTCGCCCCGGCCCGTGCACGTTTCGGCGAAGTCAAATCCGTCAGCGCACCGACCAGCGCAAATTTTTTCACCAGCTTGTCACGGTCGGTGACATCGCCTCCCAAGACAACACACGGCACGCCGGCGTCACGGCATTGCGCCGCCAGTTCGCCCGCGCCTTTGCCCATGAGCGTTGAACGATCCATCCGACCTTCGCCAGTGATGACCAAATCCGTCTGGCGTAATCGTGTGGTGAGTCCGGCTTCCTGCGCCATCAATTCAAAACCAAGTCTCATTTCGGCACCGACAAACGCAGCAAATCCAAAACCTAATCCGCCGGCTGCCCCGGTGCCTGCCGCCGCAGCCACATCGCGCCCCAGTGTCTTGCGCATCACCTTTGCCAGTTGTCGCAAGCAAGCTTCCGCCACGGTAAAATCCCGCAGGCGTAAACCCTTTTGCGGGCCATACACCCGCGTGCAACCCAGCGGTCCAAGCAGCTTGTTTTGCACATCCACCGCCACGACCACTTTCAACTGCAACATGCGAGCACCCGGTGCAACCACGGTTGCCAGCCGGTCCAGATCCCGCCAGTGCTCAATCGGCGTTCCGTCCTTTTCCAGAAATCGCCAGCCCAATCCAAGTGCCAGACCAAAACCGCCGTCGTTCGTCGCACTGCCGCCGATACCGACAAGACAGTTTCTCGCTCCACGCCTGGCGGCGGCGCGCAAAAGCGCAGCCAATCCACGCGTATCCAGTTCGAACGGATGAAATTTGCCCGGCGGCAATTGCGCCAGTCCAATCACGCGGGCGGATTCGATGATCGCCAGGCGATCGGCAGAATCCCACCACCAGCTCGCCAGACAGCGGCGACCCGCTGCATCCACGGTGGCGGTTTGCACCCGGCGAACGCGCCGCAATCCGGCCAGCACCGGACCAAAGCCGTCACCGCCGTCCGAGATGGGCAGTATCACGACTACATCGCGGGGGCGAACCCGTTTCCAGCCGCGCGCCATCGCCGCCGCCGCTTGCCGGGCGGTCAGGGTTTCCTTGAATTTATCCGGCGCAATTAGAACTCGCATGATAAAAAATTGTCAGACTGAAATAGCAAAACCACGCAAAATCTTGTTTGTGTGCGATACCTCATGACCTGGCAAGATGCTGGCGGAGGCCCCGCTGCGCGAGCATTATCACGCAAATGCGGTGAACCACCCGCCGCCACGTAATCGGCAAGTCTGGCATCCATGCAACATTATTTTCGGCCGGGCCATTTCATTTTTTGACACCCGCGTGCGGGTGTTTATCCTTCCGTCATGCGCATTGTAAAGGTTCCGCTCGGTCATCGCAGTTACACCATCAAGGTTGGCGGCGGTTTGCTGTCCCGGCTCGGCGTCGAATGTGCGCAACTCAAACTCGGAAAACGTTGCGCTGTCATCACGGATGCCAACGTCGGCAAACATTTCGCCAAGCTCGCATTGAAATCGCTCGCCGCTTCCGGTTTTGAGCCGGTGTTGATCACCGTTCCCGCCGGCGAAAAATCCAAAAGCATCGCGGTGGTTGGCGATTGCTACGACCAGCTCGCCGGGCACCGGCTGGAAAGAAAATCCTTCATCGTCGCGCTCGGCGGCGGCGTGGTGGGCGACCTGGCGGGGTTTGTCGCGGCGACCTATCTGCGCGGCATCCCGTTCATTCAGGTGCCGACGACGTTGCTGGCGCAGGTGGACAGTTCCGTCGGCGGCAAGACCGGTGTGAACCTCAAGTCCGGCAAAAATCTGGTCGGCGCATTTTATCAACCGCAGCTGGTGCTGTGCGATCTGGACACGCTGAAAACATTGCCGAAGCGCGAATATGTTTCCGGCCTGGGTGAGATCATCAAATACGGCATCATTTACGACGCGATCCTCTTCGCACAACTCGAACACAACCTGCCAAAGTTGCTCCAGCGCGACGAGCTGACGCTCCGGTCCGTTGTCTCCCGCTGCTGCGAAATCAAGGCGGACGTCGTGGGCCAGGACGAAATGGAATGCGGCCTGCGCGCGATCCTGAATTTCGGTCATACCATCGGCCACGCGATCGAGAACAGTTCCGGTTACGGAAAATTCCTGCATGGCGAGGCGATCTCCATCGGGCAGGTCGCAGCCGCCAGGTTGTCGCACACGATTCTCGGTCTGCCTTCGGGAGAAGTGGACCGGATTGAAAAGTTGTTTGTCCGCGCCGGATTGCCGGTGAAGATCAGATTAAACCCTCCGCAACGCCGAAAGCTTTTCGCCGCGATGAAGCTCGACAAGAAAGTCAGCCGTGGTGACGTCAAATTTGTGCTGGCCAAAAAAATCGGCCGCGTGGTTTGGGGCCAGCAGGTGCCTTCGCCGCAGATTGAAAAGGTCTTGGCCGCGCCGCTCTAGTTGGCGGGGACAATTTCCGCCGTTCGCAACGTCACCGGTCCGAGCAGTCCGGATTCGAGCAGGGGCGAATCTTTTGTCCAGTGATGCCAGGTCGTGAACGTCAGCCGGCCGGTGGGGCTGGGTTGGCCGTCGAGCAGCCACTGCGGCCATTCCTTGAGTTCCTTGCCGTTCCACTCGCAGTCCGGCGGCAGTTGCTCGTCGCCGATCAGCCGGTTGGGCCACAGGTTGGTGACTTTGACGACCAGATTGTTGACGCCGGCTTTCGCGGCGGCGGTGAGGTTCACGCGAAACGGCGGTTTCCACAGCACGCCGAAGTCGTGTCCGTTCAAAGAAACCTCCGCAAAATTCTTCACCGTTCCGAGGTCCAGCCAGAGTTCGCGTCCGGCACTCAACCGGTCGGGAGAAATTTCCATTTCCTTTTCGTAAGTGGCCGTGCCGGAAAAATAGCGCACGCCATCGTTGGTGTGGCCGGTCCACGAAATCAATTCATCCAAGGTGACCAATGGTGGGGCGCCCCAGTTCGGCGGAAAAATCAAAGTCCACGAACCGGAGACGGCTTCGGGTGCAGGCAAATTCGCCGCGTCAGCATGCAACGCCTTCCCACTGGCTGTGCTCATATCGAGCCGGCCGTTGCTCCAGGCCTTGACGACCATCAGGCCATCCGGGCCAGCGATGACTTCCCATGGTGGTGGCTGGCCGGGATTTGCTGTCGCTGGCAGTGCGAGAGTTTCGTTTTCCTGGACGACCGCATGACCGGGTTTGCCGTCGAGCGTGTAGTCCACGCGCAATTCTTTTTTATGATTCGCCGCCGGATCGCCGCCCAGCATTTCGTTGTTGGCGACAATGTCGAGCTGGCCGTCACGGGCCATCCCGGCCAGATTTGCGGTAACATCCTTTTCGCCGGTGCCCTCGGTGGCGGCATAAATAGCGCGTTGAATTTCCAGCTTTGGCATGATGGCGGTTTCGGCGGTGATGGCCGCATTGACTGCGATGACATGATCCGCATCATTCGCGGCGCGACGGAAAATCACAAATACCGAACCCGCGGGCTCAAAGTCCAAACGCACTTTGGTGCGTCCAGCTTGTGAACTCCAGACGGGTGCGGGTTCGATCAATCCAGTGTCGGGATGCCACAATTCCGGGATTTTGCCGCTGACTCGAAAGGTGCATTCGACCGAATCAAACTGCCGGCGCTGGTTGGAGACGAAATAAATGTCCGCGACACCGTCGGTTCGATGGGCGCAGGCCAGCTTTGTGGCGCTGGACCTGGCTTGAAATTCAAAATCCGGCTTCAGCGTTTGTGCCGCGAAAATGTCGGCCAGCGATTTACCCCAAACGACGCGGCCATTGCCGCATGGATTTTCCAGAACATTCGTGCCGTCGCATTTGCCCCACAGCCGGCCGGCGAGTTTTTGCACCTGCACGTCGCATTTGGGATAACCGATGAGGCTGGGCGAATGTTGCGGTCGCGGACCGACAACCGTGGCGCCGTCACGCACCAATTCACCGATGCGCTGTAACAATTGCGGCGTCAGGTTCAAATCACCGGGCGGCAGAATCAGCACGGCATAATTCGCGCCGCTGGTCAGCGTGATGCGGCCGTTCTTCACCTTCGCGCCATGCAGCAATACGTCGGCGTTGATCGCGTCGTAATCAAAGCCGGCGGGCAGGGCGGGATCACCGACACGCATTTCCACGGGCGCGCTTTCACCGGTGAAATAAGCGGCGTCCGCCACGGCGCGGCCTTGTTGCAGGAGAAATTCACAGCGCGAGATGTAATCAATCCACGGTTTGCCCTGATCCCACCAGGTCTCCGTGCGCTCGAAATGAAAGCCCCATTGGCCCATCGTCATCCCCGGCCAGCGGTTTGTCCACGGCTGCATCGCATAACGATGGAAGACGTAACGGTTCAATCCCTGGCAATACATCAGATCGCCGAGCGCCTTGAGGGAATACGGATCGTTCTGCCAGCGGCCGGCCTCCGGACTCGCAGTGAACGATTCGGCCGCAACGATGGTCTTGCCGTAGATATGCGCGATGGAGGCGGCGAGTTTGACGGATGGATGCCCCTGGCTGCCGCTCCAGAATTCACCCATCACCACATCCGCCGGCGCGCCGCTTTGCATGGATTCAAACGGCCCGGTGTAAGGTTCAACCGCATTCAACAGTCCATGCTGACGGCAGAGTTCGGCAAAATGGCCGAAGTAATTGTCCGCGAACAAGTCGGCGATGGTGCGGCGGATGTCCCAAAGAAACCGCTCGGACAATTCCGGATTGTCCACCACACGACCGGTGAAGGCCGGCAGGAATTTCACCGGATCATAGCCGCGCCGTTTTTTAAATTCCGCCCGGAAATTTTCATTCCAGTTTTGACCGCCGACTTCGTAGCTGTCGATCAGTGAGGTATTGAGCGTCTTTCCGGCGAGCGGTCCGATGTCGTCGAGAATCTTTTGCATGAAGCCGTCCCAGTGCGCGTCGAGCGCGGCCTTGCTGAATTTGTCGCACTCCAGGCCGGTGCCTTCCTGCGGGGCGGGATGATTGTTCCGGCCCGTTGGCGTGTAGCCAGCGCGTAGAATGGTCCAGTTGCCGGCGGGCGCGTCCCACTCGATCTGCCCGTTGGTGTTCATCAAGCTGCCCAAGTCAATCGTTGCGTCGTGCTTCACGACCAGACTTTCGGCGGCGGAATCGTCAACCGGCGAAGAAAGAATCGCGGAACCGGTATCACCGTTCTTGGATTCAACGCTTTCGATGCGCAGGCGCGGGCTGAAATCAATCTCCGCCACATCCAGACTCTTCGTGCGCGCGCCGATGCGGGTGAAGGTCACGCGGAAAAAACGGGCGGAAACCGCCTCGCTGCCC
>Ga0247670_1000213_pt1 | contig 16715 bp, 8 predicted proteins | sample CNK11_metaG_FD_183042 | JGI IMG/M metagenome (GOLD analysis project Ga0247670, IMG submission 183042) | Soil microbial communities from Purdue University Martell Research Forest, Indiana, United States - CNK11 | ecosystem: Environmental > Terrestrial > Soil > Temperate forest > Bulk soil | place...
TGAAGGGAACTGCCGAGCCGGCCTTGATGCGGATGACATACCGGACGTCTGCCGGCGGGGGCACGGCGGGATCAAGGATGTTGTTGTCGCTCATCCAATCCGTGAGGCGCTCCGGCCAGTTGTGGATGCTCGCGAGTTTCGAGCGCTGACCCTGGTTGAAGCCGTGTCCGCCTTTCGCGTAGAGATGCAATTCCGCCGGGACTTTGGCCTTGCGATATTTATCCAGCAAGCCGGTAACCACGACGGAATGAGAACGGTCGTCGTCCGCACAGAGTAAAAACGCGGGCGGCACATTCGTCGGCAGCACGGCGGGAACGCCCAGCGGCCCGGGATAAATCTCCACGATGAAATCCGGCCGCGCACTTGTGCGGTCAATCGGATCGGGCGCGTTCGTGACACCGGCTGTTTCGCCGAAGCTCGTCAACGAGACCACCTCGCCGCCCGCCGAATACCCGACCATGCCGATTCGATTCGTATCGATGCCCCATTCACCCGCGCGGCTGCGGACGAGGCGCATTGCGCGCAGGCCGTCTTCACGCGCATTTTCCGACGTGTAAATGGAATTCGTTTCGCGGAACAAACGGTATTTCAGGACGAAGGCCGCGACGCCGAGCTTGTTAAAATATTTGGCCGGCTCAACGCCTTCCGCGCCGAAGACGAGTTCGCGAAAACCGCCGCCGGGACAAATCACGACCGCCGCGCCGTTGGCATTTTCCCCGGGTGGTAGAAAAACGGTGAGCGATGGGTTGTTGATGTTTTTCATCCAATAGCTCGCGGCCGATTCGGGGATGTCCTTGCGCGATTCAAACCCAGGCGCGCCATTCGGCCAGAGCGGAATGGTTTGCGGCTCGGCGGCGGCCAGCAAAGTTATCGGCAGGAGCAGTGCGGTGAGAAATAATTGTGCGGCGCGTAATTTTGGACGACGCACGTTTGGCGCAAGCAGAGCGTGGCGTTCATCTGAGCAATCCCAAGGGGATTGTGTCCACCAGCCCAGGGTTGCGAGGTACGAGCTACCCTGGGTCAGTCGCAAAATCCGCCAACCCCAACGGGGTTGCGGCGATTGCGCGGTCAAAACGGACATAACCCCGCTGGGGTTGAAGAAATTCTGGAGGACGTTCACCCAGGGTAGCTCGGTCCGAGCCGGACTGGTCAACCTCGCAACCCTGGGCTTTGAGCCGGAATCCCTTTGGGATTCTTCTGCCACCGCATTTGGTTTTTGGCGAGACGGCACGAGGAATAATTTTTTAAGATTCATGTGAATTCATTTTTAATTTTTTATGGCAAAACAGTTCATCGGACTTGGGCACATTGGGGTTTGCGTGGAAAAGCGCCAGAGGACTGGAGCAGTCCAAGACGTTTCGCGCGGCACGACTGGCTCATAGTTTGGACTGAATCAATTCAACACGATGACCGTCAGGGTCGGCAACAACAGCGCGACGCCCCCACTCTGAATCTTTTGGTGCGGACACTACCGTTCCAGCAAAATCACTTAATGCAGCAATCACTGCATCTACCGAAGGAACGGTGAAACCAATGCGCGTGCCAAGCGTGGAAGGACTGTCAGCGGTTTGTGTGTATAGCTCAAACACACTACCAGGAAGCTCTGCGGCAAAATGCTCCGCACCTTTGCCATGCCGATGTTGCGTGAAATGCAAACCCAAATGCGTGTAAAAAGCTGCGGCACGCGCAATATCGGGAGACCGTAGCACGACAAGATTAAGAGTTATTTTATTCATAAAATGAGCATGAGCAGTTTAACAGTCATTCAACCTAAAATCCGCAGTAGGGAGGAACCATGAAATACACGAAAACAAAGGATAAAATGTCCGTTTTGTCTCCATTCCCACCTTCATCCTCCGGGTGAAATAGCGAGGTTCGGCAATGCCTTGTCTCTTTTGTGTGTTTCGTGTGTTTCGTGGTTTCAACTGCTGTTTCCAAGTTCAAACATTCTCCAACCTCCCCGTCGAATCCCCGAACCGTTCCAGATTTTTCACGCCCATGCGGTCGGCCATGCTCAGGAACAGATTCGTCGCCGGCTTGCCGCCGTGCTTCACGAACCGGCCCGGCGTCACCGCGCCGCCGCCCGCGCCCGCCAGCAGGATCGGCAGGTTCGTATGCGTGTGCCGGTTGCCGTCCGCATTGCCGCCGCCATAGACGATCATCGAGTTGTGCAGGAGCGAATGGCCGTCCACATCCTTCATCGCCGACATTTTTTCGAGGAACTTTCCGAACTGTTCCACATACCACAGGTCAATCTCGGAAATCTTTTCGATCTTGTCGACATTACCCTGGTGATGCGACAGGTCGTGATGGCCTTCCGGCACGCCGATGTCGGCGAAGGAGCGATTGCTGCCGTCGTGCGCCAGTAGCATCGTCGCGACGCGCGTGGAATCGGTCTGGAACGCAAGCAGCATGATGTCATACATCAGGTGGATGTGCTGGCCGTAATCGGCGGGAATGCCGGCGGGCGTTTCGACCATCGGGTCTTTCACGTCGCCAAGTTTTTCCGCCCTTTGAATGCGCAGTTCCAGTTCGCGGATGCCGGTCAGGTATTGATCCAGCTTGTCCTGGTCGCGGGCGCCGAGCCGTTGTTGCATGGCGCGCGCGTCCTGCCGCACAAAATCCAGGATGGAACCCTGTTCCTGACGGCGGCTTTTCAAATTGGCCGCGCGCTCGCCCGGCCCGCCCGCGCCGAAGAGCCGTTCGAAAACCTGGCGCGGGTTGGCCTCGGGCGTCATCGGCGTGTTGGGCGAACTCCAGGAAAGATTGTATTGATAGGCGCAGGAATAGCCGGAATCGCACGCGCCGGTGTTGCGTCCCGCGTCGCAGGTCAATTCCAGCGACGGGAACCGCGTGAGATGCCCGATCTGCCGGGCGATGGCCTGATCAATGGAAATTCCGGCGTGAATGTCCGTGGCGCTTTTTTTCATGCGCACGCCAGTGAGAAACGTTCCGTTGGCGCGGGCGTGATCACCGCCACCGTCCACGCCTGCCATGGCGTTCAAATGATCCAGCCCGCCGATGACCTGGATTTGTTTCTGGTTTGCGGCCAGCGGCTGCAATGTGCGGCTCAATTCAAAATCCTTCCCTTCGTTAGACGGCCACCATGCGGCGGGGATCGCACCATTCGGAAAATAAACAAACGCCGTCCGCAACGGCGCCCCGGTGGCGGTCGTCGCCAAAGCGCCTTCCGGGGCAACGGCGGCGGCCAGCAGTTTCGTCGGCAGCAGCGACTCGAAGGCGGGCAGCGCGATGCAGGCGCCGAGGCCGCGCAGAAAGTGGCGGCGGCTAAAGCCGGCGTAACGTTGCGCTGCAAGATTCCCAGTCGGTTTTGCTTTCATAATCTTCCTTTCACGTTTTCACGAGTAGCGGCGGGCCTCCCGGCCTGCCGCAGAGGGCGGCATCTAAAAACTCCTGCATGACCTAAGCGTCCATATTTTATAACGCTTTCAAAATAGCCGGGTATTTGCCGCCGGGCTGGAAGCCGCGGCTCTACGTCAGCCAAAATGGCCGACGCCACATTTATCAAGCCCACTTTCATAACTTTCCTTTCACGTTTTCGTCCAGGGCGGCGCTGGTCTGCGTCCCAACCCGCGTTTTTTGAAACGGCGCCGACTCCACAATACCCGCGATCAACGCGGAGGGTTTGCCGCCGGATTGTTCGACGCGGGCCACGATCTGATCCACGGTCTCCACGTCATAATAGTCCAGCCCGCGACCGAGCGCATAGGTCAAAAGTTTCTGCGTGATCGTCCGGTAAAAGTCCTCCGCATGATGGGTGACGAGGATATGCTTCAACTCTTTGATGTTGGTGAATTTTTCCCCGGTGGCCAGCTGACCGGACGGATCAATCGGCTGGCCGAATTCCTGCGTGCGCCACATGCCGAGCGCGTTGAAATTTTCCAGCGCCAGCCCGGGCGGGTCCATCCGGTCATGGCAGGAGGCGCACAAGGCATTTTCCCGGTGCGCCGCCAGGGTTTCGCGTAAAGTCGGCGCGCGGTTCGTCAATCCCTTGTTGGCGTCCTCGAGCGGCGGGATGTTCGGGGGCGGCGGCAGCGACGGCGTTCCCAGGATGTTGTCGAGGATGAAGGCGCCGCGCTTGACCGGTGAGGTGCGCGTGGGATTGGAAGTCACAACCAGCACCGTGCCTTCGGTCAGAATCCCGCCGCGCGGACTGTCCGGCGGCAACGTCACCCGGCGCATTTTCGGGCCGGTCACATCGGGAATCCCGTAGTGCCCGGCCAATCGTTCGTTGACGAAGGTATAATCGCTGTCGAGCAACTCCAGCAGACTGCGGTCCTCGCGCACGATGTAATCAAAAACGCTTTCCGTCTCCCGCTGCATCGCGCGGCGTAGATCCCCCGCCAAAACGGCGCGGGGCGGCTGCTGGCGTGCTCGAAAGGTGGCACGGAGGCCGGCCAGTTCATCTTTTTCCTCCTGCGTCAGGCCGGCCTCCGGTTTCTCGTTCAACTCGCGAAACCGCTTGCGCCTGGCATCCTGCTGCGGATCAAATTTCTGTTCCCGCGCCAGCACGCTGCGTGCTTCGATTTGAACAGAGTCGATGTCGCGCGCCTGCAGCCACTGGCCGACAAAGTTTTTCTCCAGCGCGTCCGAGCGCGGATCCGCCAGCATCCGGGCGACCTGGGCGGAAAGATTTTTCCGCAGCGTTCCCGCCGCCGCCTGCTGGAACAGCTCCTCGTCCGGCATGGAAGACCAGAGAAAATACGAAAGCCGCGAGGCCAGCGCATATTCATCCACCAGGGCATAGTCCTCATTTTCAAGCGGCATTCTTAAGCCGGGCGTCTTGAATCCGCGAATCCCCTCACCCGGCGAGACGCCACCCTCTCCCCCAGCGGGGGAGAGGGCAGGGTGAGGGGGCGCTGCGACGGATTGAGATGCACGAGGAAGTGAGGCTGGGCTGGTGCTTTCAGCTTCAATTTTTTCTTCACGAAAGATAAAACGCGGTGAGGCCAGGACCGCGACCATCCCCGCCGCCACGCCCGCCTCAAAAGTTCTTCCCGGCTGGCGATAGACATTTTCCGCCAGCTTCGCCAGCCGGTCGGTCGTGTCCTGGTCCACCGGCCGGCGAAACGCGCGCCGGGCAAAATCGCCCAACAATTCGCGCGCATATTCACGGCGGCCGGCGGCATCGGCCGGGATGGCTTTCGGGAAAAAGCGCGCGTAATTTTTTGGCCTCACCCGGTTCTCATTGGCCATGGGCCCGCGCACCGTCACCGCCGTGATCTGCATGGACAACGTCCGCCCCTGCGCCATACCGGGCGTCAACGGTCGCAGTTCAAAATCCAGCTGGTGTTTTCCCGCCGACCAGGATTGATCATAATTGAAGTGATAAGGCTTGCCGCCTTCCCAGCTGAACTCCTTTTTCAGAAGCGTTTTCCCGTCGGCGCGGAAGATCAACTCGCACTTGTTGTAATCAAAAACATCGTCCACATATTTTTCGTTCACCATCAAGTCCACCGCCAGCTGGTATTTCCCGGCCTGCGTCACGTTGCAAAGGTTGGTGACGAACGCGGGTGAATAATACGAAAGTGAAAGGGCGCCTGAATTTCGCTTCCCGGCATCGGCTTGGAATTCGTTCCCGGAGATGACCTGTTCCGGGGCGACCCCTTTGACGGTGGGCACGGCCTGGCCGATGATCTTTTCCGCGGCGACCAGGTATTTTTCCAGCAGCATCGGCGGCATGGTCAACACGTCGCCGATGTTGTCGAAGCCGTGGCCGGTGTCGTCCGGCGGAAATTCCCCGGGCGCGTCGAACTCCACCCCCAGCAGATCGCGGATGGTGTTCTGATACTCGACGCGGTTGAGCCGCCGGATCGTCACCCGGCCCGGATCGGGATTCAGCGGGTTTACTTCAAAGACGGCGTCCTTGATCCACTGTTGGATCGTCTCTTTTTGCGCCGGCGTCGGCTGGTTTTTTTTGGCCGGCGGCATCAGGCCCGCCCGGAGATTTTTCAGCACACGCCACCACACCTCGCGGCTGGCGGCAAGATTGGTGGAAGCCAGTGAATCCAGCGCCACACCGCCACGACTTTCCCCGTCACCGTGGCAGTCATAACAATATTCCTGCAACACCGGCTGGATGTTTTTTTTGAAGTCCACCGTTTGGACATCAACCGCCCACGCCGCCGGGTTTAAAGTCAGAGCGGCGGTCAACATGGCTAATATGGCGGATCTGTGAATCATCCTGCATCTTTAGTCTCTGGTAGGACGCTCCAGACGGGACAAACGTTTCATGGTTTCCAAGCAGGCCCGCGTTGCATGATACGGGCCCTTCCATTCGCTCACCTTGGGCAAATGGGCGTCAGGCTGCCTGTCCGGGTTGATGCGCCAGAACCATTCGCCGTGGACGAGGTCAACCAGGTTTTGCCGGATGTATTTCCAGGTCTGTTCGGCGGCGGCAAAATAGGACTTGTCCCGCGACAGCTCAAAGGCGTTCAAAAAACCGACCATGGCCTCCGCTTGCGGCCAGCCCTCGCGACCCCCATCAATGATCCGGCCGTCGCGCCCCTCGTAACACACGCCGCCGTCGGCGCCGAAGCCTTCGTTGAAAACCGCTTCCGCCATCTGCAACGCGAAGGCGCGCACACGCTTCAGCAAGCGGGGGTCGTTCAGTTGCTCCGCCGCCTCGCACAACAGCCAGCTCGCCTCGATGTCGTGCCCGAACGTGTAGGTGTCCGAGCGCACGTTCCACTGTTCGTCAAAAAAATGATGCAGATGTTTCGTGCGGGCATCCGAAATCCGCGTTAAAAACAGCTCAATCAACTCGCGCAGCCGTCCGGCCACGCGCGCCTCCGGCCACACGCGATACAGGTTCGTGCAAGCCTCCAGAACGTGCAGATGATTGTTCATGGACTTTTTCTCGTTCATGTCCTTCTCGCTCAACCGCGCGTCCGCCCCGGCTTCCGACCAGTCGCGGCGGCGGACCTCAAGGTAACCACCGAACTTCGCGTCGTGCGCATGCCGCTCAATCAGGTCAAACAATTCCTTCGCCTGTTCCAGCGCCAGGTGGCAGCCGAACGCGCGATGATATTCTGTCAGCGCATAGATATAAAAGGCCTGGCCGTAGATTTTTTTGGCATCATCCATCACCTGGCCCGTGTCATCCAGCCGCCAGAACGCGCCGCCGTGTCGTGGGTCCCAAAACCGGTTCGTCACAAATTCATAAGCGCGATCGGCCATCTCCGCGAACACCGGCATCGGCCGCGCGCGGTGGGCGGCGGAGAAGGCCCAGAGAATGCGCGTGTTCACGATCAACCCCTTTGGCTTTGTGCGGTCGGGTTGGAGGTCATTCGACAGCCACGCCATCCAGCCGCCCTGGTCATGGTCAAGCGCCGGACCGCACCAGAACGGCAGGTAATGTCCGAACAGATGGTCGCTGACCTGTGCGGAAAACGTTTCCAGTTCGTCGGGTTTGATCATTGGGTAGGGGCCGGATGGGAAATCTCCACGCGGCCGATCTGGGTTTCGCCGGTGAGTTCGATTTTCAGAAATCTGCCGCCGCCAACATTCGAGGCATGAAACAAAACCGGCTTCCAGTATCCGTATTCGCCCGCGCCGTGGAAATAAATCTCCTTTTGCACGGACACGTTGCGAAAATCCTGGCCGTCGTCCGAAATGGAACATTTCAGCTCTTTGACTTCCTTCGGGAAAAAAGCAAACACCCGGAAGCTTTGGATTTCATCCGGCAACTGGTAAATCAACGCAGCCCCCGCCGTTCCCGCAGTGCGATGCGCGTCCTCCTTGGCGGAGCGGCAGTCGCGATCAGCGGTTTTCCAATCACCGCGCTTGGAGTGGGTTTTAGAAAAGTCCGCCAGTTCGTCCACCAGCGTCACGCCCTGAACCGACACCGGGCCGGCGATGTTGGACGGCCCGGAAACGCCGGATTCATTTTTGGCGCGGACGCGGTAAAACCAGTCTCCTTCCGGCACAGTTTCATCGGCAAATTGCGGCCGGTATTGCGTGAACGCCTCATCCACGTTGGTGGCGATGATGTTCCAATCACCGTTGTGGTTGCGCGCGCGTTCGACTTGATAGCCGGTCGCGCCGACCGAGCCCTGCCACGATATCGCGGTGGCATCAGGAACCGGCAAAAGCCGCGGAGGCGCGGGAATGGCGACCGGTGGCACGGAAATTCCGCGAATCGCGAAGGCGTTGGAGCGGACAATCGCCAGAAGGTTTTTTTCGTCGTAGTCATTGCCGATGGTGGAACCCGGCCAATGGAACGCCTTGTAGAGATTGCCGCCCAGGCCCGGTTCGCTGTGCCAGTAAAAGCCGCCATCGCGGTTGCGGAAGCGGAGGCTCCAAAGCATGCCGCCGGAACAACTGGTGTCCATGATCGCCTGCATGGCATCCGCCATTTGGGTGGTGCTGACGAAACCGAACTCGCCGACGATATAAGGCTTTTTACCTTTGGCCTTCCCGGCGTTGGCGCGGATGAGTTCGGCAAACGATTTTTTGGCGCCGGGATAATGATGCGTGGTGACGATATCCACGTCGGGAATTTCGAACGATTCATCGCGCAGCACGGAAGCGTTGAAGCCGTCCATGACGAGGTGATTTGTATCAAGCGACTTGATGTAATGTGCGATCTCCCGCGTCCATGCGGGCGGCGAATCGATTTCATTCCCGGTTTCCCAGCAGAGAATGGATTTGTCTTCGGAGTAACGGATTCCGGTGATGGTATTCGTGCGCGTCAGGATGAAATGAATCGTCTGCTTGAAGTCGGCAATAAGCTGCGGGTCGGTCCAGAAATCCTCCTTGGTCTTGCCTCGCCAACCGGCGTATTCGGCGCGGCCGCCCTGCCAGGCCCAGTTGTCCACGAACGGAATGATGAGCCGGACGCCGGTTTGGGTGGCGCTGGCGAGAACTTGGTCGAGCGTGGGAAACGCGGCTTCATTGAATTTTCCCGGCGCGAGCACATGGCGCGGCGTGCCGGGCAGATCGTTCGTCTTCACCACGGTAATGACGTAACTGCGAGTGACGGTTCCGCCCAACTGTTGCAGGGTTTCCAGCGCATCGTTGATCTCAAACGGGTCCGGGAGTCGCCAGGGATTTTCCTCCGTGAATGGCACGTTGTCTTCGACGATCAACAGGTTTGGAACATCGAGCGAGATGAAGCGGAATGCCTTGTTGCCATCAAACAACTGGCCGTTGCGGGCGGTGATGAAGTGTTGCAACGGCCTTTCCGCGGCAAAAATGGAAACGGCCGTGGCAAAGAAAAGCCCGGTTACAAATCGAGTTTTCATTTCAGGCTTTCTCCAATTTGTCATACCAGTTGAATTTCAAAATGGTGGAGGTGGCGAGGAACAGAAGGATGATCAAGCCCACCCAATGCCACTGGCGCAGCACGATGTAGATGGGCAGCGTGACCATGGTGATCTGCCAGACGATGCCGACGACGACGTTGAGGCAGTCGCGTCCAAAATCGTTGTTGGGTTTGAACGCCGGATCTTCCCGCATCACTTGGTCGCGGATCGGTCCCCAGAAGCCCCAGGGCCGGACGTTTTTGTAAAACTTTTTCAGCGTGTCCTCATCCTCCGGTTTGCTCCAAAACGTTCCCAGCACGCAGCCGAGGATTGAAAGGACGAGAATGATCGGGAAGAGATAAAGCGCATTGACGCCGTGGCCCAGGATTTTTTCGACCAGCGCCGGCAGGATCATGGCGCTGACGATGCCGGCCAGCATGCCGTAAAAGTAGCCGTAGCCGTTAAACCGCCACCAGATCCACTTGAGCACATTGGCCATGACGTAGCCGCCATACAGCGCGCCGACGATCCACATCATCACGTCGGTGATGCGCGTGGTCAGCAGGCCGAAGAGGATGCCGGTGGCGAGCACGATCACCGACCAGATCCGGCTCAAGCGCACCTGCGTCTGCGCCGATGAATCGGGATTCATGAAGCGTTTGTAGATGTCGTTGACGATGTAGGCGGGCGCGGCGTTGAGTGTGGCCGCGAAATTGGACATGAACGCCGCGAGCAATCCCGCCAGCAACAACCCGACGACGCCGACCGGCAGGTATTGCAGCACGGACGGCAGCAGCTCTTCAAAATCCGGCGTGGTCTGGCCGTGCAGCTGTGGCATGAAAAACACCAGCGCCAGGACCGTGATGCCGGCGATCATGAAATAACGCGGGAACATCAGCACCACATTGACCATGCCGCTCATCAGCGAGGCTTCACGCGTATTGCGCGTGGCCAGAATGCGTTGCATGTCGTAGTTCGGCGCCGGTCCGGCGAGGCTGGCCATCACGCCTTTGAAAAACATCAGTCCGAAGATGATGCTGAACAGTTCGTTGCCGTCCTGTTGGATGGCCGCATTGGCCTGCGGCAGGATCGTGCCCCAATCCAGACCCAGCGTGTAACCGAAAAACGGATTGGTCCAGCCTTCCGGCACGACCGCCTTGATCATGTCCGGCGATACTTTATACATCGCCACCAAGCCGATGATGAGCGAGGTCACGGTCAAGATCGTAAACTGCATCACTTCGGTGATGACCACGCTCACCATGCCACCCTTGATGGCGTAGATGGAAGTCAGCGAGAGGATGAGGATTGCGTAGATGTTGGCGTTGCTGAACAGGCCCGTGGTGGCCCCGGTGAAATGCCACGGCAACATGACGGCGGCGAATTTGCCGATGCCCTTGAAGCCGTAGGCCAGCATCCCGACCACATTGACGAGCGCGAACAGCACCACGCTCAAATGCGCCAGGTTCGCCCCGGTGCCGCGTCCGAAACGTGTCTGGATCCATTCCGCTCCGGTCAGCACGTTGGAACGCCGCAACCATGCGCTGACGAAGATCATCAGGAAAATCTGGTTGAAGGTCGGCCAGACCCACGGCAGCCAGATGCTCTTGAGGCCGTAAATGAACAGCACATACACCAGCCACATCGTGCCGGAAATATCGAACATCCCCGAGGCATTGGAGACGCCGAGATAATACCACGGCAGCGTCTTCCCGCCGAGGAAGTAGGAATTCAGGTCTTTCGCCCCGCGCCGCGACACCCAGATGCCCGCTCCGATTGCGAACAGGAAATAAATCAAAATGATGGCGGCATCAATGGCGTGAAGTCTCATGGGTCCGGGAAAGGCTGCGGCCACGGTGGAAAACTTTCGAGGCTAATCTCCGTAGCGAATTTTGATGACACGCCCGCGGCGCCCGGAATTTTTCACCAATGGCGGAACGATTTCACTTTGCCCCGCCCGGCGTCTCCGCCAGGGCCTGTTTCACGTAGACACCAAACCGGGTCGAGGGCGTGTAGTTCCAATCGGAAATCAAGATCGGCCCGGCGCCGGGGTGCAGATCCCAGGCCGTCCAGGACCATTGGTGATCGTCCAGGGCCTGCATGACGTGCAACAGCCAGTCGTCCGAGGGAACCACGCGGCTGGGGCCGGAGTTGCCGCCGAATTCAGTGACGATCACCGGCAGTTTGGCGGATGCCTCCTCCATTTTTGCGATCCAGGTGTTAACGCTGTCGCCCTTGTTGTCGTAGCAATGGTTGGCGTAGATGACGCCGGACCCGTGCGGGTCGGCCAGCTGTCGTCCGTCCAGAATACCGGAGAAGTCATAAGCCCAGTCCAGTCCGCCCGCGACGACCACATTGTTTGCGCCGGTGGAGCGGACGGTGTCGAGGAGCCGCTGCATTCCGACGGCCTCGTAGGTTCGCGGGTTCTGCGCCGCCCGCCGGGTGTTGGGCTTGTCGGTGATCATTCCGCCGTGAAGCCAGACATCCCACGAAACGTCGTGCGGTTCGTTATACAGGTCGAACAGGACGGCGGGGTGGTTCGCATAAACCGGGGCAAAATCTTTCCAGAAAGCGACGCTGTTCAGATCGGGCATCGAATGCTGGCCGATGTTCTTCCCCCACTCGTTGCAATCCGACCAGTGCAAATCCAGGATGAGGTAACATTTGTTGGTGGAACAGGTGTTCACGATCTGTTGGACCAGTTCGCGATAGGCCTTGCCGCCGTCGCTCTGCTCCGGCGCCTTGCCAAACCAGCGGTCTTGCGTCAGCGGCAGGCGGATGACATTGACCTGCCAATCGTGAATGGCCGTGTTCACCGTTTGGAGAATGTGCCCCTGACCGTCGCTCGTCCACTCCATGCTGGCGGCGTTGACCCCGCGCAACAAAACCGGCTCACCTTTGCTGTTGAGGATTTTCGTCCCGACCACTTTGAGCGGCAACGGCGCGTTCCCATCGGCCTGGTCCGGCAGGGACGCGCAGCCCGCGGCCAGCGCCAGGACGGCGGCCACTCCGGCGTTGGCGAGGTGAAGCATTTTCATTTGAGCGTGGGTGCGGGCGGAGCGCGACCTTCACGCCCCGCCGCAGGGAAATCAATGCGTTGCGCCCATCGGCAGGTGCGCATACTTGGCCACGGCCTGGGCGCGCGAGCGGACGTGAAGTTTTTCGTAAATGCGACGGATATAGGTGTTCACGGTCTGCACGCTGATCTTGAGCATCTCGGCGATCTCCTTGTAGAGATAGCCGCGCGCGAGCAGTTCGAGGACTTCGCGTTCGCGCGGCGAAAGTTCGATCGTCTCGCCGCCGGCGTCCTGGGATTCGGTGCGGTAAAAATTTTGGACGACTTTGCGGGCGATCTGGCTACTCATCGGCGAGCCCCCCGCGTGAACATCCTTCAACGCATCAATCAGTTCATTCCGCCGCGTCTGCTTCAAGAGGTAGCCGGACGCCCCGGCCGAGAGGGCGTTGAAGATGTGGTTGGCGTCCTCGTAAACCGTGACCATGACGAACTGGGTGTCGGGCAGCCGCGGTTTCAGTTTGCGGACACACTCGATGCCGTTCATGCCGGGCAGATTGATGTCGAACAGGACGACCGATGGTTTTTCCAGCGGCAGTCTGGCGAGTGCGCTTTCGGCGTCGTCAAATTCGCCGACGCACCGGAAGCCGTCGGCATTGCGGATCCAGCCGGCGAGGATTTCCCGCGCCGGAACATCGTCTTCCACAATGGCCACTGAGATGCTCACAGATTTTTTGCTCTTGGACATAGCCTAACCTCGCGTTCCACCCAAGTCTTGTCACGTTAATTGATGACACGTTTGAGTTTTAAGCATTCTTGCGGCCCGCCACCGGGACCGGGATCCGGAAATTGATTTCGGTGCCGGTGCCGGGTGCGCTTTGAATCCCGCAGTGTCCACCGATCTTTTCCAGCCGTTGCAGCATGTTTTTCAAGCCGTTGCCGCGCCCGGGGCGCGATGGCAGCGCGGAGGGGTCGAATCCCTTCCCGTTGTCGCGCACGGCCAGATGAAAACCGTTCTCATCGGTCGCGAGCGAGACGGAAACTTCGTTCGCGCCGGAATGCTTGATGACGTTGTGCAGCACCTCCTTGAACGCGAGAAACACGTTGTGGCGCATTTCGGCGGTGATGGGCCAGTGCGGGAGGTGCAGCGGCATGTCGAGGCGGCAGCGGATATGAATGGGGACGAGATATTCCTGCGCAAAATTTCCGAGATAGCTGGCGAGGCTGTCCAGGGTGTCGTGCTGTGGATTGACGGCCCAGACGATTTCATCCATCGAACGGGTCAGCTCGCGCGAGGTGTCGTAAATCCGGTCCAGCTGCGCGGCGGCTTGCGCGGGGTTCTCCAGCTCGCCGTGCGCGGACTGGCTCAAGAGCGAGATGCGCGTCAGGTTCGCACCTAGATGGTCGTGGATGTCCTTGGCGATGCGGGTGCGCTCGCGTTCCAGGGCCTGCTGTCGTTCGATGCGTTCCAGCTTGAGCCGCATCCGGCGGCGCGTGATGAACAGGACGATCCCGACCACCAGCGCAATGGCCGCCAGCACGGCAAGCACATGAAACCACCATGTCTGCCAGAAATGCGGCAGCACCACCAGGGCGACCGATGCCCCGTCCTGGTTCCAGACGCCGTCGCTATTGCAGGCGCGGACGTGAAATTTATAAGCCCCCGGAGGAATGTAACTGTATTCGGCGATGTGCTTGTTGTTGGCCGCGTCCACCCAGTCGTTTTCCCAGCCTTCCAGCCGGTATTGGAACTGCATTTTTTCCGGCGCGACAAAACTCAGGCCGGCATAATGAAATTCGAACCGTTGCAGGCCGGGTGCAATCTTCAACGGCGTCTGGCCGTCCGGATGCTGTGCCAGCGTGTGGCCGCCCGCGACCACCTCCTCAATGACCACCGGCGGCGCGAGCATGTTTGCTTTCGCATCCGCGGAGTTGACGATCACCAGCCCCTTGCTCGTGGGGAAACAAATCCGTCCGTCCGCGAGCTTGCAGGCCGGCGGTTGCAGGCCGCCGGAGCAGTCGAGCGAGGGCAGGCCGTCGCCTTTGCCATAGGCGAGGCAGCTGACGGAAGAGGTGATGCCGTTGGCGCAATTTTCCAGCGCGGATTCGGCTACGCGGAAAATGCCGTCATGCGAACTGATCCAGAAATTGCCGCGGCCATCCTCCTCGATGGCGCAGATGAAATTATTCGGCAGCCCCTCCGCCATGGTGATTTTGGCGAAGTGGCCGTTCTTCAGACGATCCAGTCCACTGCCATAGGTGCCGATCCACAACGCGCCGTCCGCACCTAAATGCAGGCATTGAACGTAGTCACTCGAAAGCCCGTCGCTTTTGAGGAACTGCGTCAGCCGGCCATTTTGCAGGCGGCCCAGCCCGCCGCCCAGCATCCCGAACCACACCGTGCCGTCGCGGTCCTGGACAATGGTGCGCACGTCCGGCACTTTCAGACCGTCCGGTTCCCCGAACCATTTCACCAGGCCATTTTCGTAGCGGATCAAACCGCTCGCTGTGCCGATCCACGTGACGTTGCCGGGGGCGTGTAAAATCGCGGGCATCGGGACATTCACATTTTCGAGGCCGGGCGGCACCACGAAGTGTTCGCCTTGCTGCCGGAACATTCCGCCGCCCCAGGTGCCGGCCCACATCCGGCCCTGGGAATCCTCGGAGACGCACCAGACAAACAAATTGGAAAGCCCCGCGTTTTCGGCGAAGTGCTGCCACTTGCCGTCGAGAACCCGATACATGCCCGCCCCTTCGCTCCCGACCCAGATGGCTCCGTCATGTGCCGTGGACACCGATAAAACCACCCGCCCCTGCCAGTTATCTGGGGCGTCGAGCGTTTCAATTTTTCCCGGCCGCAGTGCGATCAAGCCAACGCTGCCGGCGCCGACCCACAAGGTCTCTTCGCGGTCTTGACAGAGACAACGGATCCAGTCGTTGGGAAAACCGCTGGCATGGTTGAAATGCATGACCGCGCGGTTGGAAAAAAGCAGATACAGCCCGTCGCTCGACGTTCCCATCGCCAGGGCGCCCGATTTGGTCTCCGTCATCGCAATGACGGTGTTGTGGCAGGGATTCGGGCCGCGGTTTTCCGTGATGGCGTGGCCGTCCCATTTCACCACCTGCGCGTCGCTGACGATCCAGATACCCCCATCGCGGCTGGGGCACATGCCCAGAACATAGTTGCCGATGCCATGGGAATCATCGGTGTCGGTCAGCATGGTCAGCCGGCCATGCGCCACCGCCGCCAGCTGGCCGCCGCTCGCCACCCACAACACCCCCCGGCCGTCCTGCGCCAGTTCCGCAACGCCGTCCTTGTTCGGCAGTGAACAGGTCGCGCCATCCCGCGCGCGCACCAGGGTTCCCTCCTCGTTCACCATCCAGATGTCACCCTCCGCATCGGCGCCGATGGCGGGAATTTTCCGCCGCACGCCCGACTCGTGGACCTCGAGCGACTCAAATTTCCCGTTCCGGTAACAGGTCAGGTCGCCGCGTTCATGGCCGATCCACAGGGCGCCTTGCGCATCTTCAAACAGGCTCGTCACCCGGTCGCTCTGGAGTCCGGGCGTGCTCGCGCTGTTGAAAACGGTGAAACGGACGCCGTCGAACCGCACCAGCCCGCCGTAAGTGCCGGCCCAGAGATAACCGTCGCGTGTCTGCACCACCGTCGTCACCGCGTTGTCCGGCAGCCCGTTTTCCGTCTTCCAGGAACGCGGGAAATAATGGGGCAGCTTGGGTTCGTCGGCCGGGATCGCAAGGCAGAGGCAAATAAACAGCAGCGCAAAAAGGGGGCGGGCATTCTGCCGGATGGACATGCACGGATTCTGCGCGGCAGAAAAAATTCACGCAAGCCAAACCCCGCCTCAAGAGACGGAACGGCAGCCGGGGCGCGGATTATTTTTGCCGGCGGACGGTTCGCTGCGTAAGCTGGCGGCGTCACTTGCATGGCCACCCGCGAAAACATTCTGCTCATCCGCCTCAAATCCATCGGCGATGTCCTGTTCACGCTGCCCGCCGTCCATGCCGTCCGGGAAAACTTTCCGGACGCCCGGCTGCATTTCCTCGTTTCCAAGGAACACGCGCCACTGCTGCGCGGATTTGCCGAGATCGACGCGGTCATTCCGCTCGACCGGAAGATTTATGGTTCCGGAAATTTTTCCTCGGCCGGCCGCAACACGTTCCGATTGTTCCGCGGCCTGCGCCTCCCGGAATTCTCCCGCACGATTGATTTTCAAGGCTACGGCGAGACGGCGTTTTTATCGTGGTGGACCGGTGCGCCGGAACGCTGGGGCACAGTCTATCAGACGCCGCGCAGCTGGGCCTACACCCACGGCATTCCGCGCGTGGGCACCACGCATCCGGCGGAAGGAAACCTGGCGTTGCTGCGGGCATGTGGCCTGAATATCGGGTCGATCCGCAATGAATATGTTTTGCCG
>Ga0247670_1000214_pt1 | contig 16687 bp, 18 predicted proteins | sample CNK11_metaG_FD_183042 | JGI IMG/M metagenome (GOLD analysis project Ga0247670, IMG submission 183042) | Soil microbial communities from Purdue University Martell Research Forest, Indiana, United States - CNK11 | ecosystem: Environmental > Terrestrial > Soil > Temperate forest > Bulk soil...
CCACTTGATCCGGCAGGCCGAGTTCCTGCGGCGAGCACATCATGCCGTGCGATTCCACGCCGCGAATCTTGCCGACTTTGATGGTGAACGGTTCCTTCTCACCGGGCTTGGGCGGCAGTGTCGCGCCGGGCAGGATGAGCGGCACCTTGTCGCCAGCCGAGAAATTTTGAGCACCGCAGACGATCTGGCGTTCGCCTGTGCCGTCATTGACGCGGCAGACGGTGAGTTTGTCCGCGCCCGGATGCTTGTCCTTGGTGATGACCTGCGCGACGACGATGCCGGTGAACTCGCCGCCGAGCTTCTGCACGCCCTCGACTTCGACGCCGAGCATGGTGAGTCGCTCGGTCACTTCCTCGGGCGACCAGTTGAAATCAACGTATTGTTTGAGCCAGTTAAGGGTGACTTTCATTGGAACAAAATTAACTTATGGGAAAATTTTCAAACCGATTGCCGCAGCACATTTCCGCATATTCAAATCCGTGGAAACAAATTCAATTGCGCCTTGCAAATCAGCGGTGGCGATGTGAATGCCGTCCAAGGTGCGTGTGAACAAGGGCGGTTTTGAGCGGTAAAGCCGTAAAACCAAATTACGAAACCGATCTTCCGTCGTCTCGTTCATCGGAACGAGAACAACCGTGCCACTGGCCACATCGGCGAGGAACTCGTTGAAAATTATTTCCGCCGCGCCGGACGGAATCAAGCCATCCGTTTCTTTTCGCGCGAGAACGCAAAATAATTCCCAGCGCGCGAGCGCCGAGGTGTTGATGCCGCCGGTTTGTGACCAATGGGCGGAGAACTGCGGCGAATCCGGCTCGGCAATATACAATTTGGCCAGCGTGGACGTATCCCAGTAGTGCATACGTCACGGACGGTCGGCGCGGGTTTCCTCCAAAATCTGATCCACCGTCAGCCCGGTTTTGCCGGTGCGATACTTTTCTCGCAAGGCCGCCAGTTCCTTGACCCGGAGAGCCAAATCAGCTCCGCCATTGCCGGGCGCAACGTTCGCGCGCGTCAACCGCGCCTTGGGCTTGCCTTCGACCGTGATGACCACGTCCTCGCCCTGACTGGCGAGTTCAACCAGCCTCGGCAATTCGGCCTGGGTTTTGGACAATGTTGCAGTCACGGCCAAAGAATATGATTTGTGAAACGATTGCGCAAGCCGAGGCCGGGCATGGTGAGGCGCCCGGTCACTTCGTCGGGCGACCAGTTGAAATCAACGTATTGTTTGAGCCAGTTAAGGGTGACTTTCATTGCAAAAATGGTGCCGCATTAAATCACAAAGCGTCCCAACACGAAATGAAATTCAAACCGCGCCGGAATCCAATTTGCCCGGCCCGGTTGAAAAGCTTCGGCCGACGACCACGCCGATGATTGTGCCAATGATGGCGCCGGCCACAAAATCCGAGCACCAATGGATGGTCATGGAGACGCCGAGGCCGATGTAGCCGGCATAGCCGATGCCCAGCCAGCCCAGCCAGCGTTGTTTCGGAAAGAGCGTGAACACGGTGGCGCCCATGGCAAACGCGATGGTGGTATGTGACGAAGGCCAGCCCCAGAACATTCCGCCGCGCAGTAAACCAAATTGAAAGACATGGCTGATGTCCGCGCCAGTCTCGTGCAAAGCGGGGTGGACGCGGCCCGTGAACGCCTTGTAAGTCGAGGAGATGAGCGAGCCGATGAGTTCCGCCTGGCCGATAGCCCAGCCGGTCAGGCTGATTCTGGCGTGGCTGATGATAAAGCCGGACACAATCAAGGTGAGCGGCAGGATGATCGGCGCCAGTCCGCCGATTGGCGCGGCGGGAAACATCCACTTCCAAAGCTGCGGATTCCGGGTGGATTGAAAATAAAACCAGTCGAAACCGGACGTGACGAGAATGGCCGTGAGCAGGAGCGCCAGGAGCTGCCAGAGAATCATCCGGCCTTTGAAGCAGCCGATGAGGTTGCGTGGCAGGGTGACAAGGAACCGCTTCACCTGGGAAGTTGTCCGGTCGCTTCCTCAGACGGCGATGGGAAATCAACGTGAGCTTTGAGGAGGCACATGGCGACTCTTATTTTGCGTCGTTGTCATAAAATTCGACCTTCCCGGTGGACAGGTCATACATGCCGCCCACAATTCCGATTTCTCCGTTGTCGAGCATCCCGCGCAGAATCGGGCTGCGTTCGCGGATCTCTTTCATGACGAGTTTCACGTTTGCCTCGGACACGTCGTTGACGAACGCATAATTTTTGGTCGTGCGCGGTTGGACATCGGCGGGCACGGCGTCGATCGCCGGTTTGATCTTGGTGAGCAGGCCGGTGAGATTGCCGAGTTCGACGTTATCCACCGCGCCCTTGATCGCGCCACAGTTGGAATGACCGATGACCGCGATCAGCTTCGCGCCGGAAACTTTGCAGGCGAATTCCATGCTGCCGAGGATGTCGTCATCGAGCACGTTGCCGGCGACGCGTGCGCTGAAAATATCACCGACGCCCTGATCCAGCACGAGTTCGATGGGCTGGCGCGAATCCAGGCAGCTCAAGACCACGGCGAACGGATACTGGCCGGATGCGGTCGCCTTGACCTGCGCCGGGAAATCACGGACCAACGACTTGCCGGCGACAAAGCGCGCATTGCCAGCACGCAATTCCGCCAGCGCCTGATCCGGCGTCATCGCCGCCTGCGATTCCTTCGTCTGCACTGCGGATGCCGCGGCAACCATCGCCGCGCACGGCGATCCCGGCATGGCGCAGCAAACCGGATGGGAACTCTCGCAGCCTGCGGTGAACAGCACGGCGGCGACCAGACCGGCAAACAACCCAAAATGATTCAATGAATGTTTCATAAATTTAAAATGGTCAGGGTGACTTTCACGTAAAAGTTATCAGTCGTGGAATGGCAATGTCAAACATGGTGAGCAGCAAAGCACCCGGCTGATTCAGAATTTCCCTTTGATCTCATCCAGGGCTTTGGCGAGGGCGTTGGCCCGCTTCACAAAATCCGGTTCGTAGATGACCTTGGCGACAACCTGCTTCGCTTCCGGGTCCAGGAAGAGAACCGTGGGTGGCGTGTAATGCGGATCGGGCGTGTGCAGAGAATCATCCACGAGCGGCGGCACTTTGTGATTCTCCGCATACGCGTCCTCATAAACGAGGATGGCCTTGTCGCGCAGGGCATAGAAGGCGTGCAGCGTGGCTCCGCGCGAATTGGTGAGCGCGATGGTTCCCCGGCCGTCAAGCAACTGGGGCGCGGTGGCGATCCAGGCGATCGGTTTGTGCGCGGCGGTGGCTTCCTTCTTGGCGCTCTCCAGATCGGCGGTGCGATAGGCGGAAATAGTTTGCTTGTTGATGGTGATCGTCAGCTTGTCGGCGGCGAGACTGCGGAAGGAAGCGAAGGCCAGCAGGACAAACAAAGTCAGGCGCGGAAATTGTTTGAGCCAATTGAGGGTGGCTTTCATGGAAAAACAATTAAGCAAATCCAATGCGCCTCTGTTCGGCATGTTCTAAAAGTTTAGCTTTGGCCCGCTCAAATTCTATTTCATTCAAGACACCAGAATCTTTTAGTTTTTTTAGTGCTGTAAGTTCGCCCGCCAAACTTTGGGGTGCCGGCTCAATTGGTCGGTTATTCCAAGCATCTTCCGCTTTCTTGCTTAAAGATTCGCAAAATGATTGAAAAGCATTTGTATCTGGGCGTTCATACCAAATGCGAATTTGGCCGTTTCCCTGTCGAAAATAAAAAACGCTCGCGTTTACTGATTTTGTTTGAAAATTCCAAATACTGAGCCAGAAAAACCCACCCAAAAAAAACAAGGGGAATCCTAAAGCCGCAGCAATCGCCAAATCCTTTGAGGCAATCATGCCTCCAACTATCCCGATACAGCATATGCCGAAGATGATAGCTCCAATCATAGCACCGGGTTGGGCGAATTTCACGCGAGAAGGGCTTGGATTAAGTTGCCATAGCGGAAACTTAAATTGGTTGTGCGTGGAGAAACGCTTAAAAGTCACTTCCAATTCGCCGTCAAGGCGGATTTCGAATTTTTGATAACCACACAGAAATTTACGCTGCTCAATAACAGTATTTCTTTCAGGAATCATATTATTTGATCAGGTTAAAACTGTTTCAAGAACCGCACGTCATTTTCGTAGAAGAGGCGGATGTCGTTGATAATATAACGAATCATAATTTTGCCGCGATGGGCAGGACTTTATCAAAGTGACTGTCGCAATGCTCCAAGGCCAGCTGGTTGTTTGCTGCACAGGCGGCAACTACGATGTCGGGCGTGGAAGCGGTGACGCCCTTTTCGCGGCAGCGACGTGCCAGCATTCTGGCACTCGCCCAAACCTGCTCGTTAACCGGATAAATCCGCAATTCCTTTTCCAATTCTTCAAGTGCTTTCTTTTCAACGTGGCCTTGCGCTCCATTCCAAAGCTCCACCAAAGTCATATCACACCATGCGGCTTCACCTCGCGCGAGCAGGTGCTTGACGCGCTGCCCCGGTGCGCTATCACGTCGGCGCAGGAATTCAATCCAACTGGAGGCATCCACCAGCGTCATTTGGCAGCTTCCCATTTGTGATCCTGCCGCATCCGCCGGAGGTCGGCCTGCGTCATGAAGTTCGGGCAGGAGCCGTGCAGCCGTTCGGCCATTTCTTCGAGACGGCGGCGGCGGTTGAATTCTTCCACGGCGGTGACGACCGCGTCGCGTTTGGTTTTCGCGCCGGTGTGCTTGATGGCTTCCCGAAGCGAGGCGTCTGGAATATCAATGGTCGTTTTCATGCTTCCAAAATACGTTGATTCGGAATCCTGTCAAACGCCATTCAGAATCCTAGAACTGTTTCAAGAACCGCACGTCGTTTTCGTAGAAGAGGCGGATGTCGTTGATGCCATAACGGATCATCGCGATGCGTTCGATGCCGAAGCCGAACGCCCAGCCGGTCCAGACTTCCGGATCGTAGCCGACGTTCTCGAACACCTGCGGATGCACCATGCCGCACCCGGCGATCTCCAGCCAGTCCTTGCCCATTTTCTTCACGAGCGCGCTGCTGAAATCAATCTCGAAGCTCGGCTCGGTGTAGCTGAAATAATGCGGCCGGAAACGGATCTTCACGTCGCTGCCGAGCAGTTCCTTGAACACAAATTCCACCGTGCCCTTTAGGTCGCCCACGGTCACGCCCTTGTCCACGTAAAGCCCTTCGATCTGCTGGAAGGTCGGATTGTGCGTGGCATCGGCGTTGTCGCGGCGATACACGCGGCCCGGCACGATGATGCGCACGGGTGGCGGCTGCGATTTCATCACGCGGATCTGGACGGAAGAGGTGTGGGTGCGCAGCAGAAGTTGAGAGTTGAGAGTTGAGAGTTGAGAGTTGTCAGGCTTCGCGAGATAAAACGTGTCTTGGGCATCGCGGGCGGGATGGTCGGCGGGCGTGTTGAGCGCGTCGAAGCAATGATACTCATCCTCGATCTCCGGCCCGTCGGCGACGGCGAAGCCGAGCTTGCGGAACGCGCGCACGATGTCTTCCGTGACCTGTGTGAGCGGATGCAGTTTGCCAAGCGCGCGGCGGCGTCCAGGCAGTGTGAAATCCGTCGGCTCCTTCGGCAGCGCGGCGGCGAGTTCGAGTTCCTCGCGGCGGGCGAGCAGGGTGGCTTCGATCTCGACCTTGGCGACATTGATGAGTTTGCCGGCGGCGGGCTTTTCCTCCTTGGAGAGCGTGCCGAGCTGTTTCATCAGCGCGGTGAACTTGCCGTTCGCGCCGAGCCACGCGCCCTTGGTCTGTTCCAGCGCGGCGAGATCGGGCGCGGCTTTGAGTTCGGCCAGCGCGGTTTGTTTCAGTGGTTCGATGTCGTTGAGAAATCCAGCCATAAATTTTCAGAAGTTTAACCGCAGAGAACGCAAAGAACACAGAGAAAAAACTACAAAAACATTCAACATTGAACATTCAACGCCCAACATCGAATGGGCGCGCCGTGCTTATATTGGAGGTTGAAGGCTCAATGTTGAACGTAGAAAGTTCCCGGAAATAAAAAAACGGGCGAGCCTTTTCAGGTCGCCCGTTGAGATTAATTACTGAATGCGCTTATGCCTTGGCCAGCGTGGCGGCGGGCTTGTTCTTCAGCGCGGTCTTGGCGAGGGTCACCAGTTCGCCAAAGGCGGCGGCATCCGTCGCCGCGAGGTCGGAGATGACCTTGCGGTCGAGCGCGCACTTGGCGGCTTTCAGGCCTTCCATGAAACGGCTGTAAGTGAGGCCGGCTTCGCGGGCGGCGGCGTTGATGCGGATCTGCCACAGGTAGCGGAAGGTCCGTTTCTTGACGCGGCGATCGCGATAGGCGTATTGACGGCCGTGGTCAACGGCGTCGGACGCGTAGCGATACAGTTTGGACCGCTTCAGGCGAAAGCCCTTGGCGGCCGTCAACATCCGTTTGCGACGTTTGCGGGAGGCGGGAGAATTGGTTACACGCATGGTTCGTTATTCGTTAAATGGTTGAGTGCGTCAATCGTTAGTGGCTGGTCGGCAGATTCTGCGTGATGCGATACGTGTCCGTATGATCCATGACCGCGCTCTTGCCGAGACGGCGGCGGCGCTTGGAGCTTTTGCCTTGCAGCAAATGGCGTTTGCCGGCGTGACTGCGCATGACTTTACCGGTGCCGGTGATTTTGAATCGCTTGGCCACGGACTTCTTCGTTTTGATGCCTTTGGGACGTCGCATAAATTTATTATTTCAATTACAAAAGGGCGCGCACTATACGCAGCGGATGCATCCGAAGCAAGCGCGATTTTCAACTCTCTGAGTTGTCTGGTGAAAGTCCGGCGTGAAACCGGACAAATCCGCCATTATGGCTTCGTCGAGAGGTTTGACACCGGCGGGGGCATGGTGGTGTTCGTCGCCGGGGTCGAAATATCAATCCGCGCCCCGGCATTGAGCTGGGCCAGGATGGTGTCGGTCAGGTCATTCTCGCCGTTGGTGTAAACCACGGTCAGCGTGCCGTTGACGGTTTCCGCCGCGGAATCCAGCACCAGCGAATAGCCTTCGGCCTTGGCCTTGGCATTCACGGCCACTTTGATCTCGCCAAGAATGTTTTCGCGCATCCGCTGGCGCTGTTCGCCCAAGGTGGTCTGGGCCTGGCGTTCGAACTGGTCGATGGCGGTCTTGGAACCCTGCAGTTGTTTCAGCTTTTCATCGGCGGCTTGCTTGCGGCGTTCCCGTTCCTCGGAGGAAATGCCCTGGTCGTTGACCTGCAACAAAAGTTTCTGGTAATCGTCGCTGCCTTTTTTCAGGTCGTCCTTCATGCCCTTGTCGTCCTTGTCGAGTTGGGCGGCGCGCTCCTGGATGGCCGCCTGGGCGGTCTTGGTTTTCCAGTAATTATCGAACAATTTCCTCAAATCCACCGTGCCGATCTTCGTGTCCGCCAGCGCGGAGCTGCTCAAAAAGGTCATCAATAACGCGGCTGGCAACACATTCCGTAGAATAATTCTCATGCGAAAATGAAACCAGATTTTCCCGCCGCCGCCAACTTAAAATTGCGGCGGCTAGGGCAGTGAGATCTTGGAGAGGACGGCGTCGGCCTTGCCGTTGCGAAACGGCTGGAAGGCATTGGTGAGCGGGTAATCCTTCGAGAAGGTCTGACCGGTGATGAAGACGCTGCCGGCGGCGTCCACCGCGATGCTGTAACCGTTGTCGACCTTCTTGCCGCCGAAGTAGCCGGAATAAAGCACGGCGGAGGCGTCGCTGTTCAATGCCGTCACAAAAATATCGGTGTTGCCGATGCGCTTGTCGCTCAGGGCGGAGGCGGTGTTGTTGGTGGGGAAATCTTTTGAGGTGGTGGTGCCGACCACAAAGGCGTCGCCCAGCGGGTCCACGGCGACACCAAAACCGATGTCGGTCCCCTTGCCGCCGAACATGGCGGAGTAAACCAGCGCGCCAGTGGGATCGAACTTGGTCAGGAACGCATCCGATTCCCCATTGGCGTTGTTCGCATTGCCGTTTTTGTTGCTGGCCACAATGGAATAGAATCCGGGAATATTGGTCACAGTGTAGGGAAAATTCGGGGACGCCGAGTAGCCGGTCACGTAGGCGTTGCCGGTGGCATCGCTGGCGATGCGGTAGGCAACATCGTTGTTGGTGCTGCCGAGAAAGGTGGAATAAACCAGGCTGTTGCCCGCCGGCGACAGTTTGGTGACAAAGGCGTCGAAGGCGATGTTTCTGATGTTCTTGTTTGGATTGGAATTATTGTCATTGTTCTTCTTGTCCCCGCCTTCGTTCAGCTCCGAGGAGATGGCATTGAGCGTCGGAAAATTGGACGAAATCGTGAAGCCCGCCACCATCGCGCTGCCCGCCGCGTCCACGGCAATGCTCTCCGCCACATCATAGGCAACTCCGCCCAGATAGGTCGAATAGATCAGCGGTGAACCACCCGCGCCAATCTTGGTGACAAAGGCGTTGTTCGTTCCCGCCAGCCGGTTCAGCACCAGATTGGTCGAGCCGATCAATTGGAACGCCACCGGGTTGAGAACCGGATAATTGGTCGAAGCAGTGCCGCCGGCCACATAAATATTGCCGGATAAATCCAGCGCGATGCCGTAGGCCGCGTCCAGTCCGGAACCGCCGAGATAGGTGGAAAAAACCAGATTGGAACCGCCCGCATCCAGTTCCGCGACAAACGCGTCGCCGGCGTATCGCTTGGTTTTCTTGTTGACGACGCCATTGATGTTCGGATAAAGCGCGTTCGTGGTCGGAAAATCCGGTGACTCGGTCCAGCCGGTCACAAATGCGTTGCCGTTCGTATCCACGACCACGCCGGACACAAATTCATCAACACTGCCGCCGAGATAGGTCAGGTAAATCAGATTGGTGCCCGTGTTGTCAAAGCGGGCCACAAATCCATCACCGGTGAGTTTGCCGCCCGCAAATTCCTCCTGCATCGCGCCGGGGGTGGAAAAGGGCGCTCCTTTGATGAATTCGCCCTGATCTTTTTTCTTTTTGATGGCCTTCTCGGAAAGGGTCTGGCCGGCGACATACACCGAGCCGTCGGTGGCGGACACTGCGACCGACCACGCCGTGTCCAAGTCGGTGCCGCCGAAATAAGTCGAGTAATCCAGCACCGGATCAATCACCAGCGGCCGGGCGCGGTCGTAGTTGCCGACGGTGAAGGCGACGTTGTGGGCGTCCAGCATTTTGTAGCCGCCGCTGATTTCCCGGCGCACACCGTCAACGGTCTGATAGATCACCGGCCGGGGCTGGCGCATTTCATCGTGGCCGAGTTTCAACACCAGTTCACCCCGGGCGTCCACGGAGATTTCATCCGCGCCGGAGAAGCGCATGGCAATCGCGCCGGGATGCACGCCCGGTGCCAGCGTGAAATCATATTCCAACCGCTGCTGGTTGCCGTAATAGACCAGATCAATGCCGGGATAAAGATCCGTGACCTGCACCCGGGCAAACGTCGGGACGCCGGTGCGCCACTGCGCGGGCTGGCTGCCGGTGAGGTAATTGATCCGGCCGGACAGTCCGCCGTCGCCCTGAATCTGCGGCTGCGGATTGGCACCCGTAAACTGCATTTGCACCGTCCGGGCCACGCCGGACTTTTGGAGGGTCAGCTGTGCCCCATTGGCGGCGACGGAAAATTGCGCGTCTTTTCCCTGGGCGACAAAGCGGTCCGGGGCTCCGGCTTCAAAATAGAGCGGCAGGTTTCCAAAGGTGGCGGCGGTTTGTGCCGTGGCGGCGAGCGTTGCGAGTCCCAGCGCGATGCCGGAAAGCCTCGCCGCAAGATTTTTAGTGATGCTCGTTTTCATATTAAAATTCGCGCGTGTAGCCGGCCCCGAACTGGAACTGGCCGCCGCCGCTGTTAAATTTGTCATGCGTGATCGGGATGCCGTAGTCGAGGCGCAACGGCCCAAGATGCGGAATATTGAGCCGGAAGCCAAGTCCCCAGTCGTCGTCAAAATTTCCGCTGAAGGTGGTGGTGCCGGCGCCAACGGAGCCGACGTCGTAGAATGCCGCAATCCGGATGCCCAAGCCGTTGTCTTTTTCCAGCAGCGGAATGCTGTATTCCACCGAGCCGAAATAGAAACTGTCGCCGCCGACCGGCTCGTTCTTCACATAGATGGTGTTTTGCTGGCGCGGCGAGACGTTGCGGAATTTGAAGCCGCGCAGCGAATACAAGCCGCCGAGATAGTAGCGGTCGTAAAACGGCACGTCCCCGCCACCCAGGCTGGTGGCGATGCCGGTGCGCCCGACCAGTTCGATCACGTGGCCCTTGGCCAAGCCGGGGAAATACCACGCTGACCGCAACTGGACTTTCAAATAGCTGCTGTCGCCGACGCTGATTTCCGGGTCGATCTCCGTTTTCTGGCCGTGGTTAGGCAGCCGGGTGCTGTTGCGCGTGTCATAGGCAAGCGTGGTTTCGAAGCGGTTGAACAGATGGGCGCCGGTTTGATCCAGAATGGCCTGCGGCACTTCGGCCTTGCCGGAATTCGGATCCCCCGTGGGGGGAGAGGTCGGCGGCCCCCCAAAGTGTTCTTTGTTGAAGGGGCTGTTCAATGAAATGCCCACCTGCTCGAGCGTGTAGCTGACGCTGCCGATGAAGAAATCGCTCCACAACGCCCGGGTGAGGCTCAACCGAAAGCCTGAGCGGGTCTCGTCATACATGTTGTTCGGGCTTTCAAAGTTCAGCTGGTGGCGATACAGGTCCACGCCCAGCGCGAGCTTGCGGTTCAAAAACCAGGGTTCAATGAAGGACGCTTCGTAGTCCTGACGCTCCGTTCCCAGCTGGACTTTCAGGCGCAGCTTCTGGCCGCCGCCGGTGAAGTTCGGCGGGTGGAACAGATCGAAATTGCCCTGCGTCATTTCGACATAACCGACGAGCGAATCCACCGAACTGAAGCCCGCGCCGAAGGTCAGGTTGCCCGTGTTCTTTTCCGTCACGTCAATGTCCAGATTTTTGCGGCCGGGCACCGGCGGATCCAGCGGCGCCGGATCGGTTTCCACTTTTTCAAAATAATTCAGACCCTCGAGCCGCTGCTTGCTGATCTTGACATGCACCATGTCGAACACGTCGCCCGGCGCGATGGCGAGTTCGCGGCGGATGACTTTGTCCTTGGTCTTGAGGTTGCCCGCGATGTTGATCTTTTCGACGTAGGTTCTCCGGCCTTCGTCAATCTGGAATTCCAGGTCCATGGTGCCGGTGTCCACGTTCGGGATCTGGATGACGCGCAAGGTCGGGCCCTGCTGCACGTCGATGTAGCCTTTGCCGCCGTAAAAATCCTGCACCGCCGTGATGTCGCTTTTCAAACCTTCCGGTGTAAACGTGTTCCCCACATCCATCGCCAGCCCGTTGACGCCGGTCTGGCCTTTCAACCGCTGGTAATCATGGTTGACCTTCATGCCGGCGATGATCTGGGCGTCGCTGAAAATCTTGTTGCCGCTGAATTTAACCGCGCCAACCTTGTATTGCCGACCTTCGTAGAGATAAAACGTGATGGCCAGGCGGTTGGTCGTCGGGTTGGTGAATTTGATGTCCTTGATCTCGAAGTCGAGGTAACCGTGGTCCCGGTAAAACGTGGAGAGCGTCTCTTTGTCGGTGTCAAACTCATCCGCCTTGAACGTGCCGCTGCCGGTCAGCCACGACCACATCCAATGTTTGCGGGTCTTGATCTGCTTGCTCAATTCCTTCTGGGTGAACGCCGCCGCACCGATGAATTCCACGCTCGTGATCCGGACTTTCGGACTTTCCACAATCTGGTAAGTGACTCGGCCGGTGCCGGCGTTCTCGTCGATGTTCAACACGTATTTCGCCTGCGTGTCCGGGTAGCCGTATTTCTCGTAAAGTTTTTTGATCTCCTGGACGTTGGAAAACATCTTTTGCTCGTCCAGCGGGTCGCCGACCTTCACGGTGATTTTCTTCTTCAGCTTGCGGTCGCTGACCTTTTTGTTGCCCTCCAGCTTGACCTCCGTCACGCGCGGACGCGCCTGTACGATGTAGGTGAGCACCACGCCGCTGTTGGTGGATGGTTCCGTGGAGACACGGATGTTGTAGAACTGTCCCGTGCCGTAAAGGGAGCGGACGTCGTCCTGGGTGGCGCTCGGCCGGTAGGTGTCGCCCGCCTTGACGCGGATGTTGACGCGGATGAACTGGTCGCTGACCGTCGCCGGGCCGACAAACTTGATGTCCACGCGGTCGATGGGGACACCGGCGGATTGCGCGCGGAGAGCCGGGGCACCGCCGAGCAACAGCATGGCGAGCAGGAGGCGGTAAATTAATTTCATCGTTTATCTGCCCGGCATGTCTTCGTCGCTGACTTTGGCGGCGCTTTCAAATCGTGTATAAGATTTCAGGAACGTTAAATTCACATCGCCCGTCGGGCCGTTGCGCTGCTTGGCGATCAGCAGGTTCACCGGCAGACCGTCGGATTCCTCGGGCGGCGCACCGTCTTCGTCATCGCCCGAACTCGGCTTGTAGAGCAGACCCACCAGGTCGGCATCCTGTTCAATCGCGCCCGATTCGCGCAAGTCCGACAGCCTCGGCTTGCGGCTCTTGTCCTTCTCCAGTTCGCGGTTCAACTGCGCCAGCACGATCACCGGCACGTTCAGTTCTTTCGCCAGCGCCTTGATGCCGCTGGAAATGTCCGCGATTTCCTGCTGCCGGTTGTCTTGCGATCGCCGCGCAGTAGAATGCAGCAATTGCAGGTAGTCAATCACGAAAAGCTTGATGCCATGCTGCTGGTGCATGCGCCGCGCCCGCGCGCGCAAGTCCAGGATGGAAAGCCCCGCCGTGTCGTCGATCAACAGCTTCGACTTCGCCAGCTTGCCCGCCGCGCTCGTCAGCTTCGGAAAATCCGATTCGCTCATGAACCCTTCGCGGATGCTCCGCAGGTTCACGCGCGCGATCGAGCACAGCATGCGCAGGATCAGCGACTCCGCGCTCATTTCCAGGCTGAACACGCCCACCGGCTGGCCAAGCTCCAGCACCACGTGTTCGACGACGTTCATCGCCAGCGACGTTTTGCCCATCGAAGGCCGCGCCGCGATGACGATCATTTCCGCGCCGTGCAACCCGTCCGTCATCCGGTCCAGGTCCACGAAGCCCGTGGCGAGGCCGTTGAGTGTGCCCTTGCGGTCGAAATAATTTTCCACCGTCAAGATCGCCTTGCCCACCAGTTCCTTCACCGATGACGTGCCGCTTTGCGCGCGTGATTCGTTGATGCGCAGAATTTCCTTCTCCACTTCGTCGAGCAGTGCCTCCACGTCGCCCTGATAATCGTAAACGCGGCCCACGACCTCCGTGCAGGTGGTGATCATGCGGCGGAGCAGAAACTTCTCCTGGATGATCTCGAGGTAGTAGCTCAGGTTGGCCGCGCTGGGCACCGCGTCCTGCAACTGGCCGAGATAGGCGATGCCGCCGATCTGGTCGAGCAACTGCTGGTCCTTGAGCTTTTGTTGAAGCGTGATGACATCGATCGCCTCGCGCGAGTCATACATCAGCGCCAGATTTTCATAGATGGTCTGATGCCGCAGATCGTAAAAAACCTCGTGGCCTTCGCCCTTGAGTTTTTCGATGCACAGGCCCATGCACTCGTTGGGCGAGAGCAGCACGCAGCCCAGCACGCCCTGTTCGGCCTCCGGCGAATGCGGCGGCAAACGGTCCACTTTGAGTGAGTCGGACGAAATATTTTTGCGGCGCCGCGCCTTTTTCAAATCCGCGGCGGCACCCGCAAGGTCGGAAACGGAATCAATCATCCGCATAGAATCGCCGCTGGGAAATTGGCGGCAAGACAAAGTTGTTTTTCTTGTTCACAAAGTTCTTCGCCACGGAAAAATTGACTCGCCTACAAACGCGACTAGACTTGGCGCTCGTTGCAATTATGAACCGCAAGCCTTCCATCCTCGTCGTCTTTCTCACGGTCTTCATTGACCTGATCGGCTTCGGCATCGTCGTGCCGCTCGTGCCGTTGTTCAGCCGGCATTACGGGGCCAGCGGATTCGTCATCGGCGCCATCATCGCCTCGTTCTCCGCGATGCAGTTCATCTTCTCGCCCATCTGGGGCAAGCTCTCGGACCGATATGGTCGTCGGCCGATCCTGCTGATCAGCACCGCCGGTGCCGCTTTGTCGTATGTCGTGTTCGCCATCGGCTGCGGTTTTGAAAATCACAGCGTCGCGCTGTGGGTGCTGCTCGTGTCACGCGTGTTCGCCGGCGCGTGTGGTGGCAACATCACCGTCGCCCAGGCTTACATCGCCGACATCACGCCGCCGGAAAACCGCTCGAAACGGATGGGCCTCATTGGCATGGCGTTCGGCCTCGGCTTCATCTTCGGTCCGGCCATCAGCGGCGTGGCGTTGAAATTCGGCGGGGCCACCGCGCCGGGTTGGGCGGCCGCCGCGCTGTGTGCTTTGAATTTTATCCTCGCGTATTTCATCCTGGCCGAAAGCTGGAAGCCCGATGCCGCACCGGTGGCCAAGCGCCCGCGTTTTGCGCAATGGGGCCATACGTTGTCGCAGCCCAAGATCGGCCTGTTGATTTTGATTTTCTTTCTCGCCACGTTCGCCTTCAGTTGTTTCGAAAGCACGCTGCCACTGCTCGTCAGCGACAATTTCCAGCTTGGCATCACCATGGATGAAAACAAACCGGCGATGACCGTCATTTCACTGTTTGTTTTCTGCGGCCTGATTGGTGCGTTCATCCAGGGCGGCGCCATCGGGCGGATGGTGAAAATCTTTGGCGAGCCAAAATTGATCGCGTTGAGTTTGTTCCTGACCGGGGTGAGCCTGGCCCTGCTGCCGTTCATCAAAGGTGATGGCCCGCTCAAATGGATGGCCGTGTTGCACCTCGCGGACTGGCCGTGGATCAAAATGCTGCTGGCGCTGGCGTTGCTGTCCATCGGTTCCAGCCTCACACGCGCGCCGCTGTTCGGACTGCTTTCTAATCTGACGCCGGCGAATGAGCAGGGCGCGACCATCGGCGTGGCGCAAAGCGCCGGGGCGCTCGCCCGCATCGTCGGCCCGATCTTCGCTGCGACACTTTACGTTCCGATGCCCATGCTGCCGTATGTCGCCTGTGGTGTGATCTCCGTGGTCGCCGCGCTCCTGGCGGCGGCCTGGCTGGTGAAAAAGTGATTCCCGGAAAAAGGATCGGCGGACTGGCTTCACACCCGGAACTTTGCCAGCCCGCCGACTTGCCGTTCACACAAACGGAAGCTTAGCCGGAACGATGCAGTAGAGAGTTAATTTCCATGTGGATTTATCCTGTGAAAGCTGGGCGGTTTTCTACTGCATTGCAGTTGGGTAATGGGCTTAAGATTTTCTCCCATAAGCGCCGCCACCAAGCTCGTTCGCGGTGGGGCACGGCCAGTTTGATGGTGGTTTTGCCCTGCGCATAACTCAACACGCCCGCCGTCACGAACAGCCAGAACCTCAGCGAATGAATCGTCACCTTTTGCTGCCAGCCCAGATGGCGCTGGAACAAGACCGTCAGGTTGTAAGTCAACGTGGCCAAACTCAACGCCGCTTCCGTCGCCCAGAACTTCTCCAAGCACAGCGTCGGCAAGGCAAAGCCTGATTGGAGTTCTTTGATCACGTTCTCGCAGTCAGCCCGACCGTTGTAGTAACGCCACACTTGCAATGGCCGGTGCGTAGCCCGGGGCAGGCTCGTCACCAGCGCCTGAAACCGGTAGCCCGGGACGTCCAACAACCGCTTGCCCACCCGGCCTTCCTCCGCCTCACGCACCCGGTGACGAATGAGCACCACCCGGCGCGGCTGTGGCCAGTTCATGGATTGGTATTCCAGTTCGGTGACTTCGGTGCCCGGCACTTCCGTCGCTATCCACGGCAGCTCGCCTTTGATGAGTTTTTGAATCGGCTGACTCAATTGCGCCACCACCACATAGGGCAGATCCAGTCCTTCCCACAACGCCAGCAGTTCCGGCAGGCAGAAGCCCGCGTCGGCGCGCACGCCGCGCAACCGGAGATGTCCGGGCAGATTCTCCCACAAGTCGAGGAAGAACGCCGTGACGTTGCCGCCACAGGACGTATTGCCAGGCCGCAGCCACAGTTGCGCCACCAACCGCACCTCCGCGATCACCGCCAGCAGCGGATGCAGACACGGCTTGAGTCCCTGCCGGGTGTAACCGACCGCCACGCCTTCCTGATGGCCGTCCTCGTGCAGGAGCCGCGTCGAATCCAAGTCCAGCGTGTAGCCTTCCTTGGCACAGGGCAACCGGTCCAGACACCAGTGCCAGAGTGGACGGAAACAGCGCAGGTTGGTGCCTGCGGAATCAAACCCCTGAAAGAACCGCGACAGCACCGACTGGCTGGCTACCCGGCGCACGCCGATCAACTCGGGCACCACCGGATCGCGCCGCAAATAAGCCACCTGCGTCAGCTTGCGCGCATCACACAACAGGCCATGGATGAAAGCCAAGGCTTTTTCCAGCGGCAGCAGATGATTGTTGGAGATCGGCAGCCGCTGGGGCAACGCCCCCGCCAAGAGTTTGTTCCAGCCCAGCGGCCGCAGCCAACTCCAGAAAGTGGCGCTGCCAGCATGCGGACTCAACCGCTGATCCGTAAAACCGATCGTGATTGATTTGCCCGCCCCTTTGACTTCAAATTCCTCGGCCACCGTTTGGTGAACCGGGCGTGTGCCCGACGATTGTGTTGTTTTCATCTACCACCAATCAATTCCCATTCGGTGGCATCTTTTCAACTACATTGATCCGGCT
>Ga0247670_1000215_pt1 | contig 16429 bp, 16 predicted proteins | sample CNK11_metaG_FD_183042 | JGI IMG/M metagenome (GOLD analysis project Ga0247670, IMG submission 183042) | Soil microbial communities from Purdue University Martell Research Forest, Indiana, United States - CNK11 | ecosystem: Environmental > Terrestrial > Soil > Temperate forest > Bulk soil...
CCTGCCCCATCTCGGTGACGTCCGTCGGCTTGAGCGTCGCGGCGGAACTGGCGAGCAACTCGGCGTTGGAGATGATCCCGTTCAGCGGCGTGCGCAGCTCATGCGGCATCATCAGGCTGATGTTGTCACGCAGATGGCGCAGCTTGCTTTCCGCCTCGTCGCGCACGGTCTGGGATTTTTTCAGGCGCGCCTCCACGGCGGCGTAAAGCACCTCGGTGGTGAACGGCTTGGGCAGATAATCATCCGCGCCCAGCTCCATGCCGTGTCGCATCCCGGCGTTGTCCGCCAGGCCGGTCATGAGGATGAACGGAATCGCGGCGGTGGGGGCTTCGGTGCGGAGCGCGGCGAGAGTGAGATATCCGTTGACCTTGCCCATGTTCACGTCGCACAGGATCAAGTCGGGCAGTTCCTTGCGCGCCTTCTCGATGCCTTCCTGGCCATTGTGCGCCTCGACCACTTCATAACCACGCTGGCGCAGCGCCAGCTGGATCATCTCGCGCAACCATTCTTCGTCGTCAATGATCAGGATTTTTTTCACGATCTATACAAATTGAATCAAACCACAACCAGGCGTTTGAAACACGCGCCAACACCGTAATGTAACCAGAACCGTAAAACAATCACTTCCGCGCTTCCAGGGAAACATAACTGTTGACCGTGCGCCCGGTGTAAATCTGGCGCGGACGATAGATGCGGCTCTTCGGTTCGTCCATGATTTCTTTATAGTTCGCGATCCAGCCGGGCATCCGGCCGATGGCGAAAATCACCGTGAACATCTCCATCGGAATCCCGATGGCGCGCATGATAATGCCGCTGTAGAAATCCACGTTCGGATACAGCTTGCGTTCGACAAAGTAGGAATCCTTCAAGGCCGCTTCCTCCAGCTTCTTCGCGATGTCCAGCAACGGATCGCTGATGTTCAGCTTCTCCAGCACGTCGTCGCAGGCCTTTTTGATGATCGTGGCGCGGGGATCGTGATTTTTATAGACGCGATGGCCGAAGCCCATGAGTTTTTTGCCGCTGTTCTTGTCCTTGGCTGCCATGATGAATTTCGAACCGTCGTCGCCTTCGCGATGAATCTGTTCGAGCATTTCCAGCACCGCCTGGTTGGCGCCGCCATGCAGCGGCCCCCAGAGCGCGCACACGCCCGCCGCGCAGCTCGCGAACAGATTCGCCTGGCTGGAGGCCACCATGCGCACCGTCGAGGTGGAGCAATTTTGTTCGTGATCCGCGTGCAGCAGGAAAATCAGGTCCAGCGCCTTGACCACCTCCGGTTTGATTTCAAAATCTTCATACGGCATCGAGAACATCATGTGCAGGAAGTTCGCCGTGTATTTGTAGGTCTGTTTGGGATAAATGAGCGGCAGCCCTTTCGATTTGCGATACGAATACGCCGCGATGGTCCGCACCTGCGAAATCAGCTTCGCCACATACAGATCGAACTGTTTCGTCCTGCCCCATTTCCAGTTCATCAACCCCTCGTCAAAGCAGCTCGCCGCATTGATCATCGAGGACAGGATCGCCATCGGATGCGCGCCCGTGGGAAAACCCTGGAAGTGATACTTCATGTCCTCATGCAAAAACTGGTGCTCCGCCAGCAGATCCGAAAACTTTTTCAACTGGATGCGGTTCGGCAGGTCGCCGTAGATGATCAAATACGCCGTCTCGATGAAATTGGAACGTTCCGCCATCTCCTCGATCGGAATGCCGCGGTAGCGCAGGATGCCCTTGTCGCCGTCAATGAACGTCACCTTGCTGGTGCAGGAGCCGGTGTTGCCGTAACCGTCGTCGAGCGTGATGTAATTGGTGTTGGCGCGGAGCGACGAAACGTCCACCGCCTTCTCGCCCTCGCTGCCTTCGAGCGTCGGGAGAGTGAAAACCTTTCCGTCCAGTTCCAGTTTCGCTTCTTTGCTCATGGCTCCTTTATTTAATATGAATGATTATGATGGCATAAATCTGCCGGTGAATGGAAAACTTGGCAAGCCGCGAAACTCGATTTTCAAAGAAACCCCGCACCGATTTGGCTGGCGCGACGTTCAACTTCATGGCGAAATCAAAGCCGATGAAACGCTGGGCCGTCCTCACCGTCCTGCTTTACGCATTGGCATTGCTGGTGTTGGCTTTGCCGGTGTTCCTGATTGCCTTCGGCAACTGGGGCAAAAATGAAACCAGCCACGGGCTGCACGAAGTGATCCAAAGTTTTTATCTGAACTGGGGCTACTGGCTCTGGCTCGCTGTCATGGTCTCCGGCCAGGCATTGCTGCTAATCCTCCCGATCCACATCGCCGAACGCCGCCTGCCCGCGCGCCGTCCGCTCAAAATCCCCATCATCGTCACCACCTTCTTTCTGGCCAATCTCCTTTTGGCCGGGCTGGTGTCATTGCTGTGCGCCATTTTCCGGGACGACGGATTTGAAATCTTCACCTTCGCGGATCGCATGGCAAATTGCTTCCGACAGCCTTCCGCGGATCAGGAGACCACCTGGGGCGGCATCGTCAGCATCAGCATCATCACGATTATCTTCTGGATCGGCTGGGCATTCATATTCCGTCGGGCCACCCGAGCCGATGAACCCGATGCGCTCCTCAAACGCGCCACCCGCTGGCTCCTGCGCGGGAGCATCCTCGAACTCATCATCGCCGTGCCCAGCCACGTCATCGTCCGCCGCCGCGACGATTGCTGCGCGCCAGCGGGAACGTTCTGGGGCATCGCCACCGGCCTTTCCGTGATGCTGCTCTGCTTCGGCCCCGGCGTTTACTTCCTGTTCGTCGAACGCTGCCAAAAATTGAAACCCAAACCGGTGGACAAAAATATTGAATAAGGAAAGCAGGAATTCAGGAACGGATTCCATTCCTGCCTTCCTGCTTTCCTCATTAGATTTTTTCCCACAAAGGAAATTCTGCCTGCGCATTTCGGTCGACAAAGAGTTTTGCCAGAAATATAGTCACAAAAAATGAAGAGCCTCAAAAGTATTGGAGCGTGTGGACTTATTCTGATGCTGCTGATCACAGGTGGATGTAACCGTGCAACTTTGCGCATTCCTGGTGCCTCCGCATCCTTTCCTGAAACCACGACCGGCTATGTGGCAACGACCAATTACGCTTACACCATTGTAGTAGCAGTTCCTGTAGATGATCGTACTCAACACTACGGAGAACCTGTAGCCAAAACAAAATGGGCAGGTTGCTCAACAGATCCGCTCTGGACCACCGATGCTCCCGAACTTATCCAGAAAAGATTGATCCAGGAACTGGCATCTTCGGGGCTCTTCGCCAAAGTCACAACCAATTCGACGGGAGCCACAGATATTATGTTGAAGACAGAGATCGATGCCTTTTGTTCACAAGTCAGGGGCTTTTTGATTGATCGCGTTGCCGGAATTGTTTCATTGCACGTAACGTTGGAGCAAAACGGAAAGATACTTGTCGACCGCAAATTCGAAAAGGTCGTTACCGACGCTGACAAGGAATATACCGGATCACAAGTAACGTTCATTGAACAGGCAATGAGCGTGACCATGGCTGACAGTTTGCGTGAGTTGCTGAAAGATATAATCAAACAATTGGCAGTAGATGCGGCGACTTGGCCGCAGGACAAATCCTCACCCAAATAAATTTCCGCTTTAGCTTTCGCTCGCCGCACTTTAACTTGCGCGCTGCCAATGGCCTTAAAACTGTTCAACACGCTGTCCCGCTCCGTCCAGGAGTTCACACCCCTTGACCCCACCGGCAGAAAAGTCGGCATGTATTGCTGCGGCCCGACCGTCTATGACTTCGCGCACATCGGCAACTGGCGCACGTTCGTCTTCGCCGACCTCGTCCGCCGGGTTCTCGAATTCTCCGGCTACGACGTCCAGCACGTCATGAACATCACGGACATCGAGGACAAGATCATCAAGGGCGTCCGCGAAAACAAGACCACCCTGCGCGAGTTCACCGGCCAGTTTGAGACCGCCTTCCTCGACGATTTGAAAGCGCTCGGCTGCCGCGAACCACACGTCAAACCGCGCGCCACCGAATACATCGCCGAGATCATTGCGCTCATCGAAAAGCTGATCGCGCGCGGCGTGGCCTACAAGGCGCCCGACGGCTCGGTTTATTTTTCCATCACCAAATACCAGGGCTGCGGCTGCAATTACGGCCAGTTGTTGAAATTGAATTTCGACGAGATGCGCGCCGGCGAACGCGTTTCCAGCGATGAATACGAAAAGGAATCCGTGGCCGATTTCGCGCTCTGGAAGGCGCGCGTGCCGGACGACGGCGATATTTTCTGGCCGAGCCCGTTCGGCGAAGGCCGGCCCGGCTGGCACATCGAGTGCAGCGCCATGAGCATGAAAGTGCTCGGCGAAAGTTTCGACCTGCACCTCGGCGGCGAGGATCTGAAGTTCCCGCACCACGAGGACGAGATCGCCCAGAGCGAAGGCGCGACCGGCAAACCCTTCGTGAAATACTGGCTGCACGGCGCGCACCTGCTCGTCGAGGGCAAAAAGATGAGCAAGAGCCTTGGGAATTTTTTCACGCTGCGCGGTCTGCTGGCCAAAGGGTTCACGGGTCGCGAAGTGCGGTATCTGCTGCTCACGGCGCATTATCGTGAGACATTCAATTTCACGCTCGACGGTTTGTCCGGCGCAAAGACGGCGCTGGCGCGAATTGATGAGTGTGTCGGCAAGTTGCGGGAAATTGGAGCGCCGGGCACCGTCCCGGCAAGTCCGCTGCAACGAGCCGAGCCGGTGCTCGGCGCTCCGTCAAAACTGCTCACCAACTTCACCGCCGCGATCTCGGAAGACCTGAACGTTGCTGCGGCGTGGGGCGCGGTGTTTGACTGGGTGCGCGAAACGAACAAGAAGCTGGCGGAAAATTCCTTGAGCGCCGCCGAGGCCGCCGCCCATCTCGCCGCGTGGGACAGGATTGATTCCGTCCTCGGCATCAGCGTGAAGACGGAGACGGAAATCCCCGCTGAAATCCTCGCCCTGGCCGAAGCCCGCACGGAAGCCAAGAAAGCCAGGGATTTCAAACGCGCCGACGCCATCCGGGATGAATTGAAAGCCAAGGGCTGGGTCATCGAAGATTCGCCCAAAGGAATCAAACTGAAGAAAATTTGAGAAATGGAAACATTCAACGCTCAACATTTAACACCCAATGCCCAACGATGGGCGCTTCGATGTTGGAAGTTGAATGTTCAATGTTGAATGTTTTCCCACAAATAAAATGAAGGGCTTGTTCATCAGCTTTGAAGGCACGGAAGGCTGCGGCAAATCCACGCAGGTGGAATTGCTCGTGCAACGGTTGCGCGCACTCGGTTACATCGTCCGCAAGCATCGCGAACCGGGCGGCACCCCCATCGGGGAGGAGATCCGCCACACGCTCAAGCACAGCCATCAGAACCACGCGATGACCGCCGAGGCCGAGCTGCTGTTGATGAACGCCAGCCGCGCGCAGCTCGTGCGCGAGGTCATCCGCCCCGCCCTCGCCGCCGGCGAGATCGTCGTGTGCGACCGCTTCTACGATTCCACCACGGCGTATCAAGGCTACGGACGCCAGCTGGATTTGGATCAAGTGAAGGCGGTGATTGATATTGCCGTCGGCGAAACCAAGCCCGACCTGACTTTTTTCGTTCACGTCCCGCCGGAAGTCAGCGCGGAGCGGCTGCGATCGCGGCAGGAAACCTTGCCGTTCGTCCGCGACCGCATCGAGGAGGCGGACCGGAAATTCTTTGAGCGCGTCGCTCACGGCTTCAGTGTCGTGGCCGCCACGGAACCGCAGCGCGTCAAGCTCATCAACGGTGCGCAGCCCATTGAAACCGTTTGCGCCGCCATCTGGGAACTCGTCCAACCGGCCCTTCCCAAGCTGGGGCGTTGGTGAACACACTTGCCGAATTTCCCGGAGCGAATACTTTTAACCTATGATCGAAAACACAATTGGCGAGATTGAGGCGAAGATCCACAGTTCCACCTCCATCAGCGACGAGCGCAAGCGCGAACTGCTCCAATTGCTGGGGACGCTGAAATCCGAGGTCGGCACGCTCGCCAAAACCAACAATGAACAAGCCAGCAGCATCGCCAATTTCGCGCAAGCGTCCGCTCACGAGGCCACGCGCGAAAGACAAAACCAGGAGTCGCTCGAACTTTCGCTGAAAGGCCTGCGTTCGTCGGTGGACGGGTTTGAAAAATCACATCCCAAGCTCGTGCAGATCGTCAACAGCATCAGCAAGACGCTGGCGGATCTGGGGATTTGAATTTTCGATTCGTTCTCGCCCTCGTAATCGGCAGTTATAATTCGAGGACGAATTTATTACAGTCTGTCATGTAGCGCAGGTTGCCAACCTGCTGTATCGCCGGCTGGCAGCCGGCAGAGCGGCGGCATGAAGAAGACGCGATAATCTAAAAAATCCCGGCACAGGCGGCCAATCCCGCCCGGCGGATTGCCAATCCGCGACACGGCAGACTGCCAGTCTGCGCCACGGCCTCACTCGCGTCGTCGACAAAAAAAATGCCTCTTCGGAGTTCAGGTTTAATCCGCATTCGGTTCCAGCTTTGCAATCTCCGCCATGATTTCGTCCGCGACTTCCTGGTAGATTTCCTTGAGCCGCGGTTTGGAGCAGGTCCTGGCCTCGGCGCGCAGCGCTTCAAACTTCATCGGTCTCCCGTATTTCACCGTGACGCGATACGGACGCGGAAATTTGTGATCACGCCCATACGCTTCAAACGTTCCAAACGTCCGCACCGGAATCACCACCACGTCGGACTTGATGACCGTCAGCCCGATGCCCGACCGCGCCGGCTGCAATTTGCCGTCCGGCGTCCGCGTGCCTTCGGGAAACAGAATGATGCCGCCACCTGCCAGCAGCCGGTTGAGAATCTCCCGCAGACCCGACGCGCCGCCGCCATCACGGTCCACCGGCACGGAATTCCAGGAACGCAGCAACGCACCGATGCCCGGAAAGCGGAACAGGCTTTCGCGCGCGAGATAATTGATGGCGCGCGGCAACGCCGAACCGACCAGCGGCGGATCCAGAAAGCTGGAGTGATTGGAAGCCAGAATGACGCCGCCGGTCTGCGGCACGCGCTCGGGATTGAAGATGCGCCAGCGGAAATACACCGCGAACATGACGCGGAACCCCAGCCAGCCGAGGCGGTAGGAGAGATTCATAAGACGAGGATGGCGAATGGAAGGTGGAAGCTGGAAAGCAGGCCGCGTGATTTGATTTTGCCATCCTCCATCTTCAGTCCTCTATCCTCGCCCTTCGGCGAGACGTTTTTGAATTTCCGCCAGGATCAAGCCGCTCGTCTGTTCGGAAGACATGTGCGAGTTGTTGATCACCTTCGCGCCGAGCGCGATCATCAGGGGCGCGCTCGCCCGCTGGCTGTCGCGCTGGTCGCGCGCCGCGAGGTTTTCATTCACGCCGTCCGCCGTCCGCCGCTTGGTGCGCTCGTCCAGATGCGCGTCGAGATAGAATTTGTAATCCGTTTCCGGAAACACATTGGTGCCGATGTCGCGGCCTTCCATCACCAGGTCGCCGAACTGGATGCACTCGCGCTGTTTTTTCTTCATCCAGTCGCGCACCTTGGGAATGGCGGCGATCAACGAGGTCGCGGCGCTGACTTCCGCCGTGCGGATTTCCTTGTCGGGATAATACCCGTCCACCAGCAGATGCACCGCGCGCAGATGGCTCTTGGTCTCGATGCATTCGAGCGACGTCTTCCATTTGCGGCAGGCCACGGCCACCGCCTTGTCGTCATGGATGTCCACATGCTTCTGCAGGCAATACCAGCCGAGCGTGCGATACATCGCACCGGTGTCCACATAAACGAAGCCGAGCGCCTTGGACACGAGCTTGGAGTTCGTGCTTTTGCCGCTGGCGCTCGTGCCGTCAATCGCAATGACAATTGGCTGTTTCAATTTTATTTTTCGTGGCTGCGTCTCGGCAGAGCGCAGCAAAATTATTAATTCAGCGGCGCTCTGCCGAGACGCCACTACGGTTAATCCGCAAACAATTCTTCGCCGGCCAGCTTCCGCGTGCGCTGGCCGTTTTTGATCTCCCAGATCTCCGCACCCAGGCCGTGAGGCGGTTGCGCCGCCAGCTTCTGGAAAAAATTCGGGAACGTCTTCTTCACGCAGGCCGGATTTGTAATTTTTATTCCCGGAACTTTCAATCCTAGAATCGCAAAACACATCGCCATGCGATGGTCGTTGTAGGTTTCAATCGTCGCGCCGTGCAGTGCCGACGGCCACACGGTCAACGTGTCGTCTTCCTCGACCACTTTGGCGCCGCATTTGGTCAGCTCGGTCCGCAACGCGACCACGCGCTCGGTTTCCTGGAGCCGGAGACGCCCCAGGTCGGTAAAACGCATCGGCTTGGATGCGCGCGCAACGATGATGGTGTCTTCACCGCCGGAAAAGGGGCTGTGGTGCGGTGCCTGGTTCAAGGGCGCTTTGACAATCGCCGTCATGATGCTGTCGCCCAAATGCGTTTTGCGGGAGAGCACCCCGTTCAATTCCAGCAAATTCCGGAGCTTGGGATAACTGGTATCGATCTGCCAGGTGGTCTTGGGCCAATGTTGAACACCCACCTGCCCCAGTTTCGAATGGAGTCGGGTGATCCAGAAAATCCAATCCGCCGCCCAAAAATAGCTGCCACTCGAGGCGTCCGGCTCGATTTGAAAAGTGCCGCCATTTTTCGGGAACGCTTCCATCAATTTTGAAGTCATCGCCACATACGGCGATTCCTCCGCGTTCTCGCCGACAATTTCAACCTGCCAGCCGCCAATGCCCGCACTCAACAACAATGCCGACGCGAACTGCGAGCTTTCCTCGATGCTGACTTTGCACGAGCGGCTGGTAAGGACGCGTTCCACCGCGTCCCCATCCTTAATTCTTGAGTTTGGGTCGCTGTGGAAAGCGACCCTACCACCAAAAATCCTCGCCGGCAGCTTGTCGTTGTCAAAATCGGATTCGACGCGATAACCCAGTTCGCGCAATGCCTGAAACAAGGAAGCCTGCGGACGCTCGTGCATCCGGGCCACGCCGTGCAACCGGTAAACACCCCGGCCCAGACACAGGAGTGGCGCGAGAAACCGTGCCGCCGTCCCGGCATTGCCGACAAACAGATCCAGCGGCAAGGTCTCCGTGCCACCCGCCGGCACCAAGCCGCCTTCGCCGATGACCATGATGGTGCGGTTGCAGGGCTCGTCCGGGTCGGGCGCGACGTTCACCAGAAATCCGAGCTGTTTCAGACACGCGACCATGATCTGCGTGTCCTCGCTCCACAATGCGCCTTTGAGCGTCACTTCGCCGTCGGCCAGCGCGGCGAGAATCAAGGCGCGGTTCGTGATGCTCTTCGAACCGGGCACGGTGATTTCCGCGCGCACCGGCTTGGTGAGCGGAACGATTTCGATGAGGTCAGGTAAAGCCATTTTAACCACGGATAAACACGGATGAACACGGATAACAAAACCAAACGCAGAGACGCGGAGAACGCGGAGAGACGCAGAGTAAAAATCTCTGCGGTTCTTTGCGGGCTCTGCGCCTCTGCGTTTCGCCCCATCCGTGTTTATCTGTGTCCATCTGTGGTTGGTTCATTCGGATGAGGTTGAGGCGCCGTTCGTGCACCAATGGTCACGGCGCTGCTTGGCCGTCGCAAAAATCGTTTCGACCCCCTTCGCGTCGCCACGTTTCAAAGCATCTTGAAATTTTTTAAGTTCCGTTACAAACGCATCCACGGATTGCGAAAGATTCTTGCGGTTGGCCAGCGCGATGTCACGCCACATCTCCGGCGAACCGGACGCGATGCGGGTCGTGTCGCGGAAGCCCGTCGCGCAAAGTCCCGCCTGCGCCTTCGGCTGCCGGGGATCCAGAACCAATCCGGCCAATGTCGCCGCGACGACGTGCGGCAGATGGCTGGAACGGCTCACCAGCTGGTCATGCTCGACCGCGCCAAGCCTCAGGGTGCAGGCACCGAGGGATTTCCAAAATTGCTCCACTTTGCGGACGGCGGTCGCACTGGATTTTTTTGAAGGTGTCACGATGCAGACGGCGTTCTCGAACAAATCCGCCCGCGCGGCCAGCACGCCCATTTTTTCGCCGCCCGCCATCGGATGGCTGCCCACAAAATGCGCGCCGGACCTGGCGATGATGGATTCCAGTTCACGCACGACATCGGCCTTCACGCTGCCGACGTCGGTGACGATCGCGCCACGTTTCAGGGCGGGGAGAATCTGTTTCGCGAGCGCAGGCATCTGGGCGAGCGGCGTGCAGAGAATGACGAGATCGGCATTGGAAACGGCGGCAAGCAGATCGGTCACGGCATAATCCACTGCGCCCACTTTTTCGCAATCCTTCAAGCTCGCCGCGCGCCGGACGAATCCGGCGATCTCCCCTGCCAGGCGATGCCGCCGGACGGCCAAACCGATGGAGCCCCCGAGCAAACCGACGCCGACGATGGTGATCTTCCGAAATTGCACGCCGCGCAGGATAACGGATAGACGATGGCAGATGGAAGATTGAAATGTTATTTGCGGCCAGCCCGAAGGGCGGGCCGGGGATTTGGCTACATTCAGCAATGAAATGCGATGGTCGGCCGGAACGTTATTTTGGCTGCACCGTGTATTCCACTGACACTTTGGCCGTGTAAACGATCTCGCCAAAGGATGAGATCGCTTCCTCAGCTGCCGGTTCCGACACCATGGACGCCCCCGGCGCTAAACTACGGTCGTACCCCACGGCTTTGGAAAGCCCGTAGTTGGCTGGACCGGCGTTTCTCTTCTCGACTTCGCCCTCGCTGAATGTCTCCGGCACCAGCTTCACGCCGATTTTCTCCTCGTAGATTTTCAGCCGCTCGCCGGCATTTTCGCACGCTTTGGCGATCGCGTTCTGCTTTTGCAGTTCCTTGTCGGCGTATTCAAATTCCGCGCCGTCAAACTGCACCTCAGACCACTTGTCCACCACTCCGGTCGCCGCCTGAAATTCTTTTTCATCCTGAACGGAAATCCGCATCACGTTTTCGACGCGATAACTTTTTGCCTTTTCCCCAAACATCCCGAATTTTGGCGTCGAGGAAAACTTCGCGGCTTGGATGCGCTCCGCCGGCATCCCGAGATTTTTCAAGTAATCGGCCAGCTTGCCGCGGATTTCGAGGTTGGCACGCAGGGCCTCCTGCAACGATCTGTTTTCCGTGACGACCCGCAAACTCAATATCGCGCGGTGCGCCGGCACCCGGATCTCCGCCTCGCCGGTGATCCGGACCGTCTTCGGAACCGCGTTGAGGTAATGAGCCAGTTCGGAAGCGGTGCCTTTGATCTCAGGTTCGGCAAAGCTCGTGAAACCAGCCAGAAGAACCAGGCCAGCGAGGATTGATATGCGCATATTTTTATGAAGGTTGGTGTCGATGGATCAAATCTCAATCCACGCCCGCATTAGATGATTATTTGATAAAACAAAACAATCCGAAATGTGAAAAATAATTTCTACTTGCGCGACTGGTCCAATGCGGTCATGCCCCCGCCATTCTGCGCAGATTCCAAGCAGGCATCCATCACTCGCTGCGTTTTCAGCGCCCACATCGGCCAGTCCTCGTTGAGTTTGCCTGAAAAAATCTGGTTTGCAAAATTGCGCCACATCCGCGTGTCTTGCGCCGTCGCATGGCCAAATCCCGACGGGTCGGCACCGGGCGGACATTTCACGTCGGACACCGTGACGACTTCGGCGTCGTTGACCTCGAAGGCCGGCTCGTAGCCGTTGAGCGGATGAATAAAGCCGGGCACGCGCAGCCAGCCGTTCTGGCCGCTGACATGCGCCCACTGTTGTTTCGCCGCCAGAAACGAGCAGTAAAACCCGGAGGAAACTCCACCGTCATACATCAGTTCGCCGGTAAATTCCGTCGGCACCGCAGAGCCGGACTGCGACAGAATATTGCCGGTGACTTCGCGCGGCAGCTGCCAGTTCATCGTCCAAAGGGCAAAGCGGATGCAATACCAGCCCAGATCACCAAGACAACCGGCCGGTTCCAGCGCGGCGTTCACTCGTATGTTGTCGCGGAAAAAATGATCGCCGACATAAAAACTGAAAGCCGAGGCAATCCGCCGGATTTCACCGACATTCTTTTCGTCCTTCAACACCTCCCGGATTTTCGCCAGGCGCGAGCTGTGCATGAACATCACGCCGTCCATGAACTGCACGCGATGTTTTGCGCACGCGGCGATCATCTCTTCCAATTCGGCCGTGGTGACGGCACAAGGCTTTTCGCAGATGATATGCTTGCCCGCCGCCGCCGCGCGCAGCACCCATTCCTTGCGGAGACCGGTCGGCAGCGGGATATAAACAGCATCCACATTGGGCGAAGTGATCAATTCCTCGTAGCCGCCAAGCGCTTCGGGGAGGTTGTCGAAAGCATTTTCGCCCTGGCATTCGCGGATATATTCGCGGCTTTTCTGCGCGTCGCGACTGGCGACGGCGGAGACGATGCAGTTGCCGGAATTCAAAATTGCCTTCCAGTTTTTCCGGCCGATGCCGGCGGTGCTCAGGAATCCGATGCGAAGTTTTTTCATGTCTGGCTCCGATTGTAGGGGACATGGAATCACCGTTCAACCAGAACTCCCGGGCAACGGCGTAGCGGCGGGCGTCCCGCCTGCCGTAGAGGGCGGCGTCGCGCCGCCCGGATCAGACCTGCGAACGGTCGGTTTCTCACGGTATTTTCAAACGGCTTACGTGAGGTGAAAGTTTTTCCCGCCGGGCTGGAAGCCCGCCGCTACACCGGCGGAAGCCATCCGCTCGCCATTCCCTGCCTGGCATTTGTATCCACTTCCTCAATAAACCTGGCGAACCACGGCTCCGGCTGGCAGGAAAATTCCTTCGGCTCGCCACGCCAGTTGAAGCGCACGGCGCGGGCGTGGAGGGCGTGGTTTTCCAAGATGAGCCGGACGCGCTGTTCGTCGGTGAGGCGCTGCTCGACGAGGGCGAGATACAAATCCTCGTCGCCGCCGTAAATCTTGTCGCCCACGATCGCGTGGCCGAGATGCGCGAGATGGATCCGGATCTGATGCTTGCGGCCGGTGCGCGGCAGGACGCGGAGGAGGGAAAATGGTGTTGAGGGTTGAGAGTTGAAAGTTGAGGGACGGACAAATCGGTGCTCGACCCAGTATTCGGTCTGGGCGGCGGCTCCGTCCGCGCGCACACAGTCTTTCACGGCCACGACGCTCGATTCGTCTTTGCCGAGCGGCGCGTCGATGAGGCCGTGGTCTTCGCTCACGTGGCCGTGGACGATGGCAAGGTATTCTTTCTCAATGGCGCGGCCTTCCATGATTTTTCCCAGTTCACCGGCAACGACGGAATTTTTCGCCACAATGACCACGCCGCTGGTTTCCCGGTCGAGGCGGTTCACAAGGTGCGGAGTAGCAGCGAACGTGAGTTCGCTCATTCTGGTATTTTCTTCGGAAGTAATAAGAGCCGACTCACGTCGGCTGCTACCAGTTTTGAGATATAATCGCACCCGGCCGATCAGACTGGACATCTCGCCGTTCTTGGTCGGATGGCAGACGAGCCCGGCGGGCTTGTTGATGACCAGCAACTCGTCGTCTTCGTGGATGATGTCGAACAGTTTTTCCATTTCCGCAACTTGTCTTCAGGTCAGGCTGGCGTATCATGTGCGCCGGTGAAAGAGAAATTGAATCGCTGGCTGCCGTTCCTGTTCCTGGCGCTCGTGGCGTTGAGCCGCTGGCCGGGATTGTTCCCGCCCAGCTTCAGCGCCGTCTATGCACTGGCGTTCTGTGCGGGCGTATTCCTCACCGGACGCATGGCTTGGTGGCTGCCGCTCGGCACCCTGCTGCTCTCGGACATCGCGTTGAATTTTTATTACTGGAGCCAGGGCTGGAATGTCTGGGACTGGTCGGTGCTGCGCTATCAACTGTGCAACTACGCGGCCTATGTCGTGCTGATCTTTTTGGGCAAACGGTTCAAGCCGAATTCCTCCTTCGCCAGCCTGCTTGGCGGCGGGATTTTGGGCGCCATCCTGTTCTACGTCATCACCAACACTGCATCCTGGCTGTTCAACCCGTTTCAAAATCCGGAATATTCCAAGACAGCGTTCGGCTGGCTCATCGCGCTCATCAAAGGCACGAACGGCTGGCCGCAAGCATGGGAATTTTTTCGCAACACCCTCACCAGCGCCGGCCTGTTCACGGCGCTCTTCGTCGGCGCGATGAAACTCACCGCCTCCGCCGAATCACCTGCCGACAAAAAAGCCGGGGCGCGCGATGAAGAAGCCGAGGCGGAAGAAAAGCCGGAGGAAGCCAGCGCATGACAAAAGGCGACTCGTGGCGGGTGACAGGTGACATGATGAAACCGTCAACCGCACCATTTGCCTTCGTGTCACCCGTCACCTGCCTCTTGTCACCACTATGAAAATCGGCGTCATCTCCGACACTCACGGGTTTCTCGATCCACGCATTCAAAAGATTTTTGCGGGCGTGGATCACATCCTCCACGCGGGCGACGTCGGTGATGCGTTCACCACGTTTGAACTGGAACAGATCGCGCCGGTCACCGTCGTGCTCGGCAACACGGATCTGGGGTTGAGCTACAAGCTGACCGAGGTGGTGGAACTGGGCGCGCGGAAATTCCTCGTGCAGCACATCGTCCATCCGCCGGCGCCTGACGATAAACTCAAGAGCCGGCTCGCGCGCGTCCGCCCGGACGTGGTCGTGTTCGGCCACACGCACAAGCCGTATGCCGAAACGCTGGGCGGGATTTTATTTTTCAATCCCGGCTATTCCGGCAAGCCGAAGTTCGGCACGGAACGCAGCGTGGCCCTTTTCCATTGCGACGAAAAAGAAATCCGGCATGAATTTATTCCGCTTTGAGTTTTAACCACGGATGGACACAGATGCACACGGATGAAGCGAGGAATTTGAAACGCGGGCATTTCCAGCGCATGATTGAACGGGTAACCGGCCAGGTTGTCGTAATATCATGTGCGTTAAAAAATACCGTGCTCTCGCCTGCCGGTGGTGGCGACAGGAAATCCGCCCGCTTTTGATCCTTGCGCTGGTTCTGTTTTCCATTCGTTCCTCCTTGGCAGATTGGAATGTGGTGCCCAGTGGGTCAATGAAGCCCACGATTCTGGAAGGCGACCGGGTGTTTGTAAACAAACTTGCCTACGACCTGAAAGTGCCTTTCACCACCATGCACATTGCTGAATGGAGTAATCCACAACGAGGCGATATTGTTGTATTTTTTTCACCAAAAGATGGGACGCGATTGGTCAAGCGTGTCATTGGCTTGCCCGGCGATTCAGTTGAGTTGCGAAATGAACAACTGATCATCAACGGACAGCCGGTGGATTATACAACATTGGAGCCAAAAATATCGGAACAACTCGCCGAGCCTGAGCGTGCCAAAAGTAGATTCGCGACCGAAAAACTTCCCTCCCACTCACATGCGGTCATGGCCATCAACGGAGTGCCGGCGATGCGCACTTTCGGGCCAGTGCATGTTTCTGACGGCCACTACTTCATGATGGGTGACAATCGCGATAACAGTTTTGATTCGCGATATTTTGGCACAGTTGCCCGTGACCGGATCGTGGGGCGAACCGCGAGCGTGGTTCTTTCTCTCGACAGGGAGAATTATTGGTTACCCCGATGGAGCCGCACCTGTTCTTCTCTAGATAAAGATGCAAAATAAATTCGGCAGGTCACACGCGGACATCGGCGGAGTGCGCCCGTCCTCGGGCGCTGCAATGCCCAAACTACAGACATCTTTAAACAGTTCCATCCGTCCGTCGTAAGTCAGTCGCAGCGCCCGAGGACGGGCGCACTCCGGGTCAGCCCACAAGCCGGGCGGCAATCTCCTTCACCCCGCGCAGATCCAGTTTGCCGGTGCCGAGCAGCGGAAACTGTTCTACGCGGAAAAAAGAATCCGCCTTGGGCTTCCACAAATTCGGCAGGTCGCACGCGGCAAATTTTTCCAGGCAGGCGGGCAGATCTTTTTCCGCGCGCCGGTGCAGCACGACAATGCGTTCGCCTTTCTTTTCATCCGGCACGCCGGTGACGACAAAGGTCTGCTCGGTCACGCCGGCGAGTTCGTGCAGGCGTTCCTCGATCTTGATGTGTGGCACCATCTCGCCGCCGAGCTTGCTGAACCGGCTCAAGCGGTCGGTGATCTGCACGAAACCATCCTCGTCCACCAGCGCCACGTCGCCGGTCATATACCACTTGGCACTGGGAGCGCCGGCGTCTCGCCGGCAAGAACCGTCGGTTGTCAAACCCGCCGGCGGGACGCCAGCGCTCCCGGGCACGTCGATCAAAACCGCCGCCGTCTTTTCGGGTTGACCCAGATAACCCACCATCACGTTCGGCCCGCGCACGAGCAGCAATCCCGGTTCGCCCAGCGGCAGCGAGGTTTCGCTGTGCGGCTGGTTCACGTCCACGATGCGCACG
>Ga0247670_1000216_pt1 | contig 16251 bp, 13 predicted proteins | sample CNK11_metaG_FD_183042 | JGI IMG/M metagenome (GOLD analysis project Ga0247670, IMG submission 183042) | Soil microbial communities from Purdue University Martell Research Forest, Indiana, United States - CNK11 | ecosystem: Environmental > Terrestrial > Soil > Temperate forest > Bulk soil...
GCCGCTGGCCTTCGGCTGGAGCCGGGCCACCGGTCCGCATCTTGCGGCGCATCCGCCGCGACATGCGATGCAGATAGCGCGGGTTCTGTTCGCGCAGGGTGGCAGTCAGACTGGTGGGAATACGGGCAGGCTCGGCGCCTTCCTCTGGCGGCGCCGCGGATTCCGGCATATCGGCTTCGGCGGGACTCTCGGCTTCAACAGGCGTGATCGCGTCCGGATCGGCCGCTATGAGTTCCGCGGACAGCGACGCATCGGGCTGAACGCTGTCCCCGTTCAATCTTTCATCCGCCAGCTCCTGAACGGGCGTTTCATCCGCGATATTCACGGGCGGAACGGCTTCAGACCAACGACTCTCCGTTGGTGGCTCCGCTTTGACGGTGGCGACCGGGGGGGCATCCGCCCAGACAGCCGCTACGCCGGAAAATGTACCGGCACCGGACGTTTCCATCGTCTCGGCTCCCGCGGTCTCGGACTCTTCGGTCTCGAACGGTTGCTCTGGTTCGCTCGCGGGCGAGCTTGATTCGCGCGTTTCCTCCTGATCGGCAGCGCCATACTTGGCCAGCGATTCGCCTGGCAAAACGGCAAAGTCTTCGCCGGTTTGGCCGGGGTTTTGGTGCGCGGCGGGCGTTTCGGCTGGAGGCGGGGCATCGGTTCTGGGGCGTGGTGAAAAATACTTGGATTCGGGAATGCCGCCGCGTCCGCCCCGTGGGCGGCGACGGCGCGATCGGCCGCGACGGTCGCGGCTCTCGCGGTCGTCGGTTCGCGGCTCGCCGCTCCGAGCGGCCATAGGCTGACCGTTACCTACCGGTGGCGCGGCACTAACTCTTGGCGACGCTTCCAAAGCAGGTGTAGAGGCTGGCGTGGCGGTGGCTCCAACGACGGGCGGGGCTACCGAGGGCGCGGCGCCTTTTTCGAAGCGCAGGACCTTCTCTTCGGCGTCGGTCACGACCTTGTCGTACTCGTCGTTGTCTTCGAAGAAGTCGGAAACGTAGAGGAACGCATCGCGCTCCAGGCCAATATCCACGAACGCGGATTGCATGCCCGGGAGGACGCGCGTTACGCGTCCCTTATGGATACTGCCGGCGAGGGAATATTCCTTCTCGCGCTGATAATAAATCTCGACAACCTGATCGTCTTCGAGCAACGCCACTTTGGTTTCATGGCGTGTCGAAGATACGACTAACTCTTTCGACATGAAAATCCTCCGTTGAGTCCCGATAGAACGCTCGAGAACCGGGAGGAACGTGGACACCCCGCGTGGGTTTCGTGACGTGCATGGCGACGGCTATTCTACCCGCGCCGCAAGCCTGCGATGGTACAGAAGCTCACGCTTACCGGAGGGGTGGAGATTCAACCTCTACAGCCGCCACCGGCGGGGGGGAAACCCGTTCCTCATTCGGATGCATGCGCTTCCATTGAGCGCTCACCGGTCCGAGAGTCCTGTCAGGCCCCCAACAAAATTTTTGAGGCGGCTTCCGCCGCCCAACTTCCTTTCTTCTAAAACAATAGGTCCGGCCGGTGATTGCGTACCTTCGCAGGCCCGCGAAACCGGCAAATTTCAATTCACGAAGCGCCGCACACGAACGTTGTTTACGAGGCCGAGCATGAGGAAAATCGACAGCATGCTGGAGCCCCCGGCGCTCATCAACGGCAGGGGGATTCCAGTTACGGGCATCCGGCCTACCACCATACCTACATTCACCAGGACATGGAACAGCACCAGGGCTGCCACGCCCATGCAAATATACATTCCAGCCCGGTCCGGCGCCGTCTGCGCGTTCTTCACAATCTGCATCAGCAACATGAAGTAGAGCGCCAGAACCACTACCACTCCTACAAATCCGTGCTCCTCGGCAAACGTTGAAAAAATGAAATCGGTATGCGGAACGGGAAGGAACCGAAGCTGCGTCTGCGATCCCTTAGTCACCCCTTTACCCCACATGCCACCCGCGCCCACCGCAATTTTCGACTGAATCAGCTGATACCCCGTTCCCCGAGGGTCGCGCTCGGGATCCAGAAAGCTGACCAGGCGGGCCTTTTGGTAGGGCTGCAAAAAGTGAAGCCCAACCGGCAGCACCAGAACCACGATGATCCCAATCACCAGGACATATCGCCAATTCAGGCCCGCCAGAAACGCACCTACCGCGAGGATCGGCAGATAGGTGAGAGCCGTCCCCAGGTCCGGCTCCTTGACTACCAGAAGCATCGGTACAACGATTAAGCCCAGTACTTTCAATAGATCCCGAAACTCCAGGTTGTCGCCATGCAGCTCGGTCATAAAGCGAGCCACCAATAATATTATCACCAGCTTGACGAATTCCGACACTTGAAGATGAATGCCGGGGCCGACCGGAACCCAGCGCGTGGCTCCCCAAGCCTGTTTGCCGATCAGCAGCACCGTAACGAGCAAGCCAACAGACAGCAAGTATAGCGGGGTGAGGTGGGTCATGACCGAGTGATAATCGATCGAAGTCGCGATCCACATGAGCAGCAGACCAGCGCCAACCCAGACGATCTGCTTCCACCAGGCGTCGTGGGAGGAAGTGCCGAGAGTGGCGCTGAAGATTTGCATGACGCCCAGGGCGCAAATGACCAGCACGATGACGACCATACCCCAGTCGATGTCCCGGATGTTGAGGGCGCCGCTCATTCGTTCTCCGTTCCGCCGGGCGCGGCGGACTCTGCCGGCGGGGGGGCAGCCGGCCGAGGCGCCTTCGCCATCAAGCTCTGTCCCAGCCGCGCCTTCTTGTCCACGTAGGCCTTCAGAACGTCGCGCACGAGCGCCGCGGTGAAGAAGCTCTTCTCGCCGCCTTCATATAGTCCGGCCACTACAATTTCCGGGTGTTCGCGTGGGAGGAATGCTACGAACCAGGCATTGTCCTTGCCGGCCTTACCGCCCCTTTTGAGGAATTCATTAGAGGCCAGCTGCGCGGTACCGGTTTTACCGCAGACTTCGACGCCGGGAAGTTTCGCGCGAACTCCGGTGCCACCCTCTTCATTCACCACGCCGCACATGCCGGAGATGACCTTGGCTACATTATCTGGGTTGACTGCCAGTTGGTGCGGTGCTTCGGGCTTCGCCGGCTTGAGCACGTGCGGTTTGTACCAGATGCCGCCCATGGCGATGCCGCCTATGGCGCGCGCCAACTGAATTGGGGTGACGGTAAGGGCTCCCTGGCCGATGGACACGGAGATCGTCTCGCCCGCGTACCATTTCTGCCGGAAATTGCGGATCTTCCACTCGGACGAAGGCACGACGCCACCGGCTTCGTTGGGCAGGTCGACGCCGGTTGGCTGGCCGTATCCGGCCTGCGTGGCATAGTAGGCAATTTGATCAATGCCGAGCTTGTTACCGACGTTGTAAAAATAGACGTCGCAGGATTTTACGATGCCTTTGTGTAGAGCGACAGTCCCATCGACCTCATGGCACTTGTATCTGTGCCCGTAGAAAACCGCGAAGCCGGGACAATGCACGGTGTATGTATCGTCGATGGCGCCGGTCTCGAGTCCCGCTAGAGCCATCAAAGGCTTGAACGTGGAACCGGGCGCGAACTGCGCCTGAATCGCGCGGTTAAGCAATGGATGGTCCGGATTGGCGAGAAGCTCTTTCCAATCCGAGGACTTGATGCGCACAGAGAACTTGTTGGGGTCGAACGTGGGCCGGTTCGCCATGGCGAGCACGTCCCCGTTACGCGGATCGAGGGCGACGATGGCGCCTTTGCGGCCTTCGAGTACCAATTCGGCGACAGCCTGCAAATCCAGGTCGATGGTGAGCTGGATATTCCTGCCGGGCGTGGCCTCCTTGGTTCCCAGTACCTGGCGCTCCCGCCCGCGGTTATCCACCATAACTTCACGCTGGCCGTCGATGCCGGTCAGAGTGTCGTTGTACTGTTTCTCGATGCCGAATTTCCCAATGACTGAGCCCGGCTCGTATTTCGCAAACTCGGGTGTATCTAATTCACTCTCGCTGATTTCACCGGTATAACCGATGACATGTGCGGCGAATCCGTTTTGCGGATAGAGGCGCCGCTGCGCGTGGATGAGCTCCAGCTCAGGGAAAAAGTCCGCGTCTTTGTGCGATTCGACGAAAGCGATGTCGGCGGGTGTCAGCTCCTGCTTGATGATGGCCGGTTCGTATTTCGGGCGGCCCTGGTAACGTTTGAGCTGCAGCAGCAGATCGTCGTAATCCAGATTAAGACCATCCGCGATGGGCTTCAAGTGCTCGGGTTTGACGCTCTCGCGCGACAGGATGACGCTCCACGAGAGATGATTGTCGACGATCACGCGCCCGTCGCGATCCAGAATCTTTCCGCGCGGCGCGATGATGGGCAGTGATTTGATGCGGTTGCGCTCGGCCATCTCGTTGTACAGCTCCGGGTTGCGGACCTGGAGGTCCCAGAAGCCGGAGATCAGGAAAAGAAAGATGGCGACAGTAATGTATTGGAATACGGCGACGCGCCCCGCGGCGAACTTGGGATCATCGCGCAACCCCGTTTTCGAGGACGACCGGCGGGTTTCCGACTCAAGCGGGAAAAGCTTCACGGGGCAGGCCTGAGAAATTACCTTCTTCTTACAGTGTATCGAAAAACCCGAAGTCTCGCCTGGTTTCTTGGATTATCCCGCTTAATTCAGGTGCGATCTTTCAACTTATCCAGGAAATGAAACAGCGAAACCGCCACGATGGCGTTGAGCAGGCCAAGCACGAGGGTGCGCTGGGTTTCGAAGTTCATTTGCTGGCCGAGCAGCGCGCGCGAGAGAACCCAAAAGATGAATTGATGGAAAACAAAGAAAAAGAAGCCCAGAATCAAGCGGATCAGCGGATGATCGACGTCTAGCCGCTGGCCTACCGAGGCCGCCACGTAGCCAATGATGGTCTTGGTGATGCCGAACATGCCGAGCGGGTTCTTGGAAAGCGAATCCTGAGCCAGGCCGACGATGGCGCCCACGAGGAGCCCGCCGATGGGACTGCGCCGCATCAGCGCGAAATATACAGTGACGATCAGCGGCAGCTCGAGATAGGCCAGGAACTGAAAAAATAGCGGGATATAGACCTGGAACAGAATCGCCGCGAGCGGAACCAGGAACACAACCCAGGCATTGAAGCGGGAGATCCGTGTGTCTCGCTGGGTATGCAGCAAGACGTGGTCGTCGGAATATCTCATTGCGGCGGGACCGGAGGCGGCGAAGGCGGTTTCGACTGCGGCGTCGCCGGCTTATCGCCACCTTTGGGCTCCAGATTGAAATCGGCGGGCTTCGATCCTGGAGGGTTTTCTCCAAACTTGTGGCCTTGTTCTTCACCGAGCTCCCGGTAGCGAGTGGTTATCTTATCGGCGTCGGTGGTCAGCCCCGGCGCGCTCTTCGGACCGCCCGTGGGCGCCGTTGGCGCTTCCCTTGCTGCTCCCGGGACCGGCGGCGAAAGATACATCGGCTGCGCGGCGGTCTTGAACTCCGGAATCTGCTGGTGGACTCCTTCGAGAACAATCAGCACTTCTTCGACGCCGTTGGCCAGACCAATCGGATCGAGTGTAATCTCCTGAAACGGGTTCCCCGCGCGCGCCACTGTCACCTGGCCCACCTGCATGCCCTTGGGAAAAATACGGTCGTCACCAGAGGTGTAGAACCACTCGCCCATTTCTACTTTCTCTTCGTTCTGCACGTAATCCACGCGACAGGTCCCGTGGCCCAGGCCTTTCAGAATGCCGCGCACGTGGTTTTTCTGCGAGACGACGCCGGCGGCGAAGCCCGGATCCGTGGCCAGCAGAACCTGCGACGCCGTGGGATAAGACGCCAGCACCTTGCCGACGATGCCATCGGGTGTTACCACCGCCATGCCCTTTTCAACGCCGGCGGTTGATCCGCGATCCACAAAGACGGCACTGGCTGAAGCGCCGGTGGCCGTGGCGATGACGCGGGCGGCGACCATCTTCGAGGGGGAGTGCGCCTCAAAAACGCTCAATGCCTTGGCGCGGTCGGCCGTCGCCAGTTCTGTGCGAAGAAATTGATTCTCGAGTTTGAGCTTGCCCAGCTCGGAACGCAGGCGGCCGTTTTCGGAACGTGCATCCTTCAGCAGCACATAGTTCTGCAGGAAGCCATCGGTGCCGCCGCGCACAGTTTCGATGGTGCGGGCGAGCGGTGTCACGGCGGTGACAGCCGCCAGGCGGATCAAGCGCACGTCTTTATCGTTCTTGACCTGATATGCCAGCAGGATCAATTGGGCGAAGATCACCAGCAGCAGAACTGTGACATTACGATAGCGGTTGAGCAGGGTGTCCATGAGCCGTGAGGCGGGCCGAGCCCGCGGGAGGAATCGTTAATCGATCGAGATCTTGCGGAGCAGCCTGAAGTCGCTCAACATCCTGCCTGTTCCCAGAACCACGGAGGCCAAGGGATCGTCGGCGATCGATACAGGCAGCCCGGTCTCTTCGCGAATCCTCTTATCTAGATTCTTGAGCAGAGCGCCGCCCCCCGTCAACACTATCCCTCGATCACTAATGTCGGCCGAAAGTTCGGGCGGGGTGCGCTCGAGGGCCACGCGCACGGCATTCAAGATAGTGGCTACGCACTCGGAAAGGGCTTCTCTTATTTCGCTGTCGTCGATGGTGATGGTCTTGGGGACGCCTTCGATGAGGTTGCGGCCCTTGATTTCCATGGTCAGCGGTTTATCCAGGGGGTAGGCCGAGCCGATTTCGATCTTGATGGCTTCAGCGGTCCGCTCGCCTATCAGCAGGTTGTACTTACGTTTGAGGTACTGCATGATGGCGTCATCCATTTCGTTACCGGCGACTCGTACGGAGCGGGAGTAGACGATACCGGAGAGCGAGATGACAGCGACATCGGTGGTGCCCCCGCCGATATCGACCACCATGTTGCCGGACGGCTCGGTGATGGGGAGCCCGGCGCCGATCGCGGCCACCATGGCTTGCTCGACCAGGTGAACTTCACTGGCTTTGGCGCGATACGCAGAATCCATGACCGCGCGCTTTTCCACTTGTGTGATCTCCGAAGGCACCCCGATCACGATGCGCGGGTGCACCAGCATTTTGCGGTTGTGCGCCTTCTGGATGAAGTAATTGAGCATGCGCTCGGTTACTTTGAAGTCGGCGATCACACCATCTTTCATCGGCTTGATGGCGACGATATTGCCGGGCGTGCGGCCCAGCATCTCCTTGGCCTCTTTGCCCACCGCTTCCACTTCTCCGGTGTTTTTGTTGAGAGCAACGATGGAAGGTTCATTGACGACGATGCCCTTACCTTTGGCAAATACAAGGGTGTTTGCCGTGCCCAGATCGATGGCCAGATCCGAAGAAAAAAGACTAAACAAAGAGCGAAGATTCATGGAAAGAGGTTCGCTGCGAACGAGAAGGACCGATACATCCTCAGTCTATAGAGAATGTTAGCATGATCTGGGAGAAGCGCAGCGCATTTTTAGAATGCGTGCTTATCGTGCAAATTATGCGAAAATTCAGTGGCAATTCGGCACTCCAGACACAGCCCGGTCGGTCGAATTTTCACGAATCATGATCGACCGCCGGCGGTTTCTGCTGGGATCAGCCGCTGCGACGGGATGCTGGCGCCGGCGCGCCACGGGGTTTCCAGGCTACGCGTTCGTGGCCAATGGGGGCGAGCGCTCAGTCGCGGCGGTGGACCTGACCAGCTTCACGGTAGCGCGGCAGATTCAGCTCGAAGGTTCGCCAGCGCAAGTTGTGGCCGTGCCCGGGCGGCGCCGGGTGTATGCCCTCGCGTCCCAGAACGCAACTGTCTATGAGATCGATGCGGCCGGCCTGTCGGTGAAACGCAAATTATCGCTGGGCGGCACGGCGGTTTCGATGCGCCTCGAACCCGGCGAGGAGGCGCTGTGGGTGCTCTGCCGGTCGCCACATGCCCTCATCCGAGTGCCCCTGGGATGGGCGAAATGGCAAGCTGCGTCGCGCCTGAAATTGCCTGGGGAACCGGAGGGCTTCGATCTGGCCGGCGACGGGCGGCTGGCAGTGGCGAGCTTTGCGCAAATGCGCAGTGTGGCGCTGATCGATCTGGCAAAGCCGGTTGTGTTGAATGTCGCGAATGCGGGCGATGATCCGCGCACGGCCTTGTTTCGCTCGGATGGCCGGCAGGTCTTGGTGGCCAATCGCAATGCGCGCATGATCACGGTGCTCGACGTGAAGACGGGTGGAATTCTGGTTAAACTTCCGTTGCCGGTCGAACCAGAGCACTTCTGCGTGAAAGCCGACGGCGGGCAGGTTTTCATCACCGGGAAGGGAATGGACGCGGTGGTGGTGGTGCACCCGTATCAGACTGAAGTCGCGGAAACGGTGCTGGCAGGTCACACACCTGGCGCGGTAGCGATTTCCGGATCGCCGGAATATCTGTTCGCGGCGAATCCCGAATCGGGTGATGTCACGGTGCTTGAAGTGGCTACGCGCGACGTGCTCGCCGCAGTGAAAGTTGGGCAGGAACCTTGCTTTATCACGTTCACGCCCGACAACCAGTATGCGCTCGTGGTGAATCACGGCTCGGGAGACCTGGCAGTGATCCGGCTGGCCACGATCACGCAGGGCGATTCGCGGCGGCGCTCGCGGACGGCGCCCTTGTTCACGATGGTGCCGGTGGGGGTGGGGCCGGTGGGGGCGGGGGTGGCCTAAAGGCCAGGTTCCAGGTTTCAGGTGCCAGGTGTCAGGTGCCAGGTGCCAGGTTTCAGGTGTCAGCAAACATTAGCTTCGGTACTTGCCGCGCATTGCACGATGGATGCGCTTGATCCGGCGTTTTTCTTCTTGGGCGGCGCGTTGATCCAATTTGCGGTCCAGGTGGGCCAGTTCGCGTTGCAGCTTGGCGTAGCTGGCCAGGCGGGCGTCGTCGATTCCGCTGGTGGCGACGGCGCAACCGGGTTCGCCCTGGTGGCGGCAGTCGCGGAAGCGGCACTGGGCGGCGAGAGTGGCGATGTCGTCGAACGCCGCGTCGATGCTCATTGGGGTGGCCCAGAGCTGCAATTCGCGCAGGCCGGGAGTATCGACGAGCAGCCAGCCGGTGGGGGCAAGAAACAGCTCGCGGCGGACGGTGGTGTGGCGGCCGCGGCTGTCGTCGGCACGCACTTCCTGTACGGGCTGGCGTTCGTGACCGAGCAGACGATTGACCAGCGTGGACTTGCCGGCGCCGGAAGAGCCGGTGAGGGCGGCGGTCCGGCCGGCGTCGAGATGCGCTTCGATTTCGGTCACACCACAGCCTTCGAGTGCGCTGATTGCGACGACCGGCGCGCCCGACGCCAGCGCCTGGACATCGGCGGCCGCTTGCGCGGGGTCGGCGCACAGATCCGCCTTATTTAGAACGACGACGGGTTTCGCGCCGCTTTCCCAGGCCAGTAGCAGATAGCGCTCGATGCGACGGAGATTGAAATCGCCATCGAGTCCGACGACGACGAAGAGCATGTCTATGTTGGCGGCGATCACCTGTTGTCGCGTGACGGCGCCGGCCTCTTTGCGGGAGAAGGCGGACTGACACGGCAGAACGGCGGAGATGCGCGCGCCGGCTTCGAGCGCGACCCAGTCGCCCACCGCGGGCCAGTCGGCGGATTCGTAGCGCAAGCGTCCAGCGACCGTGGCATCGCGCTCGCCCGAATCGGTCCAGACGGCGAAGCGGTCGCGATCGGCGAGGGCCACGCGCGCCGGCTCGACGCCGTTGCCGGCATGGCGCGCGAACTCATTTTCGAAATACGAATTCCATCCAAATCTTTCGAGGGACATTTCCTAATCCTTTTTTCGACACTGAGAGGGCTGACATCGGCCGCAGGACGTGGCCGGACTCGTCAACGAGGATTAGGCAAGGACGGACAGAGGCAGAACCAAAGGGGAGGATAGCGAAATACGAGGCAACGGCGCAAGCTGACATAGATTGGGGCTTCGTCCTAAGAGAAACATAGGGTCAACCCCTTGCGAAAAACCTATTTCTTCTGTATCTTTGAAGAAATGAAGCGCGGCTACTTTGGGGAATTCGAGTTGCTGGTGATGCTTGCGTTGATGCGCCTTGGTGAGAATGCCTACGGCGTCACGATTTGCCGGGAAATCGAAGAACACGCTCGCCGGGAAGTCATGGTGGGCAGCGTGTACGCCACGTTGGAGCGCCTTGAAGAGAAAGGGTTCGTGTCGTCTGAGCTAGGCGAACCGACCGCGGAACGTGGCGGGCGGGCGAAGAAGTATTTCCACGTCACTTCTAAAGGATTGAGAGAGGTCCGCGACACCCAGCGGGCTTTGATGGATTTGTGGGATGGATTACCGGAGCTAGAAAGGGGAATCGCATGAGGTCATCAAAGCCACCAGTCTTAGCGACATGGCTATTGGAACATATCCGGTTCAGCCGCACCGACCAGGCTCTCGCAGGCGATCTGCTTGAGGACTTTCGCAACGGCCGCACAGTTGCATGGTACTGGCGGCAGGTGTTTGCTGCGATCATTGTCGGCTTCCTACGTGAAGCGCGCAGCCACTGGGTGCTGGCGATTCGAACCGCTGTGATCGGCGTGGCGCTGAACTGCGGGGTTTTAGTGCTCGGTCATGACATGCTTGCGGCAATATACCAGCGCCGGATTCTAAATCTTACTGCGGTTCCTCCGCTGACTGCCTGGATCGTGACGTCGTTTTTCTCCGGCGTCGTCAGTGGATGGATAGTGGCGTTGCTACATCGCAAGCATCGAGACGCTATGTTGCTGACCTTGGCTGGCGCTCTGCTCGTTTGGGCGGCGATGATGAGAGGTACGCTGCTGACGCCGCGGCCTCTTCAACAATTACTAATCGAGGTCTTTACTTTTTACGTCTTCGCCCTGGCTGGAGTTTTTGTTGGCGGGTTCCTTGTGAGCGCCTCTCCCAAGAATGTGACGCCGACCAACGACTCCAGCGTGTTGAAGCACTTGTTGTAGCACGGTCGTTCCGCTCTACCTCGGCGGTCGCACCACTTTATCCACATCGCGCACGCCATATGCCGGGCCCAGCTTGCGGTAATCGTCGGCGGCGCGGGCATTGCGGTCCCAGGCGATTTTGCCATCGCGCACGGTGAGCTGGCAGATGAGGCGCTGCTTGCCGGTGAGTTTGCCGTTTGCGGCGTCGGCGAAACCGAAATCGCCGGAGCGTAACTCCCAAACAGCGACATCGGCGGGTGCACCGACCGTTAAGTGCCCCAACTCGGGGTGCTGGATTTCGGTGGCAGGGTTGATGGTGGATTCGCGGACCACTTCGACCAAGGGCTCGCCCATGGCTAGAAACTTCGACATGGTCGTGGGCATGTCCTGCATACCGGCGTTCATGCTGCCGCCGTGCAGATCGGTCGAGATTGAATCGGGATAGAATCCCTGCTCGACGGCGGGCACGGCGTTGCGGAACACGAAACTGCCGCCGCCGTGGCCGACATCGAAGATCACGCCGCGCTTGCGGGCCTGCCGCAGGTAGTCGTAGAGCTTGCCGTGCTCATCCACCCACGGCACCGGCGCACGGAAACAGTGCGTGGTGATGTCGCCGGGACGCAGATGCTGGGCGACGAGCTGCCAGTACGGGCGCTCGGGGAGGAACCAGCCGAAGTCGACCATCACGGGAATGCCGGCGAGCTTGCCGGCTTCGACGGCGCGGTCGACCGAGGCCCAATCCGGCTTCTGGTAGTGAGCCGACTTCACACCGACCACCACGTCGCGATGTTTCTTCGCGAGACGCGCGACCTGATCGGGCTGGAATTCGGACGTCTCCTGCTCGGCGGCGTCGGTGAGCATGCCGAGCCCGGAGATGTTGATGAAAGCGAACACGCGCGTTTTGGCGCGATCGATCACGAAATGGCGAAAGGTTTCGAAACCGCGCCAGCCGGCGCTGCCCGCATCGGCCATGGTGGTCACGCCGGTGCGAAAGCTGAAGGCGTCGGGTTGGATGCTCTCGTCGCCGGCCCATGCGCCGCCCGCGCCGGTGGTGAAGAACAGGTGCGTGTGGATATCGACGAGGCCGGGCGTGACGTAGAGGCCGCGAGCGTCGATTACTTTTTTGGCTTGCGAGGCGCTGATGTCGGGCGCGACGGCGGCGATCTTGTTGCCGGTAATGGCGACGTCCATTTGCGCGTCGATGCCGTTCTTCGGATCGATCACGTGGCCGCCTTTGAGCACGAGGTCGTACTGGGCGTGCATCAGCGGGCAAAGCAGTAGAGCAAAAATGAGGCTACGCACGGACGATGCGCTCCTTGGTTTTGTCCCAGGCCATATATTTTCGTTTCCGGTACGATTGCACGCCCATCTCGCAGGCCACCACGCCATAGTATCCCAGCATGCAATCGCATTTAAGCGGCTCGTTCGATCGAATGGCCGCGTGGAGGTTGTGGTGGTGGAGCGTGAGGTCCTCCGCGCCCGTTTTCTGGTGCACGATGGGCTGCATGTCTTTGGCGAAAGCCCGCTGCGGCGTGATGGTGAAGCCGGTTCTGGTGAATTGCAGCGTGGCCTTGTGACCGCGGATGACGTGATCGACGGCAGTGTCGTTGGCCATCGAGGAAATCAAGAGGACTGACGGACCGCCGGGATAGTCGAGTGTGATATTGAACGTGTCGGGAATTTCAGCCGCGCTCGTGCGGAATTCGTACTTGCCGCCGGTGGCCGCGGCGCGCTCGGGGAACGTCAGGCCTAGCGCTTTGATGATGCGCGTGACGCGATGGATGAAAAGATCGGTCGCGATGCCGCCGGAATAATCCCAGTAGCGCCGCCAGCTCAGGAAACGGTCGGCATCGTAGGGCCGCTTGGGCGCAGGGCCGAGGAACGCGTTCCAATCGAGATTCTCGCCGGGCCGCACGCCGGGGTCGGGCGGATTGGTCCAGAAGTCCCCGGTGTAGTTGCGGGAGTAGTCGATCTGCGCGATGACGACGTTGCCGAGGACACCCTGCTTGATATATTCGTGAGCCTTCTCGTAAGAATCGTCGGACATGCCCTGCACGCCGACTTGCATCTTGACACCCGCCTGTTTCACGCGCGCGATGACTTTTTTCGACTGCTCGACCGTCTTCGTCATAGGCTTTTCGCAATAGATATGCTTGCCGCGGGCGAGTGCATCCACGGTCATCTGGAAATGCCAGTGTTCCGGCGTGGCGATAGTGACGTAGTCGATATCTTTGGTGTCGAGCAGGGCGCGGTAGTCTTTGTGAGGCTTACCGCCGGTGAGCGCGGCCGCGCCTTCGCGACGCTTATCGTAGACGTCCGAGACAGCGATGATCTCGACGTTGTCGGAATCCTTCATGCCGAGCAGCGTGTTCATGTGCGCGGTGGCCATGCCACCCGCACCGATTACGCCGACATGGAGACGATCGTTTGCGCCCAAAATGCGGGAGTAAGCGCCGGCAGTCAGGAACGCGGCGGCACCGGCGAACTGCCTGCGGGTAAGAAATGATTCCATGTTGCGAGTTTTATCACAGAAAAGACTTTCGACGCCGAGACGCGGATGAACGCCAGAAAGAGAGATTATTCCAGCGATAGTTCAATTTGCACTTCTCCATCCGCGGTCACGCCGTAGGCGTCGCGAAGAATGCGGACGGCCACGTCCGCCAGCTCGCGGGCCTGTTCTTCAGTAGGGATTTCATAGCTGCGCGAAAAATTCTCAATCTGATCGCCGCCCAGCACGAAGCCAAGCTTTTTGAGCGTCTCGATGTCCTTCTTGGACATCTTGGATTTCTGGGGCAGGTATTCGTTGGAGATGGATTCGCAGAGAATCTTTGGATTGCCGGGGCTGCCGGCGAACTGCACGTAGACATCGCCGGAGGAGATCACCATGAAATTTCCCGGGCCGCCCTCGCTCATCAGGTCGAGAAGCCCGGAGTAGATTTCCCCGGCGGCGTCGGCGAGCTTCAACTACGCACCTACAATCCCGCTGAGCTTGCGATCGGCGGTGGGAAATTGCTTGATGCCCGCGCCCATTACATCGTCGGCGAGGGTAAGGTAGAGGTCGCCCACGGTGCCGGTCATCTTAGAGTGGAGTCCGGTGACCAGTTCGCCGGCGTGGCCCGCGATGATGCAGGCGAGCCCGTTGTTCTTGTGCGAATTGGCTTCGGCGTGCTCGTGTACGAACATCAGGCAGCAATTGTCGAGCAGAGTGCCATCGCCTTCGGGTGTGGCTTTGAGTTTTGCGACGAGATAGGCGAACTCTTCGACATGCCAGCGGCAGATATCGCGCATAATGCGCTGGCCGCTCGGGCCATCGAAGCCGGGCGCTTTGCCATCGGCATGCGTGTAATCGTGATGGCGCGCGGCAGTGTATCCGAGCCACGGGAAGCGCGACAGGCCCTGGCACTTGGTGAGCATATAGGAAGCCACGCGCGTCTGCCCGGTGACCAGCGCGTGCGCGAGCAGATCGCTCTGCAGTTTGGCGATGCGCGGCCAGTCCTTCATATCACCGCCCTCATCCGGCTCTTTGACCTTGCTGTACTCAGGCGGCAGCATCGTGATGGCGCGCTCGATATCGCGGATGGAGCTGAGGTGTTCGTCAACCCGCACCTGGTCTTGATGCCCAAGCGTGGATGAGAGCGCCTTGGCGTCCGCCTGGACGGTATCGAGGATGCTGCGCTTGCGCACGACCCAGCCCTCATCGCGCTTGCCGAAGATGCGGTCGAATAGCTTGTGCGGGATCATCTCGGGCGGCAGCGCGCGGTCACGGCCAGCCCAGCTCAGATTGCGTTGGATGCTTTCGCCGAACGATTCCTGCGTGACGCCAAGCTGGAGCGATCGAAAACGCGAGTCGCCGCCGATCTTGGCCGCGATGAGCTGGTCGATCGACGCCGCGCCGGCTCCGTGCCCTGTAAACGAGCTGCCGGAGACCAGAGCGCTCATTGAACGGTGATGGTCGTTGCCCGGCCCGGGGAAACGGGCTGCGGGATTATCCAGGCCGGTGATGACATGAATGTCGTTGCGGAAAGGCGCGAGCGGGGCAAGGCACGGAGTGATCTCGTAGCCGGCGCCCGTGGTGGTGGGCATCCAGTAACGCTCGGTAATGCCGTTGCCGTTGAACCATAACAAAAAGCGTGTTTGCGGCTTCGCCGCCAGGCCGCGCGTCACGTCGGCTGCGTAAAGCGTGCCGTTGGGGTCGAACATGGCTTCGAGCGGAGGCAGGGCGATAGCTGTGGCCACGCCTTTCAGCAGCCTCCTACGCGATAGCTTAGTTACCGAGGGCATAGGCGCTCACTAGTGAAATCATAAGCTCTTTGAAGCGGAATTGCGAGTCGCGAAAACGCTGGAGAGCAGCGTGGATTATGGGCCGGTCCACGCCGAGCTCATGCCTGCCCCAGCAGTATCGGAAGAGCTGGCGGACGACGCAGTCCTGGCATTCGGGGCGCGCCGCGAGGATATTTCCCAGCTCTTTGGGCGACGAGAAGTCCGCGCCGGGTACGCCGGAGAGTCCGCCGTGCGCGTCCAGATCGAGCAGGACGGTCTTCACTTTTTTCTCGTCGTCATCGTCGTGCGGGTTGAAGAACTTGAGTTCCAGCTTTTCGCGCCGTCCGCCGATGGCGTCGTATTTTTCCAGACCAAACCCGATGGGATCGATGAACTGGTGACAGCCGGCGCAGGGCTGTTGCGTGGCGTGGGCCGACATGCGCTCGCGGTTGGTCTGCGGCTTATCTTCGCTCACCGGCGGCAGATTGCTGTTGACTCCAGGAGGCGGATCGGGCACCTTCTGGCAGAGGAACTGCTCGCGCACGAAGACGCCGCGCGATGTAGGCGACGTTTCACCGGGCTTGCTGGTGAGGGCCAGAAACGTGGCTTCGCCGACGATGCCCGCGCGTTCAGAACCGGCCGGGAAGTCGACGCGCGCGTATTCTGCTGCGGGCGCCGGAACGCCGTAGAGAGCGGCCAGGTCGGAATTCAGAAAGCCGTAGGCGGCGTTGAAAATGGTCATGAAGTTGCGGTCGTTCCAGACCGCGTCGGCGATCAGACGGCGCGTTTCCTCGGTCATGGCCTGCACGAGCTCGGGCGAGTACTGCGGGTAGCGGCGACGGTCCTTTACAGCGTTCAGCAGGCGATCGAAGCGGAGCCATTCGGCGGCGAACTCATCCACTGATTGGCGCGCCCGCTCGTCGGCCAGCATGCGGCGGGCCTGGTGTTCGATACTGGCGGGCGTCGCGAGTTGTCCGCCTGCCGCCGCATTGAAAAGCTCGGTATCGGGCATGGTGTCCCACAGGAAATAGGAGAGGCGGCTGGCGATCTCATACTGCCGGTTATCGCCTCCAGGTTCCGCATGGAATAAGAAATTGGGCGACTGCAGCATG
>Ga0247670_1000217_pt1 | contig 16192 bp, 8 predicted proteins | sample CNK11_metaG_FD_183042 | JGI IMG/M metagenome (GOLD analysis project Ga0247670, IMG submission 183042) | Soil microbial communities from Purdue University Martell Research Forest, Indiana, United States - CNK11 | ecosystem: Environmental > Terrestrial > Soil > Temperate forest > Bulk soil | place...
TCTGGGAGGCCCCGGCCCGTTGACAAAAATCGGCACCGGCATTTTGACTTTGACCGGCGTCAACTCCTACGCCGGCACCACCACCGTCAGCAATGGAACGCTCGCATTGACGGCAGGTTCAGTAACGCTCGGCGGCGGGTTGGCGGTGGCGGAGGGTGCGAAGTTGATCGTGACCAACACGGCGAGTTCGCTGACCGTTTCGTCACTCGCGATGAATGCGACGACCACCAACACGTTGCAATTTGTTTTCCCGGGCGGCAATCCCGGCGCGGCTTCCATTGTCGCGGGAACCGTCACGGGCAGCGGCTACGTCGCCATTAACGTCAGCGGTACCGGCCTGACAGCGGGATCATTCCCGCTGGTGAATTTCACCAGCGCCAGCGGGCTGGCGAATTTCCATCTCGCGTCCATCACGCCGGGAGTTTCGGCCACACTGGTCACGAGCGGTTCCAGCATTTCGCTGAACATCACCAGCGTCGGCAAATCACTCGCGTGGTCCGGCGGCGTGGATGCCAACTGGAACACCACGACGGCCAACTGGTTTGACCTCGGCAACGGCAGCAATCCGACAAACTACACGCAGCCCGGCGGCTTCGGCGACCTCGTGACGTTCGACGACACGCTGACCGCAAACCCAGCCGTCAATCTGGCGCTCGCGATTTCTCCGGTCTCGATGACATTCAATAACAACGGGACAGCCTATAGTTTCGGTGGTTCCGGCAAAATCACCGGCGTCGGCAACATCACGAAGGGCGGGTTCCAATCCGTGACCCTCGGCACGGCGAATGATTATTCCGGCGGCACGACGTTGAACGCCGGCGTCATTTATTGCGGCGCAGATCAAGCGCTCGGCACCGGCGCGGCGACGCTCAACCTTGGCACCATCGCCAGCGACAGCGCCACGCCGCGCACGTTGTCGAATAACCTCGTGCAGAACGCCAACCTCGGCGTCATCTTCGGCGACACGGTGAACACCGGGACGCTGACTTTGGCGGGTGGATTTGACCTGGCTGGCGGCGCGGGCAGAACTTTGAATTTCAACAGCGACGTGGTGATTTCCGGTTCATTGACGAATGGCGGCATGAGTGTCAAAACCGGGCCTGGCGCGATGATCCTCAAGGGCACCTCGACTCAGAACGCTCTGGTCTCGCAAAATCAAGGCGACGTCATCGTGGACGGTGGCACGTTCAACAGCTTTGACGGCTGGCGTATGCAGTGCCTGGCGGCTGGCGCGACAATGCGGCTGGTCGTCACCAACGGGGGCACCTTCAACGTGACTTACGGCGGCAACACCGGAAACCTGCGCGTCGGCCTTGCCGGCGGCGACAATTCGGCAGACCAAATCCTCGACATCGCCGGCACGGTCAATCTCACCCCGACTTCTGCGGTCGTGAGCGGCAACAACGCCGTCGGCCTCGGTTTCTCCGGCGCAAACGACGTTTTGTATCTGCGCAGCGGCGGCCTGCTGGCGACGCGCGCACTGGTCGGCGGTGCGCCCGGCAACGCGGAGGCGCATTTCATGGGCGGCACGATGCGGGCGATTGCCAACGATACCGGATTCATTTCCGGCTTGACCAACGCCTTTGTGGAAGACGGCGGCTTGTCGATTGACACGACGAACTTTTCCGTCACGGTTCCGCAGCCGTTGCTTGCGTCCGGCATTGGTGGGTTGACGAAAATCGGCACCGGCACGCTGACGTTGACCGGAACCGATACTTACACCGGCACGACCGTCGTCAGCGGCGGCAAGCTCGTGCTCGGCCCGGCTCACGCGGCGACCGGCGGCACTACGGTGAATGCAAATTCAATGCTCGCATTTTTGCAATCATCGCCGCCGTCAACGGTCAATCTTCCCGCCGCGACCTGCAACGCGAGTTCCGCGCTCGAAGCGCAATTGTCCGTGACCAATGCTCCGGCAGGCATCATCACAAACTTGATTTTGAACGGCTCCGTGGCGGTGAACGTCACCGGCTCGTTCGGCGTCGGACAATTGCCGTTGTTCGGTTACGGCACGATCAGCGGCGCGGGCGGATTGACGCTGGGCAGCGTTCCGCTCGGAACCGTAGGCCATCTGGTCACGAATGTGCCGAACAAGACGATTGACCTCGTGGTGAGTTCCATCGCGCAGACGATCTGGAAGGGCAGCCTCAGCGGCAACTGGGATACCGCCACGACCAACTGGACAGTGCAAAGCACGCCGGTCGCATATGCACAAGGCGCGAACGTGCTCTTCAACGACTCGGCCAGCAGCTCCGCCGTGAATCTCACCACGACGCTCACGCCGAGCACGATGGTCGTGAGCAACACCGCACTGAACTACGGTTTCTCCGGTTCCGGCAGTCTGGGTGGCAACATGACCCTCGTGAAGGACGGCACCAACACCGTGACGGTGAGCACCGCCAATACCTACACCGGCAATACCACCATCAAGGCGGGCAAAGTGATGCTGGGCAACCCAACGGCGCTCGGCGCGAGCACCGCGGCTGTCACGGTGCAAAATGGCGCGACGCTTGACCTGGTCGGCAACAATCTCGGCGTGCAGCCCGTCGTGGTCGGCGGCAGCGGCGCGGACGGCAACGGCGCGTTGATCAACACCACCGTTGACCAGAATGATGCTCTGCGCGCCGTGACGCTCACCTCCAACACGGTCATGCGCGCTGATGCGTTGTTCGGCATCCGCACGGCGGCGGAAACGGATCTCGGTTTCATCGGCAACGGCTACAAGCTCGTCAAGACCGGTTCAAATCAATTGAACCTCAACGGTGGCAAGACCGTCACCAACGGCCTGACCGTTTGGGATTCCGACCTCGGCGACGTGGACATCCAGCAAGGCACGCTTGGGTTCCAGCGTCGCATGTCGATGGGGCGCGTGACCAACACCATCACGGTTCAAGCCGGTGCGACGCTGCAATTGTTCACACTCAATCAATTCGTCATGCCACTGCAAACCAAGCCGGTGCTGCTCAATAACGGCACACTCGCCGGCGACGGAAATTTCCCTTCCGAAGGCAGCACGTTCGGCGGACCGGTCACGCTCGCCAGTGGAACCAACTTTGTGCAGGCGATCGCGGACACGACGCTGGAATTGCTTGGTGCCATTGGCGGAGCGGGCAATTTATTTGAAAATTCAAGCGCCGCAGGCACGATCCTGCTCGGCGCCACCAACACCTACACGGGCAATACCGTTGTTCAGTCCGGCATCCTAGCGCTGGAGAATAATGCTTCCATCGCAAATTCATCCAGCATCCTGGTCAACACCGGCGCGACCTTCAATGTCACCGCGCTGGCAGCCTCGCCGTGGACGCTCGGCGCGGCGCAGACGCTCGGCGGCGGCGGCACGGTCAGCGGCAACGTTCTCGCGAACGGCGCGGTGTCGCCGGGCAGTTCGATTGGCACCCTCGCCATCAGCGGTGATCTCACGTTGAACGGCAATCTGATCATCGAAGTCAACACCTCGCTCGCGCAGTCCAACGACCTGACGACCGTGTCCGGCGCGTTGAACAACACCGGCACCGGCACGGTGATCGTGTCGAACCTCGGCCCGGCACTCGCCGCCGGCTACAAGTTCACGCTGTTCAGTCAGCCAGTTTCCGGCGGTGGCGCGCTGACGATCACGGGCGGCGGCGCAACGTGGGCGAACAACCTTGCGGTGGACGGCAGCATCACGGTGTTGTCGGTTGGCCCGACCAGTCCGGAACCGATCAGCTTCACCTCAAGTGGCGGCAACTTGAACTTGAGCTGGCCGACGGTGGGCTGGCGCCTGGAAGTGCAGACGAACTCGCTCGCCACCGGCTTGAACTCGAACTGGTCCACATGGCCGGGTTCGACGTCAGTCAATGCGATCAGCATACCCATGAGTGCGGGCAATCCGAGCGTGTTCTTCCGCCTCGTGTCGCCGTGAGCCGTTTGTAGAAACAAAATTGCCGGCTTCATGCGAGTGCGCAGCCTTTGGCAGGCTGCGCACTTTGATTTTTCAGGATAAATTGAGCGAGCGGTGATTTGGAAATTGAAGCGCGGCATTCATGCCGCTGCAACACGGGAACTGCCAGGGCCGGCAAGCATCTCGTGGTTCGGTTCTGACCGGACGTCCAAGCGGCGTGAACGCCGCGCTCCTTAAACCGAATTGTGCAAGGCTTGATGGACTTCGAACTGGTGGGTCATTTGAGGTATTTCACTATGGCCTCTGAACGGGAACGGACGTGAAGTTTTTCGTAGATGTGGCGCAAATGTGTGCGCACGGTGGGCACGCTGATCTGCAATCTGTCCGCGAGCTCCTTGTTGGCAAAACCCTTGGAGAGAAACGTGAGAATTTCCTTTTCGCGTTCGGTCAGCGCAGTCGTATCCAGGCCGGTCGGCGCGGGTTCGTGAAACGAATGTACGACGCGGTGGGCGACCTGGCTGCTCATCGGCGCGCCGCCGTCGCGGGCGTTGCGGATGGCGTCGAGCACTTCGTCCGGCTCGGCACGCTTGAGCAGGTAGCCGCTGGCACCGGCCTTGAGCGCGCGGAAAATATGTTCGCTGTCTTCATAGACGGTCAGCACGATGACCTGCGTGGCCGGCGACAATTCCTTCAAGCGGCGGATGCATTCCGTGCCGGGGATTTGCGGCAGGTTCAAGTCCATCAACACGACTTGCGGCTTGAGCGGCGGAAGTTTTTGCAACGCCTCCTCACCCGAGGCACAGGCCGCCAGACACGACATGCCTTTCGTGTCGGCCACCAGCCGGGCGAGCGACTTGCGGAGAACGGCGTCGTCCTCGACGATTCCAATGGAAATGTTCATGTGACTGTCGGGATTCCAACCGATTCCGGTGTCGGCGGCGATAACATAATCAGTCGTTGGATTGCTCCGCCTGCGCCGTGCTGCCGACGCCACCCGCGGGAATGATTCGGAGTTCGCGCGGAAGCTCGTCGTGCGGCACGACGTTGCAGCGCCTGGCCCAGGCGTCATACAAACCGGCAAGCTCCCTCACCTTTTCGGGATGCGCTGCCGCCAGATTTTTTTGCTCCGTGCGGTCGGCCTCGACGTCATAAAGTTCCCAGTCTTGACCTTGCTGCGCGACGAGTTTCCATTGCTGCATCCGCACGGCGCGGTTGCCTTCGTGTTCCCAAAAGATCGGCGACGGCTGCGCGCGCGTTTTTCCCTCGAAGACGGGCAGCAAGCTTTTTCCTTCCAGCGGTTGGACGGCGTGGCCGTCAACCGTGGCCGGATGTTTCGCCCCGGCGATTTCGATGAGCGTCGCCATGATGTCCGTGACGTGGCCGACCTGGCTGGAAATTTTTCCGCCATTTTGAATCACCGCCGGCCAGTGCGCGATAAACGGCGACGCGATGCCGCCCTCATGCGTGAAGTGTTTGTAGAGCACGAACGGCGTGTCGCTGACGTTCGCCCACGGCAGTCCGTAGCTTTGCCAGACGGTTTCGGGGCCGGCGAAAACGGAGTGATTGTTTTCGCCCACGGCAATGGTTCGTCCGTCGCGTGTCCGGCTGGGAACATCATACCAACTGGGGGCAATGACTTCCGCGCAGCCGCCATTATCCGAAAAGAAAATCACCAGCGTATTGGTTTGCACACCTTTCGTCCGCAACGTTTCCATGATTCTCCCCACCCCGGCATCAATATGCTCAATCATCGCGGCATAAGTCGCCATGCGGTTCGCCTCCCAATTTTTGTCCTTCACATCGCTCCACGGAGCCACGCGCGGGTCGCGCGGAGAAAGAGGCCAGTTTTTGTCAATGACGCCCATTTCGATCTGCTGCTGATAACGGTTCGTCCGGATGACGTCCCACCCTGCGAGATAACGCGCACGATATTTGGCGATGTCCTTTTCCGGCGCCTGCAACGGCCAGTGCGGCGCGGTGTAGGCGAGATAGAGAAAAAATGGTTTGTCGCCGCCCGCAAGCCGGTTGATGTCGGCCACGGCCTTTTCGGTGAGCACGTCGGTGTAATAAAAATTCGTGCCCGCCGCGCGAATGGGCGTGTTACCGCGCACGAGCGAGAACGGATCAAAATAACTGCTGACTCCGTGAATCGTGCCGAAGTAATCCTCGAAGCCGCGCTGGAGCGGCCAGTCGTTTTTGTTGTCCCAGAACGGCTGTTCCGAGTCGCCGTTCAATTGTTTTTTCCCGTCGAAGGCGATGTGCGACAAGTGCCATTTGCCAACCATCGCGGTGTGATAATTGGCGCGCCGCAATTCCTCCGCGATGGTGAGGCAGTTCGTGCCCAGTTCACCGCGATAGCCGGTCAGCCCGCGATCTTCCATCATGTTTCCGACACCGGCTTGCTGGGGATACAGCCCGGTGAGCAGTGCGGCGCGCGACGGACAGCAACGCGGGGTGGTGTAGTATTGCGTCATGCGCAGGCCTTCGGACGCCAAGTGATCAAGGTTGGGCGTGGAAATTTCCGAACCAAAACAGCCGACATCGGAAAACCCGAGGTCGTCCGCCAGAATAATGATGATGTTCGGCGGGGGGGTGGTTTGCGCCGCCGGGCAGGTCATGGCGAGCGCAAAATTGCAAGCCCAGGTCAGGACCCAATTCCGATGCGACCAAAATCCAGCCTGCGTTTTGTGGTTCATAGATTGCCATCAGGTTAAAACGTGTGGCATTCTACTGCAATCGTCCAAACCGATGAGCGCGAGGCAAGGTTTCCCGGCTTTACGTTATATTTTGCCGGCGCACATCATCCGCATGGACGACATGATTTGACCGCATATTTTGCAATCTTTTGCCGTCACCCAGACTGAAATTCATGACTATTAAAAATCCCCTGTGTCGTCACGCGGCCTTGTGCTGCGTCGCGATGTTGCTGAACACCATTTCCCACGGCCTTGGTGCTGAAACCCTTCGTCCGCCCTCGGTTCCGTTGATTGCTTGTGATCCGTATTTCAGCATCTGGTCTCCCGCGGACAAGCTGACCGACGCCGACACGACGCACTGGACCGGCAAGGCGCGCCAGCTGACCGGGTTGGTGAAGATTGACGGGAAAAATTTCCGCGTCATGGGCATTGATCCGACGGATGTCCCGGCGCTGCCGCAGACGAAATTGGAAGTTCTGCCCACGCGGACGATTTACACGTTTGAAGGCGAAGGCGTGCAGCTGTTGCTCACGTTTATGACCCCCGCCCTCCCGGATGACCTGGAGGTGCTGACGCGGCCGGTGACGTATCTGACTTGGGAAACGCGTGCGATCGATGGCAAAGCGCATCAGGTGTCCGCTTATTTCGATGCGCGCGGCGCCGTGGCCTGCAACACGCCGGATCAGGCCGTTAATTTTCAGAAAGCCGATTCCGGGAAAATCAGGGCGTGGCGCGTCGGCACGGTGGAGCAGCCCGTTCTGCAAAAGCGCGGCGATGATCTGCGGATTGACTGGGGATATTTGTATCTGGCACTGCCCGGGGACTCGAAAGCCGTTCTGACCGCCAATACGGCGGAAGCGACGCGGGGGAAATTCCTGGCTGACGGAAAATTGCCTGCGCCGGCCGTTGATTCCGCGTTGGAAAACCATGACCGCAATGACACGGTGCTCGCGTTCGCCACGGATTTCGGACAAGTCAAATCCGAAGCAGCCACTTCCACGCTGATCCTCGCCTACGATGATTTGTATTCGATCCAATACATGAAAAAAAATCTGCGTCCATATTGGCGGCGCAATGGCTGGGAGGCGGCGGATTTGCTGAAAGCCGCCGCGAAAGATTTTCGGCCTTTGCAAATTCGCTGCGCAGGGTTCGATGATGAATTGATGGCGGATTTGCGGAACGCGGGCGGTGAAAATTACGCGTCGCTTGGCGCATTGGCGTATCGCCAGTGTTTTGCCGCCGGAAAAATCGTCGCGGATGAAAACGGCCAGCCGCTCCAGTTCTGCAAAGAGAATCATTCCAACGGCTGCATCAGCACGTCGGATGTTTTTTATCCGATGTCGCCGCAGTTTTTGCTGTTCGGCCCGACGCTGGCGAAGGCGTTCATCGTGCCGTTCATGAATTATGCCGCGAGCGAGCGCTGGAAATTTCCCTTCGCTCCGCACGACCTCGGCACTTACCCGCAGGCCAACGGCCAGGTCTATGGCGACGGCGAGCATGGCGTGAACAACCAGATGCCCGTCGAGGAGAGCGGAAACCTGCTCTGCCTGTTTGCCGCCGTCGCGGAGATGGAAGGCAACGCCAACTTTGCCGGCCTTTACTGGAAACAGCTGGAACAGTGGGCGGGATACTTGAAGGAAAAAGGTTTTGATCCGGAGAAACAGCTGTGCACGGACGACTTTGCCGGGCATCTCGCGCACAATGTGAATTTGAGCGCGAAGGCGATCTGTGGTCTCGGCTCATTCGCCAAGTTGTGCGAAATGCGCGGCGACCACGCGAAGGCCGGGGAGTATTTCAAACTCGCGCGCGCGTTTGCCCGGCGCTGGGTGAAGGAAGCTGACGACGGCGACCACTATCGGCTCGCCTTCGACCGTCCCGGTTCATGGAGCCAGAAATATAATCTGGTGTGGGACCAAGTGCTTGGCCTGAATCTTTTTCCGTCGGAGGTCGCGCGCAAGGAAATGGATTTCTACCGGAAGACCCAGAACGAATTCGGCCTGCCGCTCGACAACCGCAAGGAATACACCAAGCTCGACTGGATCACCTGGACCGCAACGCTGACGCAGAACCGCGAGGACTTCGAGGCGCTCATCGCGCCGGTCGTGCTTTTCATCAACCACACGCCGGATCGTTCGCCGCTGACGGATTGGTATCAAACGAAGACGGCGAAAAAGGTCGGCTTCACCGCGCGCTCCGTCGTTGGCGGCGTGTTCATGCGGATGCTCTACGACAAACCGGTCTGGCAAAAATACGCGCAGCGCGACCAGACAAAAGCCTCCGGCTGGGCACCGATGCCGAAGCTGCCGGGTCTTGAAGCCGTCGTCCCGGCGGCGGACACCAAGCCCGCGATGTGGCGTTTCACGACCACGAAGCCGGCGGACAATTGGGTTGCGCCGGAATTCAACGCGGCTGGTTGGGCGGAAGGCCGGGGCGGTTTTGGCAAGACGCAAAATTCCGCCGCCGTGGTCAACACGGCGTGGGCGACGGACGACATCTGGCTGCGCCGCGAAGTGGACCTGACCGGCAGCAAAGGGGACGAGATGCTCGGCTGGCTGCACCACGACGATGACGCGGAAATTTACATCAACGGCGTGCTGGCGCTTCGCACCGCAGGAGCGACGGGAACGTATGAGGATTTCTCGCTCAATCCGCGCAGCCGTCGCGCCATCCAGCCCGGCAAAAACGTCATCGCCATCCATTGCCGCAACACGGGCGGCGAGCAATACATTGATTTTGGATTCGTCAAGGCCAAGGGGAACCAATGACGCCACTGGCAGCGTCAAAGATGAAACCAAGCCGCACATGGGCGGTTGGAAAAGATTTAAAGCATATCCACGAAGCGGCGACGCCGGAGACCGCCAGTCCTGATTGTCGGCGGAAATGGACTGGCTGGGAAATTTGAATTTTTGTCCGGGCTTGGTCAGGGTAAAACCCTGTTTACCGGAAGATTTGATGAGATTGGAACTCATAAAACCCTTGTAAAGATTGGCGGAAGGGGTGGGATTTGAACCCACGGTAGGGTTACCCCTACTCCTGATTTCGAGTCAGGTGCCTTTAACCACTCAGCCACCCTTCCACTACATTGATTTTATTGGTTGAAATGCTGGTTTTCTCATTTCAAGATTTGCGTTTTCTGGAGTTCTCGATAGCCGCATGAATGTCACGGCTACGGACGAGTCAGAGGCTCGCTGGCAAAAAACGCCGGTGGCCAATCTCCTGCGCCACCGCCCATCAGGGAATTATTATGCGCGAATTCGCGTTCGCGGCAAGCTCATTTGGAAAAGCCTTGAAACCGACCGAATCAGCGTCGCCAAGCTGAGCCGTAACCATGCAGTGGGAATTCAACGCAAAGGCGCCAGGAGGCAAAGCGGATACCGCGAAACCCGCAGACAGGCCTACGGCAGTTTGCGCTCAGGAAATGGTGACTCCCATGCTTGGATGCCGACCGCTTGGATTTGGGCCGGGTCGGCATCACTCCTGACCCGGGTTGCATGAGGACGGAATACGGGCGTTTCCTGGCACAGTCCACTGCCCGGTCATGATGCGACCGGGAACACGAAATATGCGACCTGACGAAAGCAAATGCGGATAACTGTTTTCGTTGGACCGCGTTCAACGCCTAGTCGCGCGCGTGGCGTTCCAGCCAATATAATTTGCGCAACTCGCCGACAACGAACAGCGTTTCGACGTTTTGGTCGTGGTCCAAGGCCAAAGCGAAGGAGAACATGGTTGCCCGGGCAGCTTGAGCAAGTTGGCAGCCAGTCAAATCAGATAAAATACTTTGCCCCTCCGCGCTTTTGAGTAAAGTCTCCGCGTGCAAAAAGCGGGCAATCATCTCGGCATATTATTGAGCCTGCTACTGCTGTGCTCTTGTGCGAGTGAAAGTTCAGTTCACCCTCCGCTTCCAGCCGACGTGTCCATGAACAGTATTGCAGTGGAGGGGTGCAAGTTAATAGTGATGCTCCGGTTGGAGAGCGGCGAAGAACTGCCATTTTTTATTGATACCGGATCGCCCACCACGGTTTTCGACAAATCCCTGGAGCCCAAATTGGGACAACGTCTCGCCAATGCGACGCTTACTAACTTCGGCACCAAGGTGACCGGCGGTTTTTACAAGACTCCCAAGCTCTATCTGGGAGGCACGCTCCTGATGACGACTGGCATCGGCGTCTTTACCTTGGATGGCAAGCCGGCGTCAATCAAATTTGGTCGTCCCATCATGGGGGTTCTCGGCATGGATGTCTTGGAACATTATTGTATCCAATTGGATTTCGCAGCCGGAAAGATGCGTTTTCTGGATTCCCGCCATCTCAACCGTGCAAAGCTTGGAAAAGCTTTCCCAATTTTATTTTCCAGTGAAGGCCAGAACCTGAAGAAATTTGCCCGTCCCTACATTCATAACCGCAGTCTTATCGGGGGCGAAGTCACCAACGTGCTGATTGATACCGGATATCCGGGTGACGCCGCGTTGGATTCCGGACTTTTCCAGCGGGAATTAGTGGAACACAGATTACGGACGGAAGATGCGGTCCATGGGGACAATGGACGTGTTTGGATTGCCAAGAGTATCTGGAACGGCGAAACTTATACCAACCTCCTGGTAGGAGACGGGGAAAACTTGATTGGCTTGAGATTTTTGGAGCGGCATCTGGTCACCTTGGATTTTCCGGAACGGAGGATGTATCTGGAACAAACAAGTGTTGGTCCATGGGCCGATGAAAACATAAATGAGGCGGAGGCGTACTTAAACAACCTAAAGGAAAACGGCCAACTACCGGGCTGGTCAAAGAAGGATGAAGGAACGATTTATTGGCAGGCATTTCCAGACTTCCATGAATTCGATGGCCGGAAAAATGGCGATTCCGCCGACTATCATTACAAGGTTCTCCGCATGCCTGACAACTCACCGACGCTGCAAAAAGCGTGGCGGACGGATCAAAACAACCACACGATTGAAGAATATCCTGTCCCTTGAGTTCTGCCGCCATGCTTTCACAATCTGACACCGGAAACCAAACGTGGTTTTTCAGACGGATATCCCAGTCAATCTTCATCGCCTCAATGCAGCGTAAACATTCCGCTAAAGCTGCTCTGAAACCTTTTGACAGCGTCCGCTCGATCCACAACCCTGGCCTTTGCGATGCGTTACTGGTGGGTCAATCACAAGCAGACCTTTCGACACGAGTTCGAAGGTCGCTACATTTGGTCGCCCAAACGCAAGCGTAACGGTGCCCGCAATCGCTTTTATGATTTTCTCCGCGCCGTGACCCCGGGGGATGTCGTTTTTTCCTACGCCGACCGCGAGATCCGCGGGGCCGGCTTCGCCAATTCCTACTGCTACACTTGCCCGCGTCCGGCTGAATTCGGCCATATTGGCGAGGCCTGGGATGTCGTCGGCTGGCGTGTGGATGTCGAGTTCCAGCCGTTTTCCGTCCGCCCTAGGCCTAAACAACACCTCACACTGCTACGTCCGCTCTTGGAGCGGGAGGATTTTTCTCCATTGCGCACCACCGGCGACGGTCTGCAACACATCTATCTGACCGCAATTTCGCAAACGTTCGCCCAGGTCATCCTTGGTTTGGCGGGCGCAGACGCCACCGTGTTCAAATTCGCTGCTTTGCAAGACGGGACATCGCCGTTGGTGGAACGCGAACTTGTCGGCCAGCAGGAATGGGAAGATATCGAGCAACGCCATATCGTGGCTGCGGAAATTCCCAACACCACGCGCCAATCACTCATCAGCGCCCGCATCGGTCAGGGCCTGTTCAAAGAGCGCGTCAACCAGATTGAACATTCCTGCCGGATCACGTTCGTGGACAATCCCGCGCATCTGATCGGCAGTCACATCAAACCATGGCGTGAATCCACCAACGAGGAGCGCCTTCATGGTGCCAATGGGCTGCTCCTCACACCGACCGCCGACCATCTCTTCGACCGTGGATTTATCAGTTTCGAAGATAGCGGTGAAGTCATCATTTCGCCGGTCGTTGACGTAGTTTCCTTGAAACGCATGGGCCTGAATCCCGAGCGTCCACCGCGTCCTACACCCTTCAACACCGACCAAAAACATTTCCTCGACCATCACCGCCGCGAGGTCTTCCTCGCCGCCGCCAGTTAAAATCCCATCACACGCCGTGAAATCCTCGATGCCGGTCAAAATATTCCGCATTCGGGCGCACTATCACGCCGGCGGCGAACTGCAACATCAGAGGGCATACGAATGAAGATTTCGCCATACTCAATCGCGCTGTTGCTGGGATTGGCCGGTAAAAAGCCAGCCTCTTTAAACCTGGTCGCTGATGGCATTGAAATCATGGAAAAGCCCGGAGTCCGGCTAGCAGCCTTTGACAGCATAGAGGAACTGCTCTTTAAAAAAGAAACCTTCACAGCCAATCTAACTGTGCGGCTTAAAGACGGCGTTTCGATTCAGGCTCCGTGGCTTCCCAAAACCGGAGCAAAACAATTTCACTCATCATTTACGGAAAATTTTGCGGCATTCCGGGAAAGACAATTGGCAGCGGGATTGGCTGCCGCTGGTCCAGACTTTAAAGAATTGGCAGACCGAATCAAAAGAGTTACCTCAGGGCTGCAATATTTGCGCTTCAGTGAATGTGAGGCCTTAGTCACCGCTGTTAAGCCATTCAAACATTTTTTAGCAGTGGATCCAGCCCGTTGGCCGCAAGACATTGGATTGAGGTCCGTTTTAAATTTAATCAATAACTTTTGTTCCAATACTCGAACCGCAAGACAGACAAATAATCAAATATTCCTGAGAACTGAACTTGAGAAATTTCGAGAGTTTTTCGACCGAGTCGAGGCGAATCCGTTGACGGATGCCCAGCGTTTGGCTGTGGTTCAAGGCGAGGACAACACGCTGGTCATAGCTGGTGCCGGCTCTGGGAAGACCAGTGTGATCGTGGCGAAGGCGGGGTATCTGGTGAAGAGCGCTGAATGCCAGCCTGAACAAATCCTCCTGCTAGCCTTTTCGAGGGATGCGATGGAAGAAATGGCAAAGCGTCTGAAAGAGCGGGTTGGAGTTTCGGTCAAAACAGCAACGTTTCATTCCCTGGGACTGGAGATCCTATCACAGGTCGAAGACAAAAAACCTTCACTTTCCGTGGGCGCAACCGATCAGCTAAAAATGAGGCAGTTGCTTCAAGACATCCTTACAGCTTTGCAGAACGACGAAGCCTTTGCAGCCCTGACCCGAACATTCTTTGGCTCTTATCTAATCCCCTACCGCAGCCAATTTGATTTTAGAACGCTTGGTGAATATTGGGAATATTTGCAAGCGCACGAAACAAGGTCCCTTCAGGGTGACCTCGTGAAGTCCATGGAAGAACTGGAAATTGCGAACTTTTTGTTCATCAATGGCATCAAATATCAGTATGAACGGAGTTACAGTTTCGATACTGCAACTCGAACTAAGCGTCAGTATAAACCAGATTTTACCATCTTAGAGCCTGAAATCTACATCGAGCATTTTGCCCTCGATGAAAAGAACCGCACTCCATATTTCATCAATCAAACTGAGTATCTTGCTGGGGTAGCTTGGAAACGGGAGCTGCACTCCACGAATAAAACCATATTAATCGAAACTTTCAGCTACCAAAAGGCGAATGGTTTACTGCTTGCGACATTGGAAAAAAAGCTCAAAGCGGCATCCGTTAAGTTTAATCCGCTTTCCCCGGTTCAGATGTTTGAGAAGTTAGCTGACTTGGGAACACTGGATAAATTCACTGTCCTGCTCGCGACGTTTCTAAATCATTTTAAGTCAAACCTGCACACAGTGGAAGGGTTGCGCGCTCGTAAAACCGAATGCAAGGATCCTGCAAGATTTGAAGCGTTTCTAGCCGTTTTCCAATCAGTTTACACCGAATACCAGCGGCGGCTATCGGAGGCCGGAGAGGTGGATTTCAACGATATGGTGGCTAAAGCAACCCGTTATGTCGAATCCGGCAAATACCGCTCACCATTCCAATATATTTTGGTTGATGAATTCCAGGACATTTCGATTGGCCGAGCGCGTTTGGTAAAGGCATTGAAGCACCAAGACCCCAACACTCGACTTTGTTGTGTGGGTGATGATTGGCAGGCTATTTATCGTTTTGCAGGAAGTGACATAGCGATCATGCGACATTTTGAGCAGGAATTTGGTCATAGCGTCGTCGTCCAGCTTGATCGCACATTTCGCTATAACAATCAGATCAACGATCTGTCCTCGGCATTCGTTCTAAAAAACCCGAAACAAATTCACAAACAACTCACGCCTCACACCAACACCAAAGCAAAATGCATCAGCGTTCATTGGGTTAATAATTCAGTTGATGAGATCTTACAGAAAGTTGTCCAAGGATTGGCGGAGAAAGCCCAAGGCAAAGCATTCTCGGTGCTGTTGCTGGGTCGCTATAAACATGAAGCGCCAAATTGTCTGAAACAATTGGCCAAAGAGTTTGGAAATTTAAAAATCGAATTCCTGACCATTCATCGATCAAAGGGGCTTGAAGCCGATTTCGTAATTATTCTAGGGCTTCGTACGGGGCGACTTGGTTTCCCTTCTGAAGTTTCAGACGATCCACTGCTTGATTGGGTTCTTTCGGAGCCGGAATCATTCCCTGAAGCAGAAGAGAGGCGCTTGTTCTATGTGGCGCTAACGAGAGCTAAAAGTGAGATTCATCTTTTGGCCGACCTTTTCAGCCAATCTGCATTTGTGAAGGAAATATTATCGGCTGATTATAAGATTTCGGACGGCGGTGAAACGGTTGTTCAGCAATACCGCTGTCCGACGTGTGAAACAGGAATAATTGTATCCAGGGCGACGAAAACCAAGAGCGTATATCATTTGTGTTCCCACGCGCCTTATTGCGAGTTTAGGCCACCGCGTTGCTCAGCGTGCAATGAAGGCGTATTATTACGATCAGTGAACAGCAAATCGCCGGAATGCAGGAACCCACGCTGTAAGGAGCGCGCGGAGATTTGCCCTAAATGTAAGCAAGGAGTTCAAATGAAGCGAACCGGGCCTTTTGGTGATTTTGTAGGCTGTAGTCGGTTTCCTGAATGTGAATTCAAAGCGCGCATTGTCTCTTCAAGAATTAATCGAAACAGTTGATAACAATGAAGCATTTTCCATTCAATTCGCGCCCACTAAATGATGCGCGGGTCGTCCTACTTGGGCCTTTGGCTTCGTTCCCCCGCCCGAACTCTTTGTCCATGTGTGCCAGACCGAGAAATGCCTGGGCAAGCTGGCTGATTTCTTCCGGCTACAAATTTTTCCTATAATCTTTTCCCGTGATGTAGAGTTGGTCGTCGGTGATGCAATGCAGTCGCCCGGTGGTGCCTCACTTTGCCTCGACGCGTGCAGCGGTGAAAACGAACACCGCATTGAAGTGCGCATCCATGCCGGCCGCCAGCGTGAGGACGCTTTCCTTGACGCCGATTATGCGCCCCACAAAGCGGCGCACATCCGGTTTGTCGGTTCGCCGTCCGTTCAGCGTAAGCGTCACCCGTAGCACCTCTGGTTAAATTCTGACGGTTATCATAGTTCTGAGAGCTATGCTAACTACGAGTGGTTCTGATAATTCATCTGCGGCACCTACGGTGGTCATGCCGAAGGTGC
>Ga0247670_1000218_pt1 | contig 16171 bp, 9 predicted proteins | sample CNK11_metaG_FD_183042 | JGI IMG/M metagenome (GOLD analysis project Ga0247670, IMG submission 183042) | Soil microbial communities from Purdue University Martell Research Forest, Indiana, United States - CNK11 | ecosystem: Environmental > Terrestrial > Soil > Temperate forest > Bulk soil | place...
GGCGCTGACGGCACTTCGGCCGCACTGGGATCGTAATCCCAACCAGAGTTACGATTTCAATTCGGCACAAACACGACACTTCTTACGACGGCACTGCGGCACTTAACACTTACCATTCGCGTGACGGAAAAACTTTTGAGGTGGTTGAGCGGCCAGTAAGGATTCACTGCAAGGGCATTCGCACAAATTTTGATTTGGAGAGCGCGAACCAGGAGGAGGCCGCCGCCAAAAGCTTGTGACATTTATCTTTCGCTCGTTGCCAAAACCGGTGCATTAAAACTAATGGCCTTGCCTCGAATTGGTGGACAGAATGGTTTTTCAGATGGATACAATTTGCGCGCGGGTGATCCGTCGTATCGCCAGTGGCGACTGGCCAAAGACTCGTAAAAAAGCCCGGCGCATCCGTTCGCGCTGACCAAAGCCGGTCTCTTGCGCGATCTCGTCCATCGAATGACTGCCAGACTCCATCATCAGGCGGGCCGCCTCGGCGCGGAGCCGTTCCAGTGCCTGCGCCGGTGAAGATCCGGTTTCTTTGCGAAACAGCCGGTTGAACTGACGAAGACTCAGACTCGCCGCTTCCGCGAACTGATCGACCGAGAGGATCTTTCGCAAGTTCGCCTTGGCGAAGGTCAACGCCCGCTGGATGCGGTCCGATTTTGGGGACAATTCAAGGAGAACGGAATGCTGTGATTGGCCACCGGCCCGCCGATGATAAACCACCATTTTCTTGGCCACCAGCCGGGCAATGGCCGGCCCCAGATCCTTTTCGACCAGGGCAATGGCAAGGTCAATTCCAGCGGTCATTCCCGCCGAGGTCCAGACCGGTCCGTCCTCGATGAAAATGCGGTCTTCCTCGATGGTCACTTCGGGATGTAGCCGCCGGAATTCCCCGGCATAAAACCAGTGCGTCGTCGCCCGGCGGCCGTTGAGGAGCCCGGCCTCGGCCAGAAACCGGGCCGCCGTGCATGTCCCGGCCACGCGCCTGGCGGCGGCCGCGTTGACGCGCAGAAATTTCACCAGCGTTTGCTCCGCCGACCTGAAGTCCGTGTTTCCCGCCACAATAATTGTGTCTACGCGCCCCATCTTCTTCGGCAGCCGGTCTGTTTGGATTGAAAATCCAAGCGATGAGCGGACGAGCCCGCCCGAGATCGAATACAGCGTCACGCGATAAGCGTCGTAACCGGCAGACTGGTTTGCCAGTTCGAACACGGTTGATACCGAAAGGCTGAGCACTTGGAATCCCGGATAAATCACCAAGGCAATCTCCTTGATGCCCTGGGAATCCCGTCCGGAACGGGATGGCCGAAAACGTTGCATATATGACATGTCGGCTATTCTACTTCCAGGGTATAAAAAAGCAAATCGGCAATCACGCCGACCAACAACAAACAAATAACGAAATATGAGCACGATCAACCAAACCAAAACGAACACACGCAAAGCCCTCGTCACCGGCGCCTCCTCGGGCATCGGTGCGATTTACGCGGATCGCCTGGCGCGCCGCGGCTTCGACCTCATCCTGGTGGCCCGCAACGCGGAACGCCTGAACACGGTCGCCAGCCAGATCACGGCCACGACCGGCCGGGAGGTGGAGATTCTTCGCGCCGATTTGTCTGATTCCGCCGACCGGAGGCTGGTTGAGAATCGCCTGCGTCAGGATGCGGCCATCGAGATGCTCGTCAATAATGCCGGCTTCGGCGGGGTTACACCGTTGCTCCAATCCAGCGTCGACACGATGGAGGAAATGATTGACCTCAATGTCACCGCCCTCACCCGACTGACCTATGCCGCCGTTCCCGGCTTCGTCGCCCGCGGCCATGGCACCGTGATCAACATTTCCTCGATTGCTGCCATTTCGCTGGAACTGCTCAACGGAGTTTATGGCGGCACGAAAGCTTTTGTTCTCACCTTCACGCAGTCGTTGCAACACGAACTTAAAGACAAGGGAGTGCGTGTGCAGGCGGTTTTGCCCGGAGCCACGGCCACCGAGTTTTGGAATATTGCGGGACTGCCTCATGAAAATCTTCCGGCCGCATGGGTCATGAAGTCGGAAGACATGGTCGAGGCGGCGCTGGCCGGTCTCGACGCCGGCGAGGTGGTCACAATTCCGCCACTCCAGGACGGTGCCGATTGGGAAAGTTTTGAGGCAGCCCGGCAGGCGTTCGCGTCCAAATTCCAACATTCTCAACCCGGTTCGCGTTACCTGGCTCACGCTTAAACCGCCATTGATCATCATTCCAACTCAAACCATAAAAAAACAACAAAACCAAACACGAATATGCCAACCAGCTCGACAAGGGCGGTCACTTTACGGCCTGGGAACAGCCGGAACTTTTCACCGCTGAACTTCGCACGGCGTTCAGGTCGCTGCGCTCCGATGTTTCAGCCATTGCCAACGCGAAGAAACGGGCACAACTTTCTCCGTCGACGTCGAACAGCGGGGGAAGCGTTTCCACCATTCGCTGATCGCAAACGAATACAAACAACCATCAAAGCAAAAAAATAAAATTATGAATACAATCGAAACATCCAAAGAAACCAATCCGACCCAGCCCAATAAGAAAGTGTTGTATACCGCGAAAACCCACACGACGGGTGGCCGGGAAGGAGGCGCGTCCCGGACCTCGGACGGCCGGCTGGACGTAAAGTTATCCGTTCCTGGCACCCCCGGTGACGGCACCAACCCGGAGCAGTTGTTCGCCGTTGGCTGGTCGGCCTGTTTCACCAGTGCGATAAAGCTTGTCGCCGCGAAAATGAAAGTGAAGCTCCCGCCGGACTTGGCCATTGACGCCGAAGTGGACCTGTGCACGGGCGATGACGGCTACTCGCTGCAAGCCCGCCTCAACGTCAGCCTGCCGGGCCTGGCGCCCGAAGTCGCCCGAGCTCTGGTGGACGCTGCGCACCAGACGTGTCCGTATTCCAAAGCCACCCGGGGGAACATCAACGTTGCCATCAACCTGGTCTGACCTTTTCGAAAATCCGGCCTGCCGGTGTGGTGCGGGCAGGCCGGACTGATCACTGAATAGTCACCAGAGGTCACCTATGAAATCGATTAAATTGATGGAAATGCTCGAAGAGGTGGATTATAGCCGCCGCGACTTTTTGAGCGGTGGCAATCTGGTCTAGAACTGGCTCGGCAATGGCAGATTGCTTGAAGCGACCAATCTGGCTGGCCCCTGGACCACCAATGACTTATCGTCGCCAGCTTCCATCACGCCGAATTGATCGCAAAAATTCCATCGCATCCAGACACAATAGACCTGACTGATGGAAAGGGTGCTATAATGTTTCGGCGTATTTTTATGAATCCGAAAGTAATGTCCCTGTCCAACAACTTGCGAACCTCATGCTTGAGTTTGTTCATGTGCATTTTAATCCCGCTGTGCAAGCTCGTTGCCGCCGGGGAACCGTCAAGCGGTGGGGCGCTTTCGCTGGCTGAGTTGCAGCAGTCCGTTTCTGAACGTGGCCGGATAATCCAATCCTTCCGTCTGGAGGGGTTGGTTTGCGCGGTGGCTCCGAACCGGCGGCTGGTCGCCTTGCAGGATGAGTCGGCCACGACTTTGTTGGAGCTGCCGGCGGTGGATGCGGAATTGCAAGTCGGCGACCGGGTGGCGATTGAAGGGAAAAACTGTTCGCTCATACGCGGCGACGTCAGCATTCAAATCAGCGCGGCTCCGGTCGTGGACAACGACGGTCATCATCCAGCGCTTTTGCAGGCTGGGAAAGTCTATCTGCCGGGAGGGTTTCAACCCATCCGGCTTGGCTGGTATAATCGCATTGCGGATGCGGTCTTGAAGCTGGAGTGGGACGGCCCGGGACTCCGGCGGCAAAAAGTTCCGGAGGCGGTGCTTTGGAGAAAAGTTTCCGGCTCGACGAATTCAAACGGCCGGGAACCGGGACTTGATTATGTTGCCCGCAATGGGGATGGAACTTTTCTGGCGGATTTTGAAAATCAAGAAATTGCCGGCCAGGGCGTTGCCACCAATTTTGATGTTTCGTATCGCGCCCGCCCCGAACACACCGCGCTCAATTTTACCGGTTATCTTGAGGTTCCCCGGCCGGGACTCTACACGTTTTATCTGACGTCGGATGATGGCGCTCAACTGCGGGTCGGCGAATCGTCGGTTTCCGTCACGCGTCTCCCGAAAGATCACGCAAATGTTTTCACGACCCGAACCTTGAAGCAGGCGCGGGCCGGGCGCGGCAACTCATCGTGGGTCGAGCTGGAAGGCGAAGTGACGTTTGCCGGGGTCAATTTGAACCATTTGAAAATGGAGCTGGTGGTGGACGGCAACCGGATTCCGGTGACCGTGGCGGGTGGCGCGGCGCTCCTGGCCACCAATCTGCTACATGACCGTGTTCGCGTGCGGGGGATTTGCGAATTTTCATTGGAAGAGGAAAAAATGGCGCGCATTGTGGTTCCCGGTTTGGAACAGGTGGAAATTTTGGAATCCGGAAATGAAATCTCCGATGCTGCCTCCACCAACCTGCTGCTGACGTCGGTGGCACAGGTTCGGCAATTGAGTTCGGATCAAGTGGCGCGCAAAATTCCAGTCAGGATCAGCGGTGTTTTGGTGGGGGTGCGGGATATTGCCTTGATGGTGCAGGATTCCACCGGGGGAGTTTCCGTCCGCTTTCGGGCGCTCGATTGGACGCATCAGCCCCGCGTCGGGGAAATGCTGGAGGTGGAAGGCGTCACCGGTCAGGGGGCATTCGCCCCGGTCATCATGGCTCAAAAGGTAAGGCGATTAGGGAACGGCCCGATGCCTGAACCCATCCGCCCGCGTTGGGACCAGCTCATGAGCGGGAGTTTGGATTGCGTTTATGTGGAGGTGCAGGGGATTCTCACCGCCGTTTCCGAGCAGGAACTGACTTTGCTTTCGGCTGATGGAAGAGTGACCGTTGTGGTGGATGGAAATGGAACCGACAGTCTTCGTTCCCTGCTGCCGGGGTTCGCTTCAAACGACACTTCGATTGTGGGCAGCTTGGTTCGCTTGCGCGGATGCTGCATGCCGGATACGGACCAGCAGGCGCGCCATGTGATTCGCGGGCGGATTCATTTGAACGCGACGCTAATCACCGTGGAAGAACTGGCGCCGAGCGATCCATTTTCCCTGCCGACCAAAAAAATTGCCGGACTGCTCTGGTTCGATCCGCGTGCCAGCGCACTGCAACGCACCAAATTGAAAGGACAAGTCCTGTATGCGCAATCCGGGGTATGTCTGGCATTGGAAGAACGGCGCGGATTCCGAATTCTGAGTTCAACGACCACCGACTTGCGAGCGGGCGATTTGATCGAAGCGGTTGGTTTCCCCAAACTGGATGGTCCGTCGCCGGTATTGCAGGAAGCTCAAATCTTGAAAACAGGACAAGCTCCGCTGCCGGCCCCGGTTCCCGTCTCCGCCGAAGAACTTCTTGATGGCAGCCACGATTCCACGCTCATTCAAGTCGAGGCAAAGTTGATCGGGGAGACGGTTCGTTCGCAGGGACGCGTATTGGAAATGCAGGCGGGCGCGCACCATTTTCTGGCCGTGCAAAAATCCGGGTCGGACTCGACAACCAGTCTGGCCGCCGGCAGCCGGTTGAAATTGGTCGGGGTCTATGCCAGCGCCAACCTGGTCGAGGCCAGCACGGATCCATTTTCATTGTTGCTGATAGATGGTGCCGGGGCGATTGAGGTGTTGGAACGGCCGTCCTGGTGGACGGCGAGACACGCTTTGATTCTGTCCGCCATTCTCGCGGGCATCCTTGGGCTGGCTTTTGTTTGGATCACCTTGCTGCACCGGAAAGTCGAGCTGCGAACCGCGCAGTTGCGAAATGAAATTCTGGAACGGCAGCGCGTTGAACAGGCGCAGGCCATCGAACAGGAGCGGACGCGCGTGGCGCAAGACCTGCACGATGAACTCGGTTCCGGTCTCACGACCATGGGGCTGCTCGGAGCGTTGGTGAACAATCCCGCCACGCCGTCGGAGAAGAAGGCCGGTTATCTCGAACAGATCACCCACTCGGCTCATTCGCTGGTGACGGCCTTGGATGAAATTGTCTGGGCGGTCAATCCACAGCATGATTCCATCGCGTCTTCGGCGAATTATTATGCTTACTTTGCCCAGCCGTTTCTCAATGCGGCGGGCATCGACTGCCGCCTGGAAATCGCAGATCATTTTGCCGAACACCCGCTGGACCCGCATTTGCGCCACGGCGTTTTTCTTGCCTTTAAGGAAGCGTTGAATAATGTAGTCCGCCATTCGGGTGCGACCGAAGTAATCATCAAGATACTCATGGCGTCCGACCAGTTGATCATCGCCATCAACGATAATGGACACGGCATGGATCCAGCCGCGAACCCGCCCGGGCAGAGTCATGACGGATTGGCCGGGATGCGCGATCGCCTCACGCAGTTGGGCGGCGCATGTTTGGTCACCAGTCAGGTGGGGTTGGGCACGACGGTTGAATTTCGTATTCCGCTGCCGCGCTCCGACCGTGAGGCGGATGTTTTCCAGGAATCGCCGGTTGAAAAATTCAAAAACACGCCATGACCAAAGTTGCCATTGTGGAGGACAGCCAATCAACGCGCGCGAGTCTGGAGGCGGTTGTCAATTTGTCGCCCGACTACCGTTGCGTTTGTGCCTGTGCGAGCGCAGAGGAGGCATTGCGCGAACTGCCCAAACATCAGCCGGAAATTGTGCTGATGGACATTCACATGCCGGGCATGACCGGGGTGAAATGCGTGCCGCTGCTCAAACATCTGCTGCCGCAAGTGCGGGTGATCATGATTACCGTGTATCGCAACCCCGATCTGATTTTTGGCGCGTTGCGCGCAGGCGCCTGCGGCTACCTGCTCAAACGCTCCAGCCCGGAACAGGTCTTGAGCGCCATCCGCGAAGCACAGGAGGGCGGCGCGCCGATGACGGGAGAAATCGCGCGGCAGGTGATCGCTTATTTTCAGAGCCAGACCCTCGTGGCGGATGAGGTGGAAAAACTAACCTCCCGCGAACGGGAAGTGCTGGAGTTCCTGGCCAAGGGCTATTCCAACAAGGAGATTGCCGCGCGTCTTTCCGTCAGTGTGCCGGCGATCCGCTGGCATCTGACCCACATCTACCAGAAGCTTCACGTCCAATCCCGCACCCAGGCGGTCAGTAAGTTTCGGGCGCAAGCCTGAAACCGGGCGGGCAAAAAACTATCGCTTTGGCTAGCTATCGGCGGGCACGCGGGGATGATACTTTTTGTTATCCCGATGCAACATTCGCGCCGACAACCACAGCTTGCTGATCACAATCAGCCCCGCTAAAACCAGCCATCAAAGCAAAAAGTAAAAAAACTGCCACGAATCCTATGAAAAACCCAAAAGCAGATTCATCAAACAACCCGGCCCAGTTGGCGATGAACGGAGCGCGGATATTTCCCGCCACGTTTTTACTCTGCTGCCTGGCTTTGCTTTTCAGTTTTCAAACCGTTCACGCGGCGTCTTATCTGACCACCACCAACATTCAGGGTGCCGGGACAAGCTGGACGGCTGCAATTTGGAAGACGAACACCGCTGTAAGCCGACCGGGCATCAGCGCCAACCAAACCGGCGCAGCTGTTGCGGCCGCTGCTGGAAACGATTATGAAATCATCTCCAATGGAGTTGCGATTACCAGCGGCACGGTCAGCCCAACGGTTTCTTTGGTCAGAACTCCCACCACGGCGAACAATACCTTCCCCGGCCTGTCTTTGACGGTGGATACGAACACGGTTTTGATGTATAAGGCGGCGAATGGATCCGTTGACATCTATACCAACCTGATCCTCAAGGGGGGCGTGGTGTGCAAGGGGAATGGTGGCGCCGCTTCCACGGCTACCATAACTGGCGCAGTTCAAGTAGTGAGTCAGAGTTATATTTCCGCCGCCACGGATGGCAACCGCGTTAACGGCATTGATGGCAGTGTTGAAACTTTCAATTTTTCCGCCGTTCTTTCCGGTTCCGGCAATTTGTTCTTTTTGGGTTTTCCGACCAATTCGCCCAACATCATTTCCGGTGGCGCGAATAATCTGGGCTATCACGGGACATTTGTCATTCAGGCTGCCACGCTGTTGGGCACCAACGCGGGATCTTTGGGCACCAACACCAGTGTCATCCTCGACCCCCTCAGCACGCTTTACAAGGCTGATATGCCCGGGGTAACCATCACAAACCTTGCTGCGAAGGCGCTATTCGATGTCGGCTATGCCTACAACACGTCGGGCACACTGATCATCACGAACGGCGGTCAGATGAATTTGCATCAACATTGCGCCTTTTCCTCGGTGATCATCAATGGCACGGCCTTGAGCGCGGGCGACCATCTCTATTCGGAATTGGCCGCTAATTTTCCGAATAATTTCCTGCCCGGCGGTTCTGACACCACCGGCTCCCTGACGGTTCAATCCTATAACCCCAATTGGGTTTTCGGTTCTCCGGTCATCACCAAACAGCCGGAATCGCTGTCGCTTTATTCCGGTGGCATGGTTCATTTTGCAGGCACCGCAAACTTCACCACCGCCTATCAATGGTTGAGCAACAGCGTGCCGTTGACCGGTGCCACGAACACCACGCTGGTCTATGGTCCCGGCAGCGCCAACTTGGTGGCCGGAGTGAATTATCAAGTTGTTGCCTCAAGTATCAATGGCTCGGTCACCAGTTCCGTGGCCACCGTCAGCATTCGGACGCCGACGGAACCTTATGAAACCGCCGTGGCCAATCTTGGCCCGTATGCGTTCTATCAGTTGAATGAAACGGCCAATCCCGCAACCACCATCGGGGGGGCAACGGTCTTTGATAATGCCAATTCTCTAAATGGCATCTATGGCATTGATGCCCAGAACGGGGGCAACAGCGTGGTTGGTCCGACGTCTTCGGTTGGATTCCCGGGTTTCGACAACGCCAACACCGCGTTCAATTCCCTCAACAACGATGCCAATTCGACGGTAGCCCTGCCTTCGTTGAATCTCAACACCAACACGGTGACCATGATGGCCTGGATCTATCCAACCATCCATGAGGGGGCCAATGTAGCGCTGGTTTTCTGCCGGGGCGGCAACAGCGGTGTCGTCGCGGGCTTGAACTATAGTCCCAATTTCAATGGATCCGACTATTCGCTCGGTTACACCTGGAACAGCGATCAAAATACCTACAATTGGGATTCGCAACTTTACGTTCCGTTAAATCAGTGGTCCTTGGTGGCGCTGACGGTGACGCCGACCAATGCCACGGTTTATCTGCTCAATGCCAATGGCATTGCTTCGTCCCGGCATGACTATCCACACATAGTTCAATCCTTCAATGGAACTACGTTGATCGGTGGCGATTCTGTCGCCGCCAACCGGACCTTCTTGGGAACCATTGACGACGTGGCGGTGTTCAACAAGGCGCTGACGCGCGACCAGTTGTCGGGAGTGTTTTATGCGGCGTCGGGAGTTACAAATTATCCGCCAATCATCGTGACGCAGCCGGCCAGTAAGTCGGTTTATGCCGGGCAGCCGGCCACGTTCACGGTGGTCGGCGGCGGCAGCGAGCCGCTGACGTATCAATGGCAGGCGGACACCGGCACTGGTTTCACCAACATCATCAATGGTGGCCAATTTTCCGGCGCCAACAGCGCGACGCTCACCATAAGTGGCACAACGAGCGGCAATGCCGGAAATTATCAGCTCGTCCTGTCGAATACATGGGACAATATCACGAGCAGTGCGGCCAGCTTGACGGTCAATGCAACCAGCCCGGCCATGAACATCACCCTGTCGGTGCAGCAGGCGGTTGGGGCGAACTGGGAAACACCGGTCAACTGGAACGATGGTCAGGGCGGTTTGCCCGCCTCCGTTTCTGCCGCGCAATTTCCAGGCAGCACTTATGAACTGCTGGCGGGTTCGCGGCTGCGCACGCCGGCCACGAATTCGATGTCCACCTTTCCTGGCAATCAACTAACCGTGGATGGCAACGGTGTTTGGATTAACAACCCCGGCGCCGGTTCGCTCATGGGTGAAATCCGGCTGAAAACACAAGTGATGCCGGTCAACACCACCTGGACGGTGAATTTCACAAAACTTGTCATGAATGGCGGCCAGATTGACAACGGCCCGGACGGGACACCGGTGGGCTACATCACGATTGGCGGTGAGGTGGACATTCTCTCCAACACGCCGGTCTATAACGATGGCACGGGTGGCGACAACTGTGGATATAACATCACGGCATTGCTGACTGGAAATGGCACGGTGGAATACCACGGCGACACCACTGGCAGCATTCCCTTCAGCGCGCTCACCAACAATCTGAACATTGCCAACGCGGCCAACACGTTCAGGGGTACATGGAATGTAGTGAGCGGAATTTTGCTGGGCAGCGCTCCTGGCTCGCTGGGCACAAACGCGATTGTAATTGGTTCGACGACCCAGACGAACGCCGCACTGGAGACGACTTACGACATTAACAACCCCAACGGCAACCTGATTCTATACGGAAAAATGTTCCTGCATCAGAACGACACTTTTAGAAGTGTGTTCATCAATGGCACTCCCCTGGCGGCGGGGACTTATTCTTTTGCCACGTTGAACAGCACTTATCCGGCAAACTTCCCGTCATCATGGGCGCAGCAAAACGGTTCCCCGGTCGGTGCCGGTTCGGGACAAATCATAGTGTTGGTAAGCCCGGCGCCCATAATTGTCACGCAGCCGCAATCATTGACGCTCTATCCCGGACAGTCGGCGGCAACCTTCAGCATCACGGCCGTCGGCAATACGCCGTTGGTTTTCCAATGGTTCACAAATGGCACGGTTGCCTTGAGTGACAATGGCAACCGCATTGGCTCGACTTCAAATGTCCTGACGATTCCCAATCCGGCCATGGTCGACAGTGGAAATTACACCATCGTCGTGACCAACGTTTTCGGTGCGGTGACCAGCAGCGTGGCCACACTGACGGTTTTGACCTCCGGCCCGGCGATGAATTTCACGCTGGATTTTGGTGGCACGCCGATTGCCCAACCAATCGGCGCGTATTGGGATACCATTACCAATTGGAATCCAAACGGGCAACCCGCGTCAGTTTCGAAGTATTCCAACCCTGGCAGCACCTACGAAGTGGTGGTGGGAGCGCGCCTGCGCACGCCGGATACGACTAATTATGGCACCTTCCCCGGCGACCAGTTGACGATTGACGGCAGCGGGGTGTTTGAAAATGCCACACTTAACAATGTCGGCGAGCTCAGGTTGAAGCACAATCCGTTGGTGGGAACTAATTACTTCAAGAAATTAGTCATGAATGGAGGGCAAATTAACAACTCGGGAGTGGATGCGCCCAATGTGGATACTTCGGCCGACATAGCGGTCATACAGGGGGAGCTGGACATTCTTGCCCCAACGCCGATTTATATTGAGAGCACCGCCGGAAACGACCGCAGCATTCAGATTGATTCATTGCTCACCGGCGCCGGAACGATTTTTTGGCACAGTTTTGGCGGCGCGCTGGCAGGCACCGATCTGCGAATCACCGGCACGAGCAATACATTCACCGGCCAATGGATTGTCGATCAAGGCGCCTTGGTGGGTATGGGGGCCGGTTCATTGGGAACGAATACTATTGTGGTTGGCACGAGCGGCCTGACGGCGGCGGTTGAAACACTCTATGACATCAATAATGCCAGTGGCGGCCTCGTCCTTGGTGCGAATGGGATGATGCTCCTGCACCAGAATGATCAGTTTGCCAGCGTGACTGTCAATGGAACATCGCTTGCCAACGGGACATATTCATTCGCCACGCTGAACAGCACTTATCCGGCTAACTTCCCGGCTTCATGGACCCTACAAAATGGTTCTGCTGTTGCAACGGGTTCAGGTCAAATCGTCGTTGGCAACTCGCCGCCATCATCGCCGCACATCACGAACATTGGCGTGAGCGGCACAACGCTGTCCGTCTCGGCAGCGAACGGAGCGGCGGGCGGTCCGTGGATGCTGTTGCAATCCTCCGACCTCACGCTGCCCTTGAGTCAGTGGTTGACCAATTCCTCCGGAGTCTTTGATGGCGGCGGCAATCTGTCCACCAATATTCTCAACACCGCAACCAATACGCAGGAGTTTTACATCCTGAAGGTGCAATAAATTCATTGGCAATTCAGTGAATGAATTATACAGCGGAAATTTGTTTGTGTCGGGATTGGGGGGCTGGCGGGGGGGACGTCGCGTTTGCGGCGTCCCCATTCAGCAAGGCGAGGCGACTGTATGGATTTCTGTCTCCTGCGGTGTCTCGGCAAAGCTGGGTGATGATTGCCACGGCCTGCCACTGAAATAGCCAAACATAACAAATTAGTCTATGAACAGGTGTTTTTTTAGTGCTGACTCAAACTTGGATAATCTGGCTGCCAGCAAGCGCGGGTTCACTCTCATCGAATTGCTGGTGGTCATTGCCATTATCGCCATCCTGGCGGCGATGTTACTGCCTGCATTATCGGCGGCAAAAAACCGGGCGCAGCAGACGGTCTGTCTCAATAATCAAAAACAGCTGGCCTTGGGAATGATGCTGTATGTGGGGGATAGCAGTGACTATCTTCCCGGCGCGGCGTCCGATGGGCAGGGTTTTCACCTGGAAGATTGGATTTACTGGCGGCCGGCAGGTTACTCAATCGCGGGCAGTCCTCCCGGGGTTACTACTCTTGCATTGGAGAAGAGTCCGATTGTTTCCCTCCTGCGCACCGGCTCCAGCACCAATTTGTTTCGCTGTCCAATGGATATAGTTGACACTTATAGACAGGGCGTCACACCTTATAAATATTATGCCAGTTATAGTTTCAATGGGATAAAGCCCGGCATGAGCCTGGAATGGGATGGTTCGGGACAAAATCCGGTCAACTTCAGGCTGACCGCGGTTCGTTCGCCTTCATCCAAAATCATGCTGGCGGAGGAGGCTTCCGATTTGAACAACCCAAAGGACAATCCCATTCCGGGAAATGTAAAAGGGGTGATTGTGGACGGGCGGTGGGCGCCTTCCTTTACTGGCGCGCTTGGAACGGGCGACGTTCTGACCAAACGTCACAGTGGAAGGGCTGACGTGGCGTTTGCTGATGGTCACGTTGAAGCCGTGCTGTGTGGCGTATGCACGAACCAGAGCTACATAGACCCAACTTTTTAAGAGAAATGCGCAATGCCATTTTACACCACAAACTCACGCCGAGTGGGTTCAAATCAACCTCGGAGATGCCCAAGCATAAAGACAAAACTGATTATCGCAGTTTGTTTCGCGCTGCTTTGCCTTGATGCGCGGGCGGAAACCGTCGTTGTCACCAATGCCGTGGGTCTGTCCGTTACGGTGGAGGCGAATGGAAATTACACGGTGCAATCTTCTGCGCCGGCGTGGACGCTTGGCGGCGAAATGGGTTGTCCGCTCAAACACGCGGTGGTGAGTTCAGGCAAGGATTTGATTGGCCGGTATCAGCGGATTTCCTTCGAGTGGATGGCCGTCACGTCGCCGATGAGCGGCGAAATCCGGCTCTACCAGGAAAAGCCGCTCGTGTTGTTTTCGGACACGCGCCAGAGCGCCGGAGAGACGCCGCCCGCGCCATTCCCATCGTTCACGAAAATCCCGAATGATCTTCACGTCTTCAGTTACCGCCAGGAAGCATTCGCTCCGCCACAATTTGCAGCCAACGCCTGTTCCACGCCCTGGTTGCTGTTTGATGACGAGGCCAATGCGCTGGTCATATCCCCGGCGGCGCATTTCATGGTTGCCAGCATGATGGGTGATGGAAAGAAACAGATTGCCAGCGGTTTCAATCCGCATCTGCGGAATCTTCCAGCCGGTTTTTCCCAGCAAACCCTGCTGGCGTTCGATCACGGAATCAACCGGACCTGGGATTTGTGGGGTCAATCCCTGTGTGAACTGGAAGGCGTCAAGACCCTTCATAACGACGCGGATGCCATTCTGAAATACCTGGGCTATTGGACAGATAACGGGGCTTCACTTTACTATAACTTTGATGCAGACAAAGGTTACGCAGGCACCTTGGAGTCGCTGGTTGAGCACTATCGGCAACAGCAAATTCCGATACGTTATCTGCAACTGGACAGTTGGTGGTATTACAAGGCGGCCACCGGGGCAGACGACCGGACGGTTGCCGGAAAGAAGGATCCAAACGGGAAAAAAAATCCAAATCTGCCGGACGGCGAATGGAATCGTTACGGCGGCCTGATGGAATACAAGGCGCATCCCTTTGTTTTCCCCCATGGGCTTGAAGCTTTTCAGAAATCCATCGGCCTTCCACTTGTGACGCACAATCGTTGGATTGATCAGGCGAGCCCTTATCATCAAAAATATTTGATCTCCGGCGTGGCGGCGGTGGATCCGAAATGGTGGAATGACACGGCTGACTATCTTCACAATGCGGGCGTCCAAACTTACGAGCAGGACTGGCTCTACAGTATTTATCAACGCTCGCCGGCTTTCAGCAGCAATCTCGATACGGCCGCGAGCTTTTTGGATAACATGGCCCGCGCCTGTAAAGAGCGGGAAATGACCATGCAGTATTGCATGCCTTATCCCGCTCATTTCCTGCAGGGCAGCCGGTATGACAACCTCAGCACCATTCGCACCAGTGCGGACAGGTTTGGCCGCAATCAATGGTTCAGCTTTCTTTACACGTCGCGCCTGGCTTATTCCATGGGCATCCGGCCCTGGTCGGACGTGTTCAACAGCACTGAAAACGACAATCTGCTCCTGTCCACTTTGTCCTCCGGACCGGTGGGAATCGGGGATGCCATCGGCTCCGAAAGTAAAAACAATCTGTTCAATGTTGTCCGCACAGATGGTGTGATTGTCAAACCCGATGTGCCGGCGCTGCCATTGGATTGCTGTTATCTTGCCGCTGCACATGGCGATCAATCACCGTTGATTGCCGCTGCCTATACGGATCATGGAGACATAACGACGGCCTATGTATTCGTTTTCAACCGTGCGTCCAGGGAAACCAACGAAGTTCACATCACTCCGGCCGATTTGGGTTTTGCCGCGCCAGTATATGTGTATGACTACTTTGCCCGCACCGGTCAGCACTTGGAATCCGGACAAACAGTTGCAACTTTGTTAAAACAAAAAACGGTGGCCTATTACATCGTCACGTCCATTGGTAAGAATGGGATGGCCTTTCTCGGCGATGAAGGCAAGTTCGTGTCCAACGGCAAACAGCGCATTGCGTCTTTGAAAGATTATCCCGGTGAAATGAGTGCTGAAGTGCAGTTTGCTCCGACTGAAAAGACGGTCATGCTGCATGGCTACTCGGCCACTGCGCCGAAGCTGGCAATCCAATCGGGTGAAGCCGGGCCGGTGCGATTCGACCCGGCAACAGGGCAGTTCGCCTTTGAATTACGCGCAGATTTGCAAGCGCCCCTCGATAAATCCCAAGCTGATCCAGTCAGAACGGTGAAGGTGGTTATGAAAAATCAATCCGAAAAAATGGCCATAAAGTTGAATGATCGTTTTGGGCGTTAGGAATTTTTACCCCGCATTTTAATGAATTTTACCTTCCTTGATGGAATTCGCAGGACAATAAAGAAACATGGATTATTACAATTGGCTGGCTGCCTGTTGATTTTCAGTGGTCATGCAAGCGCGGCGACGATCACCAATTTGACCGGGGTGTCTGTTGCGCTGGACACCGGCGGCAATTACACCGTGCAATCTTCCGCGCCGGTGTGGACGTTTGGCGGAAGCCTGGGCGCGACGCCAACGGGTGTCGCAACCAATTCCAGTTCAGACAACATCGGCGCGTATTCGGAACTGACTTTTAATTTTGTCAGTGGAGTCAACCGGACGGCCGCCATCCGATTGTATGACAATTCGCCGATTGTTTTATTCACGCATACCTATCTCGCAGGTTCGACCAATGATTTGGCCTTTCCAAAACTGACGACCTATCCCGGCGGGCTGAACTTTGTCAACTATCAGGATGTCGGTTTCTTTACCTATGACTTTGGCGCATTGCATGGGGACAGTCCGTGGCTCTTCTTTGACACGAACTATGATTCTTTTGTCATATCGCCAGCCGCCAATTTCATGATCGCCAATGATTCCAGGAATGGCAGCGGCGTGATTTCCTGTGGCATCAACTCCGGCATTGCCAGTCTGCCGTCGGGTTTTACCCATCGCACAATCCTGGTGGTTCAAAAC
>Ga0247670_1000221_pt1 | contig 15953 bp, 12 predicted proteins | sample CNK11_metaG_FD_183042 | JGI IMG/M metagenome (GOLD analysis project Ga0247670, IMG submission 183042) | Soil microbial communities from Purdue University Martell Research Forest, Indiana, United States - CNK11 | ecosystem: Environmental > Terrestrial > Soil > Temperate forest > Bulk soil...
TACGCGATCAGCGTCGCGCGGGTGTGGATGATGTTGCGGTCGGCGGTGATCGCGTAGCCGTCCACCGCGGGATTCAAGGACTGGCCCGGGGGCATCTCCACTTCGCTCAATTCCGCCTCCGGCGTGGTCAGATACCAGCCGTTGTTGGAGGTGACCTTCTGGATTTCCGTGATGGGAATCCGCACCACCTCATCAATCGGATACGGCAGCGACCAGTGCAATCCCGCCGTCAACAGGGCCTTCGAGCCTTCGCCAACGGGCTTGCCAAAACGGAGGATTACGGCCTTTTCCGCCGGGCCGACGGTGAAAAATCCGGAAGCAAAAAACGCGACCACCATCAGCACCATCACGACTTTGACAATCGCAAAGCTGCTGCCCAGCGCCTCGGCCAGCGCCCGTGAACCGGCGTCTTCCGTCGTGACCGGCGCGGCAGGCTCGTGCGCGTGATGGTCGTGCTGATGTTTGGATTCGTCACTCATGGGCATCAATTGAAAAACATCGAACAATCAACATTCAACGCTGAACATCCAATAAACGTCCGCTGCGCCAAATCCCTGGGCGTTGAGCGTTGAATGTTGCGTGTTGAATGTTTCATGGAATTTATTTCGCCGACGGACTCGCGGGAATGCCGGTGAACAGGTCGAACGGCGGCGTGCGCTCATCGAATATCAAGGTGGCGCGCTGGTTGAGCGACTGCTGGATGGCGTCAATGCGCAGGAGGAAATTCGCCAGTTCGGGATTCTGCTGGAACACCGGCAGCACCTTGGCCGCGGCGGCTTCGCCCTCGCCGCGGATGCGCGTGGCGTCGGCCACGGCGTTATTGATGGTCTCAGACGCCTGCCGGTTGGCGGCGGACTTGATCTTCTGCGCCTCGCCTTCGCCTTCGAATGTAGCACGGCTGATCAGCACCTGACGTTCGGACGTCATGCGGGCAAACACCGCCTGCGTGACGCTTTCGGGCAGCCCGATTTTTTTGAAGCCGAGAAATTCCAATTCCATGCCACAATTATTTGTCTGCAACCGTGACTGAACCGCCAATTCAATCTCCTTTTCAATCGCGTCGAACTGCAAGTCCTGCGGGTTCGCGTTCACAAACTCGGACAGCGTGTGCTTCCCGATAACCGCGCTCTTGGCGCTGCGTAACAGGCTTTCGAGCATCCGCTGTGCGGCGGGCACGGAGCCGCCGGCGAATTTCGGGAAGAAAGATTTCGCGTCGGAAATCTTCCAGCCGACATAAACGCTCGTCAGCAGATTGTTGTTATCCGCCGTGAGGTTTTCGCTGAACTTGTCGTTAAAATTCTGGACGCGCTGGTCGAACTTGTAAACCTTCTGGACCGGCCATGGCCATTTGAAATACGCACCGGGCTGGTCGTAGGGTTGCGCGGTCGGCTTGCCGAAGGTGGTGACGACGGCAACCTCGGACTTGCGCACCTGAAAAACAAATAGCAGCAGCGCAAAGATCACAATCAGCACGGCGCCAATGACGATGGTTAAAAGGTTTCTTTTCATGACGGTTAATGTTGTTCGTTCACGTTCAAATTCAAAAGGTCTTCGCGGATCTTGTCCTGCAGATCAAAAATCACCACGTCCGACGTGTTCGTCACGAGCAGCACATATTTGCGCGCATTGGCGGTCGCGGCGGCGAAGGTCTGGAAATAAGCGCGCTGTTGATAGACGGACGGCGCGGCTTTGAATGCGGGAATCTGGTTGGTGAACAAGGCGGCGCGCGCGTAGGCCGAGACTTCCAGTTGCTGGCGCGTCGCGGCGGCGATGTTCGTGAGCGTGTAGGCCAGCGCTCCGGCGATGGCATTGGTGTGGATGGCGTCCGCCCGGGCGCCCAGGATCGTGGCCAGCTTGGTCTGTTCCGCCCCCACGACCTTTTCATAATCCGCCGCCACCGTCGTTGGCGGATGGATGTCCTGCACCCCGACAAAAAGAATCTTTGCGCCCAACTGCCGCGCATCGGCCGCGGCCTGGATGCGTTCGCGAAGCAACTGCGCCGCCTCGGAACGTGCGTGTGACATCACATCGCTCAAATCTTCGCTGGCGAGATAATGCACGACGGTGCGGGTGGCCAGATCCTGCAACAGACCCGCCGGGTCGGCGTTGTTATACGCCCATGCCATCACGTCGTGGATCTGGAACTGCACCGGGATGCTGACGGTGATCAGGCTCACCGGCGGGGCTTTCATTGTGTCATTGGTGTCGGTGCTTCCACTCTGGATCGTGACCGTCTCGCGGTTGGCGACGAGGAAATTTTCCTCCTTCCCGTGGACGGAACTCCACAGAACCGTGTTCAGGCTTTCACTTTGTTCATCCGGCGTGTAGCCGACATCGAACGACTGGATCTGGTCGGTGCGATACCGGTAAATCCGTTCCACCGGCCACGGCAGCTTGAGATGCGCGCCCGGCGACAGCACTCCGCCCGCCACCGGCTTGCCGAAACGCTCCAGCACCGCCTGTTCGCCGGCGTCAATGAACACGAAACAGGTGGACAGCAGCAGCACCGCCAGCTGCACGAACAGCAGCATGAGCAGGTTCTTTTTCAGCAGCTGAAAAAACCAGGTCTCGGAAACATTGAAGCCGAACTGGTAGTCAATGGTCTGCGCCGCGGTCGTGAACAGGCTTTCCGGCTGGCCGAGCAGGCCGACGAACCGGCTGTCGTAAACCGGGCGGGAAATTTTCCCCTTCACGCGCGGACGATAGATTTCCAGCAGCAGCGTGATCAGCATCTCCACCGCCATCAACCCGAGCAGCGCGCTCAAGCCCTTGGCCACGTAAAGATCCGCCTTGGCGAAGTCTGCCTTGACCCCGGCCACGGCGAGCGCCGCGATGAAGCAGATATACGCGCCCAGCAGCAGAAAACTCGCGCTGGGGCGGAGCAGCCGGTTGTTTTCCAGCCGCGCCATCGTGACGGAAAAACGCCCGAACAAAAACAACAGCAGCGCAAAAATGGCGAACAGCGACAATGCGGGCATGGCGTGGTCGGGCGCAAGGACAGCCGCCGACCTGGATACCGAGCGCCAGAGGAACCACGCGCCGCCCGCTTCGAGCAGGAACAGCAACACGCCAAAGCCCGGGACGAAAAATTTCTCGAACTGCTCCCGCGAACGCTGGGCCGGAAAAATCTCCGTGTCCTTCGCGTCAAAGAGCGTGGAGCCGCCCTTGCTTTTGACCAGCTCATCCAGTTCAAGCTTCTCCAGCCGCTCGTTCTCCTCGAGCCGCATCTGGAACCAGCTGACGAAGGCCACGAGCACGCCGAGGCCGAGGAAAACCGAGGCCGCCTGCCCGGCAAGGGAATTGACGTAACCCGTCACGACAAAGGCGGCGATGAAGATCATCGTCGCCAGGACCAGGTTCACCAGACCGTTTTTTTGGACGTTGCGTTCCACGGAGATTAAAAATTAAAAATTAAAAAACCAAAATGGAGAACCGGGGTGCCCGCTGCCTGGCCGTTTTTTAATTTTGAATTTTTCATTTTGCATTGTCTTAACTGAGTTCCCGTTCTTCAAACAGCGCCGTGGCAACCGCCAGCGACGCACCCGCATAACCGACCACATAGACAAACGCCTTGCCGACGTAGCCCCACTGAAAGGTGCTTTTGCCCATGTCCAAGGCGTCTGCGAGCCAGAAAAGCTGCCAGTTCGGGACAATGGTGTAAAGCGCGGACGCCCACCACGAACCCATCTCCGCCCGCCGGCCGAAGAAATAATCCGACATCAACCCGAGCAAAAAGACCGCCGAACAGATCGCCAGCGTGGGAATGGTATCCAGCCGCGTGGAACACGCGAGCGCCAGTGCCGCCAGCACCCAGAGCGCGAATAAAATCAAAATGCCCGCCGGCACCAGCCGCCAGTCCACCGATCCGACCGTGCCCATGCTCTCCATCTGGCGGGTGAATTGAAACACCACGAACGCCGCAATCGTCGCCATCACCACCAGCGCCATCACCGCATCGCTCACGAACGGACGGCGCAGGAAAAAATTGCTGAAGCCCGCCAGCGCATAAGCCAGCGCCACGCCGGCGCCAAAAATCCCCAGTGCCGGCAGGTCGGTTTTGCCATACGCGTCAAACGCCATGCGGCTGGCCAGCAACACGCCGATCATGTTCACATAGCTCAACACCGTCAGCGCCATCGCCACCCCGGCATATTTGGCCAGCAGAAATTGCGCGCGGCCGACCGGTTTGGACAGCACCGCCAGCGCCGTGCCGCTGCGGATTTCGCGGGCCAGCGACGACGACGCGCTCAACACTGCCCCCAGCAAACCCGACAAGAGCATCACCGCCAGCGCGCTGTTTTTGATCAGCTTCGGTTCGTCGCCGAACGCGAAGTAATACGGCACCGCCAGGAAAATCTCAAAGGACACGGACGCCGTCATCAACAGGAGAAAGACCGGCTGCCGGATCAACTCCATGAAGGCGTTCGTGGCGATGGTTGAGAATTGGCGCATGTAAAATTGTGGCGCAAAGATTACGACGCTGGCGGCTGATTGCAAACCGTTATTCAATGCGGGTTACGGACATTGAGCGGGAAAACGGGGTTTCCGTTCAAATTTGAACTGGGAAATTAAGTCGAAAGTCTTCCGGGGTGCGGCGGATGATCACAATTCCAGCGCGCCAAGGCCGCGTCGCTGGTATCTTCAAACAGGAATTGCAGCGTCGGCGATTCGACGTGGCCGTCGCAAAAAACCACACTAATGTTACGGCGAGCGGAAGCGGTAGAAGCGGCCCGGATAATTTGTCCACTGCGGATCGGCAAAATAGATTGAGCCGTTGGTGAGGCTTACGGACTGAAGAAGTAGCCAGGCACCGCCCAAGTTGGTGCAGCCTTCCACCACGATGGGAATGTTCGTTGTCCCAGTGATGTTGAAACCGAAACAGTTGGTCTTCACCCCAAAATTGCTATCGCTGGTCTGTGCCTGTGGATTCCATAAAACGGCCGGGATACCAGCAAAGGTAGAACTCCAGCCTGAAGTTCCCGGCAGATAGTAGGCAATCACATTATTATCACCGGAGAACAGCAGGGAACCGAAGCTAGGCGCATTACCTTGAAAATAAATTCCAGCGAGGTTAGCGGAAGAATTGAACGCGCTGCTACCAATGCTTGTGATGTTTTTTGGAATTGTCACATTGGTTAGGCTAGAGCAGAGTGAAAAAGCGTTTGCACCGATACCGGTGACACCTGTTCCAAAGTTAATGCAAGTCAGATTTTTGCAATTGTAGAATCCGCTGACAGTGCCGGTGTAACTGTTTGGGATGGTGATGCTGGTCAGTGCATAACAATAATTAAACGTGTTGCCGAGGCTAATCAGGCTGACTGGGAGTGCAATGTTGATCAGGCTGGTGCAATTATCAAAAGCATTGTCAGCCATAGTGGATACGTTGTTGCCTAATACGATGTTTGTCAGGCTGCCGCAGCCGTTGAACACATAGCTGCCGATGTATTGGACCCCATTGCCAAAGACGAAATTGCGCAAATTAGAACAACCGGTGAACGCTGCGTTGCCAACGCCGGTCACGCTGTCTGGAATACTTACACTGGTCAGGCCGGAACAATTAATAAACGAAAGGGGACCCAAGCTGGTGACATTACTGCCGATTGTGAGGTTTGCCATACTGGCACAGTCACCGAATGCTCTGTATCCGATAGCAACGACACTGTCGGGGATCACAACATTTGTCAGGCCACAGGCTTGAAACGCAAAATCCCGTATGTTGGTAACTCCGTTCCCAATAGTGACACTGGTTAATCCACCGCAACCTTGAAACACATTCAGGCCAAGGTTTGTGACGCCATCGGGGATCACAACGGCGCTCAAGCTACTGCAGCCTTGAAAGGCATAATCCCCGATGCTGGTAACATTGTTGGCAATCTGCACGCTGTTTAATCCAGTGCAACCCTGATATACAGAAACACCAATTTTAGTGACGCCAGTTCCCATTGAAATACTTGTTAAGCTAGAGCAACCTTGGAAGGCGGAATCTCCAATGGTGGTGACGCTATTTGGAATCATAACATTAGTCAGTCCGCTGCACCCTTGAAACGCAGAAGATCCAATGCTGGTGGCACCGCTAACAAACACAAAGTTTTTCAAGCCGTAAAAGTTAAAGAACCAATTGTTCCCGACGCTCACGATGCCGTTTGGAAGTGTGATTGTTGTCGGATTAGTGCAGGAATTGAAAGCATTGTTCAGAATGTTGGTAACAGTCGCGGGTATTAGGAAGCTGCCGCCTTTGCCTCCAGGAAATTGAATGAGCGTGGTTTGGTTTTTATCATATAAAACCCCCTCCGCGCTGCTATATGTGGGGTTAGAGGGATTTACCGTTATTGCCGTCAAATTGTCGCATGATTGGAATGCTATGCTTGCAATGTTGGTGACGTTGCTGCTGATTGTGACGTTAGTCAAACTGGCGCAACCGTTGAAGGCAGAACTTCCGATGCTTGTTACTCCGACAGGTATCGCCACACCGACCAGCTTGGAACAGGATTGGAATGCGGAACTTCCGATGGTCAGAACATTGCTGCCCATCGTGACGTTAGTCAAACTCGTGCAGGAATTGAAAATGCTGCTTGTGATATTGGTTACGCCGCTGGGTATCTCAATGCTGGCTAGCTTGGAACAGGATTGAAAAGCAGCGCTGCCAATGTTAACAACGTTGCTGCCAATCACGATGTTGGTCAGGCTGCCGCAAGAATTAAACGCATTGTTTCCGATGTTCGTGACGCTGTTCGGCAGTATCACGCTTGTCAATTTGGAGCATGATTGGAATGTAGAACTTCCAACGCTGGGAACACTGATACCAATCGTGATGTTGGTCAGACTGCTGCAAGAATTAAACGCGTTGCTGCCGAGGTTGATGACGTTGTCGGGTATCACCACACTTGGCAGCTTGGTGCAGGATTTAAAAGCAGAAGGTCCAATGTTGGTAAGGCTGCTGCTCGTCGTGAAGTTCGTCAGATTGATGCAGGAGTTGAACGCATTGCTACCGATGTTGAGGATGCTGTTCGGAAGCGTCACTGACGTCACGGTGGATTTATTTAGAAAGACATTGTTGCTGATGCTTGTGACTGAGAAACCATTGGTCGTGCTTGGAATTACCACATTGCCGCCGGAGCCGGTGTAACCTGTAATGGTGATGGTGCCATTGTTGGTGGTGAAGATGAATTGCGCATGTGCTGCAATAGGTAAAACCCACAGCAGAAATTGCCAAAGTACAATTTTGAGGAACCCGTTCACACAGCCGATTGTCTTTCAAATTTACTTATTTATCAACGTTCAAGATTAGATTACGCCATTGACCGGCCGATGCTGTTCCACCACGGGTCATGCAACTCGGTGAGCGGGGCGGAGAATTCGCCTCTGGCGGTTTTCACCGTGAGCTTGTCACCGCCAACTTTGCCGATCTGAATTGTGGGAACACCCATGAGCTTGGCGCATTCGACGACTTTCACGACGTCCATCGGTTTGCAGCTGATGACGACACGCGATTGCGTTTCGCCGAAGAGCAAGGCGTCGAGGCGCACCGTAGCGGCGTCTCGGGAGAGCGCCGCATTTTTCTCCTCAGTGTGATCAGCGGCACTCTGCCGAGATGCCGCTACGCCGGAAAGATCAATCGTCGCCCCAATCAATCGCGTCGTGCAGTTCGGTGAGCGGGGCGGAGCATTCGCCGCTCGCGGGAGCATTGAAATCATTGTGTTTTTTCAATTTTCGGTTCGCCCCGGGCAGCGTGCCAGAAGCGCAGGACATAAACAGCGTTTTGCTCCTGGAAAATTTCATAAATGATCCGATACGGACGGTGGACAATTTCGCGGACGCCCGGCTCGGAAATCTCCGGCACCATCCGACCGCGCTCCGGCAGTTCGGCCAGCGTCAAGGCGTGGTCAATGAGTTCGTGGCCGAAAGATTTGGCGCGCTCGGGATTATGCTGCGCGATGAAGGAAACGAGTTTGCTCAAATCGTCCAATGACTGCGGGGTGAAGATTACTTTGCCGCCCATGCGTCCACCAGCTTCCGCGCGTCCTCGGCGGGAATGCCTTCGCCCCGGCGGGCCTGCCAGCGCGCCTTTTCAATGCCCGCCAGCAGTTCGATCTCCCGCGCAATTTCCGCCAGCGAAGTGTTCTCCGGCAGCTTGTTGACGAGATCAATGACCAATTCTCGACTGCTCATGGCGTCACTATCCCCGCTTCCCGGACGAAATGCAAGCGGGCGATGAAATCCCTCCACGGATCGCGCAATTCGGTCAGCCGTGCGGAAAATTCTCGACTCGCAGTCTTTACCATCAACTTGTCGTCGCCGACTTTGCCGGTTTGAATCGCGGGAGCACCGCTGAGCCGACATGTTCAACGACTCTCGCGGCGTCGAACAATCATTATTCACCCCGCCAGCAAATAGCGCAGGTCGTCCAGCGACAGGCCCTGCGAAAACTTCTCCTCGCCCAGCACGTCGTTGGCCAGCGAGTGCTTCTGCTTTTGCAGCGCGCGGATTTTTTCCTCGATGCTGTCCTTGATCAGCAGCCGGTAGGCGATGACCTTGCGCGCCTGGCCGATGCGGTGCGTGCGGTCAATGGCCTGGTTTTCCACCGCCGGATTCCACCACGGATCAAACAGCACCACATAGCTGGACGCCGTCAGGTTCAGGCCGAAACCGCCGGCCTTGAGCGAAATCAAAAATACACCCGCACCCTCCGCCGCTTGGAAATCCTTCACCAGCTCGCCGCGATTCTCCGTGTCGCCCGCCAGATACCAGTGCCGCCAGCCGCGTTGCTTGATTTCATCGCGCAGGATTTCGAGCAAGCCCACGAACTGCGAAAACACCAGCACCTTCTCGCCTTCTTCCATCATCGGTTCGAGCGTCTCAATCAAGGCCTCGACCTTGGCGCTGGCGGCTTTCGAGTCGGGCTTGACCAGGCGCGGATGACAGCAAATCTGCCGCAGCCGCAGCAGCGAGGTGAGGAAGTTGAAGCGCTCCTTGTTCAGCGCCGCCGCCGTTTTCACGCCGAGCAGCATGGCTTGGGCGCGCTTGAGTTCGGCGCGATATAAAGTCTTTTGTTCGCCTTCGAGTTCGCAGAACAAATCCTCCTCCATGCGGTCCGGCAGATCACGCGCGACCTGCGCCTTGGTGCGGCGGATGAGAAACGGTCGCACGCGCGCCGACAAACGCTGGCGGGCGAACGGATCATCCTTCGCGTCAAACAAGCGTCCAAACTCCGCACGGCTGCCGAGCGCGCCGGGCATGGCGAAACTCATCAGGCTCCACAAATCCAGCAGGCGGTTTTCAATGGGCGTGCCGCTCAACACCAGCCGGTGCGTCGCGCGCAATTGCCGCGCGATCTGCGCCGTCTGGCTGGAGGGATTCTTGATGTATTGTCCTTCGTCGAGAATGACGGCCTGAAATTTTTCACGCGCGAGGTCTTCGCCCACGACCCGAAGCTGGCTGTAATTCAGGACATGCAAATCCGCCGAGGCCAGCATCCCGGCAAAGGATTTCAGTTCGCTGGCCGACCAGACGCGCACCTTGAGCGACGGAAAGAATTTCAACGCCTCGGCATGCCAGTTGTCCGCCACGGATTTGGGGCAGACGACGAGGCTGCTGGTGGCACGGGCGTCCCGCCCGTGGGTTTCTTGCCCGGCAGAGGAACTCACGGGCGGGACGCCCGTGCCACAACCGTTTCGCAGCCACGCCAGCCAGGCGAGCGTTTGCAGAGTTTTGCCCAACCCCATGTCATCGGCCAAAATGCCGCCAAAATGGTTCGTGGCGAGGTAGCACAGGAAATGAAAACCGTCGCGCTGATACGGACGCATCTCGGCCTGGATTTCCACGGGCACCGCCGGCGTGACGCGCGCCCGAAGTTCCATGGCGCGACGCTCGATGCGTTCACAGGTCTCTTCCGGCAGAAACTTCCGCGCCGCCTTGTCCGCGAGCTGAAACGCGTGCAGCCGCTGCGGCTCGCTGGTCAGTTCGTGCGGCGTCAGGCCGAGCCGCGCGAGTTCCTGATCCTCTTCCGCGCTCAGGGCAAACTCCAGTTTGCGCCAGCCTTTTTTGCCGACCCGCACCCATTTGCCTCTGGCGTCGAGCAGCAGTTTGATTTCCTCCTGCGTCAGCGTGGCGTCATTCACATCCACGATCACGCGCAGGTCGAACCAGTCCATTTCTGTCTCGCTGGCTTCGAGCCGGATCTTGCCGGACACCTCGGCGTTTTGGAACGACGCCAGTTCGCCGCGCAGTTCCATCCGCGTCCCGGCGGGCAGCGACTTGAGGAACGGAACGAAAATTTCCGGGAATTTTTTCGTCAGCCGCAACTGCCAGCGGCCCGCATGAAAATCCCATTTGAACCCCGCCGCTTCCAGCGCGGGCGTGAGCGCGCCCAAAGCGGAACGATCCAGTTGCAACAAATCAACTGCGGACGGTTTGAGTTTCGCCGCCGAATCCGCCGTGACCTGCCAGCCGTTGGGCGTCCAATGCTCGACAAATTTCGCGTCGGCAGATGCGCCCAGCAAATCCACATAGCAATACTCGGTGGCCATGCCCGGCCACGGCGCCTTGACTTCCGCGCGGACGCAGGGCTGAAGCGCGATCGTGCGGACGCGCGCGGCGAGGCGCGGCGGCGGCGCGACATGGAGATGATTCAGCAGCCGCAGACCGCCGGCGGATTCAAACGCCTTCGCGGGAATGGTCGTCGGTTCGTGCAGCGACATGAGATGCGGCTCGAAGGGCGGGCCGTTGAAGATACCCAGCGGCGTGAGATAAAGCACCGGCAGTGTGGGCGTGGTGAACCAGATTTCCGGCAGCGGTTCGCCGCCGGCTTGCAGCAGGGAAAACACGTAGTCGCCGTCCGCATCCTCGGGCTGCGTGACTTGCCAGCGCAACGGCGCGTCGTGAAAACCGAGCGGCCCGCCATCGGCATTGACCAGCAGCGGACGCAAATGCGGCTGGCGAAACCAGCGCCCCGCCTGCTCGCTCATCCATGGGTCAGTGTAAGCAAGCGAACTGGAGGAAAAGACCTGCGAGCGCTGCCAATAGGGCAGCCAGAGCAGCGCCGCCTCCGCCGAAAGACCGCTCGCGTGGTGGACGTCGAAATCGCGGAGCTTGCCCGGTTTCAGCGGCGTCCATTCGCCGTTGGCCAGCCGCCATTCCAGCACCGCCGACCGCGGCAGGAAACGCATCCGCAATTCCGCCGGGCCGCTGCCTGATGACGTTGCCGCCCGCGCGCCCGCCGGTTCGCCGAGGCGCGACAAGGTGGTTTTCCAGCGCTCGATTTCTTTTCCGCGTTGCATCCGGCGCATCCGGTCGCGCACCACCGTCAAATCCGTCACGGGTTTGAGAAATTCGGGGATGGGCTGCCGGAGCTTTTCGGTGAGATACAGCGCGAGATAATTCCAGAATTCCGCCTCCGTCGGCGGCACGTTCGGATAAAGTTCCAGCCGGTCCCACGAGGCAAACTGGCGGCCGCCCCCGAGCGCGCCGAGTTCATGGACAAATTGCAGCCCGCCATGGCGCGCCTGCTGGAAGAGGCGGCTGATGTTTTTCAGAAAGTTCGTCTCCTCGGCAGCGGGCTTCCGCCCCAGCTTTTGCAGGGCGAGACTGGCAAACGCGGTGGCTTTGCCGGCAACAACCACGGGCTTTTGCAAGGCGAAGCTTTTCCCGGCGGACGCGCTGGACGAATTCATCGGGGCGAGCGCATACGCTGCCAGCAATTGTTTCAGCGCCGCGTAGGTGTGTTTGCATTCATAGCCAACCGGGCAACTGCAATCAGAATCCCAGCCGCCCTCAAAGTAGAAAGAAACTTCATACTCATCGCTTCCCTGAACTGTTGCCGTGTAGGCCGTCCCCGGCTCATTGCACACCAAGGCCTTGACCGCTCCGATTTCAAAATATCGCTCGCCCTTCTTCCGCGTGTGCGCATCGAAGGACTTCAGGTAACGCTGCGCGGCGTCGAGATCAAAGCCTTCAAAATCTGCAATGGTCAGCGACATGATTGGCGGCCGGACGGGTCACGCCATCGCGCGGGCGATGCTGTTCCACCACGCGTCGTGCAACTCGGTGAGCGGGGCGGAGAATTCTCCCGCAAAAGTTTTCACCGTGAGCTTGTCGCCGCCGACTTTGCCGATCTGGACTGCAGGCACGCCCATGAGCTTGGCGCGTTCGACCACTTTCACGGCATCGAGCGCTTTGCAACTGATGACGACGCGCGATTGCGTTTCGCCGAAGAGCAAGGCATCGAGGCGCACCGTAGCGGCGTCTCGGGAGAGCGCCGCATTCTTTTCTTCCGAGGAGTCAGCGGCACTCTGCCGAGATGCCGCTACGCCGGAAAGATCAATCGTCGCACCGAGGAGGCGCGGCGTGTCGCGGGCAATAAGCTGGCTGATGCAGCTTTCCGCGAGCGCGACGGCGAGGCCGCCTTCGCTGCAATCGTGCGCGCTCTTCACGAGGCCGGATTGGATCAGCCCGAGGAGCGTGGTGTGCAGTGTCTTCGCCACTTCGAGGTCGCAACGTGGCGGCGAACCGTTCTTCTTGCCGTGAACGACCTGCAGATACGCGCTGCCGCCGAGACCGAAGATCGGGTCGGCTTGGTCCACCGCTTCACCGAGCAGGATGATGGCGTCGCCTTCGTCCTTGAACCATTGCGTGGTGACGTGTTCCAGCTTCTCGATGAGGCCGACGACGGAGATCGTGGGCGTCGGATCAATCGGCCCGGCGGGGCTTTGATTGTAAAGCGAGCAATTGCCGCCGGTGACTGGCGCGTTGAAGGCTTTGCAACCTTCGGCGAGGCCGCGCACAGATTCCTTGATCTGCCAGAACAGCTCGGGCTTGAGCGGGCTGGGCATGTTGAGATTGTCCGTCGCGCCGAGCGGAATCGCGCCGGAGCAAGCGAGATTGCGGCACGCCTCGGCCACGGCGATTTTCGCACCTTCGTAAGGATCGAGGTAAACGTAGCCGCCATTGCAATCCACGGTCATGGCGATGAGTTTTTCGGAAACTTTCGGATCGCCGACTTTCGCGGCAAGTTCCGCGCTCATCACGGGCAATGAATCTGTCTTGATGCGAATCACCGCCGCGTCGCTGCCGGGCAAAACGACCGAGCCGTCGCGCACTTGATGATCGTATTGGCGATAAACCCAGTTCTTCGACGCGATGCTCGGCCAGGCGAGCAATTTTAGGAGATCGGCTCTTGGATCTTGGGTCTCGGGGATGCCATCCAGCCGGAACGCCCGCACTTCCTTGATGTAAGCCGGCTCAACAGCCTCGCGCTGATACACGGGCGATTCATCGGCGATTTTCCGCGCGGGAATGTCCACGACAAGTTTGCCGCCATGACGCACCTTCATGTGGCCGGTGTCGGTGATGATGCCGATCTCGGACCACGGCAGATCCCACTTGTCGAAAATGCGTTTCACTTCCTCTTCGCGGCCCTTGTGGACGACGATGAGCATGCGTTCCTGCGATTCCGAAAGCATGATCTCGTAGCTGCTCATGTTCGGCGCGCGTTGCGGAACTTTGTCGAGTTCGATCTCGATGCCCGTGCCGGCGCGCGCAGCCATTTCGCAGGTGGAACACGTCAGACCCGCCGCGCCCATGTCCTGCATACCGGCGACGCAACCGGTGGCGAGCAACTCAAGGCACGCTTCGCACACGAGCTTTTCCATGAACGGATCGCCGACCTGCACCGCGCCGCGCTGTTGCTCGGCGGATTCTTCGGTCAAATCCTGCGACGCAAACGCCGCGCCCGCGAGGCCGTCGCGACCCGTCGCCGGGCCGACGTAAAACACGGGATTGCCCACGCCCTTGGCCGCGCCGCGCGTGATTTGTTCGTGGCGCAGCACGCCAAGGCAGAACGCATTCACGAGCGGATTACCTTGATACGTCTTGTCGAAATACACCTCGCCCGCGACGGTCGGGATGCCGAAGCAATTCCCGTAATGCGCGATACCGCTGACGACGCCGGCAAAGAGGCGGCGGTTATTCTTCAACTGCGCGTCCGCTTCTCCATTCGTAGCCGCGGACGTTAGTCCGCGCTGACTTTTCTCCAAGTTTGAAGTGCGCCGACTAACGTCGGCGGCATCCGGAGCGATCGGTCCAAACCTCAAGGAGTTCACCGCGCAGACGGGCCGCGCTCCCATCGTGAAGATGTCGCGCACGATGCCGCCGACGCCGGTGGTCGCGCCCTGAAACGGCTCGACCGCGCTCGGATGGTTGTGCGACTCGATCTTGAACGCGATGGCGATGCCGTCGCCGATGTCAATGATGCCGGCGTTTTCCTCGCCCGCGCCGACAAGGATCTTCGGCGACTTGGTGGGGAAGGTCTTGAGCAGCGGCCTGGTGTTTTTGTAGCTGCAATGTTCGCTCCACATCACGGAAAAGATGCCGAGCTCGGTGTAACTCGGCGTGCGTCCGAGGATTTCCACGGCGTGGGCGTATTCTTCCGGCGTGAGGTTGTGTTTGACAACCAACTCTGGGGTGATGGCGGGTTCGGTCATGGGAAATTCAATCAATATGCTTACGAATAATTCTGTCGGCCAACACGGGCCAAGATTCTTCTGCGTTAACGTCGAATACAAACGGATTCAAAACCGTGCCTGGCATGTCATCAATAATGATATCCGGCTTCGCGGCAAATCCCTCAAACATTTCAGTCAAATGATACAGGCTCGCAATTTTGCGGGCGTAATCGGCGCCGTTGGTTGACCAGAGAAACAAATGACAGCCTTTGTCGCGCAGTTTGGCCAGAGCTTCAGTCGCGCCCGGCAACAGTTTCTTGTTCGCATCCACGAGCGTCAGGTCAACATCAACGAAGACGTTCGCGTTTTTCATCGGAGGTTTGATTGAACAGATGAACTCAATTCAAACTCTCCGTTCCGAGCAGATGGCAGATTTCCACGCCGTCATCGAGCTGTTCCCAGTAAATCGCGTAGCCGCCGGGTTCGAGCGACCAATCGCCGCGTTGCTTCGGCGTGGCCCTGGCGAGCCATTTGAGCCATGGAATTTTTTTGTAGGGCACGCTCAACTCACGCCAGTCGCTCAATTTGATGACGAGCCTGTCGCCAACAAAACGAACGCCCTCGGCGCTGACCGCCCCGGCTGGTTTAGCGATTAAAGTATTCATTCCAGTTCTCCAGCAGACGAGCTTGGTTCGCTCTCGTCAGCTTCAAAATATAATTCAACTCGGTCCGGTTGTAACCACGATTGTATTCGGTCGAAACCGGCTGCAACCAAATCTTCGCCACCATGCCGCCGTCAATGACGTGAACATGCGGCGGTTCGCCGATGTCTGACGAGTAAAACCTGAACTTGTAGCGTTCAATTGTAATCGTCGGCATAACTTACGCCGCCGCCGCGATGGTCTTGTTCTTCAATGCGGCGAAAATGCTTTCAAAAATCCGTTTGCCGTCGTCGCTGCCGAGCAGCGGTTCGCAGGCGCGCTCGGGATGCGGCATCAGGCCGGCCACGTTGCGCTTTTCATTGCAGATGCCAGCGATGTTTTGCAACGCGCCGTTGGGATTCGCGGTGTCGGTCAGGTTTCCGCTGGCATCGCAGTATTGCCACAAAATCTGGTCGCTGGCTTTGAGCTTCGCCAGCGTTTCTTCGTCGGCAAAATAGCAACCTTCGCCGTGGGCGATGGGAAGCCGGAGAATTTTCTCCGCCGGAATCTGGCTGGTGAACGGTGAATCTGGCGTGGCGGTTTTCAGGAAAATATTCTCACAACGGAATTGAAGCGAACGGTTGCGGATGAGCGCGCCGGGCAGCAGGCCGGCTTCGGTGAGGACTTGAAAGCCGTTGCAGATGCCGAGAACGAGGCCGCCGTTGTCGGCGAATTGTTTCACGGCCTGCATCACGGGACTGAACCGCGCGATCGCGCCGCAGCGCAGATAATCGCCGTAGCTGAAGCCGCCGGGCACGATGACGCAGTCGGTGTCGCCGAGCGAAGAATCCTTGTGCCAGACTAGCCGCGCGGA
>Ga0247670_1000222_pt1 | contig 15912 bp, 15 predicted proteins | sample CNK11_metaG_FD_183042 | JGI IMG/M metagenome (GOLD analysis project Ga0247670, IMG submission 183042) | Soil microbial communities from Purdue University Martell Research Forest, Indiana, United States - CNK11 | ecosystem: Environmental > Terrestrial > Soil > Temperate forest > Bulk soil...
GTGATCGTTCAACGCCCATTTCACGCCGTCATAGTCGAAGATCATCCACGCGTCGAACGGCGGCGGTACGCGCAGCACCGGGGAGCTGGCTCGCAGTTGATCGTAGAGCGGATACGGGTTGCGCCGGAACTCGTCGGAGAACAGGTTCATGAGGACTGGCCTTCTATAATCGTACGACTCGCTGGACGCCGCGCAAATCTTCTACGGCGGGGAAGCCGCTGGCTAGTGTTTCAAGATTTTAGCCTGCTGCCGGACTAAAGGTTACCCAGGCAGGGGCACCTGCCCTAGTTTGTTAACCTTCGACATACCACGAGTTAGCTTACTTTTAGTCAATTGAATCCTCAGGCCGCAAGCCTCACCCTTATAAGATGAAATACACGGCTCTGCTTGTCTCACTCGTGCTGTTTTCAGCCCTGCTGCCGGCTTCGGTTCCGAACCCTGCCGCGACTTACGTGAGCGGTTCGGCGGCGATCCCGAACGGCACTGATGGCTCCATCAACGTGGAAGACGTCAAAGAATTCCGCTTCAACTACGAGGGCGGAACGTTCAAGCTTCCCTACGACCGCATTACCAGCATGGAGATTACCGACAAGGCCGGCGTGAAGGCGCACCTTTCGGTGCTCGTAAGCTGGGTGCCGAAGGTCGGCAAGAAGCCTACGCAGCTGCTGAGCATTCGCTTCAAGGGCGAAAACGGGGCAGGCGAAGCGGCTATTTTCGAAGTCTCGCGGCCGGAATTTCAGCCCGTTGAACCGATTCTTGCATCCCGCACGGGCAAGCAGGTGCACTACGTGGACGTCGATCAGCCCGATAATGCCGCCGCGAAAGCCGACCAGCCCGCGCCGCCTGTCTCTCCGCTTGTGCCGGTGACAATTACTTCAGTGCCAGTGGGCGCAATGGTTTCGTTCTGGGGCCAGGCCGCTGGGAGAACCCCTGTGACCACCCGGTTGATGCCCGGGACTTACACGGTAAAGGTCGACGCTGATGGACTGCCAACCTGGCGGCAGGATATCGTGGTCGAGCCCGGCAAACCGCTCACGGTGTCAGCGGACCTGAACCAACGGGCCGGGGCAACCGTCGCCGTTCGCTAACCGCCCTGTAGATCAGGCGGCAAAAACCACTTGAGGACGCCGCACGGCTTGCCTGCGAACTGGTCTATGTCGATGCGCACCAGCGTGGCCTTTCGCATGTCAACGTGCAGGGTCGGGCAGTTCAGCAGGTAAGCCGTCAACTGGCTGAGGAGGGGCTCATGGCCGGCGAGCAGAATCTGCGATTCATCGGGCCGGCTGCGAATTTCCTGCCAGACCTGATGTGGAGAAGCCGTGGGCTCGAGGGCCTCGGTACGCACGATATTCCCAGTGTAACCAGCGACTTCGGCGACAATCTGTGCCGTTTCCACGGCCCGGGCGAACGGGCTGCTCAAGATCATGGTAGGGGCGATCGCCGGCCGGGCGCGCTCAACGGCGTGGCGCACCTCTTCGCGGCCTGCCAGCGTCAGCTTTCTTGCAAAGTCGCCGCTGCCAGCCTTAATATCTTCGGCTGTTCCATGGCGCAAAAGGTGAACCTGCATCCGCTGCACCGTAAAATAGCATGTTGTCTAGCTGCGCGTATCGGATTAATCGCGTTTGGGCTGGCGACTGTCATAATTGCCGCTCAGGCTCAGCCAAAAATCGCCGGTTGCGCCGTCTTTCCGGCGAACAATATCTGGAATGCTCCGGTTGACAGGCTCCCGGTCGACGTAAACTCGAACAGCTATGTAGCCACAATCGGCGCCACCCAGCCCGCGCATCCCGATTTCGGCTCAGGCCTCTGGGACGGCGGACCTATCGGCATTCCATTCATCACCGTTCCCGGCACGCAGGCAAAGGTGGCCGTCACCTTCGACTACGATTCCGAGAGCGACCACGGCGGCTACCCGGTTCCGTCTAACGCGCCCATCGAAGGCGGCTCGGCAAGTACGGGTGACCGCCACGTCCTGGTCGTGGATCGGGACAACTGTATGCTTTATGAGCTGTATGCGGCGTATCCACAATCAGACGGAAGCTGGCACGCGGGGTCGGGTGCGATCTTCGACCTGAAATCGAACGCATTGCGGCCCGCCGGCTGGACTTCGGCCGACGCGGCCGGTCTACCGATTTTCCCTGGTTTACTGCGGTATGACGAAGTGGCCGGCGGTGAGATCCAGCACGCCGTGCGCTTCACCGCGCCGCAGACGCGCAACACCTACCTTTGGCCGGCCAGGCACCAGGCGTCGGATTTGTCAGCGCTGAACTATCCGCCCATGGGCCAGCGGTTCCGGTTGAAGGCGGGTTTTGACATTGCGGGATATGCCCCCACAGTCCAGGTGATCCTGCGCGGTCTCAAGAAGTACGGCATGATTCTGGCGGACAACGGTTCTTCCTGGTACATCGGCGGCGCGCCAGACGACCGCTGGGATAACGACACGCTGCACCAGATTACGCAACTGCAGGGGTCGGATTTCGAGGCGGTAGCAGAATCATCACTCATGGCGCAGCCGGATTCGGCCGCCGTCCGCTCGACCGCCGCACCCATAGTGAACGCCGTCGTCAACGCCGGTAGTTTCGCGCCCGGCCCGATTGCACCTGGCGAAATCCTGTCAATCTTCGGATCCGGATTCAACGCCGATGCCAAGGTGACGTTCGACGGTACGGCCGGGCCGGTGATCTATGCATCGCCGTTGCAGATCAACGTGGTCGCGCCGTACGAGATCGACGGCAAGGCCTCGACGAGCATTGCGGTCAATATCGACGGAACGTCGACGACGCCGCAGACGCTGCCCGTGGCTGCCGCCGCGCCCGGTATTTTCATCGTGCTGAATCAGGACTATAGCGCCAATACACCCGCGCACCCGGCCGCCGCCGGTTCAGTGCTGGTCGTCTACGCAACCGGCGAAGGTCAAACCAGACCGGCGGGCGTGGATGGCAAGCTCGCCAATGGCCCGGCATCGACTTGGCCGAAGCCGTTGCTGACGGTCTCGGCGACGGTCGGCGGGAAGAACGCGGGCGTCTTGTACGCGGGCGCCGCACCAGGATACGTTGCCGGACTGATGCAGATCAATTTGAAATTGCCGGCGGGAGTGGCGTCGGGAACTTGGCCGCTCGTCCTGCATGTCGGCAGTTTCAGTACGAATGTCACGGTGGCCATTCGGTAAAGGCTGTTCAACGTGCGGCCGGAACGGCCCTGATCCCGCCAAAATCGGCGTGGCTCTGCGCTATGAACCATCGGACTAGGATGCGGCGCCGAATCGATCACCAAACGCACCCGTCATCGTTGCACAAGCGCGCCGGTCTGGTACACCAGGAAGCGGCCATTCTCGAATACAGGCTTGACGCTCTCCAGCCGGTTCTTCGGCTGCAACACGTAGTAGTCGATACCCAGACCGCGATAGCTGGCGACGTCTTTCGGATCAAACGGCGCGGCCATGGTTCTCTGCCAGCGCGACCACCATTCCTCGCCCAGGTCCTTGAAGAAATTGACCTGCCCGCCGGCTTTCCAGTCGACATACACCGCGCGCATGGCCTCGGCGCGAAAAATTCCGGGGTAGAGCGCCTGGTCGGCGTCCGGGAAAAGGAACACCGCGGCCTCGGGTGTTGTTGCCCGGGCCCATTGCGAAAGCCGTGTGAGTTCGGGAAAATGCTCCATCGGATAATTCCGCATCCGGCCCCAGGACGGAATCACAAAGAACGGAATGAGCATGGCTGCCATGGCGGCGGGCATCAACCAGCGGCGGCTGGATTGCACTGCCCAAAACGCAGCCCCAGTCAACAGAGCAACGGCGAGCAGCACGCCCACGCGGTTCCACGTTGGCCACCCGATTTCACGATTTACCGGAGGAAGGAAAGCCAGCACGAGCCATCCCACTGCCTCGGCGTAATGTTTGCTTGTAACGGCCTTTGCCGCCGCCACCGCGCCCAGAATCATGGCAAGCGCCGTCACGAACAGCAGCGCCCGGACCGGCTGGATTTCAGGAATTAGCGCCCAGCGTATCTTCTCGAGCAACAGGTACGATGCCGGCAGGCTTAATATACCGAGCAGCGGGAGTCCGACCAGAAAATAATGCAACCCCTGCGGCACATCATTCTTGAGGCGCCAGCAGGCCAGCACTGTAGCCGCGTAAAGAAACAGGTAGTGTCCGATCCACTGTTTCCACCAGAGCGAGATCCAGTTATACGAGGTGCGCAGGCGCTGCAATTCCACCAGGTGCGGATCGAGCCGCGTGAAGAACGCCTGCGTCGCGCCCGGACCTGCCTGGTAGCGCGCCGCAATGAACAGCACGATTACGGCCGTAGCAAGCGCCCAAAGCGCCGTCAGCCGGTGGCGCATCAACTCCGGTTTCGATGGCCGCAGGGCCAGCACGAAATAGACCGCCCAGAATGGCGCGACCGTCGGCGGATGAAATAGATACGCCACCGACGCTGCCACGCCCGCGCCCAAGTAACGGTTATGCGCGATCAATCCGAGAGCCAGGAAAATGAGCGGCACGGCAAACCCGCGCGGTACGGGCTCATACTCGAAGACCAGCACGGCCGGGCCCATGATCGTGGCGCCTAGCGAGAAAACAGCGGCGACAATCAGCGCCGTCAATTCCGAAAGCCCCAGCGCGGTGGCGATCAGGTAGACGCCCCAGATTCCGAGTCCCCGAAAAACAAATTGCTCGGATTGCAGCACTTGGCGGAAATCCAGACCGGTGATTTTCCGTAGCGTGACGGCTGTTTCGTCATAGAGCGTGAACGCGACGTGCGGATGTCCGGCGATCAGGTCTTTCTGCATCGCCGATGGGTCCCACAAGCGCTCCAGGATCGGCATGTAGATCTGGGTGTCGGATTGCAGCCAGGTGTGGCCGGGGAATTGGAAAAAATTGAGCAGCGTGATCCCGAGGATCGCCGAGGTCACCAGAAGCCGCTTCATGAGGGAGGCGTCTTATCCAGCTGCTGCCGGGTCCAGACCCGGTTGGGATTGAATTCGAGCGATTTCGTGAACGCCTCCCGCGCCTCCGCGTTATGATGCGTCTTGCGCAGCGCGAGGCCGAGCCAGAGATAAGCTCCCGCCGACTTCGGGTCGAGCTCGATGGCGCGCCGGATGTCGCGAATGGCCAGCTCCGGGCCGCCGCCGAAAACAGCAGGCTTGTAATAATTGCCGATGCCGCGCGACAGGTAGGCTTCGGAGGACCTGGGATCGAGCGCGATGGCCTTTTCGATAGCCTCTTCCGCGCGCTTGCCGTAGCTCATGCCGAGCAAAACGTTGGCGGGGATCACCTGGCCGCAAAGAGCGCCCAGCAGGCGATGATATTCGGCGTTATCCGGCTTGAGAGTGACGGCGCGCTCGGCGGCGGGGAGGCCGGCCTTCGCTGCGTGCTCGGCGGCGCCCTTATCGCGCAGTTCCAGCGAGACTTCGGCCAGATACGACGCAGCCAGCGCCATCTGGTATTGTGCAGCGGCGTCGTTTGGCGCTTTCTCCGCGGCGGCGGTCAGGGTAGCCAATAGGTTCTCGAGTCGTGGCCGGTCTTCCAAATCGCGTGCTTTTTCGAGGCCCTCGGGTGCCGCGGGCAAAGCCCTGACAAGCAAGGCCGCGGACAAGATAGCATGCGCCGCGCGCGTCACAGAGCCGCCACGCGGCGCTGCACCGTCAGGAAATACACGCCCAGCAGCACCAGGAGCAGTCCGTTGGCGGCAATCACCACTGGGGCCGAAAAAATCGGAATTAGCCAGCCGGATGCGATACTGCCAAACGGCATGCCGCCGCGGAACGCCACGTTATAGACGCTCATCACGCGGCCGCGCATCTCGTTGGCGGTGATCAGCTGCACGAGCGAGCTGATCATCGCAAAGGCCGAGAGCAGCGCCGCGCCCGAAAAGAACAGCATTCCGCAACTGAAGATCAAATTCGTCGAAATCGCGAAACCCGCCATGCCCGAACCCATGCAGACCAGCATGAGTAATGCGATGCGGCCCTTGTTGTGCACGTTACCTAGCGCCGCGACGATCAGGGCTCCGACCACTGAGCCCAGGCCCGACGACGCCAGCATATAAGTAAACACCTCCGGTCCGCCGTGGAACACGTTCCTGGCGAAAACCGGCAGGAAGATGATCATGGGAAAGGCGAACGCCGTCATGCAAAACGCCAGCAAGATCAGCGCCTCCATCGCGCCTTGTTTGCGAATGAAGCCGAAACCCTGTTTCATGCCCGTGAGAATAGATTCACCTGTCCGCTGCGAGGGAAACTTCATGTGCAGCATCAGGAGCGAAATGATCACCGCGATATAGGATACGCCGTTCAGGGAAAAACACCAGGTCGGGCCCCACTTGGTCAGGGCGAATCCGCCCAGCACTGGCCCGATCACGCGAGCCAGATTGAACTGAATCGAATTGAGCGCAATGGCGTTCGGCAGGTCTTCCTTCTCGACCAGAGTCGGCACCAGCGCCGAATACGCCGGACCGCCGAAAGACTGCGCCGTGCCCACGATGAACGACAGGCAGAGAATTTGCCACACCTGGACCAGGTGCGCTGCGAAGAGCCCGGCCAGGGTGAAGGCGCAGGTCAGCTGCACCCACTGCGAGCCCAGCAGCAGCCGTCGCCGGCTGACGCGGTCCGCCACCACGCCGCCAACCAGCGAAAAGAGAAAGATCGGAATGTTGCCCAGGAACGCGTCGAGCCCCAGCATTCGGGCCGATTTGGAAATGTCCAGGACCAGCCAGCTCTGCGCCACCGACTGCATGAAGGTGCCGATGCTCGACGTACACGCGCCGAACCACAGCAGGCGGAAATCGCGATAGTGAAACGCTTTGAAAACGCGGCGCAGCACAAGAAACCGGGGTTACGGGAGAGGCTTTTCGCGGTGAATCAAGTGCAGGAAATTGCCGTCGCTGTCGGCAAAAAACACCAGGCGGTTGCCCTGGGTGGCGTAAGGTTCGGTGACGAACTTCACTCCAAGCTGCTTCAATTTGGCATGCGCGGCGTCAAAATCGTCCACCTGGATAGCGAGATGCCGGATGCCGGGGTCCTTCATCTTCTGCGGCGCCGCGGGCCCTTCGGACGGAATGATTTCGAGCATCGTCCCGTTGGCTGCCTTCACAAAATAATTGCCGGCGTACGTATAGTTGATGGCGAAGCCGAGGTGATCGACATACCAGCGGGCTAGTTTTTCGGGATCCGGCGAAGCGATCGCCGTGTGCTCCAATCCTTTGAACATAAACTAGGATTGTAACAGGTTGCGCGCGCGCCTCCCGAATGATGTTACTAGCGTGAAATCGTGATGCCCGCGAACACGTTGAAGATGACCGACGTGTGCGGGTTGTAGAAGATCACGTGGCCGCCATAATAACCGCGCACGCAGTCCGGAGGTGGCGGAGGCAGCCGCCGGCAGATCTCGTCGGGGACGGGATGCATTTTCTTTTCGAGCCCCGGCGGCAGATGGCCGTTGCGTACGAGTTGCCGCTCGAGGCCCGGTGGCAAATTGCGTCGATGCTCGAAGCGGTCGTGGTCCCGATCGTAATCATCGTGATAGTGCCCTCGAAATTCGCGATCGTGGCCATAATCGTCGTCATCGTGACCATGACCATGCTTGGCCTCGAGGCCTCCCAAGGTCAGCGCGGCGCATGTCACCACGAATAGAATTCTCTTCCGCATCTCTTCCTCCTCGAGACAGTCTTACCGGCAGGGCCGAACGCCCCTATAACAAATCGTAACCGATAGACGCGCTCCTGGCTGCCAAGAATTGTGCTCGCTTTGGTGAACGGCGTTCTGCTAACCGAGGGTTAACCTCGCGGGGGATATTGTTTAGTGAACAGGTGCGGCCGCGTTTGCGAGAATGGTCCGGCGGCCCTACGAAGCCGTTGGAGGTAGCAAGATTCATGCCGGAACAGGAAGGCGCCGATCTCAGCGCGCTCAGCGATCTCCGCACCCCTTGGTGCCTCCACGTGGTAGCGACGCTGCGAATCGCCGAGCACATCGCCGCCGGGCACGCGGAGATCGGTAGCCTTGCCGCGGCGGCGGGCTGCGACGCCGACGCACTCCACAGAGTGATCGGGCATCTAGTGACCAAGGGCGTGTTTCAGGAAACGGCGCCCAGCCGGTTCGCACTTAATGAAGCCGCGCGCGGGCTGCTTGATCCCGCGCTGCATCTGGGCCTGGATCTCGACAAGATCGGCGGCCGCATGGCCTATGCCTGGGGCACGCTGCTCTCTTACGTCCGCACAGGCGCTCCTGCCTACCACGAACATTTCGGATTGCCATTCTGGGAGGACCTGGCCGCGCATCCGGACGTTGCGGCGAGCTTCGACGCGCTCATCGGCCCGGCAGGGCACGGCGCGTTCAACCCCGACTTCCAAATCACCGGCGGATGGGAGGCGGTGCGGACCCTGGTCGATGTCGGCGGAGGTGCGGGCGCGATGCTGGCTGCGGTCCTGCGCGCCCGGCCCATGATCCACGGGACGCTGGTCGATCTGCCAAGAACTGCGGCCCGCGCTGGCGAAGTGTTTCGGGCCGCAAGCGTAATGGATCGTGTCACGATCGTGGGGCAAAGCTTTTTCGACCCGCTGCCGGCCAGCGCCGATCTCTATCTGCTGAGAGGCATTTTGAACGACTGGCCCGATCGTGAAGCAGCCGCAATCTTGCGCCGTTGTGCCGAGGCGGCGCGGCCCGCGGGTCGCGTTGTGGTACTCAAGAGCGTAGGGCCGGACGACGCGCCCAAAAGCCTGGAGGTCGAGACGGTGCTGGTGGGCGGCAAGCGGCGCACCGTGGCTGAGTTCCGGGAAATTGCGCGTCAAGCGGGGCTTGAGGTGCGGGCCGCCGGGCAGCAGCCATCGGGCTATTTTGTCGTCGAATGCTTTCCGGTCTGATTGCAGAGTGGCGTGATCAATGTTACCTAGCGTCGGCGGTTTTCCTCGCGGCCACAGTCCTAATGGAGACGGTCTTGATGTTGACGAATTCGCGAATGCCGTAGATGCCCAGCTCGCGTCCGTAGCCCGAATGTTTCACGCCACCAAACGGCAAGCGCGGGTCGGAGGCGACCATCCCGTTCACAAAAACCTGTCCTGCCTCGATTTCGTCGATGAAACGGTCGCGCTCGTGTTCATCGCCGGTCCAGACGCTGGCGCCCAGGCCGAATGGCGTATCGTTGGCCAGGCGGATGGCGGCGTCGATATCGGGCACGCGAAACAGCGCGGCCACCGGACCGAATAACTCCTCGCGATAGGCTGGCGCCGGCTCCGGAATGTTCGTCAGAACCGTGGGCGCATAAAAGTTGCCCGGGCCGTCGAGCCGTTTGCCGCCGGTGAGGACGCGCGCGCCCGCGGCGACGGATTTGCGCACCTGCCTGTCCAGATCGTCCACGATCTGCGGTGTGGCCAGTGGCCCAACGTCGGTCGTTTCGTCAGTTGGATCGCCCAGTTTCAGCGACTGCATGGCGTCCACGAAGCGGCGCTCGAAGTCATCGGCCACGGAGTTCACAACGATGAAGCGCTTGGCCGCGATGCACGACTGGCCGTTGTTGATGGTGCGCGCTTTCACGGCAGTGCTGACCGCCGCCGCCATGTCGGCGCTCGGCATTACGATGAACGGATCGCTGCCGCCCAGTTCCAGCACCGTTTTCTTGATGCGCTTGCCGGCTTGAGACGCCACTTGCATGCCGGCGGGCTCGCTGCCGGTGAGCGTCGCGGCCACGATGCGCGAGTCATCGATCACGCGCTGTACCTGCTGGGAGCCGATCAACAGCGTCTGAAACGCACCTTCGGGGAAACCGGCGCGGCGTAAAATATCTTCGATGGCCAGCGCGCACTGCGGCACGTTCGAGGCGTGCTTCAGCAGACCCACGTTGCCGGCCATCAGCGCGGGCGCGGCGAACCGGAACACCTGCCAGAAGGGAAAATTCCAGGGCATGACGGCCAGGATCGCGCCGATCGGCTGATAGCGGACGTAATTTGTCCCGCCTTCGGTATGAACCGGCTCGTCACGCAGGAATGCTTCGGCGTTTTGCGCGTAATAGCGGCAGCCCCACGCGCTCTTGACCGCTTCATCGACGGCAGCTTTGAGCAGCTTGCCCATTTCGGACGTCATGATGTGTCCGAACGTGGTTTTCTCTTTTTCGAGAATGTCCGCCGCGGCCAGCATCATGCGGGCGCGGTCGGCAAAAGTTGTCCGGCGATAAATCGGAAAAGTAGCAGCCGCTCGTGCGAGTTTGGCTTCGATCTGTGAATCGTCAAGCGGCGCGAAGGTGCGCAGCGTTTCACCGGTGGCTGGATTGATGGACGCGATACCGATAAAGCTACCCTCTTTCAGGTGACGCCGCCCCGTGCCAAACGAAGCGGCGTTCCTTTCACTCATTATCCAGCCTGCAACCGGCGAATGTTATTCTGACTAACCGGCCCGGCGGCCCTGGCCTTGCTGTCCGCTTGCGGCCTGGGACATGGCCTCTTTTCGCTCTGCCGGCGACGAACTGATCGGAATCTGCCGCACTTTGCGTTGCTGCTCGGGCACCGGAATGCCGACGCGCAACTCACCATTGCGGAATTCCGCGCGCGCCTGGTCCAGGTTGGCGCCTTCGGGCAGGGGAATCAGTCGATAGAATTGCCCGTAGGTGCGTTCTGAACGGTAGAATCCTTCGCCCTTTTCTTCGTGCTCGCGCCGGCGTTCGCCTTGAATAACGAGGCCTTCGTCGGTGACTTCCACTTTGACGTCATTCTCCTTGACGCCGGGCAGATCGGCGACTACCTCAATCTTGCCGTCATGCTCGCTGACCTCGACCGCGGGAGACCATAGCGCCGATTCCTCGCGCCGTCCGCTCACGCTCTGAAACGCGCGGTCCATCTCCTCGGTAAAACGGCGCATGAGCGCAAACGGGTTCAGGTTGAAAAGTTCCGACGGATTTGCCGGGAACAGGGAAGAGTAAGGCCCTCGGCGTTGCAGCTCGCTCTGCCGCTGGCGCTCAGGCGACTGACTGCGCTGTGGTTCGCCAGTTTGCTTCTTAACATCGACTTCCGCCATTTAGACACACTCCTTTTCTCCACGCTTATGAATTGAAGTTGGAGCGGCGCCTGCGAATTATTGGTTCATTAACTATTTTTCACCTGCTGCGTTTTCGCCGCAAGGACGCAAGATCGAGACCAATGTGCTGGAGTGAACCGAATTTACGCGATGGCGTCTGATGCATGAAACGAGCTGCGCACCAGCGGACCGGATTCCACATGCATAAAACCCATTTCGTAACCAGCATGGCGTAGCTCGTCGAACTCCGCGGGCGGCACGTAACGGACAATCGGCAAATGACGCGGCGACGGCCGCAAGTACTGCCCGAGCGTCAGGATGTCCACTTGGTGCGCGCGCAGATCGCGCATGACGTCGCTAACTTCCGCTATCGTCTCGCCTAGCCCCAGCATCAGCCCCGACTTGGTCGGCGTATCCGGGGAAATTTGTTTGGCGTACGCCAGCATATCGAGCGAGCGTTCAAAGCGAGCGCCCAAACGCACCTGGCGGTAAAGGCGCGGAACCGTTTCAGTGTTGTGATTCAAAATGTCGGGCCGCGCGGCCATTACGATTTCCATGGCCGCGTGACTGCCTTGAAAATCCGGCACCAGCACTTCCACGCGACAACCCGAAATGCGTTCGCGAATGGCGCGAATCGTGAGCGCGAACAACTCGGCGCCGCCATCTTTGCGATCGTCGCGGTTGACGCTGGTCACCACGGCATGGCGCAGTCCCATGGCGAAAGCTGCTTCGGCTACACGCCGCGGTTCATCGTAATCGACGGCGAGCGGCGCGCCCTTCTGCACCGCGCAAAAACCGCAGCGCCGCGTGCAGACATTGCCCAGAATCATGAACGTCGCAGTGCGCCGGTTCCAGCAATCGCCGATATTCGGGCACGCCGCGCTCTCGCACACCGTGTGCAGCTCCATCGTATCGATGAGCGCCTTCAATTCGTGGAAGCCGTCGCCCACCGGCGCCGGCGCGCGCAGCCACCGCGGTCTAGCAAGTTTGGCGGGCTCGGCAATAGTAACCAGCACTACCTGTATCGTAGCGCAGGGCTGTCGCGCTGTTTGCGGAAGGCCTGTGGGCTTCCTAATACGGCAGTTGCTCGAGACGATGCTCGACGATCAGCCCGTCGTTGAAATTCTCGAATTGCAGTTCGCATCCCCTCGCAGTTTCAATCGCCTTGCGCGGAATCAGCCCGATCAGTTCCATCGCCTTTATCCCCACACCCGCCCGCTCCGCTTCAGCGCGCACCGCTTCAATGACCGTACAGAGCGGCGTCACTTCGTAATCAGTCAGATTGATCGAAACTTGCGCGATCCCCCGCGATTCCAGAAAAAAGCCCAGCGCCTTCACGCAGGGCAGCCCGCCGGATGAGAACCGGATCTTTCTGGCGATACGGCGCCCGATCTCGGGATCACCGGTCGCCAGGTTGATGTTAAAGGCGATCAGAAACTTGCGTGCCCCGATCACGCAGGCGCCGGCCGTCGGATGGAGCCGGGCCTCCCCGATATCGGGTGCGCGCTCCGCCAGAACACCGATCTCATCGCGCAGCGTTTCCCAGCGCCCGCGGCGAATGTTGGCGAGATTGACGCGCTCCGGGCGCCGCGCGGCGGCCTCGTACAAGTAAACCGGCACGCGCAGCTCGCGCCACACACGCGCGCCGAGTTCGCCCGCCAGGCAGACACAATCTTCCAGGGTGACGCCCGCGACAGGCACAAGCGGCACTACATCCGCCGCGCCCACGCGTGGATGCACGCCGTGATGGCGGTTCATATCGATAAGCTTCACCGCGCATTCAATCCCGCGGAATGCCCCTTCCGTCACGGCCGCGGGTGCGCCGGCGAAGGTGATGACCGACCGATTGTGATCGCAATCCCAAGTCCGTCCCAGAACCTCTGCGCCGCGCACCTGTGCGATGGCTTCAGCGATGCGCGCCACAATCGCGGGATCGCGGCCTTCGGAAAAATTGGGCACGCACTCGACTATCTGTCGGAGCAACCCGCCACCTCGCCCTCTTGGTAAACGATCGCGCCGTCTTTCACGACCAGGTGCACGTGATTGACGCCGAATTGATACGCGATATCACGATAGTCCTCGACGTTGAGCATGATCAGGTCGGCCCGCCTGCCCGGCTGCAATGAGCCGCATCGGTCTCCGAGCCCCAGCGCACAGGCGCCGTTGATGGTCGCCGCGCCGATCGCTTCGGCCGCCGACATGCCCATTTCGGAACAGGCCAGCGCGATCACCATCTGCATATTGTAGGTGGAGGCATGCTCAAACCCGAAGCCCGAGGTGAGAGCCACGGCGGCCCCGCCGTCGATGAGCGCGCGAGCCAAAAGATGAGACGCGGAACGGCGAGCGGTGGGGGCGAGCAAAACAGTTGCCGGCGATTCGGCCAGCGCTTCAACTTCGGTGGCTGCGATGTCATCTAAGATCACGCCGGCGGTATCCCGTTCCAATGCCAGCCGCAGGGCGGGAGTCGACGCTCCCGCGCGTATTCGCAAACCGAGGCCGAGATTTTCGGCGCGCTCCAGGAATCGCTGCGCCACCGGCATCTCGGCGCCACCACCGTTCACTTCCACGAACCGCGCCAGATTCCGGTGTGCGATGGACGGCAGCCACTGATTGCAGAGTGAGACTATTTCCGATTCCGTATTGAACTGCGCTTCAGCCGGCGGGGCAAAATGGAGCGTTGGAATCAGGCTCAATGGCCGGTCGTCGGCGTTTGCCAGTATTCGTAACATCTTCAAGGCGGCGGGGCGGCCCAGCCCCAGAAGGACGCCTGCCGAAACCGTAGTCGTGCCATGACGCGCCATGCGGGCAAGCACGCGCTCAGCTCTCGCCTGCAGCCGTCCAGAAGGCAGGGCTTGGAGTTCCGCCAGCGGACGCCTCGGGGGATTAGGTGCGCCGGCATCGGGAGCGCCCGGTGTTAATTCCGCGATCAGCGGCTGCATCCGGCTGTCGACAAATCCGGGCATGACCACGCGCCCAGCCGCATTGATCTCCCGCGCGCCGCGCGCCGCAATAACGTTTTCCAATCGCCGGCTCGGTCCCAACTCCAGAATCTTCCCGTCTTGCACAAGAAGCGCGCCATCGTGGATTATCCCGAGTCTATTCAAGGCTGCACCGCGCCGCGGCCCTTCTGGGCCTTGCAGCGTGATGAGCTGGCGCGCCCCGCGCACCAATATCTTTTCCGATAAAGGATGCAGTTGAGATTCGCGAACCATAATTGCTGTAGTTTTTTAGGTATGCGAGCTCCACCTCCAAAGCCCAATGCGAAGCGTCCCCTGAAAACCCTGGAGCGCGTCATTTCGAAAGCCGGCCTTGGTTCACGTACCGAAGCCCGGCGCTGGATTGCGGCTGGGCGCGTGGGCGTCAACGGAAAAACTATCCAGACGCCTGATTATTGGGTGGATTTTGCGCGGGATAAAGTGACGCTCGACGGCAAAACTGTTCGCGCCGGTAAGAAAATCTACCTGCTCCTATATAAACCCAAAGGCTACCTCACGACCCACCAAGATCCCGAGGGACGTCCTACCGTCTATCATCTCATCTCCGACATAGGCGCATGGGTGGTGCCGGTGGGGCGCCTGGACCTGGATACTAGCGGCCTGTTGATCCTCACCAATGACACGCAGTTCGCCGAAAGGCTTACGAATCCTGATCATAAGGTCCCCAAGACCTACCAGCTGAAGGCTTCGACCGTGCTGACCGACGAACAGATCGATCAATTACGGAAGGGCGTGACCTTGATAGATGGCCCTACGCGGCCGGCAATCGTTAAGCGACTACGCGATGCCGCCAAGTACACGCATCTCGAAATCACCATCACCGAGGGGCGCAACCGGCAGGTGCGGCGTATGGTGGAGGCCGTGGGCAGCAAAGTGCTAAAGCTGGTGCGGACGGCGATAGGCGGCGTCCGTATCGGCGATTTACCCATCGGCAAGCACAGGCCCCTCACGGAACAGGAAGTCAGCCGTCTCGGCGCCGGCCATTAGTCTGCACTTTACATCTAAAAGTAGTTTGTATTATGATGGCGATAGATGGAGGTTTTTTGCTTGAGGCTCCTCGCTTCCTTCCCTTTTATCGCCTTCCTGGCCGGCTGCCATCTGCAGCCCGACAACCCAATCATCGGCGCGGCCCGCTCCGGTGACACGAAAGCCATTGCCACGCTGCTGGCCGCCGGCGCCGATCCGAATCAGCGCTGGGGCGCGAACGGCTGGACGCCCTTGATGCATCCATCCACAAGAATCAGAGAGGATCGGTTGAAGCGTTGCTTGCAGGCGGCGCGGACGCTAACGCACGCGGTGGCAGCCGAGGCGTCACGGCGCTCATCATGGCCGCCGGTTACGGCTATGCCGACATCGTCCAACTCCTCTTGGACAACGGCGCCGATCCGCGCGCGGAAACCACCGACGGCGATAGCGCTCTCGCCGCCGCCGTCAGCGGAGTCCCCGATATCGACAAATTCACAATCGGCCACTGCCAGACTTCCACCGTCGCGGCCTTACTGAAAAAAGCTCCCGACCTGAAGCTGAAGGATAATTTCTACGGGCACGCCGCGCGCCTGGCGGCACATGCAGCTGGCTGTGCCGGCGTCGTCTCTCTCATCGAACAAGCCGAGCATGCAGAGCAGGCGCCACGCGGCCGCGTGTAAGATATAAATGCGGCCCTAATTTGCCCGGCGAAAAAGAGAAGCTCCCTCAATCCGAGCGCCTGAGGACCCTCATGCCCGACATCTGGGCGCTAGTGCGCCCGCGCCGCGGCTTGATCGCGCTGGGCTTCATCCTGATGGCCATCAACCGTTCATCCGGGCTGGTGCTGCCATATTCCACGAAATTTTTTATTGACGACATCATTGGTAAGCAGCATGCCGATAAGCTCGTGCCGCTGGTGCTGGCCGTGCTTGGCGCGACGGCTTGCAGGGCG
>Ga0247670_1000223_pt1 | contig 15889 bp, 4 predicted proteins | sample CNK11_metaG_FD_183042 | JGI IMG/M metagenome (GOLD analysis project Ga0247670, IMG submission 183042) | Soil microbial communities from Purdue University Martell Research Forest, Indiana, United States - CNK11 | ecosystem: Environmental > Terrestrial > Soil > Temperate forest > Bulk soil | place...
AGCGAGAACGGGCAGTTGCTCAAGCTGGGTCGCGTGCGCGTCAAGCTGGCACCCAACCCGTTTGGTTCGTCATCCTCCTTCATCCAAACGTTGAAACTGGCGACGGGTGAAGTTCAAATCCAGGACGGCAAGAATGTTGCCCGCATCTGGGTGGATGCGAATCATCCGGCGGTTCATCTCGAAGTTCACGCCCAACAACCCGTGCAAATGGAGGCGATATCTGAATTGTGGCGCACGAACCATCATCACCTCGGTCAACGAGCGGTTGCGCAGGCGGGCTTCTTTGAATGGGGCAGCAACCCCGACGGGCTCGACTTCAATGCCGACACGGTCCTGCCGGCGCAAACTGATCAGGTCACCTGGTGTCACTTCAACTCCAAGAGTATTTATCCGTTGGTTTTTGAACGTGAGCATTTGGAATCGTTGCTGTCAAAATATCCGGATCCCCTGCTCCATCGTTGCTTTGGCGTGGCCATGAAAGGCCCCGGCCTGGTGAGCGGCGACAATCTGACATTGAAATCAACCGCCGCTTCCAAATCGCTCCGGCTCGATCTGTATGCGCTGACTCAGCAGGCCGATTCCCCGGAATCCTGGCAGGCAGCTTTGAACAAAGTGGTCGCTGCAACCGACGCCGTCAAAATGAACGCGGCGTGGAAGGCCCATCAGCAATGGTGGACTGGATTCTGGAATCGGAGCTGGGTTCATGTCAGCGGGACACCTGAAGCTGACAAGGTCTCCCAAAGTTATGCCATCCAGCGTTACCTGACCGCGTGCGCGGGACGCGGCGCGCAGCCGATCAAGTTCAACGGCTCGCTCTTCACCGTCGGCCACGATCTTCCGGAAGGCAAAAGCTCCAGCGAAAACAATCACGATCCGGATTACCGGGCTTGGGGCAATTCGTTTTGGAATCAGAACACGCGACTAATCTATTGGCCGCTGCTCGCCAGCGGAGATTTTGACCTGCTCGCACCATGGTTTGACATGTATGTGTCGGCACTGCCTTTGGTCAAGGCTCGGACCAGGTTGTATTTTCATCATGACGGCGGTGCATTTATCGAGACAATCTATTTCTGGGGATTGCCAAATGTGAACGATTTCGGCTGGAACAACAAAGGCCCCGAACTACAGAGTTCATGGATGCGTTATCACGTTCAAGGCGGGTTGGAAGTGCTGGAGCAAATGCTGGATCGCTATGACTACACGTCCGACACCAATTTTTTGCCGACCATTTTGCTGCCGATGGCAGATGCCACGATCACTTACTACGATCAACACTGGAAGCGCGGTCTTGATGGCAGTATCCGGATGGATCCGGCGCAGGCGATTGAAACGTATCAGGAGACCGCCATCAATCCCACGCCGGATGTCGCCGGATTGATGAGCGTTTTGACGCGGCTGCTTGCCCTTCCACCCGGATTGACCGATGAAGCCCGGCGAGATTCATGGGCCAGGGTTTTGAAGGATTTACCGCCACTGCCGATGGGCACGACCGCAAAAGACAAATTGCCGCCCAAGGGTCAGGGCGACCCGGATGGCAAACGCGTGATTCTGCCGGCGCAAAAATATGACGGGCCGAAAAATGACGAGAATCCGGAACTTTACGCCGTGTTCCCCTACCCTCTCTATGGCATGGGCAAACCCGACCTGGCGATGGCGCGGGATACGTTCATGGCACGCATCAAGCCGTATGGAAAATGCTGGGGACAGGATGGGATTCACGCGGCGCTCTTGGGATTGACTGGCGAAGCCAAAAAATCGCTCCTAGAAGAATTTACCTCCTACGGTGACCAGCAGTTCAAATGGTTCTGGTCGAAAAACCGCGACTGGATACCCGACATGGACAACGGCGGCGCAGGAATGATGACGCTCCAACTCATGCTCATGCAATGTGACGGCAAGCGCATCCAGCTGTTGCCCGCCTGGCCGGCGGATTGGACGGCTGATTTCAAATTACACGCACCTTATCAAACCACTGTTGAAGGCCATGTCGAAGGCGGAAAAGTAACCCGGCTTAAAGTGGTTCCTGCCAGTCGCGCCAAGGATGTGGTTGTGCTCGGGCAACAGAGCAATTAAGCATTGTCCAATGTAACAACCGGATGAATCCTGGCAGTTCGGAGCAAAACCATCACCGCTTCGTCGCTGCCGGGACGTTGGTGATTCCCCAAATCTCGCGGATGGTTTCCTCGGTGTTGAAGCCGTTGGGGCACGCCGCGCTGCGCGTGTTGGCCCAATACCACTGCGGATCCGTGCGATTTCCCGGCCTGAGAACCCGGCTGCCCGGCATTTCCAGATGACCGTTCGGATCGGTTTTCCTCACCCAATCCCAGGCGTAATGCAGCCACTGGTTGCGTTTCGCCTCCGGCATCAGGGCGAACCAAGTGATTTCATCCCAACCCCAGATGAATGGCGACGAACTGGGTTTTCCAGGATTGTGACTGCCAAAATTATCGAACTCGACCACATACGGCAAATGGTCACACCCCCAACCGCTGGGAGTGATGCCGCCTTTGCTGCGTTGAAAAATCGAATCAGCATAACCGACTTGCAGCACTCCCTGATACGGCTGGTTCGTCACCGCCACGATGCGCAGCGGAAAAGAATGAAAATCGAAAAGCAGCTTCCCCTGCTCCACATATCCACCGGTGGGCGTATGCGCATCGCAAATCAAAAGATGTCTGCGGGCATGTTGATGAGCGTAAGCACGCACACGCTGCAGCATATCCAACCAGCCGGCGTGGCCCGGATCGTTGCCATCCATGAGCCCCACCTGCCCAAAATGGATGGCTTCGATTCCCGCATCAATGTAACTGGTGGCAAGAAAATAAAACCACATGCGCGTTTCCAAACGGCTCATGTCCGGAACCGACGCGCCATTGCCCCAGTGATTCACAAAACGGCCATTGGCATACAGCATGTCCTCGTATACAAAGTTGCGGTTCGTGACCGCCTGGCCGAATTCCAGAAACACCCGTTCGGGAATCGAAACCGTTGCGATGTCTTTGGTGACAATTTCAAATGCCGCCGCCTGCAAAACAATGTCGGGATCGGCCTGATGCAGCGCTGCCGCATAAGGCGTGGCCATCTTCAGAAACCGGGCAAGATTGCTTTCGTGGCCCCAAAGCATCAGCGCCCGTCCGACAAATTTCGTCTTGGTGTCCAGAATCAGGCGCAGGTTGTCGCGCGGATCCACACCACGGGCGTCACGCGGCTGGGTCAAATCATCGTGCAACAATTCCGTAAACGAGATGGAACGGGACAGATAATTCTCCAACACCGGTCTGGAAATGACGGAATCAAAATGAAAATCCTGCGCGATTGCAGGAACCGTCCCCGAAAAAAGCGTGCTGATCAGGATGCCAAGCAGACTGTAACTTTTCATATTTATGGATAAACCAACCGGAAAAAAGCACCACCTGTTGTCGGATCAATTAGATATGTCATTTGGTTCGTAGCCGCGGAACCAGGCAGCGTCACCCAATTTGTCCCCAGGCCGGCCCCCGGTGAGTTCGTCTGAATTTGTAACTGCCAGCCTGTGTGGTCCTGCGGCCAACTGAGTTGTATCTGGCCATTACTGACTCCAAAACCGAATTGAGGTGGGGTCGTTGATACCGGTTGCGCAGCAACTGAAATAGAATTGGCGCTCTCGCCTACCGAGTTTATAGCAGACACGACAAAGTAATAAGTGATTCCATTCGTCAGCCCGGTATTCGTGAAATTCAATGTTGTTAGATTTGTCGCGATGACGAGGTAGGTTCCGTTTGATATTGCAGCACGTTTTACATTGTAATTCGTGGCGTTACTGGAAGGATTCCAAGCCAAAACTACCCCCTCATCGCCGGCGATAGCTGTCAGTCCAGTCGGGGTAATGGCAAGCGGAGTCCCTAGCAGGCCTATTGCATAGTTCGTCTCAACATCGCCAGCCGTCAACACACCACTTTCAACGCGGGCGGATGCCACATAGCCCACAAATGGGTTGCCTCCGTTAACTGACGAGCCAACCCATAGTAGCGTTTGCGGAGTATTAAGGCTGCCTCCAACCGATCCATCCGGATGACCATCCTGATAAAGGCGCACGGTCGAACCATCAAACGTGCAAGCCAGATAGTGCCACCCAACCGTGGGCGGAGTGGACCATCCGACGTCCGGGCCAAAATTACCCGTGAAACCACCATAACCTGTGTTCAAATATGCCATTTCGCGAGCCTCATGCGGGTTTGAACTTCCACCATCAACTCCATAACCCACAACGAAACTGCTTGCGGTGCCTGAGGTGGCATAAACCCAAGCCTCCACCGAGTATGGCGCATTTCCAATAACCTCATTCGGCACCAGATTGCCTGATTTCACAGAATTGCCACTCACGCCGTTAACATAAACGGCTTTTATCAGACCAGACCCAAAGGCGATGTTGGCCAAGTTCAGGTTGCCGCCGCCAAGCATGGAAAAATTTCCGACGCTATTGGCATTACTGGTCCGGTTCGTCCACACCTTGCTGCCAGTGGTCAGGTCCGCCGATTGGAGGTTTGCAATCAGGTTTCCTTCGAACCGCACCGCCAAATTGGTTCCAGGGGTAGCAGTGGCCTGCGTGGAACTGACACCCTGGCCCCAAAGGTTGACGGCCGAAACCACATAATAGTAGCTCGTGCCGTTTGTCAAACCAGTGTCGAGATAGCCCGGGCTGGTGATATTGGTCGCGATGGTGACATAGAACCCGCCATTGGTGGTGGAGCGACCGATGTTGTAGCTGCCGGCACCGGAGGACGCAATCCAGTTCAAACTAACACGGGCGTTTCCAGGGGTGGCCGTCAGGCCCGTCGGCGCCGGGGGCGTGGCCCTAACCACATCATTGCTGCGAGAGGTGGGACTGACTGTTAACAGCGAAATGGCCCCATTGGTGTAGATGAGCCGAACCGTCGTGTTGCTTGCCGCGCATAACTTATAGTCAACGTTCCAGGTAGCGGGCCACGCCGGAAGAGGTCTAATTTCGCTTCCATTGCACTGCATTAACATATACTGCAATCCCATCATAGCCGCGCCGCCGTTGTCCAGATCCGGCAAATAATCGTTATGTGATGTCCAAAAGGCGGGAAATCTGCACTGGCTGTCTTTCTGCGAAAAATTACTGATGACATCGGCCTGCGCGCTGCCGGTCAACCCGACCAGCGGCTCTTCAATGACATCCTGGGTCCAACAATTTTTATTATTTTGAACCACGCGGTTGTTGAAGGTGGCCAGACCAACATTGAAATTTGGCTTGCCGATCCCGTAAATCCGATAGGGAAATATGCAATAACATTCCGGGTTCTCCGAGTTGTGGGAAGCGCCGTAAGTCTGCGCGGGTATTACATAGGTGCCAGTGGCGTTCGTTGGCAATGGCGGGAGGGCGGCATGGCAATTGGTCCATTCATTGATCAACGCCGGAGTGGTGAAATTGGTGGGCAAGGCCATGAGCTTTGGAATGTCGTTCATCAAACCCGAGATGTAATCCGTGGAGTTGGTGCAGTCCCAATACATTTCAATCGCATTGGCGGGGTAAAATTTAATTTTGCCATTCACCCGCGGCCAATGCTGGTCAAAAAAACGGATTGTCTGCGTCGCAAAGGGCACAATATAGTTGGTGGCAAAGGCGCTGTCGCGCGTGTAATCGTAGTAGTCCAGCATCATGGCCAGCGTTTCCAGCGCACCCTGATAGTGATACCGGATGTATTGATTGCCGGCGTTGGTGGCCGTGCTGCTGCCCCCCCAGTCAGTCAGCAGATACTGGCCAAAATAATTAAACGTTTCGGGAAAGAACGCGCCGCCGTGTCCATAATACTTGAGCGTTGCCGCTGTCTGAGAACCCATCATGTTGGTGTAACAATCAAACCACGGCTGCATCAGATCGAAGTCTCCCGAAGCCAGCAACGGCCAATAGAGATGACGGGTGTTTTGATGCCAATATCCCGGCCCCCATCTGCGGTAGTCACCATTTTGTCCGTTATAGTCAAATGTAAAGGTGCCGCCGTTGAACTTTATCGGATACTTTCCCCTGCCCTGACAGGCTTCCATAAAACGCTGTTCGAGATATCCACGTGTAACAGCAACGGCATTGGCATCGCCGCTGATAAAAATCCAACTCCGATTCCAAAACGCATCCCACCAGTTGAAGTGATTGGTCCTGGCCGTTTCGAGGTCCGTTGCATCCACCTGCGCGACCAGGTTGCTCATCTGGTTCTGCCAGCCGGTCGCCGTGCCGGTTTGCGCGGTATAAGGATAAATGGACACCATGAAATGGGTGCCGGCTGCGGATTGCAAAGTGTAATTGCTCACCTTGCTCAAGTTGGTGGATTTAATGGTCGCGCCAAAAGTGCGGTTGATATACGGATCGGGAACGCTTGTCCAGAGACCGTTTAAATTCTCTCCGGCCAGAATCGTCTGATACAACGAAGTGGCATTGCGATGATACGAAACCAACCGGTCAGGCAACGACAAGACGGCATCCGCGGTTTCCGTCCAGCCATTGTTCACGCCCCGCCAGCCGCCGGACGGCGGATCGTTGCCGTCGGTCGCCGTGTAAGGCGAACTCCGCCAGACTTCATTCGAACAAGTCATGGTGAACGACTGATCGCCAGTCGCCTCCACTCGAATCACCGGCTGGTTGGCATCAATCCAAACACGAAGATAAATCTGCGAACCGGGTGGTCCCGCGGCAACGTCAATCTCCCCGTGATAAAAATCCAGCGTCTGCTTAAAAGACGCGCCCAGCGCAAATGGATTTGGCGTGAAATGAATCCGGGTCCGGCCGATTTTCAACAGTCGCGTGCCTTCGCTCCAGCTATCCGACTTGCCGATATACATCATCAAATCGCCGCCGTTTTCCACCCAGACATTGGCGGTGACGTCGCCGTTACCGATGGGCATTGACCCTGGCGATCCATTGGTGCTGGGAGTAGTCCACACTTCATTGTAGTTGTTCAACTGAGATAGCACATCCGCCGGCAAACTGGCCGCGCGGACTTGTCCATTGCTGGCAAGAAGAAGACTGAACAACAAAATAAAAACCCGAAACGGCTTATCAGATTGCACTTTTTTGTTGTTACTCATGGCTGGCTCTATGGATAGACCAACCGGAAGAACACACTGCCATCGGTGGTGTTGATGGGCGCAGAGAACTGATTAGTCAGGTTTGAATTCGGCACGTTCACCCAGTTGGTGCCGATTCCGGCATTCAACGAATTGGTTTGAATCTGCACACGCCAACCGAGGTGATCCACTGGCCAGCTAAATTGCATCAGGTTGCCGGCAGTCGTGAGACTGAGCTGGGGCAAAGCGGTGGACACGGTCTGCGCGCTGGCTTCAAGTGAATTCGGGCTTTCGCCAAACGAGTTCGTGGCCGTGACGACAAAATAATAAACCGTTCCGTTCGCCAGGCCGTTGTTGGTGTAAGCGAGACCGGCCACGTTGGGAGCGACGGTCGTGTAAGGCCCGTTGCTTACGGTTGCTCGCTTTACATTGTAGCCGGTTGCCCCGGAATTGGGAGGCCATGACACGCGAATTTGGCTCGACGACAGCGTCGTCGCCGTTAAACCAGCGGGCGCGGACGGTGGGAATGGCGGGAAGAGGCGATTCGCCGGAATGATTTCTTTGGGCTGACTCGGACTTGACCAGGACAAACCGGCCGCCGCACCGCCCCCGTCTTCGTAGTAATCCATCTGGATGGAATATCGGGTGCCGGCGGCCAGCGCAATCGTCCCGCTGTTCTCGGTGGGCGAATGCCCCGTCCAATTGTTGACGAGTTGGACGCCGTTGACCCACAACCTCACGCCATCATCAGATAACGTGTAAAATGTGTAAGTCTGGGAGAAAAGCGGCTGCACCTGGCCGGTCCAGCGCACGGAAAAGGTATCCACGCCGATGGAGGGGGCGGGCGAACCAGTGCCCCAATCAAAGTTCACGCCTGAATCCACGCGCGATAAAACAAATCCGGTCAGGTCAATGTTGTTGTAGTAATCACCCTTCAGTCCGAGCAGAACCGGCGCGGCCAAAACTTCCGCAGAGTCCGTGCTTTCTCCCAGCGAATTTACTGCTCTGACGGTGTAATAATAAATCGTGTCGTTGACCAATCCAGTATCGATATAGCTCACGAAACCCACATTCGTCGCGACGGTCGTGTAAGGTCCTCCGCTCACCGTTGCGCGCCGGACAGTATAGCTGGCGGCCTGCGCCGTTGCCGCCCACGTCAACCGGACTTGCGAGTTCCCGGATTCGGCCGCCAGATTCGTCGGCGCAGAGGGAATGATCGGTGGCAGCACAAACGGAGTGGTATGCGTCGCGTGAAAGGGAACCTGACCTTTGAACATGCGGCCTGCATCGCGCATTAATCGCAAATAAAAATCCGCGGAACAGTGGACTCCATCGGCATCCCAGTTGATAAACGATGACCCCAGCGGAGTCATGGACGCATCCTCGGCGGTGGGAATAAGCTGGGTCGCTTCATTAAATTCGTCATACATGGAAACATAAAGGCCATGAGATCCGATCTGCATCATGTTGACGACTTGATGCCACAGGTAGTCTCCATGCATCCGGCCGCCGGTCGGCGGGGTTTGCCAGCTGTGACCGGGCACAATACAGGGCTGATAATCCAGGCCGTGGCTGTTGCAATAGGTCATGTCTCCCTGGTTCACACTGGAACGATACGAATCCGATCCGGCGGCATCGTTGAATCTTCCGACCATCCACGGCGAGATCATGTGGAAGTTGGTGTAAACGTTCAGGAAATTCGTTTTGGAATCATTGATTGAATTGCGCCACCAGGTCGGCACGCCGCCAATCACGTAACAGCCCTGATTCTTGAACCAGTTGATCACCTCCGTGCAGGTGGCCTCATCTCCGGGCCGGTCCGTGAAGCCCATTCCCCAGATGCACACGACTGGCTTGCCATTTTGCATCGCGTAGGCGGGGGAATTGGTGATGTTAATCTGGGCAATCATGTAGTTGGTCCAATCCGTCTTGATCTGCGTGGCGAAACTGTTCCAGCCGCTGATGTCATACATGATGTAGAACTTGCGGTTATAGGTCTCCGCCGCGCTTCGCACTTTGAGCGTCATTCCATTGCGAGTCGGGCCTTCGCCGCCAAACGGGTTGAAGCGTTGCAAGGCCGCCGTATCAATTTCGTTTTCCTGCATCCAGCGAAAATGCGTGTCCACCACCTGCTGATCATACGAAGAGAACAGGGTTGCGGGCTGTCCGTTGCCAAGATTCGTGAACGCCGTTTGAAAGCCCCTGGCATACTGCCGCATGTCGGGCCAGCCATAGATGCTGATATTGTTCGACGACGGCGTTTGCGAGTTGGGCGTCCAATGCCACCAGGCGTTGATCGGCGATCCATCCGACGTGCAGGCGAACCAACCTTGATAGCCTACGCTTACCTTGCCAACGACGTCGCCGACGGGGCTGGCCGCAAACAACGAATTGCCGATGCACAAGAAGAGGCCGATGACAGGGACCGCCAGTAACCGGGTGCTGAAGCGAATGGTTTTCATTTCATGGATAAACGAGACGGAAGAACGCGCTGCCGTTGGCGGAATCAATTGGGACAAAGACCTGATTGGTAAGAGCCGAACCGGAGACGGTTACCCAATTCGTTCCAAGTCCGGCGGCAATGGAATTAGTCTGCACTTCGAGCCGCCAGCCAAGGTGATCCGTCGGCCAGTTGAATTGCATCGTGCCGCTGCTCATTCCAAAGCCAAGTTGAAGCGGAGCGGTGGAAACCGGACGCACGCTGGCTTCGACTGAATTGGTGCTTTCGCCAAACGAGTTCGTGGCCGTGACGACAAAGTAGTAAGCCGTTCCGTTCAGCAATCCGGTATTGGTGCAAGCAAGCCCAGTCAGGTTGGTGGCAACGACAGCATAAGCTCCATTTGAAATAGTGGAGCGCTTCAAATTATAGCCGGTCGCGCCCGAAGCCGCCGCCCAATTCAACACCGCCTGGCTGTCGCCAGCCGTGGCTGTCAAACCTGTCGGCGTGGCGGGAGGCACACCCACCAAGAAAGTGAACGCCAATTCGGACAGTTGAAGGTTGCTGGCATCGCCGTTGTTGGTCGTGATGTTCAGCCGGTAATATTCATAACCGATGGTGTTGCTGATGGGATACTGCTTGGTCAGGAAACGGGTGGCAAACGTTTCTCCCGTGCGTGTGTCCAGCGCGGTCCAGGTCGTTCCATCGTGCGAGCCTTGGAATTGCCAGCTCTTGGGATCGCGTCCGGGCACATCGTTGGCGCTGGATAAATCGTAGCGAACGACAATCTTTGCGATTCCTCTGAAGTAATACTGCAACCACGCCGTGGTGCCGGAAGCCAGCCACTTGGTGCCCGTCGAACCATCGAACGCCTTGGCCGCCGTTTCGCTGGGAGCGTTCTCTGAACTGGCCGACGCAATGCCAACCGATGGCAGTCCTGAAACTTCCAGGGAGTTTGTGCTCCCCCCGGCCGCATTCGTCGCACTGACCACGTAGTAATAGGTCGTGTTATTGACCAATCCGGCATTGGTGTAAGTGGTCGTGGTCGGACTGGCGATGGTTGCGTAAGGTCCGCCGCTCACGGTGGCGCGCTTGACGTTATAGCTGGCCGCGCCACTGGAAGACCTCCAGCTTAAGGTCACCACGCCATCGCCCGACGTAGCGGTCAGCCCGACTGGAATGGTGGGTGGCGGTTGAGGTTGAGTCGTCGCGCTGGCTTGGATGCTGTTGGTGCTTGGGCCGCCCGAGTTCACGGCCAAGACCACATAGTAATAGGTCGTATTGGGAACCAACCCAGTATCCCAATATCCAGTCGCCGCGATGCCCGTGGCGATGTTGGTGTAAGGCCCGCCGTCAACCGTCGCCCGCTTGACATTATAGCTCGTCGCCGCAGCCGGAGCCGTCCAGCTCAAACTAACCTCGGTGCTGGAGACCGGCGTGGCCGCGAGATCAGTCGGAACAAGCAGCGGGGCGGCATTCAGGGGCAGAATTTCCACCCCGCTGGATTTTGCATTATCCGATGCGCCATTGGCATATTGAATGACGATCTGTCCGCTGCCATTGGCCGCGATGGTGTATTCCTTGATGGTGGCCTTGTTCTTGGCTCCGGCATCGGCAAAAATGTCATAGTTCGCCAATACTTGAGTCCCATTGATGAAAACGTTGAAGCGGCGCACGCCGGCAGCATTGTAAAAGATTTCCGCGAAATGCAGCCGCACCTTGTAGCTGGTTCCAGCAACCAGATTGGTAAAGGTGTAAGTGTTATTATTCCAGCGTTCGGTCTGATAGACCGCCTGGGGTGCCGGATTGGTCACACCGCTCGTGTCAATGGCTGAAGAAGTTGAGCCGGCATTTCCGCCAGAAAAACAAGCGTCGGCCGTGAACGGGCTCGCCGCGCTGCCACCCGAGTTCACCGAATAAAAAGCCGCCGGCGTAACGCTGATTTGCGTCGAGTCCGGACCCTCTCCCAGCGAGTTCACCATGCTGATGACATAGTAATAGGTCGTGCCATTGACCAGCCCGGCGTCAATGTAGCCGATCGCTCCCACATTCGTGGCGATGGTCGTGTAAGCTCCGCCGCTTACGACGGCCCGCTTGATATTGTAACTGGTCGCGCCAGCAGACGCCGTCCAGCTCAAAGCAACCTGCGCGTTGCCACCATTGGCAGTCAAACCCTTCGGGGCGGCCGGGGCGGCGACCGGCAACATGGGAAGAGTTGGCCGGGTTGCGGTCAGGGCCATTTGGCCTTTAAACATCCGGCCACCATCGCCGGTGAGTCTCAGGTAGTAGTCCGACGAGCAGGGCGTACCATCTTGATCCAGTGTAAAATAAAGAGCCGGGGTTCCGATCGGACTCATAGAGGCGTTTTCCGCCGTGCAGGCGATCTGGTTTCCCTCGTTGAACTCATCATACATGGAAATGTAAATCCCCTGGCAACCAGCCCGTTGCATGTTGTAGAACTGCCGCCACATGAAATTCCCATGCGCCCGCTGTCCCGTGTCGCCGGGCAAGACACACGGCTGATAATCAATCCCATTGGCGTTGCAATACGCTTGATCCGGCAGGTTCACGTTGTTGTAAAAATTATCCACATCGCCGGTGTTTCCAATTCTGCCAACCATCCACGGCGAAATCATATTAAGCGCACTATATGCGCTCAGAAAATTCGTCCTGGAATCGCCATCCTCGGTCCGCCAATGAGTCGGCACCCCGCCGATGACGTAGCAGCCCTGACCCTTGAACCAGTTGATCACTTCGCCGCAGGTAATCGCGTCCCAGGGATGATTGCCGTCGTTGAAGCCAAAGCCCCAGATGCACACAACCGGCTTGCCGTTTTGCGTCGCGTATGCCGGCGACACGGTCAGGGCTGACATTTTATTGGTCCAGTCAGCCTTGATTTCCGCCTGCATGGTCGTCCAGCCGCTGACGTCATACATGATGTAAAATTTCCGGCCGTAAGTTTCCGCAGCCTTCCTGACTTTTATCGCCATCACATCACGAGTCGGACCTTCACCTCCAGTTGGATTGAAACGTTGCAGGGCGGCGGTATCAATCCCGTTCTCCGCCATCCACCGGAAATGCGTGTCCACCGTCTGCTGGTCGTAGGAGGAAAACAGCGTGGCCGGCTGGCCATTGCCAAGATTGGTGAAACCGGTTTGATAGCCTTTGACGAACTGTCGCATGTCGGGCCAGCAGTGGATGCTGTTTGAGAGCGTGATGGGCGTGGGCGGCTGGGTTCCGCCGCTGTAATGCCACCAAGTGCCGATGGGAGCGCCATCGCCGGTGCACGCAAACCACCCCTGATAACCCACGGTCACCTTGCCCACAACGTCGCCCACCGGACTTCCTCCCCGTGCCGGCTGGCCAAAACACGCCAGGGCAACAGCACCCAGAAATAAAATTAACCGGTGGGAATAATTGTTACGCATAGACTTCATTTAATTGCACAAAATTAATTAACGCTTATTAATTCCCGGGGTATACCAGCCGGAAAAAGACACTGCCAGAGGTTGGATTAACCGGGAACGTCATCCGGTTGGTGTTGGTTGATGCGGGAATGGTCATCCAATTGGTTCCAAGCCCCTCATTCAACAAATTTGTCTGCACCTGCAAACTCCAGCCCGTGCGATCCGCCGGCCAGTCCATCTGTATCTGCCCGTTACTGGTCGTGAAGTTGAGTGGTGGCGAGGTCGTGGATACGGGTCGCGCACTGGCTTGAATGGAAATCGGACTCTCGCCGTAGAGGTTCGTCGCCGTGACGACATAATAATACAATGTTCCATTGGTCAGACTGCTGTCCGAGTAACTGAGATATGCCAGATTGGTGGCGATGGTCGTGTAGGGCCCGCCGCTTAAAGTGGACCGTTTCAAGTTGTAGCCGGAGGCGCTCACACTGGCGGCCCATGATAGATTGACCTGCCCGCCGACGGCAGTCCCGGTCAGGCCGGCTGGAGCCGGCGGCGATGTTCCGAAAACGTTGAACTCGTCAATGCTCCAAAAAGTTCCCGGGGCGCTGCCGGTCTGGAGGATCCGGATGTAACGCGCCGACTGCGGAACAAACGTGATGGTGGTGATGCTCGAAGAACCGGTTCCGGTTGCAATGGAGCCACCCCAAGTAACACCGTCGTTGGAGACATAAACCTGATAGCCGCGCGGATAATCATTGGCCGAATTGACATAATTCAAAACGATTTTGTTAAACGCATTGGCCGAACCCAGGTCCACTTGAAACCACTGACCATTGACTTGCGATGTGCCCGTGGACCAGCGCGTGGTGAGATTGCCGTCCAGTGCATTGCCCGGCGCATCGCTTCCCGTGGTGCTGGAACTGGCCACCCACATCGTCCGGCTCAGCGTGCCGGGCATGGCGTAAACCTGCGATGAATTGACACTCTCGCCGGCCAGGTTCTGGGCGGAGACCACATAGTAATAGGTCGTGCCGTTGACCAGTCCGGTGTCAGTGTAGCCAGAGCTTGGCACATTGGTGGCGATGACCGTGTAAGATCCGCCGCTGGTCGTGGAACGTTTGACGTTGTAACTGGTCGCGCCGACGGAAGCGATCCAGCTTAAGGTGGTCTGGGCATTGCCCGCGGTCGCGACCGGGTTGGCGGGCGTCGCGGGCGGCACGCCGCTGACAAATCCGACGATGAAGGATTCGGCGGTCCCAATCGTGGTGCTCTGAGCGATCAACGGATTGTCCCCGCCATTGGGCGCGGTGACATATTTGCCATCGTTCATGGCGCGAATGCCAATATTGCCGCCACCGGCATCAAATTCGGTAAACGTCTCCCAACTGCCGACGCCAGTCCGGTTGGCGATCAGCGGGCTGGCACCGTTGTTTTCCGCGCAGACATACTGGGTGTTGACCAGAGCAAGCAAGCCGATGTTGCCGCCACCCGCATCCACCACCTGAAATTGCTCTGGCGTGCCGGCCGAGACGCTTGAAGCAATCAATGAATCGGCGCCGCCGTTGGGTGCCGTGACATATTCGCCATTGATCAGGGATTTCAAGGAATAGGTGTTACCAACGATCAATTGATGTGAAAGCGTTGGTGGCGCGGTAAAGAAACCGAAGAATTGGACGTTGAATAAAACTCCGCCACCGCCAGTGTAAACCAGATAAACCGCATGCGTTCCACTCGCACCGGTGATATTGCAATACGCATTCAAGTAGGTTTGTCCGCCGCCGGTTCCTGGAACCACGCAGGTTCCGACCAATGTTCCCACTGGACTGTCGAGCCGGATTTCAATATTGCCACCGGAACCGACGCCGGCCACCCGGGCGACAAAGGTATTTGCGCCCGTCAGATTGATATTGTTGTAAGCCGACCAATCGCCTGCTTCGAGGCTGGTGATGTCCTGCCCGCCTTCGGCGCATCGCTCAATCACCACGCCCGACATGGTGTTGTAATTTGCCGCCGCCGTTGGGAAAGTTATGGCATAGCCAACGGCGCTGTTGGTAAAGGCCACGCGTCCGACGTTGAGTCCGGTCACGGAATTGGAATTGATGATGGCATTTCCCGTGACACCCGTCCCCAAACTGCCGCCCCCGACCATGATGCCATCCTGGCCGGGGTGGATGATCGTGTTGTATTGAAAAACATTGTTCGTGCCGGTTGTGAATCCCACCGCGCTGAAGAGTGAATCCGTGATGATGTTCGAAGCGCAATAGGTATTCGCGACCGTGCCGACGCTTTGCCCATCGCCGCCATTGCCGATCATCATGGCGGGCTGTTGTTGCAGATAACCATTGCCACCACAGCGCAAGACGACATTTCCCAGAACCGTCGCGGAAATCAGATCGGAACCGTTCACGCCGAACTTGCCCACGCCCAACCCGACGTAACGCGCCGTGTCATGCAGATAATTATTGGTGACTGTCTGATTGATGCCGCCGTAGATTGCCATGTTCTTGCCACCCCACGCCCCGATCGCCGTGTTGTTGATATAAGCGATGTTGCTCATCATCGTGTAGTAAGTGGCGGTCGATCCATTCACGTTGTAATTAACGGAATTGATGGCCATGGCGTCATCACCGGTGCCCCGGACGAAATTGTTGGAATAGGTCAGGTTCATCCCAATGCCGGAACTGCCCTCCACGTTATTGAAGTTGCCACCGTCCGACCACACACTCAGCACGCGGCAATTTTGCGCCGTGCCGCCGACACCGGAACACCAGAAGGCGGAAGTCACATGCTGGATCCAGACATTATCTACGAGCCAATTGTTGCCGCTGAAATTGACCGCCCCGTTATTGTTGTTGCCCGCCCGGCTGGAAGAATTGCAGTCCAAAGCAACTCCCCGCAATGTGGAAGAGGTGGTCGTGATGATATTATTCACGCCCTGTGAATTGTTGTTCGGTGTGACGCGATACAGCGTGCTATACCATGG
>Ga0247670_1000225_pt1 | contig 15697 bp, 11 predicted proteins | sample CNK11_metaG_FD_183042 | JGI IMG/M metagenome (GOLD analysis project Ga0247670, IMG submission 183042) | Soil microbial communities from Purdue University Martell Research Forest, Indiana, United States - CNK11 | ecosystem: Environmental > Terrestrial > Soil > Temperate forest > Bulk soil...
GTCGTTCTCGTTCCGTGGCTCTCCACCCCGCATTGCTGCGACGCAGTTACGGTTCGATACCGCACGGCTCTTCGCCGCACAGGAGCGGACTTCCACCGCTCGGTCTGCTCGCCTTCTCAGGCGCACGCGCGCGACCGGTCCCCGGGCGCTGCAACGTTCAAGCGGCGGGCGGTCCGAAATTATCAGGGAACCTCCATCGCGAATTGGTTGCTGTTTTTCCGAACGCTTCCGATCTTGTGAAAGCTCCGGTCGTAAGTTTGTTGCAGCGCCCGGGGGACGGGCGCACTCCGTCGCCAATCCGTCGGCTGATAATCCTCCAGGAATTTTCCACACACAGGTTCGCCGGTGTTGAAGCCGGCGATGATCGGGTCCACGACCCGCGCCGCATCGTCCACGATGTCCAGCGGCGGATGGAAGCGATGCGCCTTCACCTTGCGCGCGTCCGGCGGTCACGGCCTTTCCACCAGATTGACAAACCGCTCGGCGCGTTCGCGCACCACGCGCCCCGGATTATCGACGCGCGCCGGCGCGTTCCATAAAACGTAAAACTCGAAGTCCGTGGCCGACCGGCCGTGCTGCGTCTCAAAGACCTGACACCGTTCCCGGGCAATGGCCTGCGCCACCGCCAGCGCCACGACCGCGTTGGTGGCCTGACTGATGGGCGCGTTCGTCGCCTGGCACCACACCTCGCTCCGGATCTGGAAACGGGAAACCTCGGCATGCTGGCCGTGGGCAAAGTCATCATCTCCGGACTCGATCATGGAGAGCGCGGCGAACCGGTCCAACGCGAAGACGCGGCCGGCGCAAAGCAGCCACGACACAATCAGTGCGAACTGGAGGGTGTTCGCACGCTTAACATCCATCGCCATGGACTTGCCGCGCATCCGCCAATTATCGCAGCCCATCCGCTGGTTGCAACCGGGCAGTGGGATAAATCCGCAGTCTGTTACATTTGAAACCGACACCGGTGCCGGCCTTTCGGCAGAGGCAGTTGCCTGCTTCAAGTTGTGCCGGAGAGACATGCCCCTTTCACCAATCCGTGGGCTGATAATCTTTCAGAAATTTTTACCGGACAGGTTCGCAGGTTTTTGCTGCCGGAGTGCGCCTGTCCCGGGCGCTGCAACGTTCAACCTGCAGGCTGTCTGAAATTATCAGGGAACCTCCATCGCGAATTGGTTGCTGCTCTTCCGAGCGCTTCCGATCATGTGAAAGCTCCGGTCATAAGTTCGCTGCAGCGCCCGGGGACGGGCGCACTCCGTTACCAATCCGTCGGCTGATAATCCTTGAGGAATTTTCCCCAGACATGTTCGCCGGTGTTGAAGCCCGCGATGATCGGATCCACGATCCGCGCCGCGCCGTCCACGATGTCCAGTGGCGGATGGAAACGATGCTCCTTCACCTTGCGCACGGCGATGTGCGCCGGGTCTTCATCCGTCACCCAGCCCGTGTCCACGGCGTTCATGTGGATGCCGCTGGTCTGATAATCCGCCGCCGACGTGCGCGTCATCATGTTGAGCGCGGCCTTGGCCATGTTCGTGTGCGGATGCCGCGTGGTCTTGAATTTCCGGTAAAACTGTCCCTCCACCGCCGAGACGTTCACGATGTGCTTGTCGCGTTCCGGCGTGCGGAGCATGAGCGGTTTCAGCCGCGCGTTCAGGATAAACGGCGCGATGGCGTTGACGAGTTGCACCTCGAGCAATTCCACCGCCGGCACTTCCGCCATGAGCAGACGCCACGAATTGCGCTCGCGCAAATCCACCTGTTGCAAATCCTGGTCGAGCCTGCCTTCGGGAAACAAACCCTTTTGCGCCGCGAGCTCCTCAGCGAGGAGTGGCAATTGCGATAAAGCTGCCGAATGGGTGATTCCCGCGAGCTTGGAAATTTCCTGCACTTGGCCAGTCCGGCTCGGACCCTCCGGCAAAATGTGATAGCCGCGCAGTCCCTCGTATGCGCCGAGCAATTTGCGCGCGTCTTCCGGCAGGTCATGCAATGACCCGTGCTCGCGTTCCATCATGTGCTCGTAAAAATCCGGCGGCCGTCGCACGGTCTGGCAGGCGTTGTTGATGATGAAATCCAGCCGGCTGCGCGTCGTGAGCAGATGTTTGCAGAATGCCTCCACGCTCGGTGTGTGACGCAAATCCAATCCAAAAATCTCCAGCCGGCTTCCCCAATCCTTGAAATCCGGTTCCGCCGCATAACGCATCGCCGAGTCGCGCGGGAAGCGCGTGCAAACGATGAGCTGTGCCCCGGCGCGCAGCAGTTTGATGCCGGCCTGATACCCGATCTTCACGCGTCCCCCGGTGAGCAAGGCCACGCGCCCGCGCAGATCCGCCGTCTCGGTGCGCTTGAAATAATTCACCTCCGCGCACTTCGGACAAAGCTGGTCGTAGAAGTGGTGAAGCTGCGCGTAATCCTGTTTGCAGATGTAGCAATTCTGCTCCTCGACGACTTCACGGAATCCCGGATCATCCACGACTTCTTTCTGTTCGAAGTTAAGCGGCGGATGCACGTTGGGCGTGGTGAAGACGGTTTGCCGGCGCAGCTTGCGGATGCCCGTCTGGTTCAGCACGCTTTCGGCGCGTTCCGATTTGGCGGCCTTGCGGTGACGTTTGGAAGCTTTCACCAACTGCCGCCGCATCCTTGCATCGGGCCGGGAAATCTGGCCGGCAGCGGTGAGCAGGCGCGTGCGTTCGGCTTCGGAAACACCGGCAAGCAGCTCACGATTGCTGGCGATGGACTCCAGCAATTCGGCGGCGGCCTGCATCCGTTCCTTCAGCGAGGCATGGTTCAATTTGTGTTTATCGTGGCTCATGGTTGCACTGGCAATCCGTAGTTTGGTTTCCGCGGAGCACCGGCGTCAATGCGTTTCGGAGTCGGGTAGTGGTATGGTTAGGAACGCCGGGCACCGTCCCGGCTCGAAGAAAACCTGCGGACAACTGGCCGAGACGGTGCTCGGCGTTCCGTTATTACCGCAAACTATACCACTACCCGGAGTCGTGGGTGGAATTGACGGAAAGAAAAGCGAAGTCCGTTGCAAGCTGAGAACGCAACGTGTTCCCCCGATGCCGGCTGGTGGTCAATGATTGCCACCGGAAACCGCATTGAAGCAAAACCACAGCAGGGAAAGCATGAGTCCGATGGCCAACAAGACGCCAGCCAAAATGCCACTGGAAAGCAAAAGCAAACAGCCCGTGCGTGCCACCCCCACAATCTCCCGATGCCAGCAACTGCGATCAAGAATGATAAAGGTCACCGCCATGGGAATGACCGCATACGCCAGCAATTCCTCCCAAAACACTTCCAGCAACTCGACCGCAGGTTTGGCAACCGAATAAAACACCAGCAAGGAAACAAAGCAGGCGATGGAAGCGATCACCATGTCTCGCTCCAACGGAGATTGAATCCCGGGGGCATGTTCGTCATCGTTCATAACGCTCAAATGATCTGACAACATAATGATGCTGTTCCCATCACTGAATAGACACCGAACCCCCTGCTTTTTGTATATCGGCCGCCTGCTTTCGCGTTAACAAAATACCCTACAAGCTGACGTTTTCAACTGCGGCCCTGATTACGGCAAGACAAAACCGGCTTGTCTAAAATTTCTCATTCCCTTCCCCGCCGATTTTCCCCATCGTATCGCGATGCTAACCAAGCGTGGATGGTTCCTCTGGCAAACGGTGTGGACGCTTTTCATCGCGGTCCCGGTGTTCGCCGAAACGGCACCGATCAAACTGGACGTGGACGCGACCGATGCCTCGCGCAACATTCTGCACGCGCGACTGCACATCCCCGCCTCACCCGGCCAGCTGACGCTGTTCTATCCCAAATGGATTCCCGGTGAACATGCGCCGAGCGGACCGATCAACAATCTGACCGGCCTGCAAATCTCCGCGAACGGCCAACCGCTCCAATGGCAACGCGACGCGGATGACATGTGCACATTTCATCTGGACGTGCCCGCCGGCGCAAAAGCGGTGGATGTGTCGCTGGATTTTCTTTTGACGGCGGGCGGCTCGTTCTCCTCCGGCGCTTCCGCCACGGCGAAGCTGCTGGACTTGAACTGGAATCAGCTTCTGCTGTATCCGCAATCAGCGACACCATTGAAGCTGCCCTTCGCCGCCACGCTGCAACTGCCCGCCGGCTGGAAATTCGCCACGGCGCTGCCGGTCGCCAGTTCGTTGGGAAAAACGATTGCATTTTTGCCTGCGCCGATGGAGACGTTGATTGATTCGCCGGTGATCGCGGGGGAGTTTTTCCGGACGATTGATCTGTCACCGGGCAAACAACCGCCGCATTTCCTCCACATCGTGGCCGACAGCGCCGCCGCGCTGGAAATCAAGCCGGAGGACATCCGCCATTTCTCGCAGCTCGTGACCGAGGCGAACGCGTTGTTCGGGGCGCATCACTATCGCGGTTATCATTTTCTCGTGACCTTGAGCGACCAGGTTTCGCACTTCGGCCTCGAGCATCACGAGTCCAGCGACGACCGGCTCGGTGAAAATTATCTGACGGACGAGAGCGCGCGGACAGCTGCTGCCGACCTGCTGCCGCACGAAATGGTGCATTCCTGGAACGGCAAATACCGGCGTCCCGCAGGACTGGCCACGCCGGATTACCAGCAGCCGATGCGCGACGAACTGCTCTGGGTTTACGAGGGATTGACGGATTATCTCGGCAAAGTCCTCGCCGCGCGCAGCGGCCTGCTGACCAACGAGGATTTCCGCGAGAACTTTGCCATCAATGCGGCGATGCTCGATCATCGCTCGGGCCGCGCGTGGCGGTCGCTCGCGGATACCACGGTGGCCGCACAACTGCTGTATGATTCGCCCGGCGACGGCGCGAACCGGCGGCGCGGCACGGATTTTTATCCCGAAGGCGACCTGATCTGGCTCGAAGTCGACACGATCATCCGCCAGCAAACCGGAGGCAAAAAATCTCTCGACGACTTCTGCCATCAATTTCATGGCGGCGATGACTCAGCGCCCAAGGTCGTCCCCTACACATACAACGACGTGGTGGCGACGTTGAACGAGGTTGCACCCTACGACTGGAAGGCGTTCTTTCAAAAGCGTGTTTACGACATCTCGCCACGGGCACCCCTCGGCGGCATCGAGAACGGTGGCTGGCGGCTGGTCTACACGAATGAAATCCCGTCATTGCTCAAGACGCGCGAAGGCCAGCGCAAGTTCATTGAGCTGAGCTATTCACTCGGCATCGCCCTCGGCACGGACGGCGGCATCCGGGATGTGCTACCCGGCTCACCGGCGGACGCGGCAGGCGTCGGCACCGGCATGACCCTCGTGGCGGTGAACGGCCGCGCGTGGACAACGGACATTTTGCGCGCCGCCGTGAAATCCGCCGCGACCAACAGCGCCCCCATCGAATTACTCGTCAAAAACACGGATTACTACAAGACCTGCGCGGTGGATTATCATGGCGGTGAAAAATATCCCGTCCTCGAACGCGATGCGACCAAGCCGGATCTGCTGGAACTCATCGTGAAACCGCTCACCTCCGCGCCACCGGCGGCCACCGAAAAATGAAAAGAGGGTAGTCTGGCAGGCCCGCTTTCCTCGCTGATCCCGCCCCACGCCGCTGCTTTATTCCGGTATTTTGGGTCGCAAGACTGGTTCCGGAAGATTTCAGGCTTGCGTTTTGAAGTTTCGCAACGAAAATTGCACCCTTTATGCAATCGCAAGCCTCAACCGGATCGGACACACTTTTCAAACTGTGGGCATGGTTTGAAGACAACTTGAAAACCATCGTCATCGCCGCGGGCATTTTTGTCGTCGTGCTCTTTGTCTTTTCGTATTATTCCTACAGCCAGAAACAAAAGGAGATCACCGCCGGGCAGGCCTTGTCCAAGGTGATCGTTTCGAGCGGCGCGGGCCAGCAGGCCGACGCCTACTTGAAAATCGCCGGCGAATATCCCGCCACGCTCGCCGGCCAGCGCGCCCAGCTGGAAGCCGGCGCCGCGCTGTTCACGACCGGCAAATACCCCGAGGCCCAGGCGCAATTCCAGAAATTTCTCGACACGTATCCGGATAATCTGCTCACGCCCCAGGCATTGCTGGGCGTGGCGGCCAGCCTGGATGCGCAGGGCAAAACCGATCTGGCCATCAGCGCTTATCAACGCGCAGCGGGCCAGACCGGCAATGTCAGTGTGACGGGCAGCGCCAAATTTGCCATCGCCCGGACGTATGACGCGCAGGGCAAGACCGCCGAGGCCGTGAAGCTTTACGAAGAAATTGCCCGCGCGTATCAAGGCACGACGATGGCCAATGAAGCCGGGTTGCGCGCGATGGAATTGAAGATGAAAACGCCGGGCGCGGCCACCGTCACGCCCGCTGAGGCGCCTGCGGCACCGTTCACGTTGACCAAGTAAGCTCATGAAGCTGGCAATCATCGGCACCGGCTATGTCGGTCTGGTCACGGGAACCTGCTTCGCCGAAGTCGGGCACCACGTCATTTGCGTGGACAGCGACGCCACCAAGGTGAAGATGCTGCAGGCGGGCGGCATTCCGATTTACGAACCCGGCCTGGAAGAACTCGTGAAGAAAAATGTCGCCGCCGGGCGGCTGGCCTTCACGAACAGCACGGAGGAAGGCGTGCAGAACTCGGACGTGATTTTCATCGCCGTCCCCACCCCGCCCCAACCGGACGGCTCGGTGGATTTGAGCTACATCGAACGCGTCGCCCGCGACATCGCGGGGGCCATGACGAGCTACAAGATCGTCGTGGACAAAAGCACCGTGCCGGTCAAGACCGGCGAGAAAGTCACCGAGACCATCAAGCGTTATTGCACGGCGAAGGTGGAATTCGACGTGGTGAGCAACCCGGAATTTCTGCGCGAAGGTTTTGCCGTCGGCGATCTGATGAAGCCCGACCGCGTGGTGATCGGCACCAGTTCGCCGCGGCCCGTGACCGCGATGAAGGAAATTTACACGCCGTTCAATGCGCCCATCATCATCACCGACATCAACTCGGCGGAACTCATCAAGCACGCGGCGAATTCCTTTCTCGCGTTGAAGATTTCCTACATCAACGCCATCGCCACCGTCTGCGAAGCCGCCGGGGCGAACGTGCAGGAAGTCGCGCAGGGCATCGGCCTGGACGAACGCATCGGCCGCCGCTTTCTCAATGCCGGCATCGGTTTCGGCGGGAGCTGTTTTCCCAAGGATTTGAGCGCGTTCATCAAAATCTCCGAGCAGGTCGGCTATGATTTCAAGCTGCTCAAGGAAGTGCAGCGGATCAATGCCGACCAGATGGAACGCTTCGTCAAAAAAATCACCGACACGCTGTGGGTGCTCAAGGACAAAACCATCGGCGTCCTCGGTCTCGCGTTCAAACAGAACACCGACGACGTGCGCTCTTCGCCCGCGATTGATCTGTGCCTGCGCCTGCAAAAGGAAGGCGCGACGCTGCGCGTGCACGATCCGAAAGGCATGGACAAGGCCAGGGCGCTGTTGACGGGCGCGACCTACGTGGACGACATGAACGCCGTGGCCGAAGGCTGCGATGCGCTCGTCGTGGCAACGGAATGGGACGAATTCAAGCAACTCGATCTGGCCCGCGCCAAAAAATGCCTGACACATCCGATCATGTTCGATGGCCGCAATCTGTTCGATCCGGCGGAGATGGAAAAGCTCGGCTGGATCTACAAGAGCGTGGGAAGGTGACAGGGGGTTGAGCGAAATTGGAGTTGCGAGACTCGCTTGCCTTCAACCCTCAACTCTCAACTCAAACTCCTCTCAACTGGTATGCCCGCCATCGAGGTCAGCGCCGCGCTCATCTTTCACCACGGCAAACTGCTCATCGCGCAGCGGCATGCCGGCTCACATCTGGGCGGACTTTGGGAATTTCCCGGTGGCAAGCGCGAGGCGGACGAAACCTTCGAACAATGCCTCGTCCGCGAAATCCGCGAGGAACTCGGCGCGGAAATTTCCGTCGGCGAACTGTTCGAGGAAGTCACCCACACCTACCCCGAAAAATCCGTCCACCTGAAATTCTTCCTCTGCAAACTGGTTTCCGGTGAACCGCGGCCGCTGGATTGCGCCGCAATTAGATGGGTGACTCAGACGGAGCTAGCCGGTTTTGAATTTCCCGCCGCCGACGCACAGTTACTGGAGAAACTATCGGCTGAAGCGCGCGGACAGAATTGGGTTTGACGGCGATACGGCGCGCTTTGCCCGGACAAGCCAAAGGGCCATCGCCCACAGCCAATAGCCGGGGTCGCCGTGCTGGTTTTGCCATCGGCTATTGTCTGTCGGTGATTTGTGTTTGGCCATCGGCTATCAGCGATTGGCTATTCTTCGGCCGCCACTTCGCCGCGCACCATGCGGGCCTCGGTGGATTGGTAAAGCGGATGCTCCGGTTTCAAATTGCGCAGGAAATTCTGGCGGAAGTCCCGGGATTTCTGCCCGGCTTCGCGCCGTTCCTTCACCTCGCCGGTCAAATGCCGTTTGCCCTGCACGGGCGAACTGTCAATGGACGCCGTCCATGCGGTGAGCTGCCGGGCGCAGGACTCCGCCAGCGCACGGATGGCGTGAAGCTCCTGGACGACCGGCTTGAGTCGCGGGCGATCCCGCACCACGGCCATCATGGAGCGCACCTCGCCGGCGCTCCCGCGGGCGATGGCGAGAAACATATTGAGTTCGTTGGTCGTCACGCGCTCGAATCCTTCGGCGATATTGTTCGACACGGAAAGCGCCGCGCGGTCGAGTTGATTGCGAAAGCCCGGCGTCAGCGGCACATCCGGTTGTTCCAGCAGATCGAGCACCCGGTTGTAAAGCCGCGCCGCCTCCTGCCACACCGGCAGGTCTTCAAACTTTTGATACTTGGCCATGATGATTCTCCTTTCTTGGTTGCAGGTTCGCTGGCAGGAAATAATCGCCAATGGCCGATAGTCAATAGCCAAGATGAAATTCTGCACGCCCGGTTGTCCCGACTCGACCATTGACCATCGGCTATTGGCCATCGACCATTGGCCATCGGCTATTGGCCATCGCTATTGATTATCGGCTATTTGCTGCAGAAATCAAAGACCGCCCCCCGACTAAAAAAACCAGCCGCCCTCTACGGCAGACGAGACGTCCGCCGCTACAATTTCGCCAGCTCGCTCCCCGCCAGTTGAATCAGCGGCTTGATCGTCGCGGCGTCGAACTGAAATTTGCAGCCCGCGGCGGCAAACAATTCCGGCAACGGTCGTGAGCCGCCGAGCGCCAGCGATTTTTTGTAATCGCCGAGGGCCTTCGCCTTGTTCGCTTTTGAATTCGCCCACACCTGCAAGGCCCCGAGCTGCGCGATGCCGTATTCCACGTAGTAGAACGGATGGATGAAAATGTGGAGCTGCCGGTGCCACGAATGCGCGCGAACTTCCTCGTAGTTGAAATAATCCACGTCGCCGCCGAACCGGTCCATGAGTTGCAGATACGCCGCCTTGCGCTCGGCACGCGTATGGCCGGCGTGCGTGTAGATCCAGTGCTGGAACGCGTCCACCGTCGCCATCCACGGGAAGAACCCGATAATGCCTTCGAGATGCGTCTTGCGCGCGCGGTTGGCGTCCGCAGAAGGCGCGCTCTTTTTTTCTCCCTCGCCCCCTTTGGGGGAGAGGGCCGGGGTGAGGGGGCTGTTTGCCGGATAAAACTCCTCCAAAAATTCATTGCCCAGCAACTCCATCGCCATCGAAGCGACCTCGCAAAACTCAATCGGCGCGCCGCGATACGCATATAAATCCTCGTCGCGCGTCGCCTGCGCATGGAACGCGTGGCCGGCCTCGTGGAGAATCGTCTCCACGTCGCGCTGCAATCCAATCGCGTTCATGAAAATGAACGGCACGCGCGCCTCCGACAGCGTGGACTGATAACCGCCGGGCGCCTTGCCCTTGCGATTATCGAGGTCGAGCAGCTTCAAATCCTGCATCTGCTGGAAACCCGCCGCGAGTTCGGGGTCGAGATGATTGAAAATTTTCTGCGTGCGCGAAACCATCTCGCCGACCTCCATGAACGGTTTTAGCGGCGCCCGATTCTGCGGGTCCACGGCCAGATCCCACGGACGCAGGTTTTCCAGTTTCAACTGCCGTTTGCGGTCGTTCTGGATTTCGCGGACGGCGGGCATGATCTCCTTTTCCACCGCGTCGTGAAACTGGAAACAATTCTCCGGCGTGTAATCGAAGCGACCTTTCTGGCGGAAAGCGTAGTCGCGATAATTTTCAAAGCCCGCGTTCTTCGCGATCTGCGTGCGGAGCTGAATGAGCTGGTCAAAAATCTCCTCGCACTTGTCCACGTCCTGCAAACGGCGTTTGGCGACAAGTTCCCACGCTTCCTGCCGCAGCGCGCGGTCCGGCTCCTCGAGATAACGGCCCATCTGTACGAGCGTCTTTTCTTCGCCGCGAAAAGTCACCGTCTGCGCGCCGATCAATTTCTGATATTGCTGGGCGAGCTTCGCCTCCTCGGTTTCCAGCGCCACGTTTTCCGGGCGGAACAGCTCGACGTGGTTCTTCAAGTCGCGGTCGAAGACGGCGTAGTGGCACGGGCGTCCCGCCCGTGGGTTCGTGCTGGCAGCTGCCTGGTTTGAATTGAAACTCACGGGCGGGACGCCCGTGCCACTAAGCAAATCCGCGCGTGACGGATGTGCGACATAAATGTTTTCCAGCGCGAACTGACGCGGCTTGAGCTGCGGCTCGACGTGTTCGACAAAGTGCAGATACGCCTTCTCAGCATCCGCATTATCTGTATGGCACGTCATGGCGATGTAGCGGCGCGACGCCTCCTCGTCAAGCGCGGCATTGAGTTCGCTCCAATCAATCAGCCAGCGTTCCAGCTCGGCGGCGAACTTGGCCTGCGCGGCTCGCACTTCCAACTGATCGAACAGCGGCGCGATCTGCGGCCAGTCGCCAAGGTTGATATCTTGCGGAACGAACGTGCGGGGCCGGTGCGGGGCCAGTTTTCCAAACGGCAATAAATTCATGGAGGCAAGGATAACGAAACTGTGCGTCGTGAAAATGATTATCCCTAAGAAGATCGGGACAGCTGAAGCCTGCAAATATTATGATGAGACGTTGACTGCTACGGCAAAGTCGTTCAGCTCACAGCTCGCCCAACAGTCACGTTTATCAACCTCGATCAGTCAGGTCCCACTTCGCCTTTCACCGCCGTTATTTTTAAGGACAACATCGATGAATTTGGAGATGTGCAAACACTCAAAGATCAGAACGTCGAGAGATCAGTGGCTAGGTCATTGAATATCGTGGTAAACCTGAGATTGTTTTGGAGTCAACGAATCAAATTAAAGTGGTTGAAGGAAAATAGTTTTTGCAGTTTTTGTTGCAAGAAACCTTAAGGCTCGATGGGGTTTCCGTTCACATAATAATGCAGATGAATACCGGCGTCGAAAATTTTCCCGGGCCAGCCTGATAAAATCACTATTTGGTAAGTCGTGCCAGCTTGCACATCCCAAAATAGAAAGTCTGGGCTGGAAGTGATTCTCGTCAGGCTGGTGAGCGTATCGCCGATGTAAACCGCGCCATCAGCTGAGCTGTAAACTAAGCCACTTAGCTGGGCTGTTCCCGTGTAAGGTGCGGTCCAAGTCCACCACAACGTGTCGACACCATGGTTTGGTTCACCTGGCTCGATTGAGGTCGCCAAGCTGGTGTAATTGAATGTCACATCACTGCCAGTCAGTAAAATGCGATTGTCAAAATCATCATTTTCAGGAGCGGGATAGAAAGTTGTCTCGATGATAAAATTATCGAGACCGATTGATGGCGATCCGTTATCTACGGCGATGTGATAGGTCATACCTGCGCGAACCGGAATGCTTGCGGGGTAACTCAGGCCTGCAGCAGTTATGAACGTGAGATTTGTCACCTCATCTCCGGTATAGACAGAGATCAAAATCGGACTTGCGCGGCCGCCGTCTGTGATAATAACCGGGCTATTTGTATCTGCCAATATTAGCGCGCCATTTCCAGGAGCTGTCCAAGTGAACCACACGCTGTGACCACCGTAACCCTCAGGCACAGGTTCGCCCGGTTCAGAGGTGGCGGCAAAGTTGTTACCCGCAATCACACTATTCGTGTCCGAAATCTCAATCGCAGAAGCAAAGTCGTTGTTCACTGGTATCGAAAAGAATCTCAACGATAATCCAAAGACGCCATCGAGCACGTCAGACAGAACAGCAATTTGCAGAGTCGTTCCAGCGGACACATGGAAAGGCGCATCACTGTTGGTAAGCAGTTTAAGCGATGAAAAACTGCCGCCAGTAAAAACATTTACCGGCTCGATCACATTGTGATAAATGCGGGGAATAGAGACAAAGCCATCACTTGGCGCGGTCCAGGAATACCAGACTGAACTGCCATAGCCGGGATTCACTTTATCTTCGCCCGGTTCAAATGTCGCGGCAGCAAAATCGTCGTCGAAGCTAATATCCGCTCCTTCCAGCAAGGTGCGGTCTGCAAAATTGTCATTCCGTGGGTGAATGATGATGCCCGAATTGGGCGAAATCACATTGGTGCCATTTGTTTTTTCCAATTGTGCATAGATGATCCAATTTCCCGGAATGAGATTGGTCCAAACGCCCGAATACGGGGGCAAATCAGAGGCAGCAATTTCAATTGCCTCACCGTAGTTGATGGGGATGGCATGGGCAAAATATTTAACATCCACAATTGCTGCCGTGGTTTCGGTAGTGACTATTGAAAGAGGAATGACCTGAGACGCCTTAAAAACTTGACCATTGGTGGGACTTGTAAGCTTAAGGGATGTCAAAACCAGCTCCATCGTAAAATCACTGAATCTACCAGAAGTGCCGACCCCTTTGGGCTTGTCCATCGCAATATGGTAGACGGTGCCGTTGACGGCATTGAAAACGAAATTTAAGTTGTCCCGCTTAAGAGGTTTTACATGCGTGAGAGCAGTTACCTGAGACCCCGTGTAAACGTCGAACTGTCCCAAGGGTTTCTCCTGGTCATAAATGTGGATTGCGACAGGTCCTGATGCGGGAGCGGTCCAAGAATACCAGACCGACGCTTTCGCATTTTTCCCGTCGTGCTTAGGCTCTTTTTTTTCCTTGGTAGCACCCACCGTAACACCATACGCATACCAATGATATCCCACTTCGACAGTGGCTTTGTCGAACATATCATTGGAAGGAGGAGCCTTAACTGATTTGCCCGGAACGACGTCAGTAGTGGCAATCAGAAAGGCAAGAATTGTTCCTATCACCAAGCAAATCCGATTCATATGAAAGAACTAGTTTTAATTCTCGACATAAAAGGATGATAGGAAACGGATATATTTTGGACAATATTTTAATTTCTTGAGGTTTACCGCCGGAGTCTGTTTTAAAATTGCGACTCATGGGCCAAACAATGCTCCAATAAAGCATTTCATTTGAGCGAAGCAAATTCCCAAGGGCGTTAATAGATATCTGGCTGTTTTGTCCAATGGTCGCGGAGGATTTGAACAAACCTTCTCAAGCGGCAACCAATGATATTGGGTTCAGCGTTTATCCGAGCAATTTGCGCGAAAAACAAAGAAGACAAATGGACGCGAAGTAGCTAGTAGTCCATTTCATCTCACACCCATGAGCCGACTCGGACTATCGGCGTTTTAATTTCTGGCATCACTCCTTCGTCAGCACTTTTTCAAGCAACTGGTTCAGGCGCGTCAGCATCGCGCGCGGATCTTCGAGCAGGCCGGCGGCGACGCGGGCGTTGTCGAGGATTTGTTCGGCTACACTGCCGGCGAGTGCCGCGTCCTTCTGCCGCATGGCGTCGAGGCGCGCCATGATGGGATGCGCGGGATTGATTTCAAGATCGTGCTTGGCGGCGGGCAGTTCGGGGCCTTCCTGCTTTATGGCTTTCATCATGCGACGCATGTTCGCGGTCATGAATTTGTCCGAGTCCACGACCACAGCGGGACTTTCCACCAGACGTTGCGAGGCGCGCACTTCATTGACTTTGTCGCCGAGCGTTTCCTTAAGCCATTGCGCGAGTGACTTGGAAGCGTCTTCGGACAAGGCGCCTTCTTTTTTGGCGCTGAGATTCAATTCCGCTTTTTCGGCGAGCTTGAGCGGCTTGCTTTCGAAGGTGTGGAGATGCTCCATCACGAATTCATCCCACGCATCGTAAAGGAACAAGACTTCCCATTTGCGCTCCTTGAACACTTCAAAATACGGGCTGGCCTCCGCCGCTTCACGGTTCGCCGCGAGCAGGCAGTAAATCTCCTTCTGCTCCGACGCCATGCGTTTCACATAATCCGCCAGAGAGGTGAGCTTGCCCTTGTCGAGCGACGACGATTCAAAGCGGAGCAGTTTGCCGAGCGCGTCCTTGTGGGTGAAATCGGTGACGATGCCTTCCTTCAAGAAGCGTTGATATTCGGTGTAGAATTTTTCGTAAGCGTCAACTTCCTTTTCAGACTGTTCGTCGAGGAATTTCAAGAAGCGGCCCGTCAGCACCTTGTTCAACTTCTGCATGAGCGACGTGTCCTGCATCGTCTCGCGCGAGATGTTGAGCGGCAGATCTTCGCTGTCCACCACGCCCTTGAGAAAACGCAGCCATTCGGGGAACAGCCCCTTTGCCTTCGCCTGGATCAAAATTTTGCGGCAATACAGATTCACCTCGGAATCAATCCGGCCCATGCCGAGCGTTTCAAAATTGCGCGGGGGCACGAACAGCAACGCCTGGATCGCCAGCGGCGCGTCCGCCGAGAAATGCAGCCGGAACAGCGGCTTGTCGTGGTCGTGCCCGACAAACGTGTAAAACTCGTTGTATTCCTCCTCCTTGATCTCGTTCTTGTTCCGCGCCCAGATGGCTTGCACGGTGTTCAGCCGCTTGGTGTTCAGCTCAATCGGAAACGGCACGAAGCTGGAATAACGCTGGATGATCCGTTCGACGGTGCTTTCCTGCGCGAAGTCTTTCGCATCGTCCTTGAGTTCGAGCGTGATTTTGGTGCCGCGCGGCAGATCGGCGGCGGGCGCGAGTTCGTAGCCGCCCATGCCTTCGCTGGTCCATTGCCAACCCTGCTCATCCGGCGCGAACGAACGGCTGAGCACGGTCACTTTTTTCGCGACCATGAACGCCGAATAGAAACCCACGCCGAACTGGCCGATGAGTCCCACGTCCGGCTTCTTCTCCTCGGCGAGCTGTTTCAAAAACGCCTTGGTGCCGGAGTGCGCGATGGTGCCGAGGTTCTCGACGAGTTCGCCGTGCGTCATGCCCAGACCGGTGTCGGTGATGGTGATCGTGCCCGCCTTGTCGTCCGTGGTCAGGGTGATGCCGGGCGCAATCTCCGATTGATAAACCGGCTTGCCGGACGACAGATTGAAACGGAGTTTCTCGCACGCGTCGGCGCTGTTGGAAATCAGTTCGCGCACGAAGATTTCTTTGTCGGTGTAAAGCGAATGGATGACGATATTCAGCAGTTGCTGAATCTCCGCCTGAAAATGATGGGTCTCGGTTTGGCTCATAGGGGCTGTTTACTTAATGGACGATACGACAATCGTCAAGCAGGCAGGAGGAGTTTCAAAAGAATTTTTCACCGCTGGTTTTAACCCCACACGCGATTTTGCTAAGCCGGCGGTTGCGGGCGCGGAACAACAACGGCATACTGACCGTGCCCGATGGACACGCCGCATCTCAATTTTCTGGTCGACCAAAACTTTCTCTGGGCGTCGTGCATCTGGGGCGCGG
>Ga0247670_1000227_pt1 | contig 15582 bp, 12 predicted proteins | sample CNK11_metaG_FD_183042 | JGI IMG/M metagenome (GOLD analysis project Ga0247670, IMG submission 183042) | Soil microbial communities from Purdue University Martell Research Forest, Indiana, United States - CNK11 | ecosystem: Environmental > Terrestrial > Soil > Temperate forest > Bulk soil...
GATCTGCCGCGGCAAGGCGTACTTCACCACACCCTACACGCTCGGACAATACTTGTTAATGGATTACATGAACCGCAAGACGCGGACGATTCACTAACAGAAGCCGGCTCAGATCGGCTGGCGCCACCAGCCCTGGTCTTCGTATTCCTGCATGACTTCCCAGTCGCCCATGGACGCGTCCACTTCCAGCTGCCCTCTGAAGCGGCCGGCGCGGTAGCCTCCGGGAGCCGGTTCCGAGACAAAGGTGGAGGCCGGAAAGCCGAGTGCGTGGCCGGAAACGCCAAACGTTTCGACCGGCATGCCCTCATTGCAGCGCATCCGCCTTGTCAGGATTCGCCAGCCGGAACTCAACGCCATCAAGCCGCCGAGGCTGATCAATGCTGTCTGGATAACTAGCAGGCTGAATGGGACCTGCATAATTCCCTGCCTGGCGGACCCGGCCGCCAGCAGCGTTCCGGGGATTAGCATCGCGAGCCCAAGCGATGAGGTCCACGGCAACATCCGGGTCGCCTGATATCTATGAATGATGAAACGACCCCACGGTTGGCGCTCGATCTGGCGCCGGTGAACTTCGCGCCGCTGCCGGCGGCCATCCACCTCACGGATGCGCACCTCTTTGCCAATTTGGATATCTCGTTCGCGGTAGTCGGTCCGTTGAAGATGGACGTGCCAGAGCTCGATCACCTCGTTCCTTGCCACGATTGCCACGACTCTCGGGGTCGAAGTCATGCTCTCGTCGCTGGAGTCTGTATCACGCCGGAACATAAGGCCTTGCTGCGTCAAGACGGGCGCCACGATCGGCCCGGATAAATTCCTTCTTTACAATGCTGAAGTAAGACGTGAAGTGGGTCAATATTATCTTTCGTAAGGTGTCAAGACTGCTTTTCGTAGTACGTCCAGGCTGTTCGACTTGGAACCGTTCACGGGCCGATCCGTGAGCCACAAGCAGCTTGGTAAGATCAAGATACGGTCATGATTATCGGAGTCCCGAAAGAGGTTAAGGATCATGAAACGCGCGTCGGACTCGTGCCCAGCGGGGTGGTCACGCTCCGGGAAGCGGGTCATGAGGTACTGGTCGAGGCCCGGGCCGGCGAAGGCAGCGCCATCACCGATCGCGAGTACATGCAGGCCGGAGCCGGGATTGTGCAACAGGCGGCCGAGGTGTGGAGCAAAGCCGACCTCATCGTGAAAGTCAAAGAGCCGCAACCGTCCGAGTATGGCTATCTGCGACCCGATTTAATTCTGTTCACTTACCTGCACCTGGCGCCGCTGCCCAAGCTCACCAACCGGTTGATCGAATCTAAAGTCATCGGCGTGGCTTACGAAACGATTCGCGAACCCGACGGCTCGCTCCCGCTGCTCACGCCCATGAGCGAAGTGGCAGGGCGCATGGCAGTACAGGTGGGCGCGCAGTATCTCGAGGCGCCGAATGGCGGACGAGGCGTGCTGCTGGGCGGCGTGCCCGGCGTGGCTCCGGCCAATATTGTCATCCTCGGCGGCGGAGTGGTCGGCACGAATGCGGCCAAAATCGCCGTGGGCATGGGCGCGCACGTCACCATGATCGACCGCAATCTGAACCGGCTGCGCGAGCTCGACGATATTTTCAATGGACAGATTGTCACCCTGGCTTCGAACGTATTCACCATCGGCGAGACGCTTAAACATGCCGATCTCGTGATCGGCGCGGTGCTGATTCCCGGCGCGGCCGCGCCCAGGATCGTGCGCCGGCAGATGATCGCAAATATGAAACGCGGCTCGGTTGTGGTGGATGTAGCCATCGATCAGGGCGGTTGCTTCGAAACGTCGCACCCCACCACGCATACCGAGCCCGTATATTTCGTGGATGGCGTATTGCACTACTGCGTGTCGAATATGCCGGCGGCGGTACCGCATACGTCAACATTCGCCCTGACCAACGCGACCTTTCCTTATCTGCTCGAATTGGCCAACAAAGGCCTGGAAGCCGCCGTGGATGGCCATGCGGCGCTGCGCGAAGGCGTGAATACTTACAAGGGATACGTGACTCACCCAGGCGTGGCGGAATCGCAGGGGCGGTCATGGAAGGACCTGGCGCGGGTCGGTTAAGGCACTCGCGGCGCGGAACACTTGCATCAGCCCTTTGAATCGCCAGCCCTAGTAAAATAAAAGAACGATGCTAGCCTCCGAGCAGACTGAGGTCCGTCCGTCGCCGCTCACCCAGCTCTCCGAAGAAGAAAAGCTCTTCCGGTCCACCGTGCGCCGCTTCGCGCGCGAGCAGATTGGCCCGCACGTTCGCGAGATGGATGAGGCGGGAGTGTTCCGCAAAGATATCATCCAGCAGTTTTTCGAGCTGGGCTTGATGGGAATCGAGATCCCCGAGGAATACGGCGGCCAGGGCGGCAGCTTCTTCCAATGCGTGATGGCGGTGGAAGAACTGTCGGCAGTCGATCCCTCGGCAGGCGTGGTCGTCGACGTGCAGAACACCATCGTCAACAACGCCATCATGCGCTGGGCGAATGTCGAGCAGAAACAGCGCTACTTGCCGCGCCTGGCCGCCGATACGGTTTCATCCTACGCGCTTTCAGAAGCCGGGTCGGGATCCGACGCCTTCGCCATGGCCACGCAGGCACAGGACTGCGGCGATCATTTTCTGCTCAACGGCCGCAAGCTCTGGATTACGAACGCGGCCGAGTCCGGCCTGTTTCTGCTCTTCGCCAACGCGAATCCGAGCGCAGGCTATCGCGGCATCACGGCGTTTCTTATCGAGCGCGACTTTCCCGGCTTCCAGGTGGGCAAGAAAGAGGACAAGCTGGGCCTGCGGGCGTCCTCCACATGTGAGTTGATTCTCGACAATTGCCGCGTGCCGCGCGAGAACGTGATGGGCGAAGTCGGTAAAGGGTACAAGATCGCGATCGAAACGCTGAACGAGGGCCGCATCGCCATTGGTGCGCAGATGATCGGCCTGGCGCGTGGCGCGCTTGACCACGCCATCGGCTACGCCCGGCAGCGCAAGCAGTTTGGCAAGACCATCGGTGATTTCCAAGGCGTGCAGTTCCAGTTGGCGAAAATGGCTACTGAAGTCGAAGCCGCGCGGCTCTTGGTCTACAATGCCGCGCGCATGCGCGATGCCGGAATGCCCTTCGTTACCGAAGCCGCCATGGCGAAATATTACAGCTCGGAAATCGCCGAAAAAGTAGCCTCTAAGGCTATTGAAGTGTTCGGCGGTGTGGGCGTCACGAAGGATTACCCGGTCGAAAAGCTCTACCGCGACGCCAAAATCGGCCGAATTTATGAGGGCACCAGTAACATACAGTTGCTGACCATCGCCAAGAAACTGCTGGAGAAGTAAATACGTCTATTGAATGAGGTAGAAATGCGTTCGTTCATGCTTCCTGTAGTACTGGTTGGCCTGTGGGTCCCCGCCTGGGCGGGGGACACGGACAAGGACGTGAATCCGGATGAGATCATCCAAAAGTTCGCCGCAAAAGAGGCCGAATTCGCTCGCGCGCGGGAAAATTACACTTACCGTCAGACTGTAAAAATTCAAACGCTGACTGACTCGGGCGTCGTGGATGGCCGCTACGAGATCGTCGAAGACATCATCTTCTCGCCTGATGGAAAGCGCACGGAAAAGGTGGTCCGCGCCCCGGTCTCTACGCTCACCCGCCTGCAATTAAGCCCGGAAGACATGGAGGATCTGCGCAACGTGCAACCGTTCGTGCTGACCACCAAGGAAATTCCGCAGTATGACGTCCGCTATCTCGGCAAGCAGAAGGCTGATGAGATCCCGTGCTATGTTTTCGCCGTGAAGCCAAAGAAGATGGAAAAGGGCCATCGATATTTCGAAGGCCAGATCTGGGTGGATGATCGCGACTTTCAGATCGTCAAGACCTTCGGCAAAGCCGTGGGCTTGCTGGGGCGTCACGAAGACCAGCAGTTTCCAAAGTTTGAGACGCTGCGCGAGCAGATCGATGGCAAGTACTGGTTCCCCGTTTACACCGATGCGGACGATACCCTGCACTTCCAGGCAGGTCCCATTAAAATGCGCATGATCGTCAAGTACGACGATTACAAGCAGTTCAAGAGCGACGTGAACATCCAGTTCGGCGATGCCGTGAACAACGGCAGCAAAGAGCAGAAAGCGAATCCCGCTCCTCCGCCGAAGCCCTAGATGTTCGATTAAGAATCATAATGCTTAGCGCAAGAGGAAGGATGGCATGCCCGGATTGTGCCGGCTGGAGCTTCTTTTTGAGAAGGAACGGCAAGTGCGGGCGGTGCTTCGGTTCCGGCACGAACGTCGATCTAAGCTCACTCGAGCCAAAATGTGAGAACTGCAAAGGTACGGGAATTTGCCCGACGTGTAACGGATTTGGACTATTGGTCGGATCGAGCTATGACGCGTGGTTACAGCGGCAGAAGGGGAGGGCCGACGACATAGATGAGTGCGACTCTAGAGTCTGCTAGGATCGGTGGCAATGGCGAAGATCACGGTTGTCAACAACGGTCCTATCCGCATTGAAGGCGAATTTACGATTCACGATCCGGTGGGCGGCGAGTTCGGCCTGGCTGGACGCACTCTGATTTCGCTCTGCCGCTGCGGCCATTCGCAAAACAAGCCGTTCTGCGATGGATCCCACGGGCGTATGGGCTTTCAGGATACCGTGACGGCCCGCGAGTTGCCGCCGCCCAAGCCGAAGCTGTAAGACGCCGGCAACGCGCTTTTATCGCTATTCCGAAATCTCGATTTTCGGCCCGGTTGGCGGGCCGACTTCGCGGATGCGTTCGATCGTTCGTTGAGCGAGTTCCAGAAAAACCTTCCCACCCGCATCATTTCCGTTGCGCAGGGCGACCGGTTTGCCGGTATCGCCACCCGCGCGCACGGCAGGATCGAGAGGTAAAGCCCCCAGAAAATTCACTTTCATCTCACGCGCGGTGCGCTCACCGCCTCCGGTGCTGAATACGTCGACGCGCTCCTGACAGTGCGGGCACACCAGATAGCTCATGTTCTCGACAATGCCCAAAATCGGCACCTTCACCTGGCTGAACATGTGAACAGCTTTGCGCGCGTCCTCAAGCGACACATCCGACGGCGTCGTCACCACCACGGCTCCCGTCACCGGCGCCGTCTGGATGAGCGTGAGTTGCACGTCGCCGGTGCCGGGCGGCAGGTCGATCAGCAGATACTCGAGTTCGCCCCAATCCACGCCGCGAAGAAACTGCTGGATCACGCTATGCAGCATCGGTCCGCGCCATACCAGCGGCTTGTCGCCCGGGCTCAAAAAGCCCATGGACATTAGCTTGACGCCAAAATTTTCCAGCGGCTGGATGCGCTCGCCGTAGGCCATGGGTGTCTTATTGATGCCCATCATAAGCGGCACGTTCGGCCCGTAAACGTCGGCGTCCATCAAGCCCACGCGATGACCCAGCGCCGCAAGTGCAACCGCCAGGTTCACGGCTACGGTCGTTTTTCCCACGCCTCCCTTGCCGGAGCCCACGGCAATGAGATTCTGCACGCCGGGAATCGGAAGCTTCGGGAGTTGCTGGGGTTGGTTGGGGCTCACCCCCTCATGTTAACTTAGGGCAACCACGAGCGTACTTACGTTCGCCATCTCCGCGCGCACCTGCTCGCTTCCAACACCAATTTGCCGCTTAATTTTCCGGCATTACGCCGAAATTGATCTTATATTCTGGCAAATTATGCTAATCTGATGGCGGAGTTTTTTCATTGCTGCAACAGCTTACCCCTAATGGCATTACTGAGAAAGCCACGCCGGCGCGCCGCACCGCGTTCTGGCCGGCTCTTCCCATGCGTCTCGCCGATTTGAGAATTCCCAAATCGGTGGTGATGGATCTGATTCTGCGCCACCTGCACATGGATGGCATCAGTAGCCTAGAGGTCACCAGCCGGACGCTCAAAATCGCCATCCCGATTCTGGATGGCTTTTTCCGTGAATTGCGGCAACAGCATCTGGTTGAAGTCAAGGGCGCGGTCGGCGAGGACTACGCTTTTACCCTGACCAATGCGGGGCGCGACCTCGCGGCGGAGCGTTTCCGAATTTGCCGCTACGTCGGGCCCGCGCCAGTTTCCATCCGCGATTACCACCTGGCCACCAAGGCGCAAGCCGCCATGATCGACGTCGATCGCAACATGCTGCGCGACTCACTCAGCGATCTGGTGCTCTCAGACCGTATGCTCGACCAGCTGGGGCCCGCTGTCATTTCGCAGAAATCGCTGTTTCTCTATGGCCCATCGGGAAACGGAAAGACCAGTCTCGCCGAGCGGCTGCTGCGCATGTACCGGGATACGATTCTGATTCCGCATGCTGTCGAAGTCGACGGCAAGATCATCGTGCTCTACGATCCGGTCGTGCATCAAACGGTGGACAAAGAAGATATCGAGCTGGATTCACGCTGGGTCCCTTGCAAGCGGCCCTTCATCATGGTGGGCGGCGAGCTGGTGGCCAGCATGCTCGAGCTGCACTACGACGAGGCCGGCGGCGTTTTCGCGGCGCCCATGCAAATGAAGGCCAATAATGGCATCTTCCTCATCGACGACTTCGGCCGCCAGGTAATGTCGCCGCGCGAACTGTTGAATCGCTGGATCGTGCCCCTCGACCGCCGTGTCGATTACCTGACCCTTTCCTACGGCATCAAGTTCCAGATTCCTTTCGAAATGATGGTGGTGTTTTCCACCAACCTGAACCCGGACGACCTGGCCGACGCCACCTTTTTGCGCCGCATCCAAAACAAGGTGTTCGTCGAGCCGGTGGACGTCCCGACGTTCAATGAGATCTGGCGCCGCGTGGCCATCCAGAAGAAACTCCCGCACGACCCCGAAATCGTGGATTATGTGCGCGGCCTGGTGCTCTCTGACGGGCGCTCCGAGCTGCGCGCCTGTTACCCCATGGACCTCTGCAACATCATCATCTCCATCAGCGAGTACGAAAAACGTCCGCCGCAGATGTCCAAAGCCGACCTGCAGCGCGCCGTCAACCTGTATTTCACGCAGTCGTACCAGAAGAACACAATCGACCATAGCTGGTAGCCACGTCGCTCGGCCTGCCGCTCCCAATCGTGCCGCACCATTGACCTACAAGTTCTTGGTGTGCTTGAAGCCTTCAGCCAGAACACCACGGCGCCGGCCACCATCGAGGAAAGTGCTCAATGAGTGGCGCTCGCGAAAAAACACCGTACGCCTCTTCTGTACTGGATGAAGAGTATATGCTGAGCCTCCCAGCCCTGCGGCCAGGCGGTTTTCAGTTTCGTATTGACCTGCACAGAGATCATCCATCCACGAAATGCCCGGCTTCGCCATATTCCATTTAGTGGGCGGGGAACGGTGTAACTTGGCCGGCGTCGCCGGTTTGGAAAATGTACGTTTACTTATAGTGGGCCGAAGAGTGCTCCGAAAGTGTTGTGGGTTCAGGGAGAATCACGAAGCTTGCCCGGCTTAAGGCTTGCTTTTCGCTTATCGGCCGACCGGAACTCCACTATTACGAGCGCATTTCGGCAGCAAAAGGCGGGAAGCATGGGAGGGCATTGAAATGGCGTGGACGAAACAGGAATTCTTTGAACGGGGAATGGTCATCCTCTCGTTCGATACCGAACAGATATGGGGCTACTCAGATCACTTTAGCGAGGCAGAATTCCTGGCGCGCTTTCCTGGGGCGTTCGAAGCGCACGATCGGCTGCTCGATCGATTATGCGCGGCTGACATCCGCGCGACGTGGTTCCTGGTTGGCGGTCTGGCTCTTCCTGGGAGTCAGGGAGCGCGGGACGGGCGCATGGCTGGCCTGCCTGCTGAGTGGACTAGCACCGTGCCAGCCGGAAGTGAGAGGACGGCACCGGAGTGGTACCGCCGTTCATTCGTTAAGCGGCTGAGGGAAGCCCTGCCCCGTCAGGAAATTGGGCTGCATGGCGGGCTGATTCATCTCATCTGGTCCGATCGGTGCGTGACGCGGGATGTCGCCAGACGCGAACTGGCCGAGGGCCTTCGGGCGCTCAATGAGCTTGGCGTATCCCCAAGTTCGTTCTCATATCCGCGAGAAAAGGAGCGATACCACGAACTGCTGCCGCTACATGGCATTAGCTGCTACAGAGGCCGTACGCCAACATTCGCCATGCGGCTCGGTCGGACGCTCCCGGGAGGCTTCGTGCGTATCCTTGACGAAAGGCGGCGGGCGACACCGCCGCCCGTGTGGCCTCGGGAGGTGATGCCAGGCCTCTGGAACATTCCAGCGTCGCTGTTTCTATATCCAATCGGGATATCGAGATCGCGCCTTGTCCCCCTCCAGTCCAGGGTTGAACGCTTCCGCCGCGGCATTGACGCCGCTGTGCGCCATCGTGGAATTTTTCACTATTGCCTGCATCCTGACAACCTGGCCGAGGCGCCGGGCGGATTTTCGATGCTCGATGACATTCTAGAGCTGCTGGTCAGGAGACGAGAAAGCGGCGACATCGAAATCTCAACCCTGGCGGAAGTGACCTCCCGCATGCATGCCGAGCCCATCGCGGCAAGACCGGCAAATCCGCAGCTTTCGGTTTCGGAGCGCTGAGGCATCGGCGTTTGGTAAGTTCGAGTCCAAAATTACCTTGCCATAAAAAAAGCCCCGATCCTGCGACCGGGGCTTTCGAGAACGCAACTGTAGATCGCGCTAGAACTCGATACGTGCGTCGAGTTGGAGCGTCTTGCCACCGCCACCGACATAGACTTGACCAAAGTCCGGATCTCCGACGGTGAGCGAGTTGATGTACGGACCTTTGCGATTGAAGGGGTTATTCCAAGTCATGCCGAATTGCAGGACTTTGTTCTCGCTCTGCTTCCAAAGTGGAAATCTCTTATTCATGCGGAAGGTCTCACTTAACTGCGCCGGACCTCGCACATTGGGAAGGAATCTCGGGGCCGTGCCGACACGCAAGGGCGTCCCGTTAACCGTGATCGGGCTGGACACAAATGCTGCAGGGTTCAAATAGGGTGAGCCGTTGAAGTAGTCCAGCTTGCTAGGCACTCCACCTAGCGTTTCCTGGCTGCTGATGACATCCGGCCGTATATTCGGCGCAAAACCTGGCGGCGTGTTGAGTCCAGACTCGCCGAGCTGAAGAGATGGTCCGGAGAAATAGTTGTGAATTGCCGCCAGTTTCCATCCACCGATAACGTAGTTGGCCCAGTGGAAGTCCAGTCTCTTACCTTTCCCGATCGGAAGATCATAGACCCACGTCAGCTTAAAGCTCTGTGGAATGTTGAACGACGTGACCGAGCGCTCGAGGCCGCGATTGAAATAGTCTTGCACGGTGGCGTAGTAGGATGCAGGGCCGTTCTGGTCGACATATCCAAGCGCTTTGGACCACGTGTATGCGGCCAGGAAGCCCAGATCCTTGCTGAGATGGCGCGTGACGGTCACCTGCAGCGAGTTATAGAACGAGTTCTGGTTATAGGGGAACTGCTCCTCGACACCTAGGAATTGCGGATATTTCCGCATGGCCTGAGATACGGTCTGGGACGTGTCAAATCCGGCGTAGGGAGTATATTGTGGGTGCGCGCTCGTAGGGTCGTTCAAGACGTCGCCCATTGAGAGCAGTCGGGCCGGCAGGCCATCGAGTTCACTCCAGACGCCTGTGCCACCCCAAAGCCGCGTGCCTTTGTTTCCGATGTAAGCGACCTCCAAAACCGTTTCGGATGGCAATTGGTACTGAACCGTGAAGTTCCAGTTCTGTACGTAACCGGGCCGGTTGGCATCTCTCGCGGTCGTCGCAACGCCGCCATTACCGTTGGCTGAAGCCGGATCCGTAACGGGCAGCGTGCCGTTGAAACTTGGGTATGGCTGGCTGAGATACATCGCCGGATCATCGATGAATCCGTCCGGGTTCGATCCCGCGTGGACCGGCACGCCCGCGCTCCATCCATAAGTAAACGAGCTGTAGCTCCAGTTGTTGGCGATCGGCGGAGTATTCATCATGGCGTAACCGGTGCGGACAACGATTTTGTTATTGAGTTGGTACGCCAGACCGAAGCGCGGCCCGATTTCCCACGGATATGTGTTGTTAAAGCGGCCTCCCTTAGGAGCAAAAACCAGAGCGCCGGGGAGATTGCCAGCGCCGGGGTTCGGAGCATTCAGATCGATTTCCGACATCCGTCCCGTTGTTTCGTAGAATGGCGGAATAATCTGCCACCGGATGCCGATATTCATGGTCAGCTTCGGTGTGATCTTCCAGTCGTCACTGGCATAGAATCCGTGGTATGGCTGGCGGAATGCGTTGCTGAGAATGTTGATGTAGTGACCGGCGCTATGCACCCCACCCAATAGGAAGCTTGCGAAGGAGTGACCGGTGACGTCCAGGTATCCAGGCAGGTCCGTTTCGCGCGGATCGAATTTGAACGAGCCCGCATCGGAGACTCCATTGTCGTTGTAGTAGTAACGAGTGTAGTCGTAACCGAAGCGGAAGCTGTGCTTGCCGTGTATCCAGGTCAGGTCGTCCTGGTACACGAAGCTGCCGTTGGAGCTCTTGTCGTCGAATCCAGCACCCATTCTTCCAGTCTTGCCGCCTTGGGCCGCTGTGCCGCCGAAGGTAAACAGCGGAAACATGGTCGGGGGAAGGTTCTGCAGGCCAAGTTTACCGGCCCAATCCTTACCGAGTGTGTCCAAAGCGGCGCCATTGTCGTTAATGAAGCGGTTATAGCCGGCTGCCACACGATTCAGGATGGTCGGTGTGAGAGTGGAGTTGAGCGATAAGCGGACCATGTTGCCTGGTGTGTACTGATTCTGCCACGTGCTAGTGGGATCGCCGGGAACCGGCAGGTAGCGGGGTGAATTGCCGTTGTTGCGTAAGCGATAGCTCTGGTTGTAAAAACCGGATATATGTTCCTTGTCGCCGATGTTGTGGTCGATCTTCACGCCGACGATATGCAGATCGAAGAACGGGCAGCAGGTGCCGAGAGTCTGGATGTTGCGCAGCATAGTGTTGTAGGTCGGATCCTGAATGCCCGCTTTATTGATCACATTCAGCGCAACCGGATCAAAATCGGACTGCGGAATGATATTGCCGGGGAATGGGTCGCGCACAGCCGTGCCGTTCACCGTACGTGTGCTATGCGGGTCGTAAATCTGGCCGAAAATAATGGGGCGGCCGAGAATATCCTTTCCCACCTGTGTGCCGGAAAGCGGATTTCCGGTAAAGTTGGGATCGAAGAGACGTGAAAAATCGCCTTTCTTGAAATCCGTCGTCGGGAGCGTGCCGAATCCGCCGAATCGAAGGTCGGCGTAATGCGTCTTTTCATAATTCGTGAACCAGAAGGTCTTGTTTCTTCCGTGGTAAATTTTCGGAATGTAAACCGGACCGCCTAGGGAATAGCCTTCGTTGTTCAACCGGTATAGGGGCTTCTTGCTGCCCGAAATTTTCGTGGCGATGTCAGGCGCATTAAACGCCTCGTTCTGGATGTAATAGAAGGCAGTCCCATGGAGGTCGTTAGTGCCAGCTTTGATGGTGTAGTTGGCGATGGCAGTTTGGCCGCCGTTATACTGCGCGCCCACAGCACCGGTCTGCAGCTTAAACTCTCCGATGGCTTCAACCGAGGGGCTGAACTCGTTGTTGTTGCCGCCAGAAAGATCGTTGCGGCCGACCGGGATGCCTTCGATCAGAATTTCATGCGAGTACTCCTGACCACCGTTTATGGAGCCTTCGAAAGTGTTTCCGGTGGTTCCAGGCAGGCTGCTGAAGATGAACTCCTGGATCTGGCGCTGGCCATCATCCACGAAGATGGGCCACGTCTTGTATTCTTCCGAATTGATGTAACGTCCGATCTCTGCCGTGCCTGACTCGAGTAGCGGAGGCTTGTCGCTAACCGTCACCTGTTCGTTGACCGCGCCTACTTCCAGAGTCATGTTGACTGTCAGAGTCTGGGCCACGCGAAGGATGACATTGTCGGCTTCGGAGGTACGAAAGCCTGGCGCCGAAACACGCAGCTTGTACGTGCCCGCGGGGACATAGGGAAGCGTGTAGGCTCCGGCGGAGGTACTGGTTGTCTTATGCTCATCACCGGTTGCGTTGTTCACCAGAACAACGGCGGCACCGGGCACAACCGCCCCAGCCGGATCAAGCACAGTGCCGTTGAGAGTACCGACCGGGCCTTGCCCCCACAACACGGGCATTGTTGCGATTAGAAAGAAAGTAGCGGCGATTATCTTCACACTGCGGAGCATCTGTTGGTTCCCTCCACGTTTTCACGTTCCCTCCGCAAGCCAGCGGCTCGCGGTCAAACCCCAAAAGCTTAATGCATTCCTAGTAATAGTGATTAGAGCAGATGTACTGCAAAATCAATGGCCTTGTCAAGTAAAATCTCATTTGTGTTACGCGTAGCTGTCCTGGGCAAAACGTCTCAAACTCCTCTATGCTTGGGGACGGACGTGTTTCGGAACGCGCAATCTTCTCCGGTAGCATCGTAACAACCTCCGTTAGGTGGGTGTTAGACTTTTGTCAGCTAATTTGAGACGCAAATGATTGACGATCTGGTCCAAATCCGCCTGCTGGGTGAGAAGAAACGGCCGGAGAACGAGCGCTTCCGCCGCTACTTGAAGTCGCATGATCATTCGGACCGGCGGCTGCGGCGGATGGCCGAGGAAATCGAAGAGCAAATTGACTGCACAAAGTGCGCAAACTGTTGCCGCGTGGCGACCACACAGGTCAGCGCGCGCGATATCGAGCGGCTGTCGCGGCATCTGGGAACTTCACCGGAGCGGTTTGTGGCGGACTACACCACCATGAGCGAGGATGAAGGGCTGATTCTGAAGCGGGGCGACACCGGTTGCGTTTTCCTCGAAGGCAATTTGTGCGGCGTCTACGAGGCCCGGCCGGATACCTGCTCGCGGTTTCCTCACATGGTGCGCGGCAACGGGTCGATCGTGAGCCGGATGTGGCAGTTTATCGACCGCGCCTGCTATTGCCCCATCGTGTACAACGCGCTCGAGGCGTTCAAGGAAGACGCGGGATTCAGGCACTAGAGCGTCGACGCTACTTCATGCGCACGCGGCCGCGGTGCTGGTAAACGCGCACGTAATCCACAAGCATCTGCTGGGGAAACACTGTAGTGGTATCGGGATTCTCCGGCCATGAGCCGCCAACCGCTAAATTCAATAGCAGAAAAAACGGGTGCTGGAATACCCAAGGAGCGCCCGTGGGCAGTGCCGCCGGAGTTACGGTGTGATAGAGATGACCGTCGACCAGGAATTCTATATTGTTCTGAGACCACTCAGTGGCGAAGATGTGATAATCGGCGGCGAACGCCTGCGCATCGGGTAGCTTGTAGCTCTGGGTGATGCCACCACTGCCCGAGTAACCCGGTCCATGGACGGTGGCGTGGACTATGAAAGGCTCACGCCCTATGTTCTCCATGATGTCGATCTCCCCGCATTGGGGCCAGCCGGCGGTTGCAGCGTCGACTCCCATCATCCAGAACGCGGGCCACATCCCCTGGCCGGCGGGCAGCTTCATTCGGGCTTCGATGCGGCCGTATTTGACCGCAAACTTGGACAGCGTTTTGAGGCGCGCGGAAGTGTATTGGCCGGGCCCGGCCTCGCGCGCTATGATGACCAGATTTCCGGCGCCATCCAGATACGAGTTCTCGTGGCCGCTGGTATAGTTCTCGAGTTCCTGATTGCCCCAGCCGCCGGCGCCGAGGTCGAAGACCCACTTGTTCGGGTCAGGCGCAGTGCCGGCTGGCCCGTCAAACTCGTCACTCCAGATCAGGGTCCAATAGGGCGGCGCGGCCAAGGCCTGTCTAACAATCAGCAGGAACCAGATCAAGCTGACGAAGCGCGTCGTCATGGCGGCGTGATGAAACCTCCTTCGTCCATTTTCTTCCGTTGCGCCGAAGAAGTCCTGGCTTCCTGATACGCCGTCAGAGCCTGCCGCGCAAGAGCAGTTTGGCCGGTCAACTGGTAAGCACGCAGCAGTTGAAAGTGGACAGCCGCGTCTTCGTCCGAGGGCAGCGCCGCTTGCAAATGGGGGATGGCATACGCGGCTTTCCCGGCAAGAAGCAAGGCGTGACCAAGCGCGGCTTGCGCCGGGAGAAACTGCGGCTCGAGCGTCGCAGCAGTCTCCAGAAATGGAATAGCTTTCTCGGGCTGATCGAGATTGAGCAGGCTGGCGCCGCACAGGAACTGCAGATCGCGGGAGCCGGGTTGGCTCTTAACGAACTCCCTCAAGAGCGGGAGTGCGGCTTCGAAGTCGCCGCCGCGAAAAAGCGACCATGCCAGGCCGGTTTGCGCTTCGATGCTATCGGGCGCAAGCCTCAGGGCTTCTCGCCATTCGGCGGAAGCCTGCCGGTAGAGGCCATCGCCGTCGTACATCAAGGCGGCGTGCAGGTGAGTTTGGAGAGAAGAGGGCAATTGCAGCAGGCGATCATATGCCTGGCGCGCCAATTCGTTATAAGACTTCGACGTCCAGTAGAGGGATTCCGGGCCTTGGCTGGCAGATTCAACGATCTCGCGGTAATGCCCGCCGGCGAAGTCGCACGCCAGGTTAGCGGTGCCGCAGTCCAGCGGTGGACTTTCACGCTCGCGTTGTTCTTCGATCGCAGCCCAGTCAGCGTGGCCCGTCCGTCTATAGATATCTGCGAGGCCAGCATGAAGGCCGCGCAGCGTTGACGATGCCGTGAGCGCGCGGTGATAGGAATCGAACGCGCTCCCATATCGCCGTTTCTTGAAATAGGTCTCGGCAGCTAGCGCTTGCCAGTACGGCGAATCTGGAGCAGCAATTTCCAACTGCTGAAAAGCGCGCGCCGCGAGCGCTTCGAAGGCGCGGCCGAGCCCGTACCAGACGGCTGGATTCTCCGGCGCGAGCTCGGACGCCCGGCGAAATTGGATAGCGGAATCGTTGAAGCGTTCGAGAGCGAGTAGCGCTTCACCGAGCATCACCCGCGCATTGCGATCGTTGGGTTGTGCCGCGATGACTTTCTCAAGCGGCGAGACCGCACGGGCGTACTCACCGAGCTGCGTGTAGCTGGAGCCGAGAAACAGGTTCGCCGCGAGCGAGTCCGGCTGCAGCTTCAGGGCAGCCTCGGCGTGTCCCGCGGCATCGCGAAACCGCCGTGCCTTGAACTCGGCGATGCAAAGGTTCACGAGCATTGCGGCGTCATTGGGCGCCGCCCGCGCCAGTTCCAAATAGATAGGAATGGCTTCTTCAGCTTTGCCTGCCAGGACAAGATCGCGGGCCTGCTTAGCCTTCTGGGCTGGATCGGATTGCGCACATAAGGCGGCGGCAGCCAGCAGAAGAAGAACCAAGCGCATCAGAATGCCGCGCGGAACTTGCGCCGCAGCGCCAGTGCGGTCACCGCCGAAATCGCGAAGAACCAGATGAGCCAGTGGAGACCGAGGACGGACGCCCCTGGGTACCGCACTTCGATCCAGTCAAGCTCGCTATCGGACAACGGCGGCTCAGTGGGGCGCAACAACAGACTGGCTAGCGAACCGCGGCGCTCGGAAATGTAGTGCATACCGGTGCCGGCGGAAATGCTCTTGGCGATCGTTCGATCCGCGGTTACCAGCTCCAGCTTGGCGCTGGTGTCTCGCAGCGGCCGGATGCGCCAGCTCACTTGGCGGTCGGCAGGGA
>Ga0247670_1000229_pt1 | contig 15561 bp, 12 predicted proteins | sample CNK11_metaG_FD_183042 | JGI IMG/M metagenome (GOLD analysis project Ga0247670, IMG submission 183042) | Soil microbial communities from Purdue University Martell Research Forest, Indiana, United States - CNK11 | ecosystem: Environmental > Terrestrial > Soil > Temperate forest > Bulk soil...
GGGCGTTCTGACGCTGAATTACGACTGGGCTTCGATGAGCCAGCGGCGTCTTCAACTTGCCGGCCGTTTTTTTTCGGAGAATGACGAACTGCTCGATCTGCTGCACAGGAATCTTCAGCAGGTTGAGTTCAACCGTTACAATCTGGAGCTCTATATCGCAATCGCCCAACTCTACCGCCAGAACATCGAAATGCTGCTCAATCTCGGACGCGTCAACACGGCATTGCAGGCAGCGCAGGCGTCGGCGGCAAAGAGCGATGCCAAGCGGGCAGTTGCCGCTCTCGACAGGGCTCTGGACATCGTCGAGAATATCCGGCAGCAAAGGAACCAGGCTTTTGCCGATGCCGTTACCACGTGGTACAAGAGCTGGCGCCCGCGCGTGGCGGAAGCCAATGGCCGCCGATTTGTCGACAAGGTCGATGACGTCAAGGATCATCTCCCGGTTCGAACCGTGGACATGACCTACCTCATTTATCGCCAGCTCCTCTACCCGCTGGGCGATTGGGCCGCGAAAGTGGATACTGCCCGCAACCAATACGCCGCGGCTCACGACCTGCCAGTCCGGCCGCGCAAATGGGACTGGAAGGACCTGTCGACGATGGTGAATCTGCAGCGCGCCGGCGATGGCGATGAGCAGTGATCGACGTCCAGTATTAGAGTCTGGGTCTCCGGAATCCAACAAGCGTCATTGAACGAACAAACGGCTGCCAAGAGGAGAGCGGGGGCCAACCGCAGCCGGCTTCTGTGTGGCGGCAGTCTAGCCGCTTGTCCTTCCAGAGCACATTTCAGGCATCCCCCTCTGTTTCGCTAAGCGCCTGTTCCGATCGGCGTAGCTCGTCCGTAAACGGGCCAAACCTGAAAACCTCCGCTGCGCGCTGGAATGTGTGGTTCACCACGCTCGTTCCGTTCTTGTGATTGCGCGTCATAGAGGCTCTACCGAATCGCCAGTCTGGCTAATCTCGCCTCACTCCCTGCTTGCCCGGCAGGTCCGGAAAAATCAGCGCTCCCTGAAGCCCGTTCCAATCTTTTCTCAATGCTACAATTCTGGCTTATGCGTTTTGACGTCGTCTTTTTTGCTTCTATTTGTGGCGGTCTCTGGGTCGCTGGCCGATGAAGACGCGGAACTCCAAGGACTCGCCGCTGACCACTCAAGGTTAGCTCGTGATACCAACTCGGCATCCTGCTGAGCATCGCGGCTGCTCACCATTGCGGACCCGCATTGAGGAAGACATGAATCTCCATTTTCGTTATTGCGTCCCGGCAGTCCTCATCATGTTACTCGCGACATCGTCCACTTACCCGGCGCTGGCGCAACACGTGGTGCGAGTGACTCCCTCAACCGTGCAATGGGGTTACTTCGCGGCGGACGCCAAACCGGTTCTGACCGTGAAATCCGGCGAGGTCGTGACCATCGATACCATCTGCGCGATCGACGAGCTGGAACAAATGGGTGCGGCTACCGATGACCCAATACGCGAGCTGAAACAAATCGAAGCCGGCGTAAAGGACAAGGGCCCCGGACCGCACGTCCTCACCGGCCCCGTCGCCATAGAGGGCGCCATGCCCGGTGATGTGCTCGAGGTCGAGATCATGGACGTCCGTCTGCGCTCTCGCTATGGCTGGATGATGATTGAGCCCGGAGCCGGCGCGTTGCCGGAAGAGTTTCCATATCTGCGGGCAAAGCTGGTGCCGTTGGACGAGCGGAACAAAGTGGCCGAATTCGCCAAGGGCATACGTATCCCGATTCATCCGTTTTTCGGCAACTTGGGCGTCGCGCCTCCCTCGGGCCGCCTGGATAGCGCGCCCCCGTCGTTCAACGCCGGCAATATGGACAACAAGTGGCTGGTGGCCGGCACCAAGCTGTACATTCCTGTGCAAGTGCCCGGCGCGTTATTTGCCGTCGGCGACGGCCATGCCGCCCAGGGCGATGGCGAAGTGTGTCTCACCGCGATTGAAACCAACTTGACCGGCGTCTTTCGGTTCACTGTGCGGAAAAACATGAAACTGCGCTGGCCCCGCGCCGAGACTCCCACTCACGTCATCACCATGGGCCTGCATCAAAGCCTGGATGAAGCAGCACGCCGTGCCACCAAGGAAATGATTGAATATCTGACTACGGAACGTGGCCTTTCCCGCGATGACGCCTACATGCTGACCAGCGCGGCCGTGGACCTGCATGTTACGCAGGTAGTGGATGGCGTCAAAGGCGTCCACGCGATGTTGCCGAAGGCGATTTTCGAAGCGGGCCGTTAGGCGCGGCGGAGGCACGATCCTACCTGGTGGCTGGGGCGGGGATGTACAGCCTCGGGCCAAGCGCTGGACCTGGATTTCGAGCCCGCCACTGCTCCTGATAGCCTAATTCCCGGCGAATTCGGGGCCGAGGTTGACCGAACCTGCTAAAATAAGGGTAGTTAGTTCCGGTTTAAGCATGCCTCTGTACGAATATAAATGTCACTCCTGCGGTGAAAAGTTCGAAGTCATCCAGAAGTTTTCCGATACGCCGCTTGCGGCGCACGATAAGTGCGGCGGTCCGGTGGAACGGCTGATTTCTCCTTCGGCTCTGAAGTTCAAGGGCAGCGGGTGGTATGTCACCGACTATGCCGGCTCGGGGAATGGCAAAAGCCAACCCGCCAAGGACGGCAATAAGGACGGTAAAGACGGCGGCAAGGCTAGCGCTCAAGATAGCGGCAAAGAGAGCAAGAAAGAAGGCTCCGCCGGCAAAGATGCGCCTGCCAAATCCGAAACCAAAGCTTCGTCCACCCCAACACCCGCCAGTTCTGATAAAAAGGTGTAGTGTTTTTCTCCAACCGGTGTGGCCGCGTCGCGCGCGCGGGACTTCCGCTGATTTTCGCCCTCTCGGTTGCCTTCGCTGAGAGCATAGCCGTCGAAGGCCCTTCACAACCGGTCGAGATCATCCGCGACCGCTGGGGTGTCCCGCACATTTACGCCCGGAACGCGCACGACCTTTTCTTTGCCCAGGGCTATATCACTGCGAAGGACAGGCTGTGGCAGATCGATCTCTGGCGGCGCATCGGAACCGGCAAGCTGGCGGAGGTCCTGGGTCCTTCGGCGATTGATCGCGACAAACTGGCGCGCGCCGTGCGCTTCCGTGGCGATTGGAATGCCGAATGGTCGAGCTACGGCAATGGCTCGCGCGAGATCGTCACCGCTTTCACGGACGGCATCAACGCCTACGTTCGCTCACTCGGCGGCGCCCGCCCTCTCGAATTCCGGCTCGCCGGCTACGATCCCGGCTTATGGGCGCCCGAAGATTGCCTGAGCCGCGTCGCGGGCCTGCTCATGACGCACAATCTGACGCGTGAAGTGAAGCGCGCCGAGCAGGTGCGGCGGTACGGCGTCGAGCGTGTAGAGAAGTTGTTTGCTCTCGACCCGCCGCATCCGGTTGAAATTCCGCGCGGTCTCGATCTTACCGAGATCACGCATGACATCGTCAAAGTCTACGAGCAGGCCGTCGGGCCGGTCGCATTTTCCACCGAGCAAGGCAGCAATAACTGGGTGGTTGACGGCACCATGACGGTCACCGGAAAGCCGCTGCTGGCCAACGACCCGCATCGCCCCGTGCAGATTCCATCGCTGCGCAAAACGGTGCATCTGGTCGCGCCGGGCTGGAATGCGATCGGCGCGGGCGAACCCGCCCTGCCCGGCATTGCTCTCGGCCACAACGAGCACATCGGCTTCGGCTTCACTATCGTCGGCATCGATCAGCAGGATCTATACGTCGAGAAACTGAATCCGGCGAATGTCAATGAGTACAAATACCGCGGCGCGTGGAAGCAGGTCGAGACCGGGCGCGAGATGCTCGCCGTAAAGGGCGCGCCGCCTCGCGAGATTGAGCTGCGCTACACAATCCACGGGCCGATTATTTATGAAGACCCGTCGCGCAACCGCGCGTACGCGCTGCGCTGGGTAGGGAGCGAGCCGGGTACCGCGGGTTATCTGGCGGGATTGGCAGTGGCGCGCGCCAGCAACTGGAATCAGTTTCTGGAAGCCATGGAGCGCTACAAAGTCCCGAGCGAAAATATCGTTTACGCCGACACTGAGGGCAATATCGGCTGGCAGGCGGCCGGGATGGCGCCGGTGCGGAAAAACTGGTCCGGTGTGCTGCCTGTTCCGGGCGATTCGGGCGAGTACGAGTGGGCCGGTTTCCGCAGCGCCGCGGAGCTGCCTCACGTTTACAATCCCGCGACGCACTTCATCGCCACCGCCAACCACAACATTCTGCCTCCGGGTTACAACACGCCATTGGGCTACGAATGGGCGCTGCCCTTCCGCTTCCATCGCATCGAGGAAATGCTCGCCGCGAAAAAGAAATTCACCATCGAAGATTTCGAGCGCATGCAGCAGGACGTGGTATCGCTTCCAGCCCGGCGGCTGCAAGCAATCGTTCGCAAGTGGCCGGCTGAACCGGGCAGCCGCGAGGCGAAAGCCATCGATCTGCTGCTCCGGTGGGATGGGAACCTCGCGGCTGATTCGGCGGCGTCCCTGATTTTCGAATACTGGATGGCCCAACTGCCGCGCGCCGTCTTCGGCCCTGAGATTGGTCCGGACGTCGATCTTGAAACGCTGCTCGCGACCCTGGAGCATCAAGGCGGCGCGGCGACGCATCAGGCCCTGGAGATTTCACTCCGTGCCGCGCTCGATCAAGCCGAGCGCCAGTTCGGCCCGGACATCCAAACGTGGCAATGGGGCAACCTGCACCAGATCCGCTTCCGCCACCCGCTGGGCGTGCGCGCTTTCGACCGTGGTCCAGTCGGCCGGCCCGGCGACGCAAATACCGTTAATGCCACTAGCGGCGCGGCTTTTCAGCAGACCAATGGGGCGTCATTCCGGGAGATTCTGGATTTGAGCGACTGGGACCGTTCGGTCATGACAAACGTCCCCGGCGAATCCGGTGACCTGGAAAGCCCGCATTATAGCGACCTCCTGGACGATTGGGCTTCAGGCCGGTACCACCCTATGCCCTTCACCCGAAAGGCCGTCGAGGCCGCCGCCGCCGAGCACTTGTGGCTCATGCCGGCCGCCGTTCGTTAGTTACACAACAATCGGCGCATGCGGAATGGCGCAGACATTGAGGCATGAGCTCTTCCCCCGCAATGGACTTCGCTGACGGGCGCCTCAGCAACATCTGGTCTTCCGTACGGAATTTACCAGACTTTACTTTTGCCGGGCGCTATCATTAAATGAGTAACGCTTCCTCCCCATGCCCAAGGATAGTTTGTCGGAGCGAGACCGTATACGCTTGGCTAAGTTGATGCAAGAGCCCCTGCTCCCGCCTCGCGTGCCCGCAGAATCCCGGTCGAAACCCAACCGTTGGCGTTCCTGGTTCGGGCAAAACCTCAAGCGTGCCGGACAAAAATTGAGTTCGTCGTGGAAGGCGCGGTCTACCGAGCCCGTCAGACGTCATTTTGCCGCTCATTGGTTGGCATGGTCCGCCGGCGCCGCGGTGATGGCGGTTTGCATCATTGTACTGGGCGGCGTGGTGAAGATTGAAAGTCGCAGTGGTGAAGCTTCCATTCAATTGCAGGCACTCGACCGCCAGGGACAGCTCCAGATCCGCTGGGACCCCGAGTCGGACCTGGTTCGCCGCGCGACCGGTGCAAAACTCTTTATTGTCGACGGCTCCCAACGGCTTTACGTCAAGCTGGATGGAGCGCGGCTGCGGCGCGGCGCGGTAAATTATCCCCGGCGCAGCGATCGCGTGGAGCTCCGAATGGCACTGGCCGAGTTGGATGGCCGGATGGTGGAGCAGCAGGCCACGTTCGTCGTGACACGGCCCGCGAATCGGGACCAATCGCAGTGGGTTGCGGCCGTGAAGCCAGGTCTCGCGCCCCCGGCCACGGCTTCTGTACCGTCTCCGTCTCCGGTTCCCGTCGCGCAATCCGGAGAAGCCGCGAAGCCCGAGCAAGTGGCCGAACATCGCGCGCGCCGCAAGCCCGTTGTACAAAGCGGTGCTTCGCTTCCGTTCACCTGTTCGACCGGCGATGTTTTCCACAAGACCGATGCCGCCCCCGGTTGGGACACTTTTGCCTGCCGCGGCAAGAACGTCTGGAGCCTGATCAGGAATCAAGCGCGTGAAGATCGCCCCGCGAGCAAGCCCAGCGCCAGCGCTATCCCACTCACCGCAAGCCCAGCCACGGCGTCCACCACGTAGTGATAGCGCCCGTAGACCGTCGCCGTCGCGATCAGCGCCGCTACTACAAGAAGCGTACGCCAGACCCACGGTTTTTCGGGTAGCGCCCGCATCGCGCCAAATGCCGCCGCAAAAGCGCCGGAAACGTGCGCACTCGGAAACACGCTGGTATGAATCCCATAACCACCCAGCAGAAACCAGTTGAAGCGCCGGAAGACGGTCTGCATCGAAGGCGCATCATCGCCTGGGAAAACTGTCCGCGGCGGCTCCGATGGCCAGAAGGGAAACTGTGCGTAGGCCAGCAGCACGCCCAGCACAAGAATCAAAAGGTACTGTTCGGACCGCTTGCGCTCCCCGTAGACGTAGAGCATCGCCAGCCCGAAAGGCGCAGTGGCATACACCAGCGAGTAGGCAATTTCCAGGATAGAAGGCACAACCGGACCCAGCCACTCGATGGCGTCGTGCACGTGCCACGTTCGCAGCACCAGCCGATCGATCTCAATCCAACTACGCTCGAGCGAGTACGAGTGCGCCCGCGGCGCCAGCCATCCCATCTCGCGATAGGCCAGCAGCAATAGCACGAGCGGCAGCCAGTCACGCATCATGCCGAGCAGGTTCCGGCCGCGCAGAGCGTGCGCGTGAACCAGCAGCGCGTACCCGGCCACGATTGTCAGGTTCAGGACTACGGAGACGGTGCGAACTTCCACGCTCACAGGCAGACAAATCGCCAGCCCGGCTGCATAACTGAAATAGATCGAGAGTACCCGTTCCGACCAGCGCACTGGTCAAGTATAGGGAAAAGAAATCGGCGAATGCGGCTCCGGCGCCGGCCGCGACTAAGGGCCGCTCTACGGCCAAAGGCTGTTCAGCAGATTCGCCAGCCGCATTCCGGCCCTGGTCAGTTGCCCGCGTACCGTCTTGGTGGCCGTATCGGTATACCCAGGGCCCAGACTCACGTGCAGGTCCTGAACCGCCTGCGGCGCGTCGCGGCACGACACCATCTCAGCCTGGCAGGGATCTTTCGGAATCGATAGCGGCGCGTAGACTTCGGATTCCGCGAGCCCGTGGGATTCGCGCGCCAGATCGTCCGCCGTTCCTGAGCTCCACGAGAAGGCGTCCTTGGACCGATTGCTCTGAAAGTCCTCGTTCAGCTGTTCCGCCGTGGCTTCCACCGTGCTTCCCGATTCCACCTCTTTCACCAGATCGGTATCCCAGGCCGAATGCAGATTCTGGGACTGCACCAGTTCCACCGTCACACAGTTGCCGCCGCGGTCGGCATTGGTCGCGCAGTGCAGCGGCTGATGAATGTCGCCCATGAAATGAATCAGCAGGCTCAGATCCCCTTTGCCGCCGAATTCGTCGAATTGACGCTTCGGGATGTTGGCGCGGTACTCTTCGATCTTTTTCGTGATGCAGCCGCCGCTGGGGCAAAACGGATCGAGATTCGACGCATCGGCGCCGCGGCAAATGTCGATGAAGTGCCACGGTTTCGATTTCGGCGCATGATTCCGGAGGTAGGTATCGGGCCAGACCGCGGCGCGCGCCATGGCGTTGGCCACTGAAGTCGGCCCCGATGACACGCCCAGTAGTTGTGCCACATGCCTGCGTGCTTTTGGCGTTAGATTGAGGGCCGCGATGCGTGCCACGATTTGATGCCCGTCGTTTCCCCAAGGCCACGCATAACGCGCGCCCAGAAGAAGCAGAGCCACACCGGCCATGCTCATTCGCAGACTCCGCCGCCTGACGGTCATAAGGACACCTCCCGATGCTTCGTCGTGATAGTGATGTATCAGCGGCAGCGTTTCAAGCTGTCATCCCGGGCAAACTATCGGGAGACCGTCAAAGCACGTCCGCAAACCCGCGCTTCAAGTGCCGGAAGATCAACCCGCCCGCGCAGAAGACGGCCACTCCGTAAAAGGCCAGGATGCCTGCATCCGCCAGGCTCGGCACCTGAGCGGCCAGCAGCACCTTGCGATATGCCAGCACTACGTAACGCAGAGGATTCGCATAGAGCAGCACACGCAACCGCTGGGGAAACTGCTCCTCGAAAATGAAGATCGGCGTCAGCCAGAACCAGAACGTCAGCGCCACGGTCAACACCTGCGAGGTATCGCGCAAATACACCTGCAACGCCGCCACGATCCACCCGGTCCCCACCGCCAGCATCCCCAGCAACAGCATATAAAAAGGTAAAACAATCAGCGCGGCTCCGAGCGAGTGGAACCAGATTTCGAGTGCCGCCAGCAGCAGCGCTAACGCCAGCAAGTGGCTCACCAGCGAGGACAGAAATACGGAGAGCGGGATCATCTCCGCTGGAAATACCGTTTTAGTAATAAGAGTTGACTGCTCGACGAGCGAGGACGAAGCCCGCTGCACGGTCTCGCTGAACAGCAGCCACGGAAGCATGCCCGCGAACAGGAACAACGGGTAGCTGCCCGGCTGCCCGTCAGGCAATTTCTGCCGTAGGCACACACTGAACACAAAAGTCCAGCAAATAAGCAGCACAAGTGGATGAATCAACCCCCAGATCCAGCCCGCTACCGAGCCCACGAAGCGCTGCTCGAAATCCCGTCTAACTAGCTGAAAAAGCAGGCCTCTTCGCTCGTAGAGATTGGTGAGAAAAAACCGTCCGGGGATACGTTTGGGCAAGCCCAAATACTAACAGGGGATAGTCTTGACACACAAGTTAAGGTCTTGCTAAAGTTTAAACCTTATTAACGTTAGGCCTACGCCGACCGTTCTGGCGTAGACCATCAAGTTTCTTCGCGCTTTCTTCGCGCTTCGCGCCGCTACGCAATCCGGAGTTGAAAGGAGAAAAATGAAGCAACAGTATTTTATTCTCGTACTGGCGCATTCGCTTCACGGTAGACTGCGGCGGATTCATATTCCTCACCAGGTCCTTTATTTCGTTCTTGCTCTTGCACTTGTTGGCAGCTTCTCCATCTTCGGTTTTGTCTCCAGCTACGCCCGCATGGCCTGGAAGGTCGCCAATTACAACTCGCTGCGCCAGGAGGCCGACGGCCTGCGAATGCGTTACCAGAATTTGCAGAAAGTCGTGACGGAAACCAACGATCAGCTGGCTTCGCTCGAATTGATGGCCAACGAAGTTTCTGTCGCTTACGGGATCAAGCACAAGCTGGAAGGCCCCAGCGACATCACCGCGGAGGGCAAGCTCGTTCCGACCTTCTCTGAAACGGTTGCCGAATACAATTATCTGCGCAGTTCCAGTCTCTCCCGCTTCGACTACGCGCACCACTGGCACTTGAATACTCGGCCCAGCATCTGGCCGGTGGATGGTTTGCTGATGAGCAGCTACGGCCAGCGCACGGATCCGTTCTCCGGTGAAGGCGCTTATCACACTGGCGTGGATATTTCCGCTCCCATGGGCACGCCGGTCCAGGCCACCGCGGACGGTATCGTGGTGTTTGCCGACCGCGAAGGCGGATACGGCCGCCTGGTCGTCCTGGATCATGGCAACGGCTACGAAACCTACTACGCCCACCTGTCGAAGTTCGATGTTGTGCTCGGTCAGGAAATCAGGCAGGGCGAGCCAGTTGGTGAAGTCGGCGCCACCGGTCGAGTAACCGCGCCACACCTGCATTATGAAGTGCGCGTCCGCAAAGCCCCGGTGAATCCTTACCGTTTCCTGATCGCCAAGCCCGCCTTCCAGCAAGCAAAGACGTATTTTCCCTTCTAGCGACGGGCCGGCTACGGCCCCGGCTCGCTGGACGGTTCGATTGCTAAGAACATGCGATCGCGGAAGCCCAGCACAGCCTTCTCACATGCAAGTTACTTCGAGCTTGGCATGTGTGTGCAACCGATAAGAAACGTAAATCATCGTCAGTATCGGCAGCACGAGGAAGGAGAAGGGCCATCCGGCCCCACGCGCGGTTGCGATCATTAGGCCAGAAACAGCCGCGCCCGCCAGATAATAAGGAAAGGACCAGAAGTAGCACTGCTGCCACAAATCGCGCATGGGTTTGTCCTCGGCCAAACACAGGACCGCGGCAACCATTGCGCTGTTGCTGGCATAGAGGATTGCAGTCGCCAGGATGAGCAGTACCGGTAAAAGCCCGGATGGAGCCAAGTCCAGCAGTGTGCGGCAGACGAAAAAGGCTGTCGACGTACTCAGCACCAAATTAGCGGTGTTGAAAGCGATCCGGATGGGCTTAAATGGCCGCTTTGCTCTCCACATAGTTTGAACGACTGCTACACTGGCCGACAGCCAGATGGCTTCGGCATAACTCAGCTCTGCGATGGCAACGAGAATCAGTACGAAGCTGATCGAAATCGTGGACGTGAGCCGCGGCAAGCGCACTTTGCACGTCCCTGCCAGTAGCGCCATAACCAAATAGCCCAGAAACTGCGCGACGCTCTGAGATTGCCAGTGCAGCGCTGCGTAAATCAACAGTCCTGAACCAGCGGCGATGATCGTATAAATGTAAATATTCGCCCGCGCGGGCAACTCCGTGACCGGTTCCCCGTCGCCCGAAGCCGTGGAGGGGCTTCGTCCACTCGACAAGATGTAGTAGAAGTGGACCAAATACAGCAATGGCAACAGAACCAACCAACCTTCGGGAGCCGCGACTCGCCCCGAAAATGGCAGCAGTCCGACAACGGCCGCGCCCACCAGGTAATACGGAAACGACCAAAAATACCACTTCTGGTACACATCACGCAGGCGCTGCCCGTTGAGAAGTGAAAGGACGCCCGAAACGAGGATCGTGCTCGTCGCAAAGTGAATGGCGGCCGCTAGGGCCAGTACGGCCGGCCGGTACGCTTGCAGACCGCCTGCCAGTACCCTATGAACGATGACAAAGCAGAGGCCTGTACTGATGCACAAGTTCGCCATGCTGAAGAGTATCTGCACCAGCGTCGGCCGATTCTTCGCCTTCCATAAGCACTGTATGACGGCGCCTAGGCAGGTGGCGATGAGTGTCTCAGGAAGCGTAAATTCAGCGATACCGATGAGAGTAAACAAGAAACTGACTGAGTAAGTCCCCTCGATACCCGGAAGCTTGAATTTCAACATCGAGGCGGCGACGGACAGAGCGAAGTATATGGCGAAGGAAACTAAGTTGCCTGCCGACCAGCTCTGCAGCGACGCTACCAGAATCAAGCCGCCGATGGCGATGACACCGTAGGCATAGGCTCTGGCCGCTAGTGACATGTGACCTGTCCTCCCCGAGGAGATCGACCGCTTACTGGGAATGTGCTCATTAGTTCTCACCATTTATTAGCTGACTCAGGCTCTCGCTCGTGTCATGAGTCGCATCGCCCCACACGACGCTCGAGAAAAGAGTGAGTCCTGCAATATTGCTTGATCCCCACACAACATTCTTCTTACTTCCCCAAACGACGTTCTTCTTGTCATCGGTTACAAAAATTGACGGCCCCCAAACCGCGGAACTGCCCCAAATCGGGCTGGAGTCCCACACGGCAATGAGGCTGTCGTTCACGTACACATTTCCGGTGGTAGGGTCGTAAGAAGCGGTGGGAGAGAGTGCGCTGCCGGCCTGGGCTGGCGCCAGATCCGTGTTGTTCAATGCCGCCCAGACATCCAAATAGCCGGCTCCAATTGTGAAGATGTCATACTGACTTGTATAGCTGATGCCCGTGACGGGATCTACGGCAACGCTGAAGGAGGGGAATGTTTTGGTTGCCGTCTTCATCAGGCGAGCTTTTACCTGGTCAGGGGTCAACGCCGGATTCTGCTGCAGCAAAAGGGCCGCTGCACCGGAAACCATCGGCGCCGCCATACTGGTACCACTTAGCTGGTAATACATGGTCGACTCCCCAGGAGCGCCAGTCATGTAATAGCTATTGGGAATTTCGTTCGCAGCCTCGCTGGAATCTTTGTAAATGGTGCTGCCGGTCTGAATCAGAGAAATCACGCGATTACCCGGGGCTACGATGTCGGGCTTGACAATATGATCTAACATCGTGGGACCCTTGCTGGAATAGCTGGCGATCAAATCATCGCTACGATTGATAGTTCGCATGTCCTTCATCGCGCCGACTGTAATCACATAAGGGTCATTCGCCGGAGCCATGATAGTCCCGTAGCCATTCGTGCCTTGGGAATTGTCCCGACCTTCATTGCCAGCGGCGACTACTACGACAATACCGCTCTTCCATGCGCTCTCGACGGCCTGACATAACGGATCTTGTGTGTAAGACTCATAAACCGGGCGCCCCAAGCTGAGGTTTATGACTTTGATGTTGTAGGTCTTGGCGAGGCCAATCGCAGCATTAATCGCGTTGATAACCGAACTATCGGTGCCGTTGCCGTTGGCATCCAGGACGCGCAGGTTGATGATATTGGCATTTGGCGCTATGCCGATGAAACTCCGCTTGCAGCGCGAGCACGTGGACATCGCGCCGTTACCAGCCAGAATCCCCGCGACGTGAGTCCCGTGGCCGTAATCGTCGTTGGTGAAGGTGTAATACGGCAACGTGCTGGGAAGAAAACTGGCGCTGTAGAGGATCCGGGCTGGCTTGCCGGTAATCGTAGGATTCAGATCGGGACGTCCTTGTAGTCCACTGTCAATGAGCGCAATGCCTACGCCGGTGCCATCCCAGCCGTATTGACGCGCGATGTTGGCGTTCACCGCCGGATTCGCGTAGTCCAACATGGCGTGCAGCGGCCGATTCGGGCTGATGTAAGCGACTTCCGGATCCACCGACAGCTCCGCGACCCTGTTTGCCGGCAGGGTATAATGCGCCCCGTTTATAACGCCACTCAAATCATGGCGCAGTGTTCCGCCCTTGCTCTGGATCTTGTCATGATGTCTTCCAGTCGGCGCGGAGGTGAACTGAACGATGACCTCAATCGCTGCGTGACTATTCTGATAAGGAAGATCGGGTGCCAATTTGCTAGCGCCGCTACACGTCATGGCCACCCAAACCAATAACGTGCATACCGAGAAGGTTTTCATGCTTCCTCCGAGTTTCCGATCCACTGCGCTTACCATGCTTTTGTCATATTCGGGCAAGCTGCTTGCTCTAACAAGGCCACGTTGGCGGTATCTTAAAAACGGTGGTTATTACTCGCCATATTTTGCAACTGACTCAGAGCCGGGCACTTAGTCAGGTAACGTTGCGATATACCGGCGCGAAATTCGGCGGGCTATTAACTTTGGTGATATGTCTGATTGAATCATAGTCAGATTTACACGATTTTCAGGTCAATCGAAAAAGTCGTGCTTCGCTTGAAGTCTTTTGAAATCTGGCTAAGAATCGTTATGATCGATGATGAGCGCCCGCCCGACAATGTCTCCCAGCCCCTCGCCATCCCACAGTAGGAACTTGCTTGTCGATGGTTACATTGCTGGCACCGTTGCCCTGGGAACAGGGCTCATCTTCAGATCCCTCTGGCTTTGGAGATCGGATCATCCATGGCTTTACGCGGGCTTCCTGACCGCGGCGCTTCTCACGTCGGCGATGAAGGTTTCCCTGCCCGGAATAAAGGGAACGATTTCCGTCGGTTACATCTTCGTTCTCTTCAGCCTGACGCGTTTCAGCCTCCCCGAGACCACCGTTCTCGCTGTTGCAGCCTGCCTGGCGCAATGCTTGTGGAAACCTAAACAGAAAGTCAAGATCATCGAGATCTCATTTACCGTCGCCACGATTGCGGGCGCAGTTTACCTGAGCTATGAGCTCTACCACGGATTCGGTGGCGCGAAGCCGAGTGAAGCCGGTTCAATATTGTTGTTATTTCTCGCGACCGCGGTTTATTTCTTCCTGAGTACGATCTGGATAGCGGCCGCAATCGGCCTTACCACACACCGCAATATTCGTCTGGTATGGGAGGAAGCATACTTATGGTCCCTGCCCTATTACCTGCTGGGCTCCTCGATCCTTGTCGTGGTGGAGGCGCTGGCTCCGCGGATCGGTACACAGTGGCTGCTCGTCGCCGTACCGCTGGTGTATGGCCTCTATCGAACATTTCGGATGTACGTGGGACGCCTGGAAGACGAAAGAAAGCACGCCCAAGATATAGTTGCCATGCATGAGCGCACCATTGAAGTTCTGAAAGGTTCGCGGGCAAAGGCCGAAGAAGCGGCTCGGTTGAAAAGCGAATTTTTAGCCAACATGAGCCATGAAGTCCGAACGCCAATGAATGGCATCATCGGGATGATTGATCTGGCCTTGGACACCGATGATGCAAAAGAGCGCCGGGACTATCTGGAAACTGCAAGCGGATGCGCCCATTCACTGTTGCGGGTCCTGAATGACGTTCTGGATTATTCAAAGATGGAGGCCGGCAAGCTCGCCATTGAAGCAGCCCCGTTTTCCGTCAGAGAGTTCCTCCGCGAAATTGAGAAGTCTCTGGAGCCGGCGGCTCGCGAGCAGGGACTACGAGTGGCGTGGACGGTGGACCCCGCAGTCCCGGCAGCCGTCGTCGGCGATGCGGTACGTCTTCGTCAGGTCTTGGTGAACCTGGTGGATAACGCGATCAAGTTCACGCCGCGGGGGCAGGTGTCGATCAATGTCCAACTGGATACTGGAGGGGGCCCTCAACTTCGCTTCAGTGTCGCGGATACTGGGATTGGAATTCCGAAGGACCAGCAGGAGCGGATTTTTCAGCCATTCATCCAGGCCGATGGCAGCAGCACAAGGACTTATGGTGGAACCGGCCTGGGGCTTGCAATCACGGCGCAACTGGTGGAGTTGATGGGCGGCCGTGTCTGGTTGGAGAGCGAAGTGGGGCGGGGCAGCACGTTCCACATTACGATCGCTGTCGAACTGGTACCCCCTTCAGTTGTCTCCGACGGAGCCGGTTCTAGCCTCAGCCATATCGGTGACTCGGCTCCGGCACTGGACATGATGTCGCCGGAACTCAGTGAAGACGCTGCCCCGCGGCCATCGCAGCCGGGTCTCCTCCATTCCTTTTCAAACCTGATAAGCTAACCAGTCAGTCCGCTCGCCCCACGGCGTGCGAATTCACTCAGGAGCGGAAAAAATGCGAAATTGGTTTCTTCGTCTGGCAGCCCTTACGATAGGAGCGATCTTGCTCACCTCGGCCTATTACCGCATCAACTCTTCCACCGTGATGACGCAAGCGGCGCAGCACTTTCTGGCGTCGTTGACGCCGGACCAGCACGCTCGCGCGGCCTTCAAGTTCCAGGACGAAGAACGTCTGAACTGGCACTTCATTCCGCGCGAGCGCAAAGGTCTGCCGCTGCTCGATATGACGCCACCGCAACGCGCCCTGGCGCATGCCGTGCTAAGCGCCGGGCTTAGCCAGCAGGGCTACATCAAGGCTGTCACCATCATGAGCCTCGAGGATGTGCTCAAGCAGCTCGAGCAGGCCGACACCAGCACCACCCATCCCGAGCGCAATCCGGAGAAATACTACTTCAGCGTGTTTGGCGAGCCGTCCGATACCGGCATCTGGGGGTTCCGCG
>Ga0247670_1000232_pt1 | contig 15376 bp, 15 predicted proteins | sample CNK11_metaG_FD_183042 | JGI IMG/M metagenome (GOLD analysis project Ga0247670, IMG submission 183042) | Soil microbial communities from Purdue University Martell Research Forest, Indiana, United States - CNK11 | ecosystem: Environmental > Terrestrial > Soil > Temperate forest > Bulk soil...
GCAGCCCGCCCTTTTTTACGAACTGGTTGTCGTGAACGGGCAGTTGGATCAGCGGACCCTCGACCTGCGGCGCCATGCCGATGTAATTCGCCAGCACGGCTGCATCATCGGTCCGGGGATGGTGGGTTGTCTGATGGTGCACAATCAAACCCAGCACGGCGGCGGCCGCCACAATGCCAATGCTGATCCAACGCCCGAGCTTTTTTTGAGAATTCGCATCCGTTTCAGCGCTCATAACTCCCTTTCTTAGCTGAAGAAAATCAGCCACAGCAAAAATGTGAACAAGGCCGCCAGACTTGGATAAACCAGGACGGGAAACACGACGGCGATTTTCTGGCGCAACAGCAGCCAGTGCGCAATGACCGCCAGCAAAATGCCGAGAAACAGGCAAACCAGCCACGCCGGAAAAAACGACCCGACAATATCGAAGGACGGCGACCGGGAACAGCCGGCCAGCAGACCTGGCAGCATCAAGCCACCATGGCTGAAATAACAACGAAAGAACCTTCTCATGGTCTGGTTATTCTCATGGTTCGCCCGGATGCGCTTTGGCATGCGCTTCGACGCCAATCCTGTTCATTTGAGATTTCTCAACGCGAGCCTTCAGAAGTTTAGCAGGCGCGGCATTTAAGCCAAATTGGATTCTTGGGAGAGCTGGAAATCTGCCCAAAGAGCGATTGTAGATTTTTCGGCCAGGCGTAAGGTTGAAATGTTATGACGAGCTTGCTATTCAATTCAAAACTGGATCTGCGCTCGAGCCAGCGACAGCCGGCCAGGCAGGCGCAAATTCGGATAGTGGTTGCGGATGATCACCCCATCGTGCGGCAGGGCATCATTGCGAACCTGAAGGAGCACCGGGACATGAAAGTCGTGGCCGAAGGGAGCGACGGAGATGAGGCTTTGGCCCTCATCAAGCGGCACCTGCCCGATATCGTCCTGCTGGACCTCCGCATGCCACGCATGGACGGCTTGGCTGTGGTTGCGGAAATCAGCGCACTGCGTCTCCCATCCAAGGCGATCGTGATGACAACTTTCGAGAGCCAGGAGGATATTCAACGGGCGGTTCGTGCGGGGGCGCGGGCCTATCTCCTCAAGGATTGCACCCAGCAGACGTTGATCGAAGCCATTCGACGGGTTTACCTCGGCGAGGTTTTTCTCCTGCCCCACATTGCGCAAAAACTCGTGGATCGAATCCAAAAGCCTCAAATCAGTCCGAGGGAATTGACGGTTCTCAAATCCGTCGCTTCGGGAAAGAGCAACAAGGAAATCGGGGTTCAGCTGTTCATTGGGGAAGGCACGGTTAAAACCCATGTGGCGAGCCTGCTCACAAAACTCGGAGTCGCAGGCCGAACATCTGCGGTCAGGGAGGCCGTGCGCCTGGGTCTCGTGCAGATGACCTGACCAAATATGATTTAACCGGAAGATTCCAGCCATGCCAGCTTTCAAGTCAAACCCAAACCAAATCGCGGAGGGCTCCGTGAAAACTAAAAAAGGGGCCAATGGGGTGGTTCGCATCGAAGAGGACGCGCTCGGTGACGTCGAAGTTCCGCTGGCGCATTTGTGGGGAGCCCAAACGGAGCGGTCCCGCCACAATTTTCCGATCGGTGTGGAGCGCTATCGCTGGGGCCGTCCGGTGATCCGGGCGCTTGGCATCCTCAAGAAATGCGCGGCCCTCGCCAATGAAGAATTGGGACAGTTGCCCCGCCAAAAGGTGGACCTGATCGTGAGTGCGGCGCAGGAAGTCATCGACGGCAGGCTGGACGCCGAATTTCCGCTCGTCGTCTTCCAAACCGGCTCGGGCACCCAGACAAACATGAACGCCAATGAGGTGATCGCCAATCGGGCAATCCAACTCGCCGGCGGGGTCGTCGGCTCAAAAAAACCGATCCATCCGAATGACGACGTCAACCACAGCCAGTCATCCAACGACACATTCCCGACCGCGATGCACATCGCGGCGGTTGAGGAAACGGAAAACCTGCTCGTTCCCGCCATCCGCACGCTGCGCGACACGTTGGACGCCAAGTCACGCCAGTTCACCAAGACGGTGATGGTGGGCCGGACCCATCTCCAGGACGCCACACCGCTGACACTTGGCCAGGTGATTTCCGGCTGGGTGGCACAACTTGACGAGGCGCTCGAAAGCATTCACGTCAGCCTGGGTCCCGTCCATCTGCTCGCCATCGGCGGGACGGCGGTTGGCACCGGGTTAAATGCTGATCCCCGGTTCGGTGAAGTCGCCTCCCGGAAAATTTCGGAGGAAACCGGAAAACCGTTCCGCCCGGCGCCGAACAAGTTCGCCGCCCTCTCGGCCCATGATGGGATGGTGAATCTGAGCGGCACGTTGCGGACCCTCGCCGGCGCATTGATGAAGATCGCGAACGATGTGCGCTGGTATGCGTGCGGTCCACGGGCCGGCTTCGGAGAACTCAAGCTTCCGGAAAACGAGCCTGGTTCTTCCATCATGCCCGGGAAGATCAACCCCACTCAATGCGAGGCCATGACCATGGTCGCGGTGCAGGTCTTTGGCAATGACCATGCCATCGCCTTCGCCGGTTCGCAGGGAAACTTTCAACTGAACGTGTATAAGCCGGTCATGCTGCACAACGTGCTGCAATCCATCCAACTCCTGGCGGAAGCCGCGCGTTCGTTCAATGATCGCTGCGCCGCCGGCATTGAGCCGGACGAAAAGCGGATCAAGGAGCATTTGGACAACTCGCTGATGCTGGTCACGGCGTTGAACCCGCACATCGGCTACGAAAAGGCCGCCCGGATTTCTCTCAAAGCTTATCGCGAGGACATCACGCTGCGGGAAGCGGCGTTGAAGCTGGGGTTCGTGACGGCCGGGCAATTTGATCAGTGGGTGCGCCCGGAGGAGATGACGCATCCGCTGCAGTCCCACACATGAAACAATTGATTTTGCCTTGGGCGCCGCCTGGCTCAGGGCAAACAAAATGAACCACTTAAAAATATGCAGAACGCAAAACATTTGACAGCGGTCGGTCTCGATGGGGACGCGACGAAGCGAAGCAAAGTTGCCGGCAATCGCGTCATGGCTTTATGGCGCACCCTGATCGGCAAGAAGATTGTCATGGCGGTCACCGGGGTTGTGCTGATCGGATTCATCATCGCCCACATGCTGGGAAATCTTAAGATGTTTTCCGGCCCGGACGAGATTAATGCTTACTCCAAATTCCTTCGTGAAGTTGGCCAGCCTGAACTCGCCTACGGTCAATTGCTCTGGATTGTGCGGATCGTCCTGCTCGTCTGCGTGGCGCTTCACATCACCGCGGCAGTCCAGCTTACTCTCATGAGCCGGGCGGCGCGACCCGTCGGATACACCGTCAAAAAGAATATCGAGACGACATTCGCCGCCCGGGTCATGCGCTGGGGCGGCGTGTTGCTGGCGGTCTTTGTCATATTCCACCTGCTGCACTTGACGGGTGGCGTCGTCGGATTCGAGGCCGGGCAGTTCAAGCATCTGGCCGTTTACCAAAACGTCATGGCGGCGTTCCACGTCTGGCCGGTGGCAATTTTTTACCTCGTGGCCATGGCGGCGTTATGCCTTCACCTCGGCCACGGCATCTGGAGCCTGCTGCAAACGCTCGGCTGGAGCACGGCCCGCAACGAAGCGATGCTGAAGACGGTTTCGTGGATCATCGCGATCGTGGTGTTTGCCGGGTTTTCTTCCATCCCGGTCGCGGTGATGGCCGGGTGGCTAAACTAAAGGAGACATTTATGCTGGAAGCAAGAATACCAACCGGTCCAATTGAACAGCAGTGGGACACTTGTCGCTTCGAGATGAAGCTGGTGAATCCCGCCAACCGCCGCAAACACTCCGTCATCATCGTGGGCGCAGGACTGGCGGGGGCGGCCGCCGCCGCCACACTCGGCCAGCAAGGCTACCACGTCCACTGTTTTTCCTACCATGACACCCCGCGCCGCGCGCACTCCATCGCCGCGCAGGGCGGGATCAATGCGGCGAAGAACTACCGCAACGATGGGGACAGCATTTTGCGCTTGTTCAAGGATACGGTCAAAGGCGGCGACTTTCGCGCGCGCGAGGCCAACGTTTATCGTCTGGCCCAGGTCAGCCTGAACATCATTGACCAATGTGTTGCCCAAGGCGTGCCGTTTGCGCGGGAGTATGGCGGACTGCTCGACAACCGGTCATTTGGCGGCGTGCAGGTCGAACGGACATTTTACGCCCGGGGCCAGACGGGACAGCAGTTGTTGCTCGGCGCTTATCAGGCCCTGCAAGAACAGTTGGGTGCCGGCCGGGTGACCATGCACACCCGCAGCGAACTGCTCGACGTGGTGATCGTCAACGGCCGGGCGCGCGGGATTGTGACGCGGAACCTGGCGACCGGCCGCATCGAGCGTCATGTTGCCGACGTGGTGGTGCTGGCAACGGGAGGGTATTCAAACGTCTTCTACCTCTCGACCAATGCCAAAGCCTCCAACTGCACGGCCATCTGGCGCGCCCACCGCCGCGGCGCCCTGTTTGGAAACCCGTGCTTCACGCAGATCCATCCGACCTGCATCCCCTTGAGCAGCGAGCATCAATCCAAATTGACGCTGATGTCCGAGTCGCTGCGAAATGACGGGCGCGTCTGGGTGCCGAAGAAAAAAGGTGAAACGCGCGCCGCAAAAGACATCCCGGAGAACGAGCGCGACTATTATCTCGAAAGCCGCTACCCGAGTTTTGGCAACCTCGTGCCGCGCGACGTCGCGTCGAGAAACGCCAAGGAGGTGTGCGATGAAGGGCGCGGCGTCGGACCGCGCGGACAGGGTGTCTATCTGGATTTCGCGGATGCCATTCAGCGGCTTGGCCTGGAGGTGGTTCGTGAGAAATACGGCAACCTGTTTGACATTTATCAGCGGATCACGGGCGAGGACGCCTACACCGTGCCGATGCGGATTTATCCCGCCCCCCACTACACGATGGGCGGGCTGTGGGTGGACTACCGCCTGATGACGACCATCCCGGGATTGTTCGCGGGTGGTGAAGCGAACTTCTCCGACCACGGCGCCAACCGCCTCGGCGCGAGCGCGCTCATGCAGGGCTTGGCCGACGGCTATTTCATTTTGCCCTGCACCGTGCCCGACTACATCGCGTCCACCAAACTGGATCCGGTGGACGTTTCGCACCCGGCGTTCGCGGCCGCCGAGGCCGAAGTCCGGCGCCGGATCCAGTCGCTGATTTCGATCAAGGGAAAACGCACACCCGATTCGTTCCACAAGGAACTCGGCAAGATCATGTGGGATGAGTGCGGCATGGCCCGCTCCGAGGCCGGCTTGAAAAAGGCGCTCGCCCGGATTCCCGGGTTGCGTGACGAATTCTGGCACAATCTCAACATCGTCGGCGGCGACGAAGAATTGAACCAGGTTCTGGAGAAGGCGAATCGCATTTCCGACTTTCTGGAAATTGCCGAACTCATGTGCCTCGACGCGCTGCAACGCACGGAGTCTTGCGGCGGACATTTCAGGTTGGAAAGCCAGACGGCCGACGGCGAGGCGAAGCGCGATGACGCGAACTTTTCCTACACGGCGGCCTGGGAATGGAAAGGGACGGGTCAAACGCCGACACTTCACAAGGAACCGCTCACTTTTGAACGGGTTCCACTTTCTCAAAGGAGTTACAAATAACCATGAACATCACACTCAAGATTTGGCGCCAGCAAAACGAGGGCGCACCAGGCCAATTCGTCACCTATCAGGTCAAGGATGCGACCCCGGACATGTCATTTCTGGAAATGCTCGACGCCCTCAATGAAGATCTGCTTAACCGGGGGGAGCCTCCCGTGGCCTTCGAGCATGACTGCCGGGAAGGCATCTGCGGCTCGTGCGGTTTCCTCATCAACGGTGTGGCCCATGGCGGCCAGCGGGGCACCACGGTGTGCCAGCTCTCCATGCGCTTTTTCAAGGATGGCGACTCGCTGACCCTCGAGCCGTGGCGCGCACGCGCCTTCCCGATCGTCCGGGATTTGATGGTGAATCGGTCAGCCTTTGACCGGATCATTCAAGCGGGAGGCTTCATCACCGCGCCCACGGGAAGCGCTCCGAGTGCCAACGCGATTCTGGTCCCAAAGGAGGCGGCGGATACTGCGTTTGACGCGGCGGCCTGCATCGGCTGTGGCGCCTGCGTTGCCGCCTGCCCGAATGCCGCCGCAATGCTTTTCACCGCCGCAAAGCTGACTCACGTGAACTCGCTGCCGCAGGGCCAGCCCCAGCGCGACCAGCGCACGCTCGGCATGGTGAACGCCATGGCCGACGAATACTTCGGCAGTTGCACGAATCATGGCGAGTGTGGAGCGGTGTGCCCAAAACAGATCCCCATCGAATTCATCGGCGGAATGAACCGCGATTTGATGCGGGCGTTGGCGCGCCGCCATCGGGAACCACTGCTCATCACTGGAGTCAAACAACAGCCATTCCACGAAGATAGTCATGAGAAAGTCGAGTCGGCCTCGTGAGCAATGTAATTCCCAACCCTGTGGTCAACGCGCTTCCAGAAACTCGCGAGGGATCGGATTCCAGTGTTGCCTGGATCCGGTGCTTCAAAGCAATCAAACAACACAAATTAAAACATGAAGACTTCCACTCCAGACAACGGATCATACGTTAAAACCGATTTAACCGGCGTTGACCTGCTCAACCGGCCGATGCTAAACAAGGGAACGGCGTTCACCGAAGCTGAGCGCGGTCTTTTTCACTTGCACGGACTGCTGCCGCCTCATGTGGGCACGCTCGAGGAACAGATGGCGCGGCGATTGAAAGTCCTGCGCGCTTTCGAAACGGACTTCGAGCGCTACGCGTTTCTCCGGGAATTGCAGGACACGAACGAAACGCTGTTCTACGCCCTGCTCGCGCGCAATCTGGAGGAAATGCTGCCGTTGGTTTACACGCCGACGGTGGGCGAAGGCTGCCAGCGCTTCAGCGAAATCTGGCACAAGCCGCGCGGCGTGTTTCTCAGTTATCCCAACAAACATCGCATCCGGGAAATTCTCAATGACCCGCGTTTTGAGAACGTGCGCGTCATCGTCGTCAGCGATGGCGAACGCATCCTTGGTCTCGGCGACCAGGGTGCCGGCGGCATGGGCATTCCCATCGGCAAGCTCTCGCTTTACACGGCGTGCGCGGGAATTCATCCGGATCAAACGCTGCCCATCCTCCTCGACGTCGGCACGAACAACCAGGAGCGCCTGGCCGATCCACTCTACATCGGCTGGCGTCACGAACGCGTGACCGGCGCGGAATACGATGACTTCATCGAAACGTTCGTCTCCGCCGTCGCCGGGCGCTGGCCGCATGTGCTGCTGCAATGGGAGGATTTCGCGGGAACCAACGCCGGGCGTTTGCTCGCGCGCTACCGCGATCGGTTATGCACGTTCAACGACGACATTCAAGGCACCGCCGCCGTCGCCACCGCCACACTGCTGTCGGCCATCAATGTGACCGGAGTGAAATTGACCGAACAACGCATTGCCTTTGTGGGCGCGGGTTCCGCCGGTTGCGGCATTGCGTCGCTGCTGCTTCAGGCGATGATTGACGCCGGCGCCGGCGAAGCCGAAGCCCGCCGCCGTTTCTTCGCGGTGGATCGCAACGGAATGCTCGTCGAAGGCATGGCCGACATCACGCTGGCGCAACAACCATTCGTGCAGACCCGCCAGGCCGTCGCGACGTGGAAGCTCCAGTCGCCGGGAAAGATTTCATTGTTCGATGTCGTGGCCAATGCGAAACCCACCGTGCTGATTGGCGTGTCGGGTCAAACGGGCGCATTTACCGAAGCGGTGGTCCGCGAGATGGCGCGCCATGCCGAACGCCCGGTCATTTTTCCGCTCTCGAATCCCACATCGCGCAGCGAGGCAACGCCAGAACACCTCATGGCCTGGACTGAGGGCCGCGCGTTGATCGGCACGGGCAGTCCGTTCCCGCCCGTGCAATGGAACGGCAGGGAGGTGAAAATCAATCAGACGAACAACTCCTACATCTTCCCCGGCGTGGGCCTGGGCATCCTCGCCTCCGGCGCGCGGCGGGTCACCGACCGGATGTTCATGGTCGCCGCCAAAGCGCTGGCCGGTTTGTCGCCGACCTTGACGGACAAAACCGCGCGACTGTTGCCGCCGGTCAGCCAGCTTCGCCCGGTGGCGGAGACGATTGCGACCGTGGTCGCCCGTCAAGCACAAGCCGACGGCGTGGCTGACCGTTGCGACGAATCCATTTTACGCAACCGGATTCAGGCGTGCATCTGGGAGCCGTGTTATCAGCCTTATCGCAAACCAACCCACTGAAGAAATTCCAATTATGAACAACCAAACAGTAGCTGACGTGCTCGTTGACACGCTGGTGGCAGCGGGCGTGAAAAATGTATATGGGCTGGCCGGAGATTCGCTCAACGGCATCACCGATTCCATCCGCACGCGGGACAACATCAAATGGGCGGGCGTGCGGCACGAGGAAACGGCTGCCTTTGCGGCGGGAGCGGAGGCGCATTTGACGGGACAACTCGCCGTCTGCGCCGGAAGCTGCGGGCCGGGCAATCTGCATTTGATCAACGGCCTTTACGAGTGCCATCGCAGCCGCGTGCCGGTGCTGGCGATTGCGGCGCATATTCCCAGCCAGGAAATCGGCAGCAGTTATTTTCAAGAGACGCGACCGGAGAGTCTGTTCCGCGAATGCAGTCATTATTGCGAACTGATTTCGCAGCCGGAGCAGATGCCGCGGGTTTTGGAAATCGCCATCCAAACCGCCATTTCGAAACGAGGCGTCGCGGTCATCGTGCTGCCCGGCAACGTTGCGTTTCACGCTGCATCGCCGGGCCGACGGCCACGAATTCATTTTGAGGCGCCCCAACCCACCATTCGTCCGTCGGACGAAGAAACCGGCCGGCTGGCCGGCATCTTGAACGGTGCGGAACGCGTGACCATTCTGGGCGGCGCCGGCTGCGCGGGCGCGCACGACGAATTGATCGCCGTGGCCAACGCGTTGAAAGCGCCCATCGTTCACGCCCTGCGCGGCAAGGAATTCATCGAATACGACAATCCCTTTGACGTGGGCATGACCGGGCTGCTCGGATTTTCCTCCGGCTATCATGCGATGATGAATTGCGACGCGCTGCTCATGCTCGGCACGGATTTTCCGTATCAGCAATTTTATCCCCATCAGGCGACCATCATCCAGGTGGATCTTCGCGGCGAACAGATCGGCCGGCGCACGCGCGTGGACCTCGGTCTCGTGGGCGACGTGAAGGCGACCCTCCAGGCGTTGTTGCCAAAACTCACGCCGAAAACGGACAGCGCGCATTTGGACACTTCGGTCAAACACTATCACTCCGCGCGCAAAGGGCTCGACGACCTGGCGACGGGCGAGCCTGGACGCAAGCCGATTCATCCGCAATACCTCGCCCGCGTGCTCGATGAAGTGGCGGCCACCGATGCCATTTTTTCCTGCGACGTCGGCACCCCCACGATTTGGGCGGCGCGCTATCTGACCATGAACGGCCGACGGCGTTTACTCGGCTCCTTCAGCCACGGCTCGATGGCCAACGCGCTGCCGCAGGCCATCGGCGCGCAAGTGTCGCATCCCGGCCGGCAGGTGGTCACGCTGTCCGGCGATGGCGGCATCGCGATGCTGTTGGGCGATTTGCTGACGTTGCGGCAATTGCGGTTGCCGGTGAAAATCGTCGTGTTCAACAACAGTTCGCTGGGCTTCATTGAACTGGAAATGAAGGCCGTGGGCGTTTTGGAGTTTGCGACGAATTTGGAAAATCCCGATTTTGCGAAGATGGCCGAGGCCGCCGGCGTGCTGGGATTGAGGGCGGAAACCCCGGAACAAGTGCGCCCGATGCTGCTGAAGGCGCTCCAGCACGACGGCCCGGCCCTGGTGGAAGTCGTCGTGAATCGCCAGGAACTTTCGATGCCGCCGACGATCACCGTTGAGCAAATGAAAGGGTTCAGCCTTTACATGATCAAAGCGATTCTTGACGGCCGCGGCACGAAAATTCTGGATCTCGCAAAAACAAACCTGCTGCGGTGAGCAGAGAAGCCGCGCTGAAGCCGGATTTCGTGACCGCCGGGCAGTTAGAACTGGGTGCGCCCGGAGGAGCCGACGCATCCGTTGAAAAAATGATGCGGCAGCGTGTCAACATGCAGCGCTGCGGCAAACCAATCCATTGACCCCTGAATTCGCGACTGTTGAACGTTCGAAGCCGGTGCGATCCGCATCGAAGGGTCCCGGATTTTATTCCATGGCGATACTCCCGACCGTCCTGAGCGTGATCGCCGGCAGCGCCGACGTCATCAGTTTTCTCGGCCTTGGGCTTTTCAACGCCCATATTACCGGCAACCTCGTCATTCTCGCGGCCCACATCGTGGCTCGGGGAAAGGCGGATGTGAATCTCATGCTTTCGGTGCCAATTTTCATTTTGGTGCTCGGTCTCATGAGGCTGCTGGTCGCCGGTCTGCAAGCGCTCCGGGTGGGATCCCTTGTCCCTCTGCTCTGGCTGCAGTTCCTGTTGCTGGCCGGACTTTTTGCGCTTTGCGGCACCGCCCCCCTCCCCGGGAATCCGGACGCAGGCAGTGCTCTGGTTGGCTGCCAATTGGGAGTCGCGGCGATGGCCGTCCAGACGGCGCTGGTGCAGCTTGCACTGAAAGGCGCCCCCTCGACAGCGGTGATGACAACCAACATCACCCGTTTCATAATGGATCTTGGCGAGGCCTGGCTTGGGCGCGAGTCCGGCGACGCAGCCCAAGCCCGCTGGAGGGCAAAGCACACGTGGCCGGTGATTATAGGTTTCACCGTCGGCGCTGCACTCGGGGCCGCCTGCTTCGCTGCCGTTGGCCTGAAAGCTTTCGCGCTCCCGGTTGCGCTCGCTTTGCTGGCGTTGGCCATGGCCTTGGGCGCGAGGCACGACGTCGCACATTGATCTGCGACCCTTCCTAAAACCGCCTGTCTGCTCCATACAACCCGCTCGGCCGACTAAGTCGGAACGATTCAGTAGAAAAAAGTTTTAACCACGGATGGACACAGATAAACACGGATTGGGAACGGTTTTCAGAAATGAAAATGAGTTCACCGATCGGTGCCTGCTACCAAGTTCGCTGAAGTGGTCCTTTCTCCGGTCTTTATCCGTGTCCATCCGTGTCCATCCGTGGTTGAACTGCATCGTTCCGGCTAAGAGGACAGAGGCTCGGAAAGATTGTGCCGACCATTCGTCACGGTATCGAATGGGCGACATTTTCTTCGAAGCGGGCATGGGTTACCCGATCGAGCCGGCACGCCTCTCAACGGACATAAACTTCTGGCCTGGCGGTGCTCCGCGGAATCGGACGCCGCGAGGGAACAGTTGGCACCGGTTGTGCGAGGGAGCACCCCCCCGGCCAGAGAGGGCGGGCGAAATAGACGCGCCTTCCTCCCCGGTTAGGGTCGGTTTATCAATGAAAGATAAAACACTGAATTAAAAACATAAAACATAAGAAAGTATGAATATGAAATCATTCACAGGATTCTTCAGTCAGGTACCCGAGACAGCATCATCGTTCTTGATCCACGCATTGCCCCGGACAAGACCAAGGGCGGTCGGACTTGCACGCGCAGGCCGGCTAAGGTCGCTCGTTCTGTCGACATCCAGTTTGTGTGCCGCACTCATGCTGGGTTCCGGAGCTCAGGCAGACCCAGGGAAAGGGCGGACCGAGTGGCCTTCGGCCGGCCAGAATCTGGATAACACCCGGGTCAATACCAAGGAACATACCATCTCTCCGGAGAACGTTTCGGGCCTGACCATGAAATGGGTCTTCCAGACGGCGGGCGACGTTTCAGCGACTCCGGCGGTCGACCAGGACAATGTGTATTTCCCCGATTGGGGCGGAAAGCTGTATGCGCTTGACCGGGACACCGGCAAGGCGGTCTGGACGAAGAGCATCTCTGATTACACCGGCATCCCGGATTCGTTCGCCCGCAACACTCCCTTGATCGCAGGCGATCTGCTGATTCTGGGCACGCAAATGGACTCTGCTCAACAAGGCGCCAAGGTGTTTGCGGTTAATAAGCGAACCGGGGCTCTGGTATGGATCACCACCGCGGATGATCATCCGGCGGCGGTCATCACCCAATCGGCAATTGCGAGCGGTGATCGAGTCTACCTGGGCGTTTCCTCGGACGAGGAATCCCTCGCCACGGCCAGCAATTATCCCTGCTGTTCATTTCGGGGAAGCATGATGGCGCTTAACATCAGCGACGGCAGCATCGTTTGGAAGACCTTCACTACTCCGGATGGCAAAGGCTTTTCGGGGGGTCGCCGTGTGGGGCAGCACGCCGGTGTTGGATCCGGGCCACCGAACGATCTACATTACAACCGGGAACAATTACACGGTCCCGCAACAGGTGCTCGACTGCTCAAATTCCGGAGGAACCCCGGACCAGATGAAGGCGTGCATCAATAGCGTGGACGGCAGCCAGGACAATCACTTCGACGCAGTCATGGCGCTGGATATGGATACTGGCGCAATCAAGTGGGTCAACAATGTGATTCCGTTCGACGCCTTTACCGTGGGCTGTCTGTTCGCGCCGCAAATCAACTGCCAAAGCCCGAGCGGGCCCGACTTTGATTTTGGACAGGGTCCGGCACTCTTCAAAGTAAAGACCGACCACGGTCCTTCGCGCAATCTGCTGGGGGCCGGCCAGAAGAGCGGGATCTATTGGACGTTTGACCCGGATACCGGGAACATCGTGTGGTCCACCCAGGCCGGTCCGGGCGGCACTTTGGGAGGCTTGGAGTGGGGATCGGCCGTGGATGGCCGTCGGATCTACCTCTCGGTCGCAAACTCCAGTTTTGCTCCCTTCACATTCACGGTCGGCCCGCAAGTCGGCCGAACGGTCAAGGGAGGTTTCTGGTCCGCGTTGGATGCGGCAACCGGCCAGGTCCTCTGGCAGGTGGCCGGCGATCAACCGCCAGCGTTGCCGAGCGCCACTACGCCGCCGGATGCCATCGCCATCACTCCCGGCGCGGTGAGTTTTGCCAATGGCGTCGTCTTCGCCGGGGCGCTGGATGCGGTGGGCACCATGTATGCTCTGGATGGTGAGAGTGGCAACATCCTCTGGCGGTTCGCCAGTGGCGGCTCGGTCAATTCCGGCGCGGCCATCGTGGATGGGACGGTGTATTGGGGAAGCGGTTATGCCAACATCGACGGCACGCCCAACAACAAGTTCTACGCCTTCGAGGTGAAGGAAGACCACGGCAAGCCCGACCACGGCAAGCCCACCGACCACGGGCACAATAACGGCGGCAGCAAAGGTCATAACAGCGCGCCGTAGTCCGGGGGTGAGAGAGTCGCAGGCCGGTGGAGAGATCCACCGGCCTTTTTCGTTCCGCTCCCAACTTTTGGAATTCCGGGAGAATCTCATTGTAAAGCCCCATCTGGTCGCCACACACGGGACTCCAATCCGCAGGGTAAAAGGCGAGCACAACCGGTCGCCCGCGGAAGTCGCTTAAGTTCACTGACTGGTCCGGCGCGCTTTTAAGCGTGAAGTCGGGAGAGGTGGCGCCGGCAGGCAAAGGGGTTGATTTAGCCGTAACCCTGCAGTGAGAATTCAACGCAAAGGCGCCAAGCGGCAAAGACACAAAGTGGATACAGCGAAACCTGCAGACGGGCCTACGGCAGTTTGCGCTCACGAAATGGTGACTCCCATGACTGGCCGTTTCTGGGTTCTAAACTCTTGCGCCTTTGCGCCTTTGCAGTGCCTCTGCGTCTCTGCGTTGAAAGTTTTCCGCATAGATACGGCTTAGCGCTTTGCGAATGCGGCGGTGCAATTTTATTTTTGCGGCTCACGGGAATCCGTGGTTTCGTTGCCAGCGTCCGCGGTTCCCAATTTGCCCCCTCATTTGGCTGCCTGGCTGTGCGCTTCAACGAACCACAACCATTTATCTATGCCGCGCGAGACTTCGGTGAACAGGTCGGATGTGTCGGCATCCCCCAACTCGTCTGCTTGATCAATGGAATTCCGCGCTTCGTGACCAAACGTGGATAAGGCCTTGGAAACCGCCGCAACATGAGCGCTGCCATCCGCAATGGCCAGCGGGTATTCTTCAAGGCGCGACCGTCCGGCTGCCACCCGCGCGGTGCCTTCGGCGATGCCGCCCAGTTGCACAATCCGTTCGGCGATCAAATCCACATAAGCTTCCACCGCCTCGTCGATTTTATCGAATAGTTCATGTAGTCCGATGAAATGCGGACCCTTGACATTCCAGTGGGCCTGCTTGAGCTGAGTCTGAAGATCCACCGCGTCCGCCAGGCGTTGGTTCAACAAGGCGCTGATTTCAACCCGGCGATTTTGAGATAGGTCGTTCTCAGTTTCATACATCCTGGGTTGTGGTGTGGGTTTGTTGGTTATGGCTTTCATATTTGTTTCGCTTTTTTTGCAAGGTTGTTTCAAAGGCCAAAGTGATGCTTGATCCCGCGCCCGGCCTGCAACCCATCGTCCAGTTCATGGTCCGGCTGGTTGACATTTCATTTTCCAATCCATGCAAACTCTAGCGGCCGGAGGCTTGCGGTTCTATTTGGCCTTGGACAGAATTCAGGCTGCCACAATGGAGCGATTGGTGATTCTTCCTTTCGAGAGAGCCTCGTTTGGATCATGGCCATTTCCTGGAAGCGAAATGCGGGAGTTCGAAAAGTTTTGTGACGCGCGAGGCTGGGTGAAAACTCATTTTTCGACCGTCGAATCCGCCTGCTTGTTTCATCAAGGTTTTTCATATCAAAAATTGATCGTTACCGGATTTGCTCAAACCAGCTTTCACACGGGCTCGCGCAGGACAAAACCGAAATCCTGTTTGAATTGACCGGACACGGCAACGTCGTGGTTGGCCGCCTCAAAAATCAGGGGGGCTTTGCCGGGAATGCCGCTGGAGGTGTTTAGATGCAAGCTTCGGCGCCAGGCAGGTTCACTTTGAGATTGCTCCCTGCGCATCTGGAGAATTGCAACCTTCGTCGCACTCAACCCAAAGCTGTTTTAGGCAGAGGCCGGACTCTGCCTAAGGAGGGATTGTGGATTTTCCGGACGGAACCTAGCTTGGCAGTCGTATGGCGGGGATGTTTTCCAGGCCGGACCTGCGTTCGTGGAAGTCATGGCCGATCGAACGGTTGATGCCGGTGACGATCACCGTTGAGCCAATGAAAGGCTTCAGCCGTTGCCTGATCAAGGCGATGCCTGATCAGCGCCGCATGGAAATTTCTGACCCCGCAAAACCGAACCTGATGCGGTGAACAATAAATCTCAAAACAATCCGGCCGTCCCCGACGGATTCGCTTCAACGGAAAAGCAGCAACCTGGGTCCGGGCCAGGCGCCCCGATCGCAACGAAACTGGCGCGTTTGCCA
>Ga0247670_1000233_pt1 | contig 15375 bp, 11 predicted proteins | sample CNK11_metaG_FD_183042 | JGI IMG/M metagenome (GOLD analysis project Ga0247670, IMG submission 183042) | Soil microbial communities from Purdue University Martell Research Forest, Indiana, United States - CNK11 | ecosystem: Environmental > Terrestrial > Soil > Temperate forest > Bulk soil...
CTTCGCTTATAGCTTCAGTACTTGTTGCGTCCCAGCGCGGGACCTTCCCTTGATCCATTCCCATCATCACAACCGCGTCAAACTCCAGCCCCTTTGCGCTATGAAGTGTGATGAGGTTTAGGTGCTCAGGTGATCCACCCTGGCCAGAAAATGTTGCGATATTGAACTCGGCCATCACTTTCGATTCGCCGGTCGCCTGAAGGAGCCCCTTGAAAGCCTCCGCTTCATCTCTCATTGCCGGCTCCGACTTGAAGGTTGGACCGAGGCAGCTCGTATAGATGCCTCGCAGCCAAACTCTCAACAAAAGTGTAGCATCGCGATGCGAGAAGAGGAAAGTAACCAATTGTTGCCGCAACGCAGCGCGCTCTGCGTCACCTTTGGCCGCACGGTTAAAGTTGAGCCACTTCTTGACCAAACCTGAGAGTGGCGGCTCATGCTTTTTCCAACCAACGGCACACCATGTCGCGCAATCCTCAAGCCACCGCGTGAGAGGCGTTCGCCGATAAGCCGCCCCGGCATCGATACGGACGTATTTTATTTTCGCGTTCTCGGCCGCGCTTGCAATCACGCTCCCATCGTTGCGGTCTCCGTAGAGAACTGCGATTTTACCAACGACCAGACCGGGCTTTTGTTTTAGAACTGCCGGGATAATCTGTTCTATGATAAGTGCGGCCTGCTGGGCAATGCCCTTGGGACACTCGTAGAAATCGATAGAACCTGGCTGCTTCACTTTCGATTCGTATTCACGTTCTTCTCCAAGGGCTGTGAGGGAGGCTGCAACTATTCGTCGGCCACATCGATAATTGAACTTCAGCCTTACCGATTCAACCCACGCCGCTTCTGCGAGTTCTTTCAAGACCTTGGGCATTGATCCTGCAAAACCGTAGATGGACTGGTCTGGGTCACCGACCGCGACAAGCCGGACGCCAGCTTTTTGGCAAAGCGCAAGCACCATCCGATGTAACGAAAGCCCCAAATCCTGATATTCATCAACGACTAGAATTGGAAACCGTGCTTTGAGTGCTTTCCGCACCCATTCGTGGCGCTCAATCAATTGCAATCCCCAAAGAATCATGCCATCGAAATCAACGAGACCTTCGGCCATAAGCCTCTTCTCGTAATCGACAATCAACTGCGCGATCTCAGGGTCCACCGATGTAAACTCATCAGATTCCCGATCCAAGTAAGTGCGGCGATAGCGCTCGAAACGCGTCCGATAATTGTATGGGTTCTCGTCTCCGACGGTTGCTTTTAAGGAATCGGTGAAGATTCGATCGATCTCGCTAACAGAGGCGACTGAAAACTCTTTTGGGAATCCCAAATCTGATAGCCAGGCGAATGGCGAGACCACGTGCTTAAGAGAAAAGGAATGGACCGTTCCGATGAAAACGCTTGAACTTTCAACAACGCCGAGTTTTGCCAAACGCCTTTGCAACTCACGTGCGCACTCGGTGCTGTAAGTGATGCACGCTATGCCAGAAGGCCGCTGAACATCTTCGGCCAGCATCCTCGCCATCTTTGTTGTGAGCGTCTTGGTTTTTCCACTGCCTGGACCTGCAAGAATAACACAATTCCCAGGCGATTTGTATGCCTTCCATTGGCCTGGATTCCCACGAAGATCCTCTGCGGCTGTTATGTAGTCCGTCATGCGTTCAGGTGCATTTGTCTGCGAGGAATTTGACCGCGTCTCGAATATATTGCGGACAGATGTCCTTCTTGAGACGAGAGGCAAGGCGCTGTGCAAATCTGCCTTTCCCAATGGCTTCGATGTCCTTGAGCATCTGTTCGGCGTCCAGTGAGTCCGGTTTCTTCTGCCATGCCGATGCCCGGCTTTCAGCAGCGCCGTTTTCAGTCAATTCGATTATCGTATTGCAGATACTGTTCTGTCGTCCGCTTTTGAACAGGTCCACCTCAAACGTATAGTCATTGACGAACAACCCGAACTCAGTTGCGGCTTTCAATAGCTCGTCATCATTCTCAAAAGGCGGTTCTTCTCCTGTGATGAGTTCAAGCAGAGCCTTGACCCTACGCACGCCAAGGCTGCCGCCATTATCTGAGGGGTCATAGTCTGTGAGAACCGCGTATGGAATTTTCAGTCCGGCTTCCCCGAGCAGTTTGACGTAGGGGGCGAAGTTGGTTCCTGAAACTGAGCAAACAGATATTCCCAACTCGTCAAGGTCATGCCCCATGAGCTTCGCTAGGATTGGGATGGCAAAGCACTCCGCATCGCCCTCGACTAACAATACGGCGCGGCTGAAGACGATTTCACCCCGCGTCACGTCCAAGTAGCGTTCAATATCTGCCACGTCTTTGGCGTCGAGTTCAGTTACAGCCGTCGATGCCCCTTCAGTGCTCAAGCCGTCATCCGCTTTGCGCAACAAAACGAGCGACCTCACTGGCGTGACGCTCACAATGTGTGGTGAGTGAGTGGTTAAAAAGATTGTCCGGTTTGTTTCGCTGTCGAGTTGCTCACCTGGTGCCGGTGGCTCTGCTGGCTCCAGTCTCGGCTTCAAGAAATCCCTGTAAACCAAACGCTGCAAATGGGGATGCAAGTGGGCCTCTGGTTCTTCGATTGCCAAGAACGTATGGTCGCGATTTCCTTCCGCAACGAGCTGCCGCAATTCAAGGGCTTTTAAGGCGAGGTAAATGAGGTTCGCTGAACCAAGGCTTGCTTCGCTGATTCCGCGTTTTCCCGCATCAATGAAAAGTCGCAACGCTCGCACAAGTCGGTCAGGATCGGTTGGAGTCAGGCCAAGCGTAACGTCCACCGCGTGAGATTTACCGACCATCTCTTGAAGCCTGTCGGTGACGGCCGTATTTAGCGCTTTAATCTCTGGCACTGCTGTGATTGCATCCGACGCAACCGATACCTTATCGGCGATGTCTTCCAATGTTGCTTCATCAACCGTGCCAGCGGCTTTCTCCAAAAGTGGGCGCAATGGAGACCGACGCCAATTGGCAAGATCGCCCTCGGCATCGCGGAGAGCAGGGAAAACGTCAATAGGCAGTCGCCGGCGAAGTTCATAACTGACGATGTTGTCCTCGTTGTCTCCGCCGAAAATGAAAAACTCAAAGTCGGCATCCTTCGTAGGCGCACCCTCCAGTGATGGAATCGGTCTAAGCACATAAGTCAAACGGCTTGTCATCGGCTCGACACTAACCAGATGCTCAGCGAGAACCGCCAACAGCTTTGGGTTTTCTTCAAAGCCAGTAACGTGTAGCGCAATGCGGATTTCATTCTCCTTCGATAACGGGCGCTCTAAGCCGTCCCAAAAATCTTCCTCGCGAAGTTGTCGCGCGGAGTCCGGCAGGGTCGGATCAAGCAGTAAACGCAGTGCGTAAATGTAATTGGATTTCCCAATCTTGTTCTCACCGACTATCACGGCGTGCTCGCTCAACGCCACATCAAGGCTTTTGAAGTTTCGGAAGTTTGTGATTTGAACGCGAGAAATTCTCATACGGGCGCTGGGTAGTGGTTCATCGATGCTTCTCCAACTCGGTGATGAACTCACGAACTGGATGGTGGAAGTGGCCGGTTTCAACCAACCACCGGAGTTTCCGGCGAAGAATTTCAGCAAGAGGCAGGGCACGCTCAAGCAGGTAAAATAAATCCTGCCCATCTATGCCTATCATCGCAGAAGGCCGAAGTCGCTCATGCGCAGCAATTCCATCTGCCGAGAAACACCCTGCGGTGATGAAGATGCCCCGACCGATCTGGGAGTGACCGGAAACACGAGAGTCAAGCACTGCTAGGTCACCTTGCACAATTGGCTCACCCTGCCACTTCGCCTCGATGAGGTATATCTCGTGTGCAAATTCGATGCTCCCATCAATCTGTTCGCCCACGATGCGAAACGATGGCCTGGGGTTAGAACGGTAAGCGTCGAAGAGATCATATAGGAATTTCTCCAACGCATAGCCGCGTTGCTGTGGCGGCAGATTGCTAATCTGGAGAAATCGGCTTCGCAAGGCTGCCAGGGTCTCAACACTGACCAGGGATTGCGTCGCCTTCGAGTGCTCCTTGAGCGGGCTGAGGCTCGGACCACCAGTAAGAAGCCGAGTGGCAATGTGGCGGCATTTCTCAGCGCGAGCTTTCGCCTCGGCATCCTGCGTGGGGTTCAGCGTTGTATCATAATCAACCAACGCGAGGATTAGCTTTCCCACTATGGAATCGGACTCGATCTTCCAGAATGTGCGGAGCTTGTTGGCTTTAGAAGTTCCTCCCGGTGTGTATTTCACGTCGTGAATCTCCCGTCCAACAGCCTCGAAAATGAACTCCCCAAATGTGCGGTCTGAGAAATTGAGAACGTAGCCACTGGCCATGCCGAAGTGCTTCTCAAAGATTTGCCGGTCAGCCATTTTCAGAGAACTCATGCGGCCTCCGGTTTGAGTTCAACCTGCCCCGACAGCAGACGCGGCAGCAGCATGTTGCGCGTCCGGCGGCGGTCTTGAACAAGCGGCATCACGCGCCAGTCCCTTTCACAAGCAGCGATTCGGCCACCGTGATGAGTTCGTTCCACTCCTTCATCACTTGTTGCTGAATTTGCGCATCCGTGCTCGCCGGCGAGTGATGGTGAAACCAGCCTTCAGTCCCTCGCGCGATGCGAATCTTATAGCCTGGGCCTTGCCCCCATTCGCTTTGTTGGTCGCCCCAGAAAGGGAAATCAACTTTCATTGTGCCCTCGTAAGCGTTCCTCCCCATGCTTGCCGCCGCCGCGTAAAGATGCTCCATCCGCTCGTTGACTGCGTGGAGCAATTGCCGGATGAACGGATGCGCGGCCTTGAGTTCCTGCTGCCGCTCGAAATTCGCCAGCACGAGCCGGATTTCATCAACAGCCTCACCAAACGACGTGACCGATTTCTTACGGGCTGCCACAGCCAGCTTGTAATAGAAATCAAAGTTGCCCCAATTGCCCTGGCGGTTGACCGAGGCTCGGATGCTGGACGCATAGACTTCCTTTGTCGTCATGTCATCAACCAGCGACTTGTAGATGTGATGAATCTCCGCGAGCCGTTGGCGGCTCGCTTGCGCCCACGAATGGATGGCGTGCGACACAACTTCAAAGGCTGCTCTGGCCTGCGCCTTCTCACGGTGCTCTGAGATTTCCTCGACCGCTGCCGCAATCCCATTGATTTGGTCAACCCGCCGCTTCCGCAAGCCCAACACCAATTGAACGAGCGAGTGCTGAATGTTTTTGGTGTCACTCTTCCTCGCATCGAAAAAGTAAATTTGCGGGAAATGCTGGTCGGACAACTTCGTGCGAGTACGCAGCGTGTCTTGAATTTGGCTCAACCGCACCAAGCGCCCTTCGTCCGCTGAAGAAACCGGACCTTCTTCGGACAGCATGTTGTCCGCCTCTTCGTTGCGGTCCAGAACGAGCAATTGAGTCTGCTGCGCGACTGGCTGGCCCAGTCCGCTTTCCAGAAGATGTTTCAGCAGGTCTTGAACAGCCTGTTCAGGCGCATCATTGAATTTTGAGCACACGACGCAGACTGCCCGGTTGTTGCGGAACTGGCGGTCTATGTCTTCCCGCTCCACGTTTCCGTCCAAGCCCTTGGTATCAATCAGAGAAATGTTCAGTTCGGGCTCGTTCATAAGCGGTCTTGCCAGCTCAATCACAATCCGCTGCGGCATGGGCGTCTTCGGATGCTTGCCAAGATTGACTTGGCCAAATTGGTCTTTGATCCACGCGGTCTCGTCCTTGCCATCGAATACCAACTCCGTAGTCACACGTTCGTCGAGGTTGATGCGCTTGAATGCCTCGTCCAGAAATGTAGTCGGATTCCCGAGCTTCTTGTAGAGGTCCAAGGCTTCGTCCGTCCGCTTGGTTGTTCCGTCAGGCGCTTTGGCTGTGCGCGCCGGCAGGCCAATCATGTTGCGCACACACCGCTCGACTTCCGAACTCATCGAGACCGCCTCGGTGTCGTCGTCGGCCCGGCCTTCGTGGCGCATCCGCAAAACGTCCACAAAATCGCGGAGGTAACTTCGTGTCTCATCCGGGGAGCAGGGTGAAATCAAGATGCGCGTCTTGTCACCTTTTCGGATTTCCACCTCGCACAGCGTCGTCCGTCCGCTCGACGTGCTGAGGGCTGTTCCGCCCTTTTCGTCAACGAGCCCGAGAATGCCGCAGATCGCAGTCGTCTTGCCGACTCCGATTGAGCCAATGAAGGCAATGAGGTGGTCTTTCGACAGAAGAAAATCCCGGCTGTCGGCGAGGTTCGCGCTGAGTAGCTTCAACTGGTTCATCAACGGCTGATTTTCCTTTAGTTCAATTTCCAGCGCAGCAATTTTACTCACCAGCGAAATCGCTTGTTGAAGAGCTTCGGTCTCGTTTTGGAATGCGGCTTGATTGGTCTTCATGGTTTAGTTCGTTGTGACTATTACTTGCCCCAACACCAGCAGGCCACATTTTCAGCAGAGTCCCAATTGCATCGTTTTGCCGTCACCGTGGCGGCATCTTTTTCGGTTAAAAAAAACCGGTGCATAATCTTGTTTTTGCGCGTGCCTTGCGCGGGAGGGTATTTGAAAGTGGTTCAGTGGCAAAGAAAAAGAAGGAATGTATCTGCACCACATAATTCCTTGGATCACACCCACGAAAATGACCAGGATGAAGCCATCACGCCGGACAATGGGAAAGATGGGGTGCGGCTAAAACGAGCCGGAAATTTCGGCAAGCTGGTCGTGGTCAAAATATCGGACGATTTTCAGTTTGCGGCCCGCATGGTTGACCGTCGATTACTCGGGAAAGGCAGGGGCAAGTGGGCCACGCTTTCCTGGGATGCAATGATCGCGGGTGAACCGGAGCAGGAAATGCACCGGAGTTTTCCCATCAAGAAAGTTGCGTCCAAGCGCGAAACGACTTGAGATTGCCGCTAGCGCAGCGGGTTTCCGGCGGCTTCAATTGTTTGCAGCATCCAATGCTCGCAATTTGCGATTCTCACCAATACACCGTTTTCGTATCCATCAACTTTGCTGCCTGAAATAGAAAAGCTGGAGTCGGTTAAAACTCCAGCTCGGCTGAAAGCGGATTGGTGATTATTTCTTGGCTGCCTTGACCTTGGCCCATCTAGCCTTTGCCGCTGCGCTGATCTTGGCTTTGGCAGCGGCACTCATCGTAAATTTCTTTTTAGCAGGCATGGCGGCTACGGCGTTGACTGCTGCGGTTGCTGGCTTCGCTCCTTTGATCTTCGCCCAACGCGCTTTTTGAGCGGCGGCGATTTTAGCTTTTCCGGCGGCGCTCATGCCGCCCTTTTTCTTCGAGACTTTGCCTACAGCCGTCGTGGTAGTTGAACCCAACAACTGGCTTAACTCTTTTTCCAAGGCTTCAATCTGTTCTTTAAGATTGGCGACTTGACGTAGTTGTTGGGCCGATAAATTATTGATTGAACTCATAGGGACTTGATCGTGCAGGTTTTGTTGGGGAAAATCAATGTCTTAACAAAGTTGCCGCCGCCTATCACTTTACGAATCGCCGTGACCAACGCCCGTTTCGGTCGGCGAACAGGACTCCGCTCATTTCGCTTCGCCTGCCACGCCTTCCTGTACGCGCGCTCGTCACGAGCGAGCATCCTCAAAATGCCACAAGAGTGGCCGGCTTCCGTCCGTGGCTCGGCGGCGGGCCTTGCGCTCCGGCTGCGATTCACTATGCGCTCCTCTCCCCCCTCCGCGCAACTTACCCCGCTCGCCGACACACAGCCCGAAGCCAGGATCCAAAGCTTATTACATAGTGAAGATCGAATCACATGGCCACGATCATTGTCACAAAAACCAGCCGGTTTTTGTGACAATTAAAACTGTATGCACCAGCCCACCAGATTAACGCGGCACCAGTATAAGAAATGAGTGCTGAATTTCAGAACATCAAATGAATTGATCCGCCGTGACCAACGCACGTTCCAGTCGGCGCGCAGGGCTCCGCTCACCTCGCTACGCCTGCCACGCCTTCCTGCAACGCGCGTTCGTCACGAGCGCGCCTGCGATAGCCGCAATTGCGGCGTGCTTCCGTCTGTGGCTCGGCGGCGGGACGTTGCGCTCCGGCTGCGTTTCGCTATGCGCTTCTCTCCGCCCTCCGCGCAACTTGCTCCGCTCACCGACCGCAGACCGAAGCCACTAAAGATTTTCAAACAAACATTCAGCCAGATGAGAATCGTCGGCAGACTGCGATTTTCGGCACCGGGCTTCGCCACTGGTTTCTCCGAAACCTGCCGAACACCGCAGACTGCCGCCGCCATTCAAAATTCTAAGCCTGAGTCCGTCCGGTTCGGGATCGCTTCACTTCTCTGCGCTTCGCAACCGCGTCCGACCTTCGCCCGCCCGCCGGTTGCCGGAGCTTCGTTCAGTTCCGCGACGCCGAATCCGGCGGACACAGGCGTGACCTGTCGCGTAACGCGGCATGGGCAGCCATCGGTCTTTATCAACGTTAACGTTGAACTCAAATTGCATTCCCGCCAATTCGTCAATACGCTTGCGAAGCTGGCTGCAAGAAATGCGGAGTAAATACCAGGGCGCATGATCACACTCAAGCACGTCCAACTCCCGGCCTAACTCCCGGCTTTGCACCTGTCACTCACTTCGTTACCCTCACCGCATCAGCAAACGAACATGAAATATTCAAGCCCTTGAAACCGCATGGCGCAAACCAGAACTGAAGATAGTTCGAAAATTATCAGGCTCGAAAGAGTGGATTTGGACTTTCGGTCAAAGCCCGAAGTGGCCGAGCGATTGGAGCGCTTCTTGGCGGAGCACAGAGCCGAATTTGGATTTGAGCATGAGCATGATTTGATTGCGACTTGGCTCGACCGCGTCTGGCCGGACGGTACAAAGTGCGAGGCCATCATCACAAAACTCGTGCCGAAGGAGGGAAAACATAGCTGGCTGATTCGCCCGGTAAGGTCGGTGACTGCCCCCACTACCGTGAAACCCATCGCCGCTGGTAGCCAAGTTCCCGCGTTCGGTGTTCGATTTTGGGATGGCAAACTTGAGGTGCGTTGGTTTGAGCAAGTCCTCCATCGCCCACCCGGCGCGTATGATTATCGGATGGAGGGACAGTTCAATTTGAACGTGTGGCGCGGAGGAATGACAGAAGCCGATGAGAGTCAGTTACTCGCATTGCCGCACTACGCGCCATCAGTCCAAAGCCGTTTCGCCAAATGGCGCACTTATCTCGACTGGCGCGAAAAGATAACGGTGGACAACAGCAAACACCGTTACGCATACACGGAGTGGGATCAGTGGAAGGACAAGGCCGGAGTGAGCTTTTATCTCCGTGAGCGTCAACCGGTAGAACTGTTGAAGCTTCGACTTCAAGGACAGCAGTTGCTCGCGCTGCGGGAGGGTGAGGAATTTGACACGCTCAAAGCCAACGGTGACGAGACTGGAGGACAACGGAGGCCGAAGGTCGCAACCGCAGGCGCTTACCAGAAAGTGACGCATCTTGAAGGCGGCGAGCGCAGGCAGAAAGGCAGCGGGCGATGGCAGATTCGTAAGCCAGACGTTGAATCTGGAAGCCCAGCGCCGCACACAGAGAAGCTGGTCATTGAAGTGCGACTGTCCGAAGAGCGTCGCCGCAAGCAGGATGATGATTCGAACGGAGAGTCTTTCCCTGATACGGGTGACCTGATGGTGGATGTGTCGGGCGATCTCGCTTCGATACGCTCGCAACGCGACGCGATTGAACGCTTGGAACAAGGAAGAGCAGTCAATCCGGGCGTGGCAGATTGGGTTTTCGACAGCCAGAGAGCACGAGTTCCTGAATCTGCTGCGGCGGTGGAGGCAAGCGACACGCGGCTCAACAACGGGCAGCAACAAGCCGTGACGAAGGCGCTTGCCGCACCCGATGTTTTCTTCCTGCAAGGACCGCCCGGCACTGGCAAGACAACAGTCATCGCGGAGCTTTGTCGGCAGATGGTAAAGCAAGGCAAGCGAACACTCATTGCCTCGCAAGCCAACCTCGCCGTGGACAACGCTCTCGGCTGCCTTTATCCGAAAGACCGCCCCTCCCCGGAGTTGCGACCGCTGCGAGAGTTGGACTCGCGGCGCGAACTGGACATGGAAGATGCCTACAAAGTCTTCCTGCCATCGCAAATCGTGCCGCACTGGTTGAAGCAAGTCGCGGCTGCCTGTGAAGCCACATTGAAGCAGGCTGCAAAACAAGAAGACAATTGGACTGCCATTAAACGCGCATGGGTGGACCGACTCCGCAAGGGCAACGCCGCCGACAACGGCGAGGAGATGCGAAAACTCTACAAGCGCCATGCCAACGTGATTGGTGCGACCTGCAACCGGACTGGCCGGCGCGATTTTTACCAGTCCAATGAATTAGATCCCGCTTTCGAGTTGGTCGTGGTGGACGAAGTGAGCAAGGCCACTCCACCCGAGTTGCTCATGCCGTTGCTACTTGGGCGTCGTTCGATTCTCGTTGGCGACCACCGCCAGTTACCGCCCGTATTTCGTGGGGAAAGCTTCGAGGAAGCCGTTGCCAACGAAGAATTGAAGGCGGAGATGCTGGAGAACTTCGGAAAAATGGTTTCCGCATCGCTCTTCGAGGAACTGTTCATCAGCGCACCGGATGCACTGCGCGAAACGCTGCGCGAACAATACCGGATGCACCCGCACATCATGCACGCCGTGAATCATTTTTATCCTGACAAGCACGGCAAGGGCATACTCCTCGCGGGTGGCGGTGAACCGGAACTTCATCGAAAGAAACAGCACGGTTTGTCCGTCAGGGGTGCTAGTGAGCGCCCGTTGTTAAACAGCGAGCACCGCGTCCTTTGGCTGGATTCGACACGGGATGAGCGCGGCCAAACGGTCGCGGAAGGAGCAAAACGCGGAACCTCGCGCTGGAATCCGTTCGAGATCGAACTGATTGAAGACTTTCTCCGTCATGTGGACGAATCGCTGGCTTTCAATCCTGGCGCAAAAAAATCAAAGCTGGATGTGGGCGTCATCAGCTTCTATCTGGCTCAGACCAACGAATTGAGAGAGCGCGTCGGTTCAAAAGGCCGAAACCGCTGGCAGCATCTCGAGGTGCAAGTAAACACAGTTGACCAGTTTCAGGGCCGGGAATGTTCGGTGATTATTGTCTCGCTGGTCCGCACCGGCGAAGTCAGCGGTGAATTTGTAAAGGACTACCGCCGCATCAACGTAGCGTTTTCGCGAGCCAAGAATTTACTGGTGATTGCTGGCAGCCTCAGTGCGTTTGAGGCAGCGGCCGTCCCGATCTGTCCGGTCGAGGGTGGCGAGGCAATTGCCAAAAAAGTGTATCAACAAATCGCGAAGAGCATTTCTCTCCGCGATGGCATTCGAACCGCCACACATATTTTCGGGCGGCCAACACACAAGTCAGTAGGCCAAGCCCCGTTAAAATACCGAGTTCAACAATTACGCGAACCACACAAGCAATCTAATCATGGCCCCGATGATATGGGATTGAAGTTTGATTGAATGAACCTCCAAGTTACAGTCGAAATTACCGCCGTTGAATTCAGGCGGTTGAACAGTTTTGAATGGGCGGTGTTGAATCTTCTCAATACTTTCCACACAGACGCCCCTACCATTGCCGATGCAACCGTCCAACTCTCCATTGGCGAACCGGCATTTCTCATGGCAGCCTTGGAAAATTTACGATCAGTTATAGCAATTCAAGCCAAGATCGATGAACCACGGCGGCTCGACTTGAATGATTACGAATTATCAGAATCTGGAAAAACCATTCTGAGTGAAGATGGCTGGGAGAGTGAACGCGAAGAAACCCTGACTGAAGACATTGCGCTCGATTGGCCATCGTTGAGGTTTGTTTCCCACAGAAGCAGCGGGAAGCATAGCGAACGAAAACAAGCAGCCCCGTCGCTGGATGAAGTCCAGTCAAAGCTAACCTCAGAGAGCTTGGAGGCCTGGCTTAACCCAAACGGCAACTCGCGATGCTGGCGGGTAAAAAAATTCTTCGTCACAAACGTCGAAAGTTAAATTGAGAGTGTCTTTCGGCAGCTTAAATTGACACCTTTTTGGTTCAGCCCGCACTTCAGTAGAAGATCAACAGCACGGTCTCGACCTTGGGGCAGCCGATTACATCACAGGCCATTTGAAGTGACGGATTTGATATTCCGAATCATTTCACACGCCAAGCTGAAATGCCGTCGGTCAGATGTCCTTGACGAGAACGCGGACCCGGACACCCAGAGCCTTTGCAATGCGCCGCAAGGCAATCAATGAAACGTGCTCTTCCCCTCTTTCAACCCGCCCGATATAATTTGGGTGGAGATCGGCCTTTTCGGACAGCCGTTCCTGACTCAAATTGAGTCGCTTCCGCTGCTTGCGGATGGCGGCACCAAGGACAACGCGGTAATCAGAGGACGGCACAGCTTGAAACGAAAGCAGAGATTGCCACGCATCTCTACACCGCTAAACGGATGATATGTGTTTTTAATTGTTCTTGACCAAGGATTAGAAGCTGTTAGAAACTCAACATTGTAAATAGGGAATAAGAACTAAAACTTATGAATCTAATCGTCAGGGGGAGGTCATTTGCCCGGAATTTTGCCCGCACTTCAACATTGGCGCTGATCATCGCTGGTTTTTTGTTTGGCCTGCTGCCAATGGTTCATGCCATTTCGATTGACCCTGGAGACGGCAGCACCAATTCAAGCCCAGTATACACCCCGCTGGATTCATGGTGGTTCAATGACCACACCAACTGGACGAGTGACACTGGTTACGCGCCGGTTTCTTTTACCAATGTTGCCTTTTCCACGCTCGGCAACTTTGCCTCGGTGTTGGTGGACAACACGAACGCGGCCTGGCTGCAATACAACGTCTATGAAAACGACGGAACAACAAACCTCACGGTGGACACCGGCACGGTGATGTTCTGGTTTGCGCCGGGTAATTGGTCGAGCACGAATATGGGCGGCTTCGGGCCGGGCGGATGGGGACGCTTGTTTGAACTGGGCAACTATACCACCAATTCGAGCTATGGCTGGTGGAGCATTTACGTTGATCCTGACGGCGCCAACCTTTATTTCTCGACCCAGACCAATGACCTGTCAGGCAATTATTCCAACTACCTTGCCACCCCGATTGCGTGGACGACGAATTATTTCCACTTTATTGCACTCACATATTCAGCCACGAACACCGCCCTTTATCTGGACGGGACATTGGCTACCAACGGCCCGCCGTTGACGGTTTATCCCGGTCCCGATGCGATGACCAATGGCTTTTTCATCGGGAGCGACAGCGGCGGAGATTATCAAGCGCATGGATTGTTCAACAATGTCGTTACATACGCCGTTCCCTTGGATGAGGCCACGATCCAGCAAATCTTCAATTGGGAATATATCTACTACGCGATAAACCCGAACAACGTGGCTATGTCCAGAATTTCCTCCGCCAGTTCCACTCCTTCCTACACGCCTGCTTACAACGCGATCACCGGCCAAGGCGGCCTGCTGTTTGTCACGAACACCGCCGACTGTGTTTCCGGCACCAATGCCTTTCAAGTTTGGATGACCAATATTACGGCGACGGCGGCAAGCGGCGGCACGATGTCGGTGACGTTCACCATCCAGGGCGGTTCCGATTACGTTCCGTATGATGTGTTCGCCAATTCAGTTTTGGGATTCCCCGCCAGCACCAGCCCGAAATGGGCTTGGATGGGGCAGGGCTACCATTGCACCACCTATAAACTCACTGGTCTGCCCAACACTTCGGTCTTCATTGTTTTGGGGACCCCGATCGACGCTGACGGGGACGGCCTCACGGATGCCTACGAAAAACTCGTGAGCCACACCGACCCGAACAATCCCGATACCGATGGCGACGGCATTTCCGACTCCGACGAAGTCTTGAATCAGACCGACCCGTTGACGGCAAACGGGGCAATACCGTCATCCCCAAATATCCTAACCTGTCCGCAATAAACCCAGTTGAAAGTTTTATCAAATACAAAGCTATGAAATTTTACCGACAACGGGTGTTGCGTGCGCTGGCGATTTTGTTGGCCACACCATTGATGATGTTGGCCCAGGATTTGGATATGGCGGCCGTCACTCCGTTGACCAAACCGCAAGGCGATCAGACGGCGGCAAACCAGAAACTGGATTACCACACGGATTTGTTCACCGGCCGTTTCAATTACGGCATACCCATTGAAGTGCCGCCGGGACGTGGCCGATCGGAACCGGCGCTGGCCCTGCAATACAGTTCATCGGACGGCAATGGCTGGTGTGGGATTGGCTGGGATTTGGATTTAGGCTATATCCAGCGTGAAACACGGCGCGGCAGTCCGATTGACCCAACGTTTGGCTGGTATGATGATTCCTACGGATTCATCTATTCCGTGGCTGGACAAAGTGGCCGGCTGATCAAAGCCAATGACGGCACCTATCGCCCGGAAATTGACACGTCGGGTTTGAAATTTGTTTTCAGCGGCAATTCCTGGGTGGTAACGGACAAAAGCGGGCGAAAATACAAATTCGGCGACACCTCCGGGGCGCGCATCTCGGATTTTTTTTTAGGCACCTTCAAATGGGCGCTGACCACGATTCAGGATGCCAATGGAAACAAAACCTCTGTCACCTATCAGCAGCTTGCTTCTCCTGCTAATAGTCAACTTTATTTAAGCCAGATTTCCTACAATGCCAACGGCAACAGCCCGGCATTGGCGACCAATTGCACTGTGGTCTTCGGCCTGGAGAGCACGAACCGTCTGGACATGCCGGGTTCCGCCATCTCCGGCATTGATGTTTACACCAGTCGCCGGTTGAAAGACATCTGGATAAACTGCAACGGCGCGCAGGTAAGACATTACGTCCTGCTATACACCAATTCGGCCAGCACCGGAAAATCGTTGCTGAAAAGCGTGACGCAATTTGGCACGGACGACACCGTGGCCTGGCCGGCACAGACGTTTGGCTATTCCGGCCTGTCGCGCGCGTTCCTGCCGGCGGTTGCTTGGAACATCACCAACCAATCTGCAAGTGTGTATCCCTCCTCGCCCGGCACCAAATTGATCGACATTAATGGCGACGGCTTGCCGGACTGGATATCTGCCTCTGGCACTCCGTATGACCACTATCTTGTTCAGCTAAATAACGGCAGCGGGTTTGACCCGGCACAAAACTGGTCGCCGGTGGGCAACGAGCTTTCTGATAACACAATCTACGAATGGAACTCATTGGACAATTATAATATTCCTTTTTTTGGCGGGACGGTGACAACTTGCGCCTTGGAGGACATGAATGGGGACGGATTGCCTGACCGGGTGATGACTCCGAATTCTGGTGGCAGCGGCGGTTATTTTCAGGTGCAGTTGAATTCCGGCACCGGCTTCAACGCTGTGAATTCTTGGTCAGGAGTGCCTACGGGCTACTATT
>Ga0247670_1000234_pt1 | contig 15266 bp, 7 predicted proteins | sample CNK11_metaG_FD_183042 | JGI IMG/M metagenome (GOLD analysis project Ga0247670, IMG submission 183042) | Soil microbial communities from Purdue University Martell Research Forest, Indiana, United States - CNK11 | ecosystem: Environmental > Terrestrial > Soil > Temperate forest > Bulk soil | place...
GCGATCTGTTTGTCATTAACAATTCCAGCGCCGCGGAATTCCATTCGTCATGGTGCTTAGCGGCGGATACAGCCGGCACAGCTACCGATTGGTGGCTAATACGGTGGCTCGACTGCTTCAAAAAGAGGAGTTTTCCTCCTCAGACAAACTCGAATAAAAGGAGACATGAGCTTTTTACTTTTCCCCGGCCGGCATCTGGTGAACACGACGTTTCAGGAACAATACTTGAAGCGCGTTCTGACCGGGCCGCCAGCTTCGTTGCCCGGATTCATCCCCGGCAGCGGCACCGTTGCGAAACCGCCGACGGAAATCATTTTCGCCATCACCTCGGCCAACCAGGAAAACTCCCGTTTCAATCCCATCCCGTTCCACATCCGCGCCGTGGGCGTGGACCGATTCGCGCGGCAGTTGCAACGGCAAGCACCCTTCCGTTACCGGGTGTTTGGAATTCCGCACTACGGACACACGAACAATTTCGCCGCCTTCACCATCAAGGAAATCGCCTATCAGAGCGAGCAAACCATCCAGCTCACCCCGGAAAACTGCCTCGTGCTGTGCTCCACACCGGAAGTCATCCGGCTGTATCAGGAACTGGGTTTCGGGATTGTTTCCGCTGAGTTGAGCGCGGAAGAATCGCATCCGGCCACACCGATTGAAATCATCCGCGAGATAGGCAGGCAAAAGCAGAGTTGGCGATCTGGCAAGTTAGCCGGCAGTCAACTTGCCGCCAGTCACGCCAGCCTGTTCGAAGATTTTCCCGAGGTGCCCCAGCGCATTTCACGGCTGTATCAGGACCCGCTGACCAATCAGGAGGGCAGCCTGACCACGGCCCGGAATTACAGCAGCTATGCGCGCGGTATGAATGAGATCATCCGGTTGAAATACCTGGATATTCAAAAAGCGATTCGCTCCGGGCGCATCGTGGATGAAGGTTGTGCCGACGGCGCGTTGCTGGCGGAAATCAGCCGCGACTTTCCAGATTCAGATTTGTTCGGGATTGATCTGTCGTCGGAATTCGCCAGCCGTTTTTTGGAGCGTCAGCGGGCCGGAGAATTCGGCGGCGCGTATGTTCACTTTTTTCACCGCAACCTGTTCGACCGCGTCTTCGAGCCGGAGTCCATCGACACCACGATCTGCAACAGCACCCTCCATGAAATTTGGAGCTATGGCGACGGCGAGAAGTCGGTCCGCAGTTATCTCGCCGAAAAGTTACGTCAGTTGCGCCCCGGCGGCCGGCTGCTCATCCGCGACGTGGTTGGTCCGGATGACGGCGAGCGTGAAGTTCTGTTGTGGTGTTCGGACAAAGACGGACAAAATCTCTCCGCATCAGAAATCATTCGGCACAAAGATCGCAGCACAGAATGGCTTTACACATTATCCACGCGCAGCCGGTTCTTTCTTTTCGCGCGGGATTTTCTCGGTGGTCAAAGCGGATTTACTTTCAAGGAAGAATCACATTCCAACCGTCCAATGTTTCGACTCCCATTGCGGCAGGCGGCGGAATTTCTTTCCAAAAGGGATTACACCGACAACTGGTCCTCCGAGATGAACGAGGAATTTTGCTTCTGGAATTTTTCAAAATGGAAACAGGTTCTCACCGAGATCGGTTTTCAAATTATTGAAAACCCCAATAACGAGACCGAGGGCTCCCGCGTTTATACGAATCCGTGGATCGTGGAACACCGCCACGCCGGACACGTCGAGGTCATGGACTTGCAAGGGCAAATTCTGCCGTGGCCGCCGACGAACATGGTGCTGATTGCCGAGCGGCACATTGGTTGAATGTCTGGGCATTTCTTCCTCGCTCTCGCCACAGCAAGTTGGTAAATGCAAACTGATAGGCGCGCAAACAAATCCATTTTTATGCCAGACCTTCAAGATGGTGAGACGGTCGAGATGCAGGGCTCCGGCTCGAAGCCATACCTCTTGAAAAACACCGGCGGCGTTTATTCCTGCAGCTGTCCGGCGTGGCGCAACCAGTCCATCGCCATCGAGAAACGCACCTGCAAACATCTGCGCAAGCTGCGCGGGGATGCCGCCGAGGAAACGCGCACCGGCGGTGCGCTGCCCCAGCGCCCAGTCAAAGTCCGCGGCACCGATGACGGCGGCAGCGAGGAAGCCTCCGGACCGCCGTTGCTGCTGGCCGAAAGCTGGGACAACGCCGCCGACCTCTCAGATTGGTGGATGAGCGAGAAGCTCGACGGCGTGCGCGCCTATTGGGACGGCAAACAATTCCTTTCGCGTCAGGGCAATCTTTACCACGCCCCCGATTGGTTTGTCGAAGGACTGCCCTCGGAGCCGCTGGACGGCGAACTCTGGATTGACCGGAAAAAATTCCAGCGCACCGTCAGCATCGTCCGGCGTCAGGACAAGAACGATCTTTGGAACGAAGTACGTTTCCTCGTCTTTGACGCGCCGGCAGCGACTGGCGGATTCGAGGATCGGCTTGCTTTTCTGAAGGACGCGCTGGCCAGGGGCGCGGCGAAGTTCGCCCGGCAGCATCCGCAGGAGCGCTGCAAGAGTCTCGACGCTTTACGCGCAGAGCTGACGCGCATTGAAACATTGGGCGGAGAGGGACTGATGCTGCGTCAGCCGGGATCCAAATATGTGGCCGGGCGTTCCGCCACGTTGCTGAAAGTGAAAACATTTCACGACGCCGAGGCCGTCGTCGTGGGCCATCAAGCGGGCGCGGGCCGGCATAAGGGACGATTGGGCGCGCTGTTGGTGCGGCTGCCGGACGGCACGGATTTCGCCATCGGCACCGGTTTCAGCGACCGCGAGCGTGATCATCCGCCGGCTATCGGCGCGGCGGTGACGTTCCGTTATCAGGAACTTTCCGATGCAGGTGTGCCGCGATTCCCCAGTTGGGTCGGCGTCCGTCACGACGTCGCGGTGACGGATGCAAAGCCAGTTCCTGCAAGGAAACCTCAGGCGTCCACCCCGGCAACGATCGTCGGAAGCACAGGGCCTGCAACCAAACCGCGTTACTTCGAGTTCGTCCAAGGCAACTCCAGCAAGTTTTGGGAAGTGTCACAAGCCGGCAACACCATGACCACGCGCTGGGGTCGCATTGGTTCTACCGGCCAATCCAAAACCAAAACCTTCGCTGACGACCAAGCGGCGGCCAACGCAACCGCCGTGCTCATCGAGGAAAAGACCGAAGAGGGCTACGCCGAAGGCCCACAGTGAACAACTCAAACAATTCGGCGGAAAGCATGATGCGACTCCTGAGTTCAGTGTTTATGCTTCACGACGACCGAGCCTTGGTCATCAAGATCCACCAGCAAGGTGGCAGCCCGTGCCTTTGCATTCACCACGCGCCAACGGGCGAGAGGAACGACAATACGCTTTTCGATAACGCGCTGGAGTGGACGAGCGCCAAAGCGGTGATCGTAGCCTTCGCGGGCAATGGCGCGAACCAGACGATCGGTCCAGGTGATTTGAATTCCCGCCGCCGCCAAACCCTCGCGGGCTGCCAGTTCAGACAATTCCTTGCGGGTGACGGCTTCGACTTGCTCCAGCTTCAGCGGCTGGAACGTAATCACGCCATCCAGCCGGTTGAAGAACTCCGGCCGGAAAAACTTCGTGACCTCGGATTCATAGGAGGGCCCGGCGCTTGCGGCAAAACCGGTTGAACCCGGCGCGTTCGCCCCCAGATTCGAAGTCATGATGATGATGGCGCTGCGAAACCAGGTGACGCGACCAAACCGATCCGTTACCCGGCCTTCGTCCAGCAGCCCCAACAACACGTCGAAGACTTCGGGCGCCGCTTTCTCGATTTCATCAAACAGCACCATGCAGAAGGGTTGGCGCCTCACCCGCTCGATCCAGTCGGCGGGCCGGCCCTGCGGATTTTGCAGGAGCCGTTGGGCGGCGCCCCAGCCGGCATATTCGCTCATGTCGAGCCGGACGAGCCGGTCCTTCACGCCGCCCGCATCGAAGCAATACTCCACGAGCGACTTGGCCAGTGCGGTTTTGCCCACGCCGGTCGGGCCGCAGAATAGCAGCACGCCCAGAGGTCGTGCCGGGTCGGTCAAGCCGGCCTTGATGGATGCGATCAATCGCGCCGCCGTCCCGATGGCATCCGGCTGTCCGATGATCTGGGCGGCCAATTTCGCACGCACTTCACTGACTGACAGGAGTAAATCATCACGCAGAAAAATTTCGGGCAGCCCCGTTTGTTTGACGAACTGGGCAATCACGTCTTGCGTCGTGACCGTGGGTTTGCCCGTTTTGCTGGAGGCTGCGCGGCCATTACACAAGTTGCGGATAAAGTTCGCGGCCGGGCCGGGAAATGCGGCGTAAGGCTGGAACCGCCGGAACAGACGCCGCACCAGCACGCTCACGCCTGGATCCACTTCCAGCCTTGCTGCCGCGGCGTGCGCGCCAGCGATTCGATTGAGCACCTGTTCAGCGGCGGCCTCATCGAATGCCGGCACCGGGACAATTTGAAAAACGTCCAGCAGTCCCGGCAGCAAGCGGCGACACGCCTCGACTTCCTCGGGCGTGGCCTCGGCGGTCATGCGGAGTTCTCCGCGCTGGAGATAGGGCAGGAGAAAAGCCGCGACGCTGTCGCCCGGGCCTTGGCCGCCGACCTGGAGCAGTTCGAGGAGGTTCTCGGCGCAGAAGATGCCTTCGATGGCACTCAACTGGGTGACGAATTCCTCGCAGCGTTCCTCCCATTCGCCGAGATAACGCATGCCGGCGATCATGCGCCCGCCGCTGCCGCGCCAGCAGCGATAAGTCCGCAATTCCTTGTCGGACTTTGCGTCCTCCTCCTCCTCGCCACGGCTGTTTGCCCGTGCGATGCGGGCCAGACGTTTGGCGGCATCGAGCAGCACGGTCGTTTTGCCCACACCCGGTTCGCCAACCAAAAGCACGCAGGCCTTTTCCGTTCCCAGTTTTCGAGCCAGAGTCTCCGCCAATTCATCGCGACCATAGGCGGCCGATGCCCCGCGCTTGCGGCCCAAGTCGTGCAACAGCGGATCAGCCACAGTGAACAAGATTTTCAATTCCGGCCGGTTCGCCGGCGGCACGCGTTTCACGCGGTCGGTGGCGATACGAATGGTGATTTCCTCCAAGTGGCATGCATGCGGCGGCAGACACGCAGCGAGTTGTGTCGGAGTGAATCCCTGCAACGCGTCCTTAACGTAATGCGCCACGAGGCTCTGGAGATCGGCCGCGTCTTGAAAATTGAATTGGACCTGCAAATGCGGCGCGAGGCACAGCCATAAACCACTCTCTTGCTTGCCGGTCACGCACGGCACCCGCAGCCAGAGCGTTTCCGGACACGGGATCATCCGCTTGCCCACGCGGTATTGCGGACGCACCTCCACTTTCACCTCGATCAGCACTGGCTCGATGAGATCGGGATCAACATTCCACGGCTCGTGCTCGGCCCGCCAATCCAGCAATTCCTTGAGTTGCCGCAACGACTCCTCCTTCGTGGGCGCGCAAGCGGCCGCCGATTCCAGATCGCCGACCAATGCCGCCGTGCAGGTGCCTGCGGCATCACGCCAGATCAGAACTGGATACTGTTGGGTGGCCATGATTCAGTCGGTTAATTCTTTTGCCACTTCCGGCGGCAACGGCAACGCCGATAACAGCAATGCGCGAAATTCCGCCGCCGAAGGTTGCGCCGGCACAACCATGCCCGTGCGGAAATCCGTCAGCGATTGGTTTTCGATCACACGTTGAATCACCGGCCCGAAGGAATCCGGCTCCAGCGCGTCGATTGAATCAGCCAGCTGCTTTGCCCTGACGCGGGCCATGGCTTCCGTGGTCGCGGGTTCGAGCGTCATCAGAACGATGCCCGTTCCGCCGTCGGCGCGCTGCGTCAGAATGGTGTTCATCTGATTCGGCACGAGTCGCCCCACGTTGATGCCCTTGAGAAAAATCGCCTGGGTTCGCCCCGTCAGCTCGCCGAAAATTGTTCTGAGCAACAACTCCTCCTTGGTGTAATGCGGGAACAACATCGTCGTCGATGCGCCCCAGATGTCGCCGAGGCACTCCGCGTGCGCGTGCGCCAGCTGGAACATGGCCGCGCGGTCCGCTGGCAGGCACGCGCGAAAAACCAGCAACGTGGCCGCAGACTCCGCCGGGCTCGCGGCGAGCGCCTCGAGCAATGCGATCTCCCGCAACAGCGCAGTCAGCGGCGAGTCCGCCACTTCCACCGTTTCCTCACTCAGCTCGGCAAGATCATGCTCCAGGGCAACTGCGGCGCGCCGTCGATCCAGACGCGGATGGCCCGAGAGGAACTGCCGGATCACCACCTTCACGGGTTTCGCGCGCGGCAGTCGTGATGTGTTTGGCGCGCGCCGCGGAGCGTTCAACGCGCGTTCCGCCGCTTGCGCCAGCCGGTCCACTTTCTTGAGTTGTTCGCGGCAGAAAAAGTATCGCGCCGATGCGGGCGGCAGTGCGCCCAGTTCGATCTTGCCGCTGGGGGCGTCCAACTCCAACCCGCCCTCGATGCGGTCCAACGCCGCATACGCGCCGTCGAGAACTCTCTCCGTCCATGCAGTTTGCTTTGCCGTGGTTCGCGGCTGCGCGACGCTTGCCGGCCAGAACACGGAACACGGCGCAGGATTCAAGTCCCGCAGCGTGAGCGCAAAGCCATCCGCCTTCGTGGCGAGGTTGGCAATCATGGGGGTGCCGGGCGGAAGCGCCGCGAGCAATTCGGCCATCGGCTGCGCCACCTCGCGTTCGATGACCCGCTTCAAGGCGCGCGCGCCGAGTTGCGGATGATGCCCCAATTCCACCAGGCGGGTCATCGCCTTTGGTGTCACGTTCAGCAGCCCATTGCGGCGGCGCAAGCCTTCGCGGGCGAGCAGGCCGGCGATCAACTGGCGCGCGACACCTTCCAACTGCGCGCGTTCGAGGGCGCGGAAAGGGAGGATGCGATCCAGCCGGTTAAAAAACTCGGGGCGAAAAAACTTTTCCGCCGCCGAAACATAAATCGAATCGTCCGCGTCCAAACCAGCTTGCGAGTTAAAACCCAGGCGAGACCGCGATTCGCGCGCACCCAGATTCGAGGTCAGCAGAATGACTGTTTGCGTGAAATCCGTAACGCGGCCCAGCGCGTCGGTCAGCCGGCCTTCGTCAAGCATCGCAAGCAACAGATCAAAAACTTCCGGGGCGGCTTTCTCAATTTCATCGAACAGCACCACGCAGAACGGCTGGCGGCGCACGGCGCTGGTCAACAAACCTTCCGGTTCGTGCGGCGAGCCGGTCAACCGCGTGGCGGCGGCGCCATCCACGTATTCGTTCATGTCGAACCGGAGCAAACGCTCGCCGCTGCCAAACAAATATCCCGCGAGCGTCTTTGCCGCCTGGGTTTTACCCACGCCCGTCGGGCCGAGCAGGAGCATGGTGGCCAACGGACGCCGCGGATCATTGAGCCGTGCCTTGAGGGCGACGAGCACGTCCGCGAAAGCGTCGAGCGCGTGGTCCTGTCCCGCGACGCCTTTGCGCAGTCGCTCAACGATCTCCTTTCGTTCCAGCGTCGTGCGGTCATCGAGCATGGCGATCTGCAGCCCGCTTTGCAGATGGAATTCGTGCAACGCCTGCAGCCGGTCCACCCGATTGCCCGCGAAACGAACCGCCAGGCGTTTCAGAAAGCCCGCCGCCTTGCCGGGAAACGCCGCGTCGGTGGCATGGCGCCGGTGCAGTTCGTAAGCGGCCGGCACAATCTCCAGATCAAACTCGCAGCGATGCGTCTCCTCCAACTGCCGGCCGACATTGATCAACACCCGCAGCGTTTCCGCTTCGGGCGGTTCGTTCACGGGAATGACATGAAAGAGATCGGCGAACGCGCGGTCGCGTTCCCTTAACACGCGCCAGGCTTCGGGCGTGATCTCGGCAATCACGCGGACCGAACGTTTCTCCAGCCAGGGCCGGAGCACCTGCGCGACGTTCAAGTCCGACGCCGCGTTCATTCCGGCGGTGAATAATCCCGGCAGATCGTCGAAATAGAGCACACGATCCTTGTTCTTCGCGTGTTCAAGGATGGCGAGCACACGGTTTTCCCATTCGCCCAGATAACTCATTCCGCTGATCAGGCGCATGGGTGAGACCAGCCAGAGATCGCGCCCGCCGCCGAAGCGTTCTTTCTTGCGCGCCGCCAATTGCCAGGCGAGTTCGTGCAGGATCGTTGTCTTACCCACTTTGCGCGGGCCGACAAGCAAGACGGGACGGCGATCACTGGCCGCCAGCAATCGTGCCAGTTCCTCGACCTCGCGCTCGCGGCCAACCGCACGGTCGAGATCGTCGGGATACATCGCGTTCAACCGGCGGCCGGTCTTGCGCAATTCCACTTCGCCATCCTTAGCTTCTTCGCCGCCGAAGAGGGCCGCCCGCGTGGGCTTCTTGGCCTTCTTCGCCAGCGCCGCCGGATTCACCACGATTTCCATCGTCGTCAACCGCGCCTTGCCCATCAGCGCGAATTCATCCAGATCAACTGCTCCGCTGTCGCGCTCCAGGTCGCGGAAATGCCGGGTCAACACCGCGAGCGCGCGGTCGGCCAGCGTCTGGTTGGGCAACACCTCGAATTGCAGTTCCGGGATGGTCGGCGTGAAGTAAAGCTTCCGGCCCAGCGCAGCATAACCGGCCAGGAAGAAATTGCGCCGCTGCGAGCCGGACGCCAGTTCCATCCGCAACTCCACCGTGGTTTCATCCAGCAACGGAGAAAAGGACCAGCGCGCCAGCTCGTCGTGGCGCGGATCATGTCCGAGATCGTGCAGCAACTGATGCAGATCGTTCGAGAGCCTGGTCAACGCACGACTCAGCTTCTCGGCGCGTTGCACCGGTTCGGTTTGAAACAACGGCCGCACAATATACGCTGGGGGCCGCGTCGCGCCGGACGAGCGTTCATCGATGAAGATGGGGATGGAGAAGATCACTTGGTCGCCTCCTCAATTGCCCGGTCCAACCGTTGCGCGCTCAACTCCGCCACGATGCGTCGCACATCCAGGCTCGCCCAGGGGCGCTCACCGATGATGTTATCCTCCACGACGCCTTTTTCCTGCTCGTATCTTCGACGAGACGAAGCGCCGCGAGTTGCAATCGCGCCCTGCCGCTCAATACCAGCGGGAGGTTCATAGGCGACGAACGGCGGCGGCGCGGATTCAATGAGGCAAATCCGTTCGTGCCGTTTTTCCTTAAGCACATGCAGCCCTGCTTCCGGCTGCAGGCGCGGAAGAAACAAATCGCCGCGCAGATGCAGCACTATCCCGATGAGCTTCTCCGGCGGCGAAGTGAAAAATGCATCCAACTTCTTCGGCGTTTCGCGCAGGAGTTTGGTTGCACTCGAACGCACGCCCGGTGGCGGGAGAAAATAATCCAGTGCCAGCACGGCTCCGAGTTCGCCGCCCAGACCATGATACGCGGCGGCAAATTCCAGCAGCGTTTCCCGATGTTCACTGTAGAAAGCAAGCACGACTTCATCGGGCTGTTCCAGTTGCGACCGGAACACCACGCGCATCAGCTTGAGCCGCTCGCTTGCCACCGCGTGCAGTTCGGGCGTGAACAACGCGTCGTCGAAGACTTCACGTTGATAGAGCAGCCCGAGGGCTTCCGTTTCGAGCTGACGCGCCCGTTTGGCGAGCGTGGCAACTGCCAGCAGGCACTCGCGGAGTTTGGGCAGCTTCGCCAGCCGTTCCTGGAGCGCCGGCGTTTTCCACTGCGCCGCCTTCAGGCGTCGTTCGAGCGATTCCAGCATCGCGACTTCGTCCTCAATCCGACCGGTCGCCACGCAATGTTCGAGCCGGTCAGCGTGACGACGTTGAACCATAATCCGCGTGGCCAGTTGATCCGTGGTTTCCTCCCGCAAGCGGTTTGATTGGTCGGTTTGCGCGCGCACCTGAATGTGAATGCATCCGTCCGCCACGCCGAGGTTCACCTGCAACGCGGTGTCGCTGCGAAATTGATTCAGCGCCTCGGCCAGCGGCACGAGCAATTCGCGTTCGATGGCGCGCTTGAGCGGGCGCGCGCCGTAACGCACATCGTAGCCTCGGGCGGCGAGATGACCGGCAACTTCCGGCTGCATCTGCCACTCGATGGCACGCAGGCGCACGCCGTCGCGTTGCCGGAGCAAGTCCAGATGCCGCCGCGCGATGGCCAGCACGGTTTCCGGCGTGAGCGCTTGAAATGGCACGATGGCGTCGAGGCGGTTGTAAATCTCCGGGCGCAGGAACTGTCGAACCGCGTCGGCAAAGTGTTCACGTGCTTCTGTGGGCGCTGTCCCCTCCGCCCGAAATCCCACCGCGCCGTGCTGAAATCCCGCCGCGCCGAGATTGGAGGTCATCACGATCACGCTGTTACAGAAATCCGCCACGCGCCCGGCCGCATCGGTGAGCCGGCCATCGCCGAGAATTTGCAGCAGCAAATCGAAGAAGCTCGGGTCGGCTTTTTCGAATTCATCCAGCAGCACGACGCTGAACGGCTGTTCGCGAATCCGGGCCGTGAGCAGCCCTTCCGCGTCGCCGGTGGCCGGTCCGCCGATGAGCCGCTGCACGGCGAGCGGATCGTTGAATTCATTCAAGTCGAAGCGGACCAGCCGCGCGGGATCGCCAAACAAAAACCCGGCCAGCGCCTTGGCCATTTCGGTTTTGCCGGTGCCGGTCGGGCCGATGAACAGAAACGACGCGAGCGGCTTGCGCGGCCGCGCCAGCCGGGCCTTGATCACCAGCAACAAATCGACCACGCGTTCCGCCGCCTCGGGCTGGCCGATGACCCGCCGGGCGAACCATTCGCGCGTGGCGGAAAATTCCAGGGGCACGTCATCATCAAGCAATACCGCCGGCAGGCCGGTCTCGCGCGAAAACGCGGCGATGACCTGCACTTCGTTGATTTGCCTTTCTGGAAATTGATCGGCCAGCAGGTTCTTCAGAAAGCGCAGCGGCCGGCCGGGATTCGCCGAGTAAGTGGCGTAACGCTGATGCAATTGATGCAACCGGGCGAGCGCCGCCCCGCTGGCGGATGCGTCGGTTGCATCCTTGCCGGGAGCGGTGGCAAGCACATGGCCAAGGATTGCGCGCGTCTGCTCAGGCGAGCGCTCGGCGAGATGCAATTGCTGAAACGCGCCGAGTAAATGCGGCTCGTTCCGCTCAATCACGCTCACTTGTTCGGGCGTGCACTCAGCAATGGCGAGCACTTCACCGCGGGCAATCCATGGTCTTAGAAAACTTCCGACGCTCTGCGCGCCGCGCGAGGCTTTGCCCACTTCGAGCAGCTCCCCGAGATTGTTCAAATGCAGGATCGCCTGCGACTTCGACACTTCGCGGCACATCTGCTGGCAGCGCTCCTGCCACATGCCAAAACCAATCGGGCCGGTCATCAGCCGGGCGCCGCTGGTGGACCAGAACGGCGTGTGGCCGAAACCGTAGTCGCGCCGCCGCCGCGCCAGTTCGCGGACTAATGCACTCTTGCCACCACCCGGCGCCCCGACGATCAACACGCTCCGCCGATGCGGCCCGGCCAGCGCCTCGGCGAGTTGCCGCAGTTCGGCGTCCAATTCAAAAGCCACCGGTGTAGTGGCGCGTGCATCGGGCGAAGCAGATTTCCCGGCGTCATCCGGGCGCGGTAAAGTCGGCGGCAGTTCCTCCGCGAGTTTGTCCATGACCGACTTGGTTTCTTCGACCGCTTCGCCGGCCACCGCGATTTGTTTGGGAGTCTTGCGCTGGGCTGTCACCTCCAGTTGGCTCAGCCGCAATTCAGTCACCCGCGCCAGTTCGGCGAGTCGCCGCAGCGTCAGCCGCCGGCCCCGACCGGCCAGCAGCAGTCGCACATGCGCTTCCACGCGCCCGGCCAGCAGGGCTGCTCGTGTGGCGAACACATGCACGCCAAGCCCGGGAACGAAGGCGTGATGCAACTCGTCCTCAGCCCAGCGCACGAAGTGAACACGCCATGGCACCGGCTGCTCCCAGTCCGGAGAACGGCGCGGTGGTTCGAAGATCAGCTCCAGCGAATCCAGTTCAACCGTCGCCAGCAGTTTCCGCCGGTGCAATGAAATCGTTGGCGACAGCGCGGCATCTTCCAACACGGCTTTGGCTTTCGATTGAAGACAGGAGCGCCATTTGCGTTCCGCATCGTGCAGCGCGGAGACTTCGGGAAAGCCCAACGCCTCCGCAAGTTCGGCCTCGTCGCCAAACGCGCGCGTAACGGAGAAAAGTTGGAATATGTCATTGGCCATGGCCGACTCTGAATGGCGTGCAGCCTAGCAAGCTCATGGGGAAATGCCAATTATCGCATGCAAGGAAAGATTCACAACTGGATCATGACGGATATGGATGCGGAACTAGCGCTGACGTGAACACTTCCCATACCAATTCCTTTTGCATCCGTTCGTGTTAATTTGTCTTCTCCTTCTTCGTCGCGATCCGCGCGGCGAGCGCCTTGAGATCCTGTTTCTTGAGCACGCCTTCGATCAATTCTGGCAGCTTGTTCGGGGTGCAGCCGAAACAAGGCACGCCGCCTTCGGAAAGTTTCCTGGCAACTTGCTGATCGAAAGTCGGAATGCCGCTGTCAGACAGGGCCAGCAGGCAAATGACGCGCACGCCGGACGCCACCATTTCGTGCATGCGCCGGATGAGTTGAGCTTGGTTGCCACCTTCAATCAGGTCGCTGATGAGAAAAAAGATGGTTTGCGCCGGATCGGAGATGAATTTCTCGCAATACGCCACGGCTTTGTTGATGTCCGTGCCGCCGCCGAGTTGCACGCCGAAGATCATGTCCACCGGATCGTTGCCGCATTGCTCGGTCAGATCCACCACCTCCGTATCGAAGGCGACGACGCGCGTGTTCAACGCGGGCAGCGACGCGAAGATCGAGCCGGTCACCGAACCATAGACGACCGACTCCGCCATCGAACCGCTTTGATCCATGCAGACAATCACCGTCCAGTTGTTCGACCGCTGCGCGCGGGAATAGAAATAAACCTTCTCCGGCACGATCGTCCCGAGCGATGGCTGAAAATTTTTCAAGTTGCGGCCAATGGTCCATTTCCAATCAATAGAAGGCGCATGTGGGATGGGCGAATGTTCCTTGCGGTTCAGCGCGCCTAACACGGCTTGGCGAATGCGCTGTTCGAGCAGGCGTTTGATTTTCTCCACGACCGCGCGGACGACCATGCGCGCCGTTTCTTTCGTCCGTTCGGGAATGCGGCCCTTCAACGACATGAGCGTGCCGACCAGTTGTGGATTGGGTTCGACGTTCTTGAGCATCTCCGGCTCGAACAGGAGTTGCGTCAGACCTTTCTTTTCGATGGCGTCATTCTGGATGACGGTGACCACGTCCTCTTTGAAGTAACTGCGGATGTCGCCCAGCCACTTGGCGAGGTTCGGCGCGGACGGACCCAGGCCGGCGCTCCGCTGACCGCGACTGGGCTGATTTCCGCCTTCGTCGGAGGTCTCGTCGTAGATGGCCGCGAGTGCTTCGTCCATGCCGAGCTGTTCGGCAGAGAGTTCGCAACCGCCCGCGCCGCCCATGCTCGCGAGCGATTCTTGCGCGTGCTGTCCGAGAATCAGCCGCCAGCGTTTCAGTTGTTCGTGGTCGAGGGGCATAGGCAAATCGCTTTAGACAGAAAGATTGAAAGACAGAAAAATGGGGAATGGCATCCTTGAGCACAGGATCCTTTCATGCCGTGGACGAACTGGCTTGCTTGATTTCATTTTTCTGTCGCTAAATTTTTCTGTCATAAATGCCTTCAGGCGATTGTGGTAACGGTGACCAATTTGAGTCCGATGTTTGCCCAGAGAATGGCCTCCAGTCCGGTGTGCTGCAAAAGCCGCCGTGCGTGGCTCTCATACTCGGCACCCACTTCAGGCAGGGTCGTCAAAGCGAAGGCGACCCGCGGCGCGGCCAGGCGCAACTTCTGGTGTCCAAGCACATGCTTCCCCGAGCAAACCTCGACGTCCGCCAAGACCCGCGCTTCGCCGCCCAGCAGGTGCGTGAGGCATTCTTCATAAAGCTGCAAATCCAATCCCGTGCCCCAATCGCGCAACAGCGCGGTCAGCGCCTCCCGAAATCGTGCGGCCCCGGGAGTCTTGTCGTTCCAGCGCGAGTCCGCCAACTCAAAGCGAATCCGATCTTCGCGCCGGAGCGTCGTGTTGACGAACTGATGCTCGACGCTCTCTTTTCTGAGATTTACCAGCTTGCCGTGGCTGAGTTCAGCCAGGAGCATGTAGTGCAGCAGTTGCGCCGGGTGCCGCGGCGCGATTGCCTCGACGGCCTTGAACTCGAATGGCCCGCCGCCATCCACCAACACATCGAGATACTGGAGTTTTCTGAATGTGGCGTGGACAACCTCGATCGGCACTTCCAGTTGCACGCCGGCATGCCGATGGGCCAGTTCCCGCTTGTAGATTTTTTCGTCGAACAAGCGGCCCATTTCGTCGTGGATTTGGAAAACGCACCGCATCACCGAATAGGCCAGCTCGCCAAACTCGGCTTGAGATAGCCGGCGCATTGGAGCATGGATGATTACAGGCATAGACGATTGTTCAGGAAGACGCGCCGACAGAAAAATGGGAGAAAGCCTTGATGCTGATTGCCCCTGTGCTTTGGTTCATTTGTTTCATTTTTCTGTCTAAGTTTCCCGCTTACAATCCCTCAAAGTTGAAGTCCGACAGTTCGTCCAGTTTCTTCTTTTCCTTCTCCGTCAATGCCTCGCTCAACACTTCGCTGACCGTATCCGGGTTGGCGCCCCAGATTTCACCGAGGTTTTCCGTGATGCTGCGCTTTTCCGCCGGAGAAAAATCACCGAAGGCGCGGCGCAGAAACACCAGCGCCCGCTTGAACTCGTCGTCCGTGAGCGAGGCGACGTAATTGGCGAGTTGTTCCCAGAGTGCCAGCCGGGTCAGGAGCGCATAGCGATTCCGCTGGGCCAGTCCCTCAAACCAGCCCGCGCCAAGATCGGCGGAAATGCCGGGCGACAAACGTCGCGAGACTTCCCGGGCGAGTTCGTCGTTGGAAATCAAGCTGCGCTCGACGAGCAGCGCGCAGGCGTAGCCGGACAAGAGCGGATTCAAATGATCGGCGCGGGAGAGCTTCTGGAGTTCGCTGATCCACAGCGCCTCATCAATCAGCGCGGTGTAATCCAGCGCAACCTTGTTCAGTTCGTTCATGCCACCGACCATTTTTTTGGCGCCGGCGAGGTCGCAATTGGCCGCGCCCACCAGCGAGAGAGCGCCTTCGAGGAATAATTGCTCAAGCAGTGGCTTCAACGGTTCGGCGTCGAACTGCCGGACGTCGCCATAGCGGATCACCAGCCC
>Ga0247670_1000238_pt1 | contig 15191 bp, 16 predicted proteins | sample CNK11_metaG_FD_183042 | JGI IMG/M metagenome (GOLD analysis project Ga0247670, IMG submission 183042) | Soil microbial communities from Purdue University Martell Research Forest, Indiana, United States - CNK11 | ecosystem: Environmental > Terrestrial > Soil > Temperate forest > Bulk soil...
CTGAAGGGGCAGTTTCACGTCCCAAATTGCGAGTATGAGAAGTGTCCGGCGTGTGGCCAGATTCGAGCTGGCGGTTGCTCGTGTGACACGGAGGAGTTGCGAGAGCCAGATGAGGAACCAACAGACGACACCTTGATCAAGAAGCGCGTGAGCAGGTTAAATGTTTGGTGCTTGGTTTTCGTCATTATTTGCCTGTTGCTTCTAGGGCGCGCTGTTTTGATGCTATTTGGGATATGAAGCCGTCGCCGCCTGACAAATCGCGAGCCCGTGTGAAAACTACTTTGAGCAAATCCGCTATCAATTAATTTTCGATATGAAAAATTTTACTGAGACGAGCAGGCGGATTCAATGGTCGAATAAATTTTCACACCGCCTGGTGCCGGAGCCGGCCCCGATTGGCGGTTCAGCCCTGGCAAAGGCACACATGGATTGCATCACAAATTAGTATCGGTTCAGTTTTCTAAATAAAAAAATATGAAATGTTTCATTTTAAAATTCTCACTGTTCGCATCCATCGTCCTGATCTTCAGTGGTTGCACGATCACCCGCAATGTCAGTCCCGTGAGTTCTGGCACGTCGATCCAGACCATTTACGTTCAGCGGAACCCGAAAGTGCTGATGGACGGCTTCCATCCCGAGCTTGTGAAACAGATTCAGGAGCTTGGTTTCGAGGTTGAGTCCTATGAGGGAAGCACTCCTGCGGCGGCCCGTTATTACCTGACTTATACGGCAAACTGGCAATGGGACGTGGCGATGTATTTGACTTATTTCGACGCGACACTATTTGAAGATGGGAAGTCGATCGGGAATGTCGAGTATGACGCCAGGCGAGGGAGCGGTCGGATGGACAAGTTTGGACATACCGCTGAAAAAATCCGGCCTCTTTTAATCGACTTGTTTAAGAATGTGGATCGAAAGCAGCCGGTGACGGGCAAATCCTCCTCAGACTCCGCAAAGTGACCCGTTGTCAGGCGGCATATCCGACAGTTGCGATGCCGGCAAACCGCCGGAGCCACCCGCTGATTGGGCGACTGATTGTAGGGCTGTTTAATATGAAGCTCACCAATGACAGTTATGTGATCCTGATGGGCACCCAGAACTTCACCGAGCGCTACTATCGCGACAAGGACGGCTGGTTAAAGGTCAGCGCGCGCGGCCGAAAATTCCGGATGACAGCAGAGCAACTCCTGAATCACCTGCTGCCGGCGCTGGCCGGCATCAAACCCAACCTGACCGTCAAGGTGGAACATCACGACGCATCCCCCAAATAGATTCGAGCGTCCAAGAAGTCACGTCAGCCCTAGTCAGCCATTTTTCTGTCTCAGACAGCGCGCTATCTTATGAAAAAAATCCGTCCACTATTGTTTTTGATTCTCGCCCTATTGGCCGGGTGGGGCATCGGTTCCTACACTTCGGATCATTTCTACAATAAATGGATTCAGCGTTACCTGGCCCGCAATGCGCTCGATGGAGTCGGCGATCGCCTAGCCACCTTGAATGCGCTGCGAGCCGGGGACACGAATCAGGTGGTGGAATTATTGGAAAGCCAGCTGGACGGCCAGATCATGGCCTTGGGAGCGACGATGCAGGGGCCACCCGCCGCCCAACGTCCAGCCGCGGAAGTCAAACTGCTGGCCTGGCTCCGGGATTATCGAGCCGCCTATCCCCGAAAAACCAGCCGGCCGGAAATCGACCAAAAGGTCGCCGCCATCTTGACTGCGACCAACCCGCCGGATCACCCATAACGCTGCGACCTGACGATTGCTCGCGCGGCGCGGTTCGCATCGCGATGACAGAGCCGCCACGGATGGGCGCATCCTGGCACAGCCCCGGAGCGCGACCGGTCCCCGGTCGCAGCGCGTGGAGGGCAAAGAGCGCGTAGAAAAATCGGGGCATTTTCCGGCGGGCGTAAGCGCTGCGGGCGAGGGACCGCCCGCGTTCCGGGGCGGTGTGCGGATGCGCCCGCCCCGGAACCGGGTGGCAGGAAAATCTTTACAGGATTTCCGTAAATCCGCAAAGTATGCGCGTGTTAATTGACAGTGCAACCCGTGGGCAGCCCGCTCCATCAACCGTCGGCGTCCAGTTGGAGTTTTTCCGCGACGTGGAGTTCGCCATTGCGCGTTCCCAGAATTATCTGCTCGGCATCCAGAAACCGGAAGGTTACTGGGTCGGCGAATTGTTCGTGGATTCCACCCTCGTGTCCGACACGGTGGCCTATCATTATTGGAACGGGAAAATCGATCCGGAATGGCAGCGCAAGGCGGTCAACCACATCTTCTCCAAGCAACTGCCGGACGGCGGCTGGAACATCTATTACGGCGGGCCGTCGGAGGTGAACGCCACCATCAAGGCTTACCTCGCGCTCAAGCTCGCGGGCGTGCCGGTGACGGATTATCGCATGTTGAAGGCGCGCGAGGTGGCCCTGCATTTCGGCGGCGTGCCGCGCATGAACACGTTCTCCAAACTGTATCTCGCGCTGATCGGCCTGTTCCCATGGCAATATGTCCCGACCATTCCCTGCGAGGTGCTGCTCATCGGCAAATGGTTCCACGTGAATTTCTGGGACATGAGCAACTGGTCGCGCGGGATGATCGTGCCGCTGTCCATCATCAACCATTTCAAGCCCACGCGCCCGGTGAAGGTGAACCTGGACGAACTTTATCCCGAGGGCATCCATGAACGGGATATGGCGCTCACGCCCGATCCGCAACGGTTCACGCTGCGCAATTTTTTCCTGTGGCTCGACCGGTTGCACAAGTTTGCCGAACGTTTCGCGCGGCGCGGCCTGCATCCGTTCCGCAAACCCGCCTTGCGCAAGGCCGAGCAATGGATGCTCGAACGTTTTGAAGGGGCCGACGGCCTCGCCGCGATTTTCCCCGCGATGCTCAACGCGCTCATCGCACTGCAAAGCCTCGGCTACCCCGATGATCATCCGCAGGTCGTCCGCGCGGCGCACGAACTGAAAAAGCTGGAGCACGAGACCAAGGATGATGTGCGCATCGAGCCGTGCTTTTCGCCGGTCTGGGACACCGCCATCGTGCTGATGTGCCTCGCCGAGTCGGGTCTGCCCGAAGATCATCCCAAACTCGCCCAGGCGGCTGAATGGCTGATGGACATGGAAATCCGTTTTGCCGGCGACTGGATCCACAAAAATCCCGCCAAGGTCGAACCCAGCGGCTGGGTGTTCGAATACGCCAACAAATGGAATCCCGACGTGGACGACACTGCCATGGTGCTGCTGGCATTGCGGAAAATCCCGACGAAAAATCCTGCGAAACGCGACGAATGTTTCCAACGTGGCCTGAAGTGGACCATGACGTTCCAGTGCAAAGACGGCGGCTGGGCGGCCTTCGACAAGGATTGCACCAAAAATATTCTGGAGAAGGTTCCGTTCGCCGACCACAACGCCATGCTCGATCCCGAATGCGCCGACATCACCGCGCGCATTTTGGAACTGCTCGGTTACGAAAATTTCACCCGGGACCATCCGCAGGTCAAAGCCGCGTTGCAATACATCCGCAAGCAGCAGGAAGAGGACGGCTCGTGGTATGGACGCTGGGGCGTCAATTACATCTACGGCACCTGGCAGGTGCTGCGCGGCATGCGCGCCATGAACCTGGATATGAACAAGCCCTGGTTGCAGAAGGCTCGCCGCTGGCTGGAAAGCGTCCAGCACGAGGACGGCGGCTGGGGCGAACGCTGCAACACCTACGACGATCCGGTATTCAAAGGGCAGGGGCCGAGCACGGCGTCGCAGACCGCGTGGGCGGTCATGGGCTTGTGCGCGTTTGACGATCCGGAAAATCCCGCGCTCAAACGCGGCATCGAATATTTGTGCCGCACCCAAAATGACGACGGCTCCTGGACGGAACACGAGACCACCGGCACCGGCTTTCCGAAGGTGTTCTATCTGAAATACGACATGTATCGCAACGCCTGGCCGCTGCTGGCGCTCGCGACGTATCGGAAGATTTTGAATGGCGCCAAAACACCCCCGCCGAATGGTTCCGTCGTCAAAACCGTGAATGGACAGGTCGTCTTCCGTTAACAATGGAAGGGCTCTATCGAGACTGGGTCCGCCCGATGCTCTTCGCGCAGGACGCAGAACGTGCGCATAATTCCGCCCTCAAAATGCTTGGGCTGGTGAGCCGCAGCCGGATCGCCTGCGCGGTTCTCGGAAGCATTTGTGGCGCTCCGGAATTGCCCGTGCGCGTTTTCGGTTTGAAATTTCCCAATCCCGTCGGCCTCGCGGCGGGCATGGACAAGCACGCGGTCGCCGTTCCGGCCTGGGAAAAACTCGGCTTCGGTTTCAGCGAACTCGGCGGGGTGACGTGGCACCCGCAACCGGGCAATCCCCGGCCCCGGATGTTCCGTGCCGTGGCGGACGAGGCGATCGTGAACCGGATGGGCTTCAATAATTCCGGCGCTGAAGCCGTCGCGAAAAAACTGCTCCAATGGAAAAAACGCCGGCGCTGGCCGCATCATCCTATCGGCATCAACTTGGGAAAATCCAAGATCACGCCGCTCGAAGAGGCCGCCGAGGATTATGCCGGTTCGTTTCACGCGTTGCGTGGCCTGGCGGATTTTTTCGTCATCAACGTCAGTTCGCCGAACACCCCCGGCCTGCGCCAGCTTCAGGACAAGGCCGCATTGGACCAGATCCTGGCAGCCATTCAGAAAGAAAATGCGCCCCAGCCCGCCGATCCGTCTCCGCAACCCGCCATCCTGGTCAAAGTCGCTCCCGATCTTTCCTTCGAGGCGTTGGATGAGATTCTCGAACTCGCCGGTCCGCGGAAAATTGCCGGCATCGTCGCGACGAATACGACGATCGCCCGGCCCGAAACCGACGACGCGGAGGCGCAGAAGATTTACACCGAGACCGGCGGTTTGAGCGGACGGCCATTGCGCCACCGCAGCACGGAAATCATCCGGTATCTCTACAAACAGACGAACGGCAAATTGCCCATCATTGGCGTTGGCGGCATTTTCGATGCGGAGGATGCCTGGGAAAAGATCGCGGCCGGCGCGTCGCTGGTGCAGGTTTACACCGGCCTGGTTTACGAAGGGCCGGGCATTGCCCGAAAAATAGTGCGCGGTTTGATCCAGCGCATGGAGCGGGAAGGCGTTCGCAGTTTGAAGGAAGTTGTCGGTTCGGCCAATTGACATTTATGTTCGAGCATCGCACCAAACCTCTGCTGCCGCGCAAGGTCTTTTACCGGCGTCTCGTGCACCACGCCGTGCTTGGGTTTGCGGTCATCGCGGGTTCGCTCGCCCTTGGCATGATCGGTTATCACACTTTCGAGAAGATGGCGTGGATTGATGCGTTCGCGAATGCGGCGATGATTCTTTCGGGCATGGGACCGGTTGCCGCGTTGCAAACCGACGCCGGGAAATTGTTTGCCGGTTGTTACGCCCTGTTTAGCGGCATCGCGCTGATCGCCATTCTCGGCATCATCTTCGCACCGGTGGTGCATCGCTTCCTCCACAAATTTCATCTGGAAGATGAAGACCGTGGCGAAAAAAAAGATACCTGACGAGCGGGAGACAGGCGGCTTGTCACGAATTTGTCATCCGTCCGGGCAGCCAAAAGCGGTGCTGAAGCAGCCGCAGTCCAGACGCTTCGCGAGGTTTGATGAGCATTGTCTGGCGCGGAGCGTCTGGACTGCGCGCGGTTTACCGCCGCTTTTCCTCCGGTTGACCGGGGCGTTTTATTTACACAACCGGCCCGGCACGCTATGCTCTCCGCGATGAAAAACGCTTTCACGAAATATCACGCGCTCGGCAACGACTACATCGTCATCGATCCGAAAGATCTGCCCGCGCCGCTCACGACCGAACAGGTCAAGACCATCTGCCACCGCAACTACGGCGTCGGCTCGGACGGGATTCTGCTCGGGCCGCTGCCGTCCAAAAAGGCGCAGTTCGGTCTGCGCATTTTCAATCCCGACGGCAGCGAGGCGGAAAAGAGCGGCAACGGCCTGCGGATTTTCTCGCGCTATCTCTGGGATGAAAAACTGGTCGGCAAAGATGAGTTCACCATCGAGACGCCGGGCGGCGTGGTGAAAGCCACCGTCAAGGAACGCGGCAAGATTGTGCGCGTCGAGATGGGCAGGATCAGTTTCTGGAGCGACGAGATCCCCGTGGACGGACCGCGGCGCGAGGTCATCAACGAAGCCATTCATCTGCGCGGGCAGAAATTTAATTTTTGCGCCGCCACGGTCGGCAATCCGCATTGCGTGCTGAACCTGCCGAAGATCAGCCCCGAACTGGCGCGGCAGCTCGGGCCGTTGCTGGAGACGCATCTGCGTTTTCCCAAGCGCATCAACGTGCAGCTCATGAAAGTCCTCGACCGGGCGAACATCCAGATCGAGATCTGGGAGCGCGGCGCGGGTTACACGCTGGCCAGCGGCAGCAGCAGCAGCGCGGCGGCGGCCGTGGCGCACAAGCTCGGCCTGTGCGACCGCTCCATCACCGTCCACATGCCCGGTGGCAAAATCGAGATCGAGATCGGCGACGATTTTATGATTGTCATGACCGGCCCGGTGACCAAGGTCGCGGAAGGCGTGATGCACAAGGAGATGTTCGGCTAGTCTGGCTAAAATGAACTTCCCATGCGTACGGAATAGAGCGAATCGCGCGCGGCGATGAAAAGCGTTTTGCCATCTTTGCCGCCAAACAGCAATTGGGTCGGACGTCCGGGGATTTCGATGGTGTCAATCAGTTTGCCTGCGGGGTCGTAGACGTAAATCTGACCGGCGGCGATATAGACATTGCCGCGCGAATCCGTGGTCACGCCTTCGCCGCCCAACTCGGCGAACAACTGGAAATTGGTCAGACTGCCATCCGCATTCACGCCGGCTTTCCACGTTCTCAAGTTGGATTCGTCGGTGATATAAAAAGGCTTGCCGGGCACGGCCTGGCCCAGGCCGAACGCGCGGATTTGCGGGCTGGATTTCACCCCCCAGCTGATTTCCCCGTTGAGAAAGCTTTCGCCGACGGGCAAAACGGCCGTGCCATCCGGCGAAACAAATTGAGCCGTCGGATGCGAAAGTGAATTGCGGTTCAAATGCCAGTCGCTCACGGGCAGATGCAGATTTTTTCCCGTTGCGTCGGAAAGCGGCTGGGGTTTCAACTGCGCCAGGTTATTGCTGGAATCAAGGGAATAAACCGTTCCGTTGCCGGTATCGGAAACGACCATCAAATTGCCAGCCTGATCCACCGCAACGTTGACGGGTTGGCAGGAAACATCGTTGGTGGAAAGTTGCCGCTTGGTGGAATCCCAGCGATAAATCCGCTGCTCGTGCGCATCCACAAAATAAAAATCACCGTGCGAATCCACCGCCCCGCCGGAAATGTTAAAAAATCCACCAGCCAGTTTTTCCACTTTCGCGCCGCGCGCGACCACCGGTGAAGATGTTGGTGGTCTGGCGGGAGGTGATTTGCCTGAAATGTCCAGCGAAGCGAATTCGTGCTCGCGAAGTTCAACCGCGTGGCTTTGGTCGAAAATGGACGCATCGAAACTGGCCTTGCTGTTGCTGTCGCAGTGGAAATTGCGAAAATGAATGTCGCGCGAATTGGAAATTTTCACCGCCCAGGGAAACGGCTGATACGAACTGATGACGCGATAACTGTGGAAATTGGCGAAGGTGATGTCGCGGGATGAATCAATTTCAATCGGCAGACAAAAGCCGCTTTCGCCGCGCTCCTCCTCGGTCTGCAAGGCATGGAAACTCCAATGCGCGGCGTTGCGCACCTGGATTTCATTGCGGACGTGATGCTCGCTCGAGATTTGGTAAACGCGCCCTGCAGTTTCGGTGTCGGAAACCAGCATGCCCGCCTTCGCAAAGGTCGAGGGCGTCCAGATGTCGAGAAAAGTTCCGCCGCCGCCATCCGTGACCCAAAGGCTGGGATGCTGACTGTCCCAATGGCGATCGGGATTCGGGTCCGCAGTGTGATTCTCGTTGTATGGATTTTCACGCGAGCCGTTGGGCAGCGGCGTACCGTGTCCGCCGAGAAAGCGGACATCGTTCATCAGGGAATTCGCGCCGGCTTTCCAGAGCGCGGCGACTGCACGCGGATTATTTCCGCTCGTGTAAAGTCCGATGCCAATGACGACATTGCTGCCGCCTTTGGGCGTTTCGAGCAAGGCTTTGGGTTCGCCATTGCCCTGATAAGCTGGCGTGCCGTCCGGCAAAATGATTTGGGTCGCGCCCGGATGCAGTCCGATCAACACCGTGTCCGGTTGCAGTTTCAGAGAATCGCGCACGATGTAAAAACCTGATGGCAAATAAAGGGTGCGGTGATTCGCAATCGCCTGCTGCAACGCTTCTGTGTCGTCGGTCTGGCCGTCGCCTTTGGCGCCAAGATCGTGCGCATTGACCCACGTGTCGCCGGCAGGCAGCGAGGTTAAATCGGATGGAACCGGCTCTGGCATCGCGGTCAGAGGTTTGGCGTCAAAATGAGTTTTAATCGCCGGCTCCGCGCCGATGTCGGTGAATTCCAGGCCGTGGGCAAATGTTTTGACCGCGTAGATTTTTGACGGCGCGGAATATCTCCTGCCGCTATCGCGTAATGCGGCAAATGTTGGCACGTCGCGGCAGGTGATTACTTCCAGGTTGATTTCGTTGCGTGGGCTTTGCTCCATTCCAAAAACAAACGCCGGGCCGGAAATGTTTTCGAGCCGGGCATCCTTCACCCAAAGTTCATCCACCCAATTGGTTTCGATTTCGACGGCCGTTGGAACGTTGCGAAATTGCGGGCGAATGAGCGTCAGTCCCGCTTCGTGTTCGAAAATTGCCGACTCACGCTGGCCTTCAAACGAGCAATCCACCAACGTGAATTGCCAGCCGGGCGAAGGTTTGGATGTCCAAACCGCGTGCGCGCCGCCGAAGAAGCGGACATCCTCGACCACGTTGCCGCCTTCATGAATGCCGGCCAGCGCTTCCCCCAGATGAAAATCCATGTGCGCCAGAAAACAGTGTTGAGCATAGCGCGAACGCACGGCGACGGCGCCGGAATTTCCGTGCTTGATTTCAACGTCAACATTGGCGAGCGCCGAATAAAAAGTCCCGGGCGACGCATCGGGGACCGGATCCCCCTCATTCCGCGGACGCCTTCCGGCGAAGAAAAACATGACTTTCTCGTGCGCGGCATCGCCGTAGCCCGGCGTGTTGGCAGGCAAAAGAATGGACGGACGTTCCGCGCCGCAGCCAATCACCCGGATGCCCGGCCAGATGTAAATCGTGTTGGTGATGTGATATTGCCCCGGTGCGAGCAGAACAATTCCTTGCCGGGTGGTTTCCTGGACTTTATCCACGGCGGTTTGCAGTGCGGCGGTGTCGTCGCCGCCGGAAGGTGAGATGCCAACCGCCTTCGGGTCATCCAATCGTTGCGTATAAAATGAAGCCGGCCAGACCGGCGTGGTTGCAATGCAGAAGGTGGAAATCCAAAACAGCCAAATCCATTTGGGGTGCTCGGCGAGGTTCGGCGAAGATTTTTTACGCATGGGTATCGTGAGAATGCGCGAAACCATTTTTTTGTTCAACCCCTCTTCAGAGGGATTGACCGCCGCGTCTGGCGGTTCAATGGGTTTGAGCGCTTGATTATTTCATTGTTACAGCCGCGATTCTAAAATTGAATGAGCCGATGAAATCCATGTATCATTTCATTTTCACGTTTGCGCTACTCAGCATTTGCGGTTGCGCGACGGGTGGTTTTAAACATTATTCTGGGCAGCCATACCACGACGGCGTTTATGCCGGCGGGCCGCAGAAAATTCCCGGGCGGGTGCAATGTGCCTATTACGATCTTGGCGGCGAAGGCGTCGCCTATCACGATTCCGATGCCGCGAACAATGGCAGCGGCAAATTGAACCCGGCGGACGGCACTTATCTCAACGAATTCCGCATGAACGAAGGCGTGGACACGTCCTACACAAAATTCCACGACGCGATTGACAACAATCCCTACAACCTGGTGCCGCCGCCCGAAGGACAGCTCTATGTTGGCTGGACCGTCCCCGGTGAATGGTTCAACCTGACCGTTGAGGTGGAACATGCCGGGGTCTACATCGTGGATCTGTTATACACCTCAAACCGGGGCGGGACCATTTCTCTGGATCGGAATGGCAAGCTTTTGGTTTCTCCGATCAGCATCGTCTCCACCCGCAACGACCAGGAACCCATCGCCTGGCGGCAATGGCATCATTGGAATGTCATGACCAATCTGGCCGAAGTGGAACTGCCCAAAGGCGTCAGTGTTTTGACCCTGCATATCGTCACTGAAGGCAATATGAATCTGGCGTATCTCGATTTTAAACCGAGGGGCAAATGACCTTCCGGCGGCGCGAGATTTCCCATCCACGTTTTGAATGCGCAGTGGGTGCATCTTGATATTGCCCCCAGTGTTCATCCGATGGAGAAGCTGGAACGCCGCGTTTACGCGGCAGCAGCTTGGTTGGGACAGTGGCTGCCGCCTGAAGGCGGCGTTCCGGAGGCAATATAAAGATGTGCATGCGCAATACTTTCAAAAAATTCTTCTTTGCGTCCCGGCCGCTTGCTGGTGAAATGTGCCGAACTTTATGAGCAACATTCCTTCTGATCTGAAATACGCCAAATCACACGAATGGGTCCGCGTCAGCGGCGACACCGCGGCCGTCGGCATCACCGACCACGCGCAGAGCGAATTGACCGATGTCGTGTTTGTCGAGCTGCCCGAAGTAGGGCGCAATGTGAAAGCCGGCGAAGCCTGCGCCGTGGTGGAATCCGTGAAGACCGCGAGCGACATCTATTCGCCCGTCAGCGGCGAAATCGTGGAACTGAACAAACCTGTCACCGACAATCCCGCCCTGGTGAACACCGAGCCCTACGCGGGCGGCTGGTTTTTCAAAATCAAATTGAGCAATCCCGCCGAACTGAACGCGCTGCTCTCGCCGGACGATTACAAAAAGCAGATTGGTGGATAAATCAAATGAACCTCTGCCAAAAAAGTTATGGGAGCTTGGGGAGCAGGTAGTTTTCAAAACGATTGGGCTTTGGATTGGCTAGGTGATCTCCGCGAAAGTGGAAACTCTTTGCTCATTGTGGAAACTTTAAGCCGCGTGGTTCAGCATGGCGGCACAAAATATTCTCCACCTTCTTTGCTTGAAAGATTGCGAGGACGCCGTCACCACACTGATTGGCTGGATGCGGATGTTTCGTCTGGGGCATTGGCCGCTGCTGAGATTGTCGCCGCGTGGCTTGGCCACCCGCCCGCTAAATTACCAGACGGCGTTATAGAGTGGGTGCAGCAACATTTATCCTCGCTTAACCCGGATATTGTCCCTCTTGCTCGACAGGCGGTGAACATTGTGAGGACTAACTCGGAATTGAAAGATTTGTGGGAAGAAGGTGATGCAACCGAGTGGCATCAAGTAGTCCAAGATTTGGATAAACGACTTCAAAGCTGATTTGTGAAAACCCGTTCATTCATCAAGCCGTATTGCGGCAGGTGTCACCAGGCGATGCGCTGGCTCGACGGGCGCTTGCAAGCTTTGGCATTTTCGGCTACACGTAAAGCATGAAACTTTCAGTGACACTTGACCGTGACGAGGACGGCATCTGGGTGGCCGAGTGTCCGTCCATTCCCGGCTGCGTCAGTCAAGGCAAGACCAAACCGGAGGCGTTGAAAAACATTAAGGAAGCCATCGCGCTCTGCATCGAAGTTCGCGCCGAACGTGGTCTGCCGCTCACCATCGAAACCCGCCAAGTGGAAGTGGCCGTCTGATGCCTGCGCTTCCGGTATTAAGTGGCCGCAAAGTTGTCCGGATTTTTGAGAATCTCGGCTGGCAGGCAGCGCGTCAACGCGGAAGCCACATCATCATGGTCAAAGATGGTGAAATCGCAACGCTCTCAATTCCCGATCACAAGGAAGTCGCCAAGGGCACACTGCGCAGTTTGATTCGCACGGCGGGAATCACGGTGGATGAATTTCTGGAACAGATTTGAACCTTGAAAACCCGTTTATTCATCAAGCCGTATTGTGGTTGGTGTGACAAGGCGGCGCGCTGGCTCGACGACCAGGACATCGCTTACGAGCAGATTGACGTGATCGCGGACGACGCGGCGTTTGCCGAGATGGTCCGCCTGTCCGGCCAGGAACTCGCGCCGGTGCTGGACGTGGACGGTCAGGTGCTGGCGGATTTCGGTCCGGAAGAATTGCCCGGATTTTTTAAAAGGATTTCAACCACGGATGGACACAGATGAACACGGATGCCCGCTGGTGGTGGATTTATGGATTGTTGGATAATTGAGATTCCATTGCGACCGTCCATCAATCCATTCATCCAATAATCCATTTTTATCCGTGTGCATCCGTGTGCATCCGTGGTTAGAATAAATTTGTGACGACAACTGAATTGAAACCGCGTCCGCGCCTGCCGGAATGGCTGCGCATCACGCTGCCCACTTCGGACGGCTTCGCGCGCACGCGCGGGCTGCTCGACGAACTGAAGCTGCATACGGTCTGCGAAAGCGCCAAATGCCCGAACCATTGGGAATGCTGGAGCAAAGGCACGGCCACGTTCATGATCGCGGGCGACCGCTGCACGCGGGCCTGCGGCTTTTGCGCGGTCAGCACAGCCAAGCCGCTCGCGCTCGAAGCGGATGAGCCCGCGCGCGTGGCCGAGGCGACCCGGCGGATGAAATTGAAGCACGTCGTCATCACGGCGGTGGCCCGCGACGATTTGCCGGACGGCGGCGCGGAACATTTCCGTCAGACCATCGAGAAGGTGCGCGAGCTGAATCCGGGCATCGTCATCGAAGTTTTGGTTCCCGATTTCCTGGATAATGATGTGGCGATCGAAAATGTCCTCGCCGCGAACCCGCACATCTACAATCACAACTTGGAAACCGTGCGCCGGCTGACGCCGAGCGTGCGACATCGTGCGACGTACGATCGTTCACTGACCGTGCTGAAAAAGGTCAAAGCGAAGCGCGGCGACACGATTACACCAAGTCCGGCGTGATGCTGGGATTGGGCGAGACGGAGGAGGAATTGCTGCAAGCGCTGCGGGATTTGCGCGCGTCCAAGTGCGACATTCTCACGCTCGGCCAGTATTTGCAGCCGTCGCTGAAGCATCTGCCGGTGATCGAATTCGTGACGCCGGCGAAGTTTGCCGAATACAAAGTTCGCGCCGAGGAAATGGGTTTTGTTCACGTGGCGAGCGGGCCGATGGTGCGCAGCTCGTATCACGCGGATGAATTCACGCTGCCGGTGATAAGCTAAAATTCCAACTGGTGGCAAAGCCGGAGCGCGAGTTGTCCCAACTCGCAGCGAGTGGAGGACGAGAGACGCCTGGAATGTTTCAACGCTGGCCGGTCTGGCAATGTGCTGCGGTTTGGGACAAACCGCGCTCCGTCAGTGTGAAAACGGATTGCGCTGGATGAACAGGTAGGCGGCGACCGCAAAACAGATGATCCCGATCGCGAAGCCGAGGATGGTGACGATGGTTTTGAAGGTCTGTACTTTTTCGGAGACGCGCTCGGTGCTTTGTTTCTCGGCGGCCATGAAGCCGGCGAACTGTGTTTCCAGGGCGGCGGTGATGACTTCCTCGTTCTTCAATTGCAGCGTCAGCCAGCCGCCTTCAAATTCATTTTTCCATTCGGCCGGCAGACGTTCGAGCGCTTCGGCGGCCGGTGGCTGGAAACCGAAACTTTTCCAGAACGGCGAGCGTTCCTGCGTCCAGAGACGGAAAATGCCATGATTTGCCGCAAGCGTCTGGATGCGCATCCAGAACAGCTGCCGCGCGGCATCGGCCACACCGAAATCGGTGTAGCCTTCGTTGTGGAGCAGGGCGTGGTGTCCGGAAAATTGAATCCCGATCGCACCGACGACTTCATTGCCGGAATTTTCGACGACCTGGAATTCGGTCAGGCGCTTCTCCAGTTCATCCGGCGAGAGGCGCATGGACGCCCAAAGCTCCTTGAGGGCGGCGCGGTCGTCCACCGTGGCGCGGCGGATATGGAGTTGAGCCGGAGTCATCATGCGATTTATAGCAATTTCGCGGGCCTCATTGCAACTGAAGCATGTAAAAGAGATTTGACCGGCCCGGGCCGATGGAATTCGTGAAATTGAAGCCGCCCCCGGCGTCGAAGGGGTTGGTGGCCGCCCGCGTCCAATTCGTCATGGGTGCAGCGAGGTTGGTGCTGGTCAGGATAAAATAGTTGGCGCGGTGCGGACCGTTCTTGCCGGTGACAATCAGGTTGGTTCCCGCAAGTTTGACGCGGTTGAAAATCGGCACGGCGTTGGTGGCGATGATCCGCTTGATCAGGGAATTATTGCCGGAGCGGATCGCAGCGTAGAGCGGGTCGCCGTTGGACGGATCAATGCCGAAGCCGCCGATACGCGCGCCGCTGTCTATGAAAATGATGCGATTTTGCGTCACATTTGCGCCTTGGTGCCGGAGCGACCAGACTTCGCCGCTGCCATAGTCGGCGTAAAGATAGCTGCCGTTAAGATCCGGCCAGCGCGTGCCGCGACAGACATTGCCGCCAATGATGCAATTGCGGCTGTTGGTATGGCCATATACGATGAGCGGGCGCGTGAATACGAAACCGGTGGGCGGAGTGCCGGAAAAGGGCGCGCTTCCTTCGTAAAAATTCCATCCGCAATTCGCGCCCTTGGTCACGACATCCAGCGATTCATACAAATTTTGACCAACGTGACCCAGATACATCTCGCCGGTGGCCGGGTCGAAGGAGAAGCGCCACGGATTCCTCATGCCGACGGCCCAAAACTCCGTCCGCACCTTGTTGGAATTGACGGTGAGATTGTTGAACTTTGTCGCGCCAACCCACGGGTTGTCGGCGGGAACATGGTAATTCGTCAGCGCGGGCAGGGAAATGTGTGGATTGGGCGGCAGATTGCCAGGCTTTTTATCCACATCAATCCGCAGGATCGCCGAGAAAAAATCTTTGTCAATCCGCTGTGAGTTGGCGTAGGTGTCGCCCCGGCCCCCTTCGTCGCCAAGCGCCACATACAAATAACCGTCCGCGCCAAAGTGCAGATCGCCGGCGTTGTGGTTGTCCGCCTGGTCGAACTGGACGAGGTAGCGGATTTCCGAATTCGTCAGCGCGACGTTGGCGTTGGTCGCAGTGGTCTGGAAGCGCGCTAAGATATCGTCCCGCCCGGTGCCGTTGGTTGCCGTGTAAAAA
>Ga0247670_1000241_pt1 | contig 14891 bp, 27 predicted proteins | sample CNK11_metaG_FD_183042 | JGI IMG/M metagenome (GOLD analysis project Ga0247670, IMG submission 183042) | Soil microbial communities from Purdue University Martell Research Forest, Indiana, United States - CNK11 | ecosystem: Environmental > Terrestrial > Soil > Temperate forest > Bulk soil...
GCCGATCTCCAGTCGCGATTCGGGCCTAGGCTGTAGGGAACAGCCGATGACGCAGAGACAGCCCAGGTCGGCCTGACAGGCGTAGCATGGACATGAGGAAGGGAGCCTGACAATGGCCAGCCCCGGTAAGACCCCCACGAGCAGCCGGCCGTACTCCGGTTCCGCTTCCAGCGCGGACCCGACTAACGAGCCTGGCCAGTACCCCCCCGGCGACTGGGGCAACGCCATCTTCGGCGGTGCCCTGCCCACTGGCACGGGCGCTCCCGGCAGCGCGCAGAGCGCCGAGCAGCTCGACCCGACCAATGAGCACGGCCAGACGATCGACGGCCTGACCGGGATCACGCGCGAGGAGATCACCAGCACGGGCGCTCCCGGCACCCAGGGCACGGTCCCGGACACGGCGGGCAGTGACGGTACCCCGATGACCTACACCAAGGCCAGCGACGGCATCGGCCCGTACGAGTTCGTCTCCAGCTCGGACGAGCTGGACGGCCCGCAGGACTCGACCCAGGCCAACGATGACGGCTACGCGTCCGGCGGCCCGCAGCTGCCGGGCATCAAGGGCAACGAGCCGCAGGCCGGCAGCGCCCGCTACCAGCCCGGCGGCGGGCGCGTCATGCGCGGCGGCCGGGCAGTCCGCGGCTAACGGGCTTAAAATGGCCTGCGATGGAGTGTGACGAGTCATGAAGGACCTCAGCAGCCTGCTTCCCGGAGACCCGATCAGCGCGCTGGTGCCGACCTCCCAGGAGGGCGGCAACATGAGGGCCTCCAATGAGCAGGCGATGACCGCCCCTGGCTCTCAGCCCGTGGACATCATGCAGCCTGCGGGAACGTACTTCCTTAATGACCCGACCGTCACCCCGTCCAACTCCAGTGCGATCGAGCCGGGCACTGACGGCAAGCCGCAGGCCAGCGGGCAGTCACGGGGTTACGCTCCGGGTGCCCCGGCCTGGACGGGCACTAGCTCGCCGGATACCGTGCGGAAGCCGGAGAAGTAGCCCATGGCCCGGAACGTCGCGATCTACGGTAAGGAAGTCCCCGACTCCCCGCACGTCGTCACCGCGTCCCCGTCAGTCGGCGGCCCTCCGCAGGAAGACTGGGACGCGACCAGCGACGCGATCATCAGCGGGTGGAAGCCCGTGGACGACAACAGCGGCACCGCGGACTTCAGCGGGAAGGCCGTGGCGCCGTTCCCGGATTCCGGCCGCTGGAAGCAGACCTAGGAGGACGAGATGCCGCAGGCACCAGACCCGATCACTAGCCCCCCGCCCCTGCCCTGGCAGCCGTATGACGCCACCACGGGAGGCGAGGAGCCATCCCAGGCAGGCCCGCTTGACGTTTACGACGGCAACGGACTGAGCGGGAGCAACCCCTGGAAGAAGCTCGCGGACGGCGGCGCGATCGACGCCTCAGGCCGTTCCGTGGGCACCTGGCCCGACAATGGCGCGTCCTCGGACGGCGGATGGAAGAGCGTGTAAGGCATGAGCGACATCGCACGCGTGTACCCGAGCGGCCAGGAGCCTGCCAAGGGCGGTCAGACCGGCGGCCTTCCCTACCCCAACGGCCAGGAGAAGGCCCACGCGGGCAACTCTAACCTTGGCCACGACTACAAGGATGACCGCACGAAGTAGCGGCTGTTCTCCCAGGGCTGCCTGAGGTGGCTCGGCTGTAAGCAGATGTGGCAAGGCTGTCTTCAGTAACTTGGCTGCTCGATTGCCGGCAGCTTGTTCAGACGTGGGTAAGCGTTAGCATCCGGCTCCCTTCACGTCTTTAATAGTATAATACCAGGTCTGATACCGTATCCACATGCGAATCCTCGTGACCGGCGGCGCCGGGTTCCTCGGAAGCAGCCTCGTCTGCCGCCTGGCCGGGGAAGGCCATGAGGTACGGGTGCTTGATGACCTGAGCAGGGGCGACCGGGAGCGCCTCCGTGGCGTGCCGTGCACGCTCATCGAGGGCGACGTGCGCAACTCCGCCGACGTCCTGACTGCGATGCACGGCTGCGACATGGTGGCGCACCTGGCCTATCTCCAGGGCACCCAGACGTTCTACGCCGAGCCGCGCACGGTACTCGACGTCGCGCTGCGCGGCATCCTCAACGTGCTGCGCGGCTGCGAGGTAACCGGGTGCGGGGAGCTGCTGCTGGTGTCCTCGTCCGAGGCGTACCAGGTCGCCCCGCGAGTACCGACCCCTGAGGACGTCCCCCTTGTCGTCCCGGACGTGCGCAACGCGCGGTACAGCTACGGCGGCGGCAAGATCGCCTGCGAGCTGGCCGTGCTGGCCTGGGAGCGGGCAGGCGTCCTGGACCGGGCGGTGATCGCCAGGCCGCACAACATCTACGGCCCTGACATGGGCTGGGAGCACGTCATCCCTGAGTTCTGCAAGCGGATGGGCACGCTGATCCCGCTGCACCCCGCGGAGAGCATCATCCCGTTCCCCATCCAGGGCACCGGCCAGGAGACCCGGTCATTCTGCTACGTCGATGACTGCACGGCGCAGCTGGCCCTCCTCGCTGATCACCGGGCCCCGGGCGGGGTCTACCACGTCGGCACCATGGACGAGCGCACCATCGCGGACGTGGCGACGGGAGTAGCGAGATGCTACGGCCGGGAGGTCAAGGTCATGCCTGGCAAGCTTCCCGAGGGATCACCGCCGCGGCGGCTGCCGGACACGGCGAAGATCCGGGCGCTGGGGTCATGGCCGGAGACCTCGTTCGAGGACGGCCTGGCGAAGACGACGGCCTGGTACCAGGCGTACCAGGACAGCCGCGCCTTCAAGGGGCTGCACGGGTGACCGGCGACGTCACGGCCTGCGGCGGCTGCGGGGCGGCGGACCTGAAGCCGTTCTTCGACATGGGCCGGCAGCCGCTGGCGGAAGGCTCCGGGGCGAGTGCCCGGTACCCCCTCGCGCTGGTGCAGTGCGCTAACTGCATGCTCGTCCAGCTCAGCTATATCGCCGACCCGCGGGAGGTCTTCCCGCCGGACCACCCGTACACGACGGGCAACTCCCGGGTGCTGCGAGAGCACTACGCGAACCTGACGGGGATGCTGGCCCTGGACCTGTTCCTGGATGACCTGGTCGTTGACATCGGGGCGAATGACGGGACGCTGCTGGGCAGCTACCCGGGACGGGGCCTGCGAAAGGTCGCCGTGGAGCCGACCGGGCAGGTCCGGAAGTGCCCGCCGGACATTGCGCGCTATCAGGAGTTCTTCACCTCCGGCCTGGCGGGGGCGATTCGCCAGGATCATGGCCAGGCCAGGGTCATCACCGCGTGCAACGTCCTCGCGCACGTCCCTGACGTCCACGATTTCCTGGACGGCGTGGCGTCCCTGCTGGCGAATGACGGGGAGTTCGTCACCGAGAACCACGACCTGGCGAGCATTACTGAGGGCCTTCAGGTCGACACCATTTACCACGAGCACCTGCGGTACTACTCGGTAGCCACGCTCGCGTCCCTGCTGGAGCGGCACGGCCTGCGGGTCACCAGCTCCCAGGAGACCCCCATGCACGGCGGGTCATTCCGGGTACGGGCGCGCAAGCAGCGGGGCGGCTTCCAGCACCGGGCCGAGGGGGCGGCGGCAGCGCTGCGCGGGATGCTGTGGAAGATCACCGTGCAGGACAGGAAGAAGGTGTACGGCATCGGCGCGACGACCCGTGCCACGCCGCTCATCCACTACGCGGGCATCCAGAAGCACATCGAGTGCGTCTGCGAGGTGCCCGGCAGTGAGAAGATCGGCCACCTGATGCCGGGCACGCAGATCCCGGTCGTAGACGAGAGGCGGCTGCTGGAAGACCAGCCCGCGTACGCGCTGATGCTGTCCTGGCACATCGCCGGCGACATCATGCCGAAGCTGCGCGCGGCCGGCTACAAGGGCAAGTTCATCATCCCGCTGCCCTCCACGAGGATCACTGATGGCTAGCAGCTTCCGGGATGAGCGAGGCTACATCGAGGACCTCCTCGTCACCCCCCTCGACTCAGTGACGAGGATCATCACCCGGGAAGGGGCCGTCCGCGGCAATCATTCCCACCGGGAGACGACGCAGTGGACCTACGTGATCTCCGGGCACCTCCGGTTCGTTACCAGGCTGAGGGACGGGACCGTGACGGACCGGGTGATCGGCCCCGGCGAGATGACCCGGGAGCTCCCCGGGATCGAGCACGCCTGGAAGGCCCTGGACGACTGCACGTGCCTGGTCTTCACACGCGGCCCCCGGTCAGGCGCCGGGTACGAGAGTGACACGACCCGCCTGCCTGAGGAGGACTGGCTGATATGAGCAGAAGTGCTCTGGCTGCCCTAAGGACGGAGGCTGCGGATATGAGCAAGGCTACTCGGGCTGTCCACACCACTATGGCTGTCTCAGTGAGTATAGTGCAGGGATGAAGGACCTCCTCGTCATCGTGCCCAGCCGGGGACGGCCGCAGAACGTCCGGCGGCTGCGCGAGGCCATGGACGCCACTTGCCGGGGAGACACGACGCTGCTCGTCGGCCTGGACGAGGACGACGAGGGCAGCTACGAGCGCCTGCCCGGCGCGGAGTACGAGGTGCGCTCCGCCTTGCGCGGCTTTACCCCCTGGGTGAATGAGCTGGCGGTCCCGCGCACGGGCGCCTACAGTTTCATCGGCGTGCTCGGCGATGACTGCCTCCCGCGCTCGGAGGGCTGGGACGTGGCGCTCATGGCGGCCCTGGCCCGGGAGCCGTTCGCCTACGCCAACGACCTGTACCCGCTGCGCCCGCACGGCACCCAGGTCACGCACGTCTTCACCCGGTCAGAGGTCGTCCGCGCCCTCGGGTACATCGGCGTCCCGTCCCTCACCCACATGTACGTGGACGATGCCTGGGGAGCATGGGGCGCGGCCTGCGGGATCGCCTACCTCGGTGACGTCATCATCGAGCACCTGCACCATTCCTCCGGGAAGGCGCCGGCCGACGAGACGTACCGCAGGGCAGAGCAGACCTGGGCAGAGTGCCAGGCGGCGTACGGCGAGTACTGCCGGGGCCAGCTGGCGGAGGACATCCGCAAGGTCAAGGCGGTGCTGTGATGGGCGTGACCTGGGATGTCCTGATCTGCACGATCCCGCACCGGCACGCGACGCTGCTGGAGCTGCTCGAAGACCTGGACCAGCAATGGCAGCCGGGGCTCGGGGCGCTGCTGTACCGGGACAACCTGGAGAGCAGTTACGGCGCCAAGACCCAGGCCCTGCTGGAGGCATCCCGGGCACAGTACGTCTCCTGCATCGATGATGACGACCTGCTGGCCCCGGACGGCGTGGCCCGCGTCATGGCCGCCCTGGAATCGCAGCCGGATTACGTCGGCTTCACGGTGCACTGGACGACGGACGGCGTCCCGGAGCTTCCGGTCGAGCACTCGCTCACTTACGGCGGGTGGGCTAACCGCGCGGACAAGCTGGTCAGGGACATCACCCAGTTCAACCCGGTACGCCGGGAGGCAGCGCTGACGGGCACGTGGGAAGGCGGGAACGGGGCCGAGCGGAGGTGGAGCGACGGGGTGCGCGCGAGCGGCCTGTGCCGGGAACAGGCATGGGTGCCCGGCGGGCCCGTGTACTACTACCGGTCTTCGAGCACGGACACATTCAAGACCGAGCGCCGGCCGCTGCCGCCGGACACGGTCCCGCCGCTGCCGTCTTACCCGTGGCTGACGGTGATCGGGTCGTGAGGGACCTGCTAATTGCCGTGCCCAGTCGCGGGCGCCCCGCGAGCATCGCCCGGCTGGCGCAGGCGATGAAGGGCACCTGCACGGCGGACACCGTGCTGGCGGTGGGCCTGGACGATGATGACGAGCACCAGTACCCGAGGCTGCCTGGCGTGGAGTACGAGGTGCGCTCCGGCTTGCGCCGGGTCACGGCCTGGACTAACGAGCTGGCAGTGCCGCGGGCAACGGGCTACCGGGCGGTCGGCTCCCTCGGTGATGACAACGTGCCGCGCACGCCAGGCTGGGACACGGCGATCCTCGAAGCCCTGGAGCGCACCCCGTTCGCGTTCGGCAATGACCTGTACCCGCGCGACCCGGGGTCGATGAGCTGTCATATCTTCATGCGCAGCGAGGTCGTGCAGGCCCTGGGCTACGCGGGGGCGCCGTCGATCAGCCACATGTACGTGGACGTGGGCTGGTACGCCTGGGGCACCGCCTGCGGGATCACCTACCTGGACGACGTGGTCATCGAGCACATGCACTACTCCAACGGGAAGGCCGGCCACGATGCCGTCTACGCGGCGTCCTACGCGCTGACGGCCGCGGACCTCCAGAACTGGCATGAGTACAGCAGGGGCGGCCAGCTGAATGCCGACATCGCGAAGCTGGGCGGGACGCCGTTCACCCCGGAGTCGCTGGCGGAGTTCAACAGGAGCATCAACGTCCCGGACAGGTGGCCAGGCTCATGACCAGCAGCCAGTCAGCGCAGGGCAGCCGGTCACCCATGGACCACGGCCAGGGCAACTATGACAGCCAACAGGGTGCGGTCCCTCTTGTCTCGGTCATCACCCCGACCTGGCAGCGGCATGACCTGCTGCTCGGCCGGTGCGCGGTCGCGGTGATGGCTCAGGACTACCCGCGGGTCGAGCACGTCATCGTCAGCGACGGTCCCGATGACGTCCTCGCGTTCAAGCTCGGCACCATGGCGAGCGAGAGCTGGCGCACTGCCCTTACCTACCGGGAGCTGCCTGAGCACGATCCGGGAGAGCACTGGGGCCATCACGCCCGCCTGGCCGCGATCGAGGCATCACGCGGGGACCTCATCACGTACTGCGATGACGATGACGCCCTGCGCCGGGACCACTGCTCGAAGCTCGCCGCCGCCCTGATGGCCGACCCGGGAGCGGGCTTCGCGGTGTCCCGGATGATGAGCCACGCGCCAGTCGGCAAGACGGCTGTCGGCTGGGGACCGCTAGCCTGCGGGAACGTCGGCTCCCCGATGATCATGCACCGCCGCTGGGCGCTGGATCATGGCACCTGGGGGCCGGCGTCCTTCACTGAAGACTGGGACGTCGTGCAGCGCTGGCTGGACGCCGGGGTGCGGTACGTGAACGTGGACGCGGAGACAAGTGATGTATGGCCATCCCGGTTCAGGCAGGAGCAGCGATGACTTTCCCGGTCCGGCATTACTACCACTGCTATGCGGCCGGCTCCTGGGCTGACCCGGTACGCGATCATTTCACTGCCCTCGGCCGCGCGGGCCTCGACCACGCGGTCACCACAGTGGGCCTGGTCGGGCCGCCGCGAGACCGGGACGCTGCCCGCCAGCGCATCGGGCTGCTGTGCCGCAACTGGGACATCCCGGAGCCAGTCGCCTGGCGGGAGGCTGAGGAGGGGTGGGAGCAGGTCACCCTCCAGGCCATTTACGATGACGTGCAGAAGGACCCTGACGAGTACGCCGTGCTGTACTGCCATGCCAAGGGCGCGTACGGGGACACGGACACGAACGCCGCGTGGCGCCGGTCCATGACCAGGCACGTCGTCCGTAACTGGGAAGAGTGCCTTAGCTTGCTCGGCAGTCATGACGCGGTCGGCTGCCACTGGGTCGACAGCCATCACCATCCCGAGGACCCGCCGTTCTTCGGAGGGAACTTCTGGTGGTCCAAGGCGTCCTACCTGCGGAAGCTCCCGCCCCCGGAGAACGAGAACAGGTGGACCGCGGAGATCTGGATGCCCCAGGGCAACCCCACGGTCTTCGACCTCAAGCCCGGCTGGCCGGAGTACCCGTAAGTCCGGTAGAGTATAAGAACAGCCAGTGTAAGCCGTGACAGCCGATAGCCAGCAGCCGATGGGACAGGGACAGCCGCACTGCTCCAGCCAGCGATCATGAGCCAGCCGCACCACACCAGCCGACGATCATGAGCCAGCCGCAGTCCACAAGCCAGCAGCCAGGGACGCACAGCCAGCCAAAGTACAGGAGAAGGCGACCGGGAATCATGCGCGCTTTCATCATCTTCCGCGACCGCGTGACTTACGGCCGCCTGTGCCTGGCGGCATTCGAGGCAGCGGGCCTCGACACGACGATCGTCGATCACGGGACCACCTGGCCCGAGGCCGTGGACTGGCTGAGGGAACTGCGGAAGTCCGGCGTCCGCGTAGTCGACGACGGCGGCGGTAACCCCCGCGACCTGTGGACGCGTGACTGGTTCCGGCAGGCGGTCGCCCGGGAGCGGTACGTGGTGAACGACCCCGACGTGATCCCGTCCGAGGAGTGCCCGCTGGACTGGCCGCAGCGGCTGTCGGAGATCCTCGACCGGCACCCGAACTACCACAAGGCCGGCCTGGGGCTGCGCATCGACCGCGTCCCTGAGCATTACAGGCAGCGCGCCGACGTCCTCGGCTGGGAGCAGCATTTCTGGGACAACCAGGTCGAGGAAGGCGTCTACCACGCGGATATTGACACGACGCTGGCGGTGCATGTCCCGGTGATGGACGTCGGCTGCCATTCCTTCAGCGCCGTGCGCACCGGCTTCCCGTACGTTGCCGACCACCTCGCGTGGTACGAGGACTACGGCAACCTCAGCGATGAGCTGGATTACTATCACAGTCACGCTGAGCCGGGGATCTCCTGCTGGACCCCTAAGGTAAAGGACCCCTGGGGTTAAGAGCAGGTCCACGAGGGCTGTCTCTCCAGCATGGGCTGCATGATCTTGCAGTTAGCGGCTGTCTGCTCGCCGTAGGCTGAAGTCCAATGGCTGCCTGAGGCACTCTGGCCGCACGCGTGGATCGGCTGTCACCCGTTCAAGGGCGGCACGAGGATGGTTGGCTGCCTGACATGTTCTGGCGGCAGCCCTCAACTGGCTGACAGCTATTCGATGGCTGCGTATCTAAGTGTATCATCACGAGCATGACGGACGACCCGCGGCTGGCCCAGTTCGGCGCGTTCACCCCGGAGGGCACGCTCACCCCGGGCTTCGGAGACCACTATTTGTTTTTCGTCGGCCGCGATGACGTGCACGGCATCCTGCTATGCCTGCTGAAGGCCGAGACCTTCGGGCTCAAACTGAACATGTTCGGCTATGACGATGACGAGCTGAACGACGCCATCCTGGCCCTGCTGCGGAACCCGAACGTCGCCGTGCAGGGCACCCTTGACAAGTCCCAGGCCGCCGGCGCGCACGAGCGCAAGATCCTCGCCGCCGATGAGGCGAACGACCCGGCTTTTTACAACTCTTTCGTCGTCACTGAGTCCGCCACCAGCCAGATCAGCCACACCAAGGGCGGCGTCCTGCTCGGCCAGGGCATCGGCTTCGAGGGGTCCACTAACTGGTCGGCATCTGGCGAGGGAACGGGCATCAGGCTCGACCCGGCAGCCAAGCCCGCGCCCGGGTTCAAAGCTCAGAACAACACCTTGCTGGTCTCCGTGAATCCCGTCTTCCTCTCCCGGTTCAGCGCCCGCCTCGACGTTGAGCACCGGGTCGGCATCCAGCGCCGGGATGCGCCGAAGCGAATCCGCGCGTGAAGACGCGCATCGCGCTGGAGCCCTCGGAGCTGGACTGCGACCACGACAGGAGCTGCGAGCGCTGTGACGTGCTGGAGGTCATGATCAGCGTTGAGCGCCTGGGGCTCCCGGACGACTCAGCGTGGGAAACGGGCCAGGAGCTGTTCCTGTCCCCTGACGAGCTTCAGTACCTTTACCACCGGATGCGGGCGTACTACGAGCAGGGCACCTGGATAACGGGAACGGTGGAATGGTGATGAGCGGGGTGGTGACCGTCATCACCCTGCACCCGCACTTGCAGCTGGTCGTGCGCCAGGCCCTGGCCGTGCACGCCGCGCACGCCCGGGTGCTGGCCGGGCAGGATGACGAGGTCACCAGGCGCGTGACGTCAGCGCGGCGCATCGCGGTGGCTCACGTGACGCTGCTGCTCGCTGGCCTGCTGCCAGGTAAGCCAGGCATCACGGTCATCACCCCGACCTGGCAGCGGCAGGACCTGCTCATCAGCCGCTGCGTGCCGTCCGTGCTCGCGCAGGGCTATGACGGCGAGGTCCGGCACATCATTATCAGCGACGGCCCGGACGCGTTCCTGCCGCCCTTGCCGGGCCTGGTCATGCTGACGGAGCACGTGCCTGAGCGCAACCGCGGCCTGCGCGCCCGGCGCTTCGGGGCCTCGCTGGCGCAGACAGAGCTCGTGGCCTACCTGGACGACGATAACTCCTGGCGCCCCGCGCACCTCGCGACGCTGGCGCAGGCGCTGGCCAGCACCGGGGCGGGCTTCGCCTACAGCCGCGCGCAGTGCCACGACAACGGGTACAGCTACGTCATCGGGGCATCCCCGCCGGCGTACGCCCAGGTGGACACGTCCCTTATCGTGCACCGCCGGGAGCTCCTGGACCTAGCGGGATGGCAACCGTCAGACGGCCCCGCGGACTGGGACCTTGTCTCCCGGTGGGTGCGCGCCGGGGTGAAGTGGGTCGCCGTCCCTGACGTCACCATGGATTACTACGCCCGGGAGGCAGTCAAGTGAGCGCTAAGTGGGACAGGAGGTACCTGGGCATCGCCGCCGTGGTGGCCTCCTGGAGCAAGGACCGCAGCACTAAAGTCGGCTGCGTGATCGTCGGCGAGGCCGGCCAGGTGCTCTCCACCGGGTACAACGGCTTCCCGCGCGGCATTGACGACGACGCTGAGGGAAGGCACGCCCGGCCGGCCAAGTACCTGTGGACCGAGCACGCCGAGAGGAACGCGGTCTACAACGCGGCCCGGACGGGGGTCTCGCTCCTCGGGTCGGCGCTGTACCTGCCGTGGTTCCCGTGCGCGGACTGCGCCAGGGCCATCATCCAGTCGGGCATCGCCGTCATCGTGGTCCAGAAGGCCAAGCGCGACGACACGCACTGGGACGAGACCCTCTCCGTGGCCGAGGAGATGCTAGCGGAGGCCGGGGTCGTCATCCGCTGGCACGAGCCGGACGGAGCGGGCACGTGACCGAGACCTTCTACCTGCTCGCATGCCGGGAGTGCGGTGACCCGGAGAAGCCGCTGATCATGCCCTTCGGCTCAGCCGCCGACCGCGGGAAGTGGGCAGCCGAGCACACGAGGGCCACCGGGCATGACCGGTGGTGGGTACATGACGAGGTGCGTGAGCCACGTGAGTGACCGGGAGGACCGCTGGCCCCCGGAGCGGCGCATTGCCCTCATCCGTGACCAGCTGCCGGAATCCGTGATCACCGCCATTTTCGACGTCATGATCCCGGAAGGCGGCGGCGAGGCGTGACCGGTCATGAATGGCTGTCTCAATGACATTGGCTGCGTATTACAGTGTATCGGCATGAGGATCTTCGCCGGCCATGACGGCGGCTCTGGCTGCTGCTGGTACCGCATGACCGTCCCGCTGACTGAGCTGGCCCGGCACGAGGGGTACGAGGTCACGTTCCGGTCCGGGGGCAACGAGCCGGGCAACCGCCCGATCACCCTGGCGGAGATGCGCGAGCACGACGTGATCATCGGGCAGCGGTTTAACCACTACAAGGGGATGGGCACCTGGCGGCAGGCGCGCGGCCCGTTCAGCCGCCTGGTCTACGAGATCGACGATGACGTGTTCTCCGTGACCCCGGAGAACTGGCAGGCGTACCACGTCTACAGCCGGCTGGACGTCCGCGAGGCCGTCATGCACCAGGCGCAGGTATCTGACCTGGTGACCGTGACCACTGAGCACCTCGCCCGGGTGATGCGCGAGCACACCGGGAATGAGAACGTCGTGGCGCTGCCGAACTTCATCCCCGCCTGGGTGCTGGACCTGGAGCGCAGGCCCCGCGCCAGGCCCGCCGTCGGCTGGGCGGGCGGTGCGAGCCACGGCAGCGACGTCGGCCTCATCGTCGGCCCTGTGCGACGGTTCCTGACCCGGTTCCCGGACTGGGACTTCCAGCTTGGCGGCACTGACTTCAGCGAGACCTTCCTGAACCCGACCGGGCGGGCGCGCAAGCCCTACGCGATGCGCCACCGGGTCTTGCACACGCCCTGGATTCCCGTGTTCGAGCAGCCCCGGGAGTACTACGAGACCGCGGACTTTGACATCGGGCTGGCCCCGCTGTCAGGCACGGAGTTCGACCTGTCCAAGTCCTGCGTGAAAGTGCTGGAGTACGCGGCCCGGGGCATCCCGTCGATCGCGACCGACTGCGAGGTCTACCGGGGCTTCATCCGCCACGGTGAGAACGGCTTCCTGGTCAAGAGGGACCATGAGTGGCTCAAATACCTGAGCCTGCTCGCCGGCGATGAGGAGCTGCGGCTGAAAATGGGTGACGCTGCCCGTCAGGAGGCCCGCAGGTGGACTATCGAGCGGAACTGGCGATTGTGGGCCGGGGCTTACAGCTCGCTCTTCCAGTCTGCTAGGGTATGAGATGCACGGCCGATGTACTGAGGCCAGCCTTACCGGCACTGAAGAGCTTACGGCCATGGTTCTGCGGGCAGCCATACTGGACTAGCAGCCAAGGCCAATAGGACAGCCAACAGGAGTACGGATATGACTACTAGCAAGCGCGGGGCCTCTATTCACGATGGTCCCCAGGACCCCCGTCCGCCGGAGGCCCAGGACACGCAAGTCACGTTCTGGACGCTGATCTGAGGAGCCGGGCATGAGCGAGAGCCGGCAGGTACGGCAGGTGGAGAACCGCGGCGGCGATAAGCCCGACTGGGGTAAGGTCGTGGCCGGCGAGCCGCTGCCGGAGCGGCAGGAAACCTACCCCGACCCGGACAGCGAGCAGGCGCCGCCGCAAGACGGCCAGCCGTTGTGGCCAGAGGACAACTGGGGAATCACGGAGCCCCCCGGCGGCAACGACCCGGAAGCCCAGTAGTGCCGCACGGCGGCCTTCATGGCCAGGTGGGCCAGGGCGGGAGCGGCCCGGACGAGAGCCTCCCGGAGTGCCCGGTCTGCCACTGCTACGGCGGCGGCGGGCACGGCGGTTTCTGCCCGAACGACGGGTACGACCCCTCTCGCTGGGTGAGCCAGCCCCCGGCGGGGTTCCTCGCAGCGCCACCTCATGAAAGGAACCAGGAATGAGCATCTCAGGAGACCGGGCGAGGGCGATCGGCGCCCTGATCAGCGACGTGACCCGGCTTGACTCCGAATGGATGCGCAAGCCCGCCGGCCATGATGACCCGCGCAGCACCCCCTGGATGCCCTTCCCGCTGTTTGACTTCATCGCGCTGGTAGCCGAGGCGCTGCCGGAGGCGAAGGGCAGCAGGCTCCTGGAGGTCGGCTGCGGCATCGGCACCCGGATGCTGATCGCGCACGAGCTCTACGGCCTGGAGGCGCACGGCATTGACCGCGTCCCGGAGTACGTCGCCCAGGCGAACGAGCTGCTCCCCCTCGGCAAGGAGGGCGTTACCGCGGAGGTAGCTGACGCGCTCGGCTGGGGCGGTTACGGGAAGTACGACATCCTGTGGTTCAACCGGCCCTTCGCTGACCCGGCCACCCAGGCGCGGCTGGAGGCCCAGGTGTGGCAGGACATGGCGCCAGGCGCGGTCGTGATCGCCGCGAACCTGAACAGCCCGCCGCCCATGACCTGGTGGCCGGTCTTCCGGGACGTGGACATCAACCGGCAGATCATGCAGAAGCCGGAGTAAAGCGTCATGAGCAATCCCTGGGACGACGAGGAAAGCGATGAGTGGCCTGGCGACGCGGGCGGAGAGGGCGCGCAGGCATGACCATGCCGCAGCCCCCGGCCAGGCAGCTCATTGACATGGGCAACCCGCTCCTCGCCCAGGCCCCTGTGCAGCTCGACACCGGGGACCTCGATGCCCCCGGCGGCAAGGTAGGCGTGCTGACGTTCCGCTCGCCCTCCGCGACCTTCACCGCCTTCCTCGGCGCGGGCGACGTGCGCCGCTGGGCGCAGCTGCTCAGCGGCCTTGCCGACCGGCTGGAGGGCACCCTCGTGACGGCGTCCCCGGGCGCCCTGAGCCACCTGGACAGGATGCGGGGGCAGCGGCAGCCAGGTACCTGATCTGGTAATTCAGGCTGCTTAGCGTAAACTGGCGTAAGCCGAGGTCTGAGGCTGCCCTGAGCAGAGCCGGAAGCCGGGAGGAAAGCATTCCCGGCTGGAGGCCCTCCGGGTGGACGTCCCTCTCCTGAAGGTCCCGTACGAGGACTGGCACTGCCCGAACTGCGGCATCGCCGAGCGCGTCGCCGCGCTGCCCCCGGGGGCATCCCGGTTTCACGCCTGTCCTCGCCTGCATAACCTCACCGCGCCCCTGGTACGAGCCGGGACGCGGTGCTCAGTCGTGGCCGAGGAGCGCCAGGACTACGTCGGCCGTGAGGTCGTCCGCTATGGCGATGATGGCAAGGCGTACATGGCCGTGCGCACCATCCGTGACGACGGCGACGACCTGGCCGTGAACGCGCCGGTCGCGCAGGGCCGGCTAGGTGACTGGTGAACGGCCAGGACGCTCTCTTCGAGTGGGAGCAGCACCCCGCGGAGGTGCCTGACGGCGAGGCTCAGCTCCTCGCCCCGCAGGACGTCCCCGCCTACACCGTGCAGGCGGGCCTGGCCACCGCGCACGGCTCCTCCCCTGACTTCCAGGACGCCGGGGAAGAGGGATAACCCATGGCCTGGACGCAACCACCCGGTCCTCGCGAGGACATGTGCCTCGAAGGGCTTATGGCCACAGATGGCTCGGGTAACTACGTAAGCGACTGGCTGGACTCAGGCGGGGTGCTCACCGTGCGCCTGGCAGCAAGGTTCTTGAATGTCGCCGGTAATTCGCTGCACGTAGACGAGGCGGTATACGACGGAAACGGGGCAGGTGCCGGAAGTACCCCGCGTGTCGTGCGCTCTCAGTCAGTTACCCTCACTAACTCGTCCTTCGACGCGTTTGCCACGCTGGACCTGACTTGCCGGTGGTTCCGGGTTAGCGCTAGCGGTGACCCCAGCGACTACGTAGCTCTTACCGTACGGAAGGTCGGCTAA
>Ga0247670_1000243_pt1 | contig 14849 bp, 13 predicted proteins | sample CNK11_metaG_FD_183042 | JGI IMG/M metagenome (GOLD analysis project Ga0247670, IMG submission 183042) | Soil microbial communities from Purdue University Martell Research Forest, Indiana, United States - CNK11 | ecosystem: Environmental > Terrestrial > Soil > Temperate forest > Bulk soil...
TACCATCATGGTCACCGTCTATGAAGACAGCGAGCGCATCTTTCAGGCCCTGAAAGCGGGGGCCAATGGTTATCTGATCAAGTCCAGTCCGCCGGAGGAATTGCTCGCGGCCATCCGGGATATTTACGAAGGCGGCGCACCCATGTCCGGCCCGATCGCGTTCAAGGTGGTGCAGCATTTTCATGAGATGGGTCCCTCAAGCCAGGAAGCCGAGAACTTGTCACCCCGGGAACGGCAGGTGCTGGATCTGCTGGCGAAAGGTTTTATCTACAAAGAAATCGGGTTAAAATTAGATATTGCCAGCGAAACCGTGCGCAGTTTTGTTAAAAAAATCTGCAAAAAATTGCATGTCCGCAGCCGGATCGAGGCCGTTGCCAAGCACCGGGCTGAACCTAAATAAAAGACAATTGCCTGCTGAATTACTTATAGAACTGTGACCAGACTGGGCGGATTTGTGGTAAAGGGAAGGGTTATCCATGTCATAAAATCCGATCCAGCTTTTTCCACTTTCCATTTTTAATGTTGAGACCCCGGCAACAGGGTAGAAGCGACGCCTCGTCGCTTGCGCCATGGATGGAAATTGTTAACAAGACACACGTTCCCGGCGACGAGGGCATCGCCACCACGCGTTTGGCAGAAGTCTCATTTGGTTTTTCTTTTGCCTGGGACCGCCAATGTCCTACCTGTGCCGATAAGCTGGCGGGGCATGAAACTAAAAAATCTGATTCCACAACGTTATCACCGCCGTCTCGTGCGCCAATTTGGTCATGCTAAATTGGTGAAATTCCCCAACGGTCAGCATGAACTGATCGGCGGCTCCCATGCCGACCGTGCGGCGGCGTTCGAGTGGACCTCGCTCTTCGCCCACGAAATCGTGTTCACGCATTTCCACCGTGACACTGCGCCGCAGCGTCCGGTGAAAGCCCGATGGCTTGATTTCCCCATTTTCCAACGCCTGGCATCGGGTACCTGGCTTTGAACCCGGGGCGCTGCCTTGGAAACGGTGGCCCCTGTGGCACACATCCGCATGGACGGGCATAACCGACACGTTAGGGCCAAGACGCTCGCCGGAGCGTATTAAACCTGGATGAGAAAATTTCAGTTGGCCGAGGGCTTTTCGGTGGGACTTTTGTTATCAAGGCCGTGTCGCAGCTACGGAGGAAATGGAGAAAAAATTTGCTGGTGTGGGCGCATCGATCGACTGAATCATCCATCCCCGACTTGCCCTCTCCTTTTTCCTTCGTCTCTCAGTCACCGTCGCGTCCGCAACAGCAAGCCGACTTTAGACTTCTTTCGCATTCTGTCAAGCAGGACAGCGGTGTCTTGTAATGGGCGGTTCGCCAAAAAAAGCCCGTCCGAAGACGGGCTTAGCCCCCACCCAAGCCGTGTGGAACTCGATCCTTTGAACATGTATTGCTACATGTGGAGCTCGCTGGAGGGCATTCGACTTCCAGCAAAGGCATGTCGGCCGCCGTCCAAGCTCGCTCCTGATCGTTTTTTAATTACGGTTCAAGGTCTGTTGCCAATCACGAACCGGGCAGGGAAACTGTTTTTTAAAAGAGCGCTAAATCTGATTTATACCAAGCAGCTTGTCTGCCAACTAAATCTTCTGTCCCGCGATTTCCGCTTTCCGAATTTTTTCCTTGGACTTTCAGTTTTGCCTTGGCAACACAAAATTGGACCGCAGGAAATCAAGCCACTCCGGCAGCTGGGTGGCGATCGTTTTGTAGCCCGTCACTGCAAAGCAACTGGTCGCCATTTGTTGATAAAATTGCGGCGAGGGCGCGGCATGACGCTGATGACGGCGCGCCGCCTCTTCATAGAACAGGCCGAGACCAATGGTAATCCGGTTGGCGACCGCCGCCGGCGGGTCAAATTTGCAACGGGTGCCTTCGCCGGATACAACGCGGCACATCTGTCCCAGTTGATTCAGCTGGGATAAAAATGCCTGGTAGATTCTGAACGTATCCGTTTCCCCGGCCCCAAAGGTGGAGAGTTTGCACAGGATCCAAGTGAACGATTTTTGGGGAATCAAACCGGCGTCATCCTCCGCCAGCTGGCTTAATTGCTGGCGTATCAAGTTCCGCGAACCGGGGTCGTCCAGCAACAGTTGCGCTGAGGCCTGCTGTTTTGGCGGAACCAAGGTTGAAATGAGTTCATCCATACCGCGTTAAGGCTGATATCAGCAACTTCATTGCCAACCCAATCCTCCGTTCGCGGATTTCAGCTTTTGCCCCAATGGCAGGTGCGGCTCGCGCTGGCCGTCCCGGCAAGGGCTGTCCCCAGCACTGGTGACATGCGGAAAAATCCGGTTCAGTTACTATTTCTCCGTTGGGCGTAGTGACCCCGACAAACAAATTTAAATTTGTGTTGAAAGAGGCCGGAGTAGTGTCCGGCCTTTTTTCTTTTTCCATACCGAACTTCCGGCAGCCATCCCGCATGAGCTTTCTGATTTCAGTTTCCTGTTTTCTGGATTCCCTTTTCTGGATTGCACAACAAGATTCTCCAATTCCTCCAGCTCCGCAAATTGCATTTACCGCCTGGAGAAAATTCCATTCGTCAAGGGGTCGATGTCGTCCGGCAATGTGCGGCTCCAACCAAGCCAACGACTTTGCCGTTTCGGTTTCCTAAGCCCTATGCGGAAAACTTTCAACGCAAAGACCCAAAGGCGCAAGAGTTTAGAACCCAGAAACGGCCAGTCATGGGAGTCACCATTTCCTGAGCGCAAACTGCCGTAGGCCCGTCTGCGGGTTTCGCTGTATCCACTTTGCGTCTTTGCCTCTTGGCGCCTTTGCGTTGAATTCCCACTGCATCGTTCCGGCTAAGACCCAACGTGTGCGTTCGGCTTGACGCGCCATCTCCGCGTCGAGAAACTCGCACCGCACTTGAACAGCACCCGCAATCTCAACCGGCCACAGGGCACGCTGGTTTCATCGGACCTTGGTTCGCCCGCATTGAAGGAGGAACTTGCCTCTCGCTTTGCCTGGCGGCGGCGGCTCGACAATCTGGTCGCCGGCGCCCGGACTTATCGTTTGATGATCTTGCTGATGACGCTGCTCCCGACGGGCTGTGGCAGCTTCGTGGCCCATCGCATGGTTCAAGCGCCCAACAGCTATGCCTCCTGGCTGGCGCCCTCAGCGCGCGTGCTGCTTTCGTTCGATCCAAATCTTCTGACCAACTCCCCGGCGCGGTTTGCCGACGTGGGACCGCCGGCGGCCCGATTGCGCTACCGCGTGGTTGAACCCGCGGAGTATCATCTGAAAGTCAGGTCAACCAACTGGTCGGAGCGGGGCGAGGTGCGTTACCAGTTCACCTTTGACGCCAAGAGGCCGCAGACGAACGTCTGGACGGCGGCACCTCGCGGCACCGTGTTCTTATTGCACGGTTATGGGCTCGCCGAATTTTCGATGGTGCCGTGGGCTTGGTGTCTCGCCCAGGAGGGCTGGCGTTGCGTGCTGGTGGATTTGCGCGGACACGGCAGATCCACCGGCAACGAAATTTACTACGGCCTCAAAGAGTCGCGGGACATGAGCCAGTTGCTCGACGTGCTGATGAACCGGAATCAGATCGCCACGCCGGTCGCCGTCATGGGCGAATCCTACGGCGCGGCACTGGCCTTGCGCTGGCAGACGACCGATCCACGGGTGAGAACCGCGGTGGCCATTGCGCCCTACGTTGTGTTGTCCAATGCGGTGATGAACATCAGCCACGATTACGCCGGTTTCCTGCCCCGGTTTGTCATCCGGGCCGGCCTCGAAAAATTGCCCGGGGTGCTCGGGGTGCCGGGCGAAGAATTGGACACGTCCACCGTCGTGGCGCGGCATCCGGTGACGGCTTTGTTCATCACCAGCAGTGAGGACACGGTCATTCCACCGTCCGAGGTTCGCGGCCTGTTCCAGGAAGCCTTGCCCGGGAGCGAGTTGATCGTGGTGCCCGGGGCAACCCACGAGACCGTTCCCTACCGATTCAGCGAGCTGGTCCCGCCGGTGCTCGCGTGGCTGAACACAAACCGGGTGAGCTGCCGATGACCAGCGAACATTCATCGCCATTCTTGCGGCTGTTTATCGCGCTGGCGGTCCCGCCGGACGTACGGAAGGAGATTGGACGCGCCCAAGGCCAGTTGCGGCGACACGCACCGCCGGGGGCCGTAAGCTGGACACAACCGGAGCAGTTTCACATCACGCTGAAATATCTCGGCGACGTGCCGACCCCGCAGGTTGCGGAGCTGGAAAAATCCGTGTCCAAGGCTTGTGCGGGTTTCCCCGCCCTGCGGCTGTCGGCACACGACATCGGTTTTTTTCCAAGCGCTCAGAGGCCGCGTGTAATCTGGGCCGGCGTCCATGACGCTGCTGGCCGATTGGGCGAATTGCACCAGCGATTGGACGATGCGGTGCGGCCATTTGCCCCGCCGGAGAAGCTGAAACTTTTTACCGGCCACGTCACGTTGGGCCGGTTTAAACCGGGCCGTCACAGACCGACTGAAGCGTTGATGGAACGCGCCACGGTTCTGCACAACCGTCACTTTGGCAACTGGCTGGCCGGAGAGGTGGCACTTGTCCGCAGCGAGTTAACATCTGCCAGGGCCATGCACACGCCGCTGGCGACGTTTCCCCTGGTGGAATGATTTTTTGCACGGATGTCTCCTCAGCCGTAACCATGCAGTAGGAATTCAACGCAAAGGCGCCAAGAGGCAAAGACGCAAAGTGGATACAACGAAACCCGCAGACGAGCCCACGGCAGTTTGCGCTCACGAAATGGTGACCCTCATGACTGGCCGTTTCTGGGTTCTAAACTCTCGCGCCTTTGCGCCTTTGGGTCTTTGCGTTGAAAGTTTTCCGCATAGATACGGCTCAGTGTTCTGGTAAAATTTCCCGGCGATGTTTCGGGTCATTTTCCATCTCGACATGGACGCGTTTTACGCGTCCGTGGAACAGCGCGACGACCCGAAGCTGCGCGGTCTTCCGGTGATTGTCGGCGCATCTCCGACCCAGCGTGGCGTAGTGTGCGCCGCGAGTTATGAGGCGCGGAAGTTCGGCGTCCGTTCCGCCCTGCCCAGCGCCACTGCGGGACGACTTTGTCCCAAAGGGATTTTTGTCCGTCCGCGCATGGACGCCTACCGTGCGGAATCTCACCGGATCATGGAAATCATTGCGACCACCGGCGCCATCGTGGAGCAGATGTCCGTGGATGAAGCCTATCTGGACGTGTCTGCCATTTGTCAGGCCGAAGATGCCGACGCCTCGCTGCTGGTGGCCCTGCCGCTGGCGCGGCAATTGAAACAGCGGATCTTTTCTGAGCGCCAGCTGACCGCCACCATCGGTATTGCCTCGAACAAACTCCTGGCCAAGATTGCCAGCGACCATCAAAAGCCGGACGGCCTGACGGTGATCACCGGGGCTGAGAAAGTCTCGTTCTTGCGACCGCTGCCGGTGCGGACGCTTTACGGGGTCGGCAAGGTCACGGAGCAGACGCTGAACCAAGCGGGCATTGCCACGGTCGGCGATCTGCAGGATTACCCCGGCGACCTGCGGGCGCTGGTCGGCTCGTTCGGGCCAAAGCTCAAGCAGTTTGCGTTCGGCGAGGATGACCGGCCGCTGGAACTCGGCGACGAGATCAAGAGCATCAGCGGCGAGGAAACCTTTCTCAAGGACACCGATGACCGGAAGATTTTGCGCGCGTGCCTGAAAGAACAGGCGGCGGATATTTCGGCGCGGCTCAAACACAAACAGCTGGGCGCGCACACCGTCCAAGTGAAAGTTCGCTATACCGACTTTACGACTCTGACCCGGCAAATTTCCATGGAGGAACCGCTGACCGAGGCCGGCGACATTTACCGGCTCGGATGTTTTCTACTGGGCCGGGAAAAGCTGGTGTCGCGTCCGTTAAGGCTGCTCGGCCTCGGCGTAAGTAATTTGCGCGAGCCGACCAGTCAGCAGCTGGCATTGCTGTAAACGGCGTAAGACCTCTCGTCGGTGATTTGCGCTCGGCACGCAAGGCATGAGCATGGACGATTTCCATCTTGGGGCTTATCCTGGCTCCGCACCGGTGACAACGGCGATTTGATTGGCAAGTTGGCTCATAAAGTTTCCGCGCTGTTAAACCATGAAGTAGACAAATGCACATGAAAAACGAGAAGCAAAGTATGAAAGGATACTCTTCGCTCTATGTCTATTTTAGACTGCGCTTTTGTGTTTCAATATGTTTCTGACTTTTACCCAACTTGCGACGCACAACAAATAAATATGCAAAATGGCAGAAAACTAAAACAGGAATTCCTAACCCAGCAATTACGGCAAATGAAGCATTCTCAACCCAACCAGAAAATAAGAGAAACGCCAAAAAGCCATAAACTGTAAAAAAGCAAATCTGTAAAAGTCTAAAATCCTTGGTTGGAGCGGGGCGAATCAAAAAAATCCAGAATAAGTTTACTAAAGCACACAAAATACAAACGATCCAAATAACAATCACCGACAAAATTATGGCGATTCCCCACGGGCCTATATCCATCGAGCCACAGGCTAAAAGTGAGGTTTTCATAATCACGCTGCCCAACGGCCAAAAAACGAGCTGTGGCTGACGCAAGGCGTGAACCGCGCACTGGAACTAAAAGCTGCCACGATGATTGACTTCCGCGATATGCTGGGCCGATTTGTCAATATTCCATGATCTTCCATTTTCCATCTTCCTTAACAAATTCAACTGGAAATGTTATGTTTGTCCCATCCACGTTACTTTCAAAGTAATACTGTGCCTTGTCGCCTTCGACAGATGATGCCTTGAGAATTCCCATGCCATTGGCATCAGTTTTCAATTCTTGCTTGGATAGGGCGCGAAATGTCTCTCGATAATCACCCCTTGATGCAACGCTGAAATAGGAAACTGCTCCGTTAATGTTCCCCGCTTTCAAACTGGCCTTCATGTTATTCCACACTTCCTCTGGAGTGGCATCCTTGGAATGCGTTTCAGTGGTGCTGCATCCAAAAAGCGTAAGGCACAATGTCAGAAACAGGATGGTAGATTTCATAAGTTGGTGTCCAAATTGCGGTGTCAGGTTCAGCCGCAGCAGTTGTTGGTTAAATCTTCACGTCAGCGCCTTCGCCGTCGCTTCCAGACTCGCCGAGTCCGCGACGTTCAGCATTGTGGCCGTTTTATCGATGCGCTTCATGAAACCGCTTAAGGCGGTGCCCGGTCCCAACTCGATGAACCGGGTGAAACCCTGCGCCAGCAATGCGCGCATCGAAGTCTCCCAAAGCACCGACGCGCAGACCTGCTCGACCAGTCGCGCGGAAATTTCCGCCGGCGCGCCGTGCGCCTGCGCCGTGACGTTGGAAATCACCGGCACCGCGGGCGCAGAGATCTTCGCCGTGGCCAGTTCCGCCTGCAACTTCGGCTGCGCGCTGGCCATGAGCGGCGAGTGATACGCACCCGCCACCGGGAGCGGCAACGCGCGCTTTGCGCCCCTGGCCTTGGCAATTTCACACGCCTTCGCGATTTTTTCGGCTTCGCCGGAAATCACCAGCTGGCCGGGGCAGTTCAGATTCGCCAGCACCACGCCGGCTTCCGCGCAGACTTCGCGCGTCGGCGCTTCGTCCAGACCGATGATCGCCGCCATGCCGCCCTTGGTCACATCGCACGCTTCCTGCATGAATTTGCCGCGTTTCCGGACGACACGCAGGCCGTCCTCAAAACTCATCGCGTCCGCCGCCGTCAGCGCCGTGAATTCACCGAGCGACAGACCAGCCGTCGCGTCAAACTTCAGAGCCGGCACCTGTTCCTTGAGCAATTGGAACGCGACCCAGCTCACGAGAAAAATTCCCGGCTGCGCGTGCTCGGTCTTGGTCAGTTCGGCTTCCGGCCCATTGAAACAAATTCCGGCAAGGTCGTAGCCGAGCGCAGCGTTGGCGCGGTCGAACCACGTTTTTGCGGAGGGAAATTTCTCAGAGAGGTCTTTGCCCATGCCGACGACTTGGGCGCCCTGGCCGGCAAACAGGAGTGCGGTTTTGCTCATGAGAAAAATTTAACCACGAAACACACGAAACACACGAAAGAAAATCCGTGTCACGGATACGATTTTACCCGGAAAAATTTCACGGATGAGTTTGCATTGTTGGTGAAGGTCAGCGTGCCGCTTGTGTTGGTAAAGTTGGCGAGCGGGCTCCACGCGTTCAGCACGACGGCGGTCTGCAGCGTGTAGACGCCCGCCGGGCCGCTGATGGCGAGTTTCATCTGATTGCCAGGCAGCGCGGTGATGGAATCAAATCTCAACGGGCCGGAATTGAAGAAGTTCAAGATGCTGGCCATGTAGGCATCCCGCGCCGTTGCGCTGGTGATCGTCTCGAACGGGAAGCCGAGATAGACCACTTTGCCGCCGCCCGCCGTGCCGTTGTAAAAAATTCCCGCCGCGCCACTGACGACGTTGCTGTAATTGATGGCGGTGAACGCGCCGTAATTTATCGGGGCGATCACATCGGGAAAGCCGACCAGATAAATTCCCTGCGAACCATCGTCGAAACCGCCGTTCGGGTTTCCCGCGAACAGCGAGGCGGCGTTGGCGCTGAAATTCCACGAACTGGAACTGTACGCCACGAACGCGGCATGAAGCTGGTTGTGCAGAAAATTCCGGTCGGCCGCGGTCGGCCCGCTGGCCCGGTCGAGGTCGTAGGCGATTTCCGCGCCGGAGACGAACAGGCTTTCGCCGTTGGCGAGGAACTCGGTGACTTTCGTTTCCTCCACCGCGCTGAAACTTTCGTCCGCCGTGGATTCATTGCCGCACGCCCAGATCACGATGGGATAATCCGTCAGCGCCACCAGGTCGTTCGTCACGGCGGTGTGGTGGCACGAATCGAACGCCAGGCCATACGCGCTGACGGCCTTGCCGTGAGGCACGACATAGTCGGATGAGTTGATGCGGCGGGGCAGCACGCGCTGGTTGCCGCCGGAACCGCCGGGCGGAACGTAATTTTGTGCGACGAGATTTTGTTTCAAATCCAGCGTGCGGTCAAAACGGTCAAACGCGTTCACGAACAAAACTTTTGGCGACGCGGAATATTGTGGCGGACGGCAGCCGACAACCTCGGATGGAAATGATTCGCCGCCTTCGTTTGCGGCCGAGATGCGAAAATAATAATCCTGGCCGGCAACCAGGTTGGTGACGGTGAAATTCGTGACGTTGCCAACGGAAATGGGATTGCCGAAGCCGTAACCATTCGTGGATTGATAAACGACGTAGTTCGTCGGCGCGCCGCTGTTCGCCACGCTGGCCGGCGGATTCCACGCGAGCGCAACGACGCCATTCGTGCCGCCGATGGCGCAGGCATGCGATGGAGGCTCGGGCGGAAAAATCAGCGGCGGCGGGCTGCTGGTGTCGAACTGGTTGAAGTATTTCACGACCGCGTGCATCGCGGCGCGGGCAATGCCGGCGCGAACCTTCGGATCGCCCATCAACGCAGCGTCCATCGTGTTGTCGTGATACGCCACCTCAATGATGGTCGCATCCATCGCAGACTTGAAATCGGTATTGCTGATCTGCGAATAGCCGCCGGAGAAGGTGATATTCGCGCCGCGGTTGCTCCAAGCGTATTCGAGCGGCGGTGAACCGAGCGAAACCATCTCGTCATTGACGGTCTGGCCGCAGAGCTGCGCGAGCGCGACCTGGTTGGGCGTGGGGTTGCCGGTGATCAACCCCTCGACGCCGCGCTCGGTGGCCGTGTTCGTGTCGCCGGTGCTGGCATTGGAATGGAAGCTGATGTGGACCCGCTTGAAAAATTTTGACAAGTCCGAGCCGCCACCGTTCGTCTTGGTCATTTCGTAGGACATGAGCGGCGGCGTGTGCCAACTGTCATGCTCGTCGGTGTCGCTGTCATCGTAAAGCAAGCTGGACTGGCCCTGGCCGATACCGGCCTGGATCCAGTAGCGGCAGCTTTCGTCTTCGCGTGGATAGCCGGACACGCCGCCACCGCGATTGATGGAACCCATCCCATTGCCGAAGCGGATCGCGTCCGCGATGACGACCGAACCATTCGTCGTGCTGCGCAAATTACTAATGACTACCGCGCCATTTGCGGAATTAGAACCGGCGTTGAAATAGTATTCGCCGAGATAGATCCAGCCATTGCCGACCATATAATGCGGCACACGATACTGCGTCTCGCCACCGGTGTGGCGGATGCGGTAAAGCTGGTCACCGCGGTCCGTGTCCGCCTTGACCCACGTGTAAACCGGGTAATAGCCCGCCACCGGAATCGTCGGCGTGTAAGTCGCCGTGGCGGTTTCCGTGGCGTTCAATGACGCGAAGCGATAGGACGTCGCGCCGGGCGTGCCGAAATAATACGTCGAAGAACTGTTGTTCCAGCTGCCGGCAAACGTCACGGCGGCGTTCGTGTTGTCCAGAACGACTTCGTTCGTTTGCTGGCCGAGGGGACGCATCGAAGCGACGATTGCGCCGGCATTGAAACAATACGCGGCGAAAAAATTCAACTGGTCGAGGTTGCCGTAGTCTTCGTTCATCGACGCCAGCGACGTGGGACGTTGCAGATACCAACTGGTTCCGCTCCAAGTCCAGCCGTGGCCGGAATTCATGAATATCACGCGCCCCGACAGCGCGCCCACCGGCTGGCGCGCGGCCGGCACAATCGGACCGGCAACCGCATTAAAAACCGGCACACCCGCCAGCAGAGTGGCGGCCAAAACAAAAACTACACGTTGCATCTTGAATAGTTTTTCACGTCTCTGCGGTAAACGCGAACGCCCGCCGCAATGGATTCCTTGCTTGCAAAAAGAATCGTTCCGGAGAAAAATCCGCGCAAGAACAAATTATGTTTTCACACGTTGTCATCTTCTGGACCGACCCGGCCCAACCCGGAGCCGCCGATGCCGTCATCGCCGGCGCCAATAAATTCCTCAAACCCATTCCCGGCCTCGTGCATTTTCACGCGGGCAGGATGGTCGGCAGCGCGCGGCCGGTCGTGGACCAGACTTATCAGGTCGCGCTGAACACAGTTTTCACCAGCAAGCAGGCACAAGATGAATATCAAGTGCATCCGCTGCACCTGGAATTCATCGCCCAATGCGTCAAGCCGTTCGTGAAGAAAGTCACGGTTTACGATTTTGAATGATTGGCAGGGATGCCGCCCGGTGGCGTCCGGCCGGCGCAGCGCGCAGTCCCCGGCTTACTTGATTGGAGCCGGGGCGTTGGTGGAAACGGGGACGGAATTTGTGGAAAGCGTCACCGCATTCGTTGCCGTCGCCACTTCATTCGTCGGCGGAAATTCGTGGTCATGGAGGCTGCGGACGAGACGGTTCTTCAAATCAACCAGGTTGTCATTGGTCACGGCAGCGATCAGTCCGCGGGATTCATCGAACCGGCCGATGGACATTTTGATGCGGGCCAGATGGAGGTAAACGCCCTCACGTTCCAGGTCGTTGTGGGCGATGGCCAGCGTGTTCGTCCAGGCGACGAGCGCATCGTTCGTGCGGAGCGGCTTGATGCCGTAGTAACTCTGCGCGTAATCGGTCGCTAGCGGAAAATTATCCGGGTCCAGCTTCATGGCCTGCAGATAAAGCCCGAGCGCCTTGTCGAAAACCTGCTGTTCATTGATGCCGTAAAATTCCCGCGCATCCTTGCGGAACAGATACACCGTGGTGGCGAAATTCTGATAATAGACCGGCTCGTTGGAGTCCAGTTCGATCGCCCTGGCATAGTAAACGAACGAATTCGTCACCGGGCTGAATTCGCCGTAATAATTGGCGAGATTATTCCAGGCCGCCGGATTTTTGGGGTCGAGCTGGCGGGATTTTTCATATTGCTGCGACGCCTCGTATTCCTCGCCCAGGTCATTGAGAAAACTGCCATAGGCGAGGTAGCCCGGCGCGTAATCCGGATGGCGTTTCAGAAAATCCTCGTAGGCTTTGCGCACCGGCACGAACCGTTCACGGATGCGTTTGTTCAGTTCCGCATTCGGCTGGCCGGCACCCTGCTGGAAAAAATTTGCGTTGTCGCGGATCCACTTGTCCACCTCGTCCTGGGCTTCGTCGTCCGCGATCATCACCTTGTCCAGTTCCTGCTTCACCGGATCAGTCGCGTCCGGCACGGTCACGGAGATGCCGGTGGTTCGCTGGATTTCATTGCTGACGGCGACGGCGGGGGGATTCGTCGCCACAAACACGGATAAAAGATGGGTCAGCAGGCTCACGCGGACAAGGTAGCACGGCCGCCCGATGAGTCGAGCGGCAAGCGGGGATTATTGCGGTTTCGGTTTCGCCAGATCATGCGGCAGAATCTTCAGCACATAATAGGTCGCGCGGTTCGTGCCGATGTTGCGCAAGCCGTGCAGCTCGTTCGACGCCTCGAAAACAATGCCGCCGGCCTCCACGATGTTCGTCTGGTCACCCTGCAACGCTTCGAGCGTGCCTTCCTTGATGATCATCAGCTCCTCGGCGGCGTGGCGGTGCGGCGGGTGTGGCGATTCACCCGGATTCAGCGTGGTGACATGCATCTCCAGCTCTTCGAGCGCGGGCGTGGAGGCATCGAAAACGCCGCGGCGTTCGCCCATCTTGGTCGGCTCGACCTTCAGATTGCTCCAGTTGAACACGGATGAGTGCATCACCGGCTTGGCGACGGATTGGGCGAAGGTCACGACCGCCGCCGTGGCGAGCACGGATATGGCGGCAACGGCAAAATCCCGGCGGGTAATCATGAGCGCATTTCCGCCGGAAAGCGAAGCCAAGTCAAGCGCGGAGTCGCAATCATGGCGCGACTTCAACCAACTGAAAATCAAAGTTGAATCGCTCGTGCTTTCATTCTACTGTGAATGCGTGAAAGTTGCCGCCGCAAAAGCTCAAAAAGGTGAAGCCCAATTACTGGATCAAGCAACCGGCAACCTTTTGCGAGCCGTCAAACAGAAGATGCTCAAGAAGCGGAATGGTGTGGAATATGACAAGCTCCGCAAAGACGGTTATGGCGACCGTTTTTTGGGCAAGCTCGAAAAGGCTTGAGCTTCATTTATTCGTGCGCAGTCGCATAAATTCCATCACGCCGATGTCCAACAGCGGCGCGGCCATTCGGGCCAGTTTCAAGGCATCCGCATAAACCAGTCCTCGGGTCAGCTCACGGACGATTTCACGCGTGGACATGTCGTTTGCCTTGGCCAGTTGAATGGCCGCAGCAAGGTCAGTGTAACGGAGAATTTCGTCGCTCATATTTTTCTGATTTTGGCAGACCACAATATGGCCTGCGCCAATACGAGCTTAGCCCTGCTATTGGACTGACACGCAAAAGTTATCCACGTGTTCACATGGCTGACAGGTCATTCGACTAAAACCAGTTCACCACGCTCCAATAAACATCCCGCCGTGCTGTCAAAATCCAGTTTCATGGTTTCGACGATGAATGCGGATTCGATCTGCTGATTGGCGACGCATGGCTTCATTCTCAAACCAGAAATAAATGCTCAAGGAGCACGGATTCAAAGGAATTCAGGGCCAGACCCTTGGGTTGGACCGCCAATTAGCCGCCATTCGTGGTTGAGTTTATCGGGAATTTCTGCAACTTTTCACGGCTCTTGCTGTTGAACCAGATGTAACAAATGCCCTTTAGCCCGGTAAAAAATTTAATCGCGACCGTCGCGGATGCCACGCCCGTCCAATTTGAGGACTGGCGAAAGTCATGGCGCACGACGGTGGACGCGGGTTCGACGGAGCCGTTGCTGACGTTTGTCGCACGGGAACGCGGGGTGACCGAGGATGCTTTTGTCCAGAAGCTCGCCGCGGCGCTCGGCTGGCCTTATCTGGATCTCCCCAAGCTCTCCATCGAGACCGAGGCGCGGAATAAAATCTCCACCAAGATCGCCTTCCAATATTCCATCCTGCCCACCGCGCTGGAAAACGGCACCTTGCAGGTCGTGGTGAGCGATCCATTTGACGCGGCGATGATGAACGCGGTGAAATTTGACGCCCACATGCCGGTGCAGTTCGCCCTCGCCACGAAGGCGGAAATCGAGAAGGCGTTGAAAAAATATTACGGCGTCGGCGCCGAAACGCTCGATGAAATGGGCGAGGCCGAACCGATGGATCTGGATCTGGCCGCCGACAAGGAAATCACCGAGGACGATCAGGAAGCGAGCGTCATCAAGTTCGTGAACCAGATCATCTGGGAAGCGTTCAAGGATCGCGCGACGGATATTCACTTTGAACCGGCGGAAGACGAGCTGCGCATCCGCTATCGCATTGACGGCATTTTGCATCAAACGCCGATGCCGCCGCAGTTGAAGCGCTACCAGGCCGCGCTCATCTCGCGCATCAAGGTGATGAGCGGAATGAACATCGCCGAGAAGCGGCTCCCGCAGGACGGACGCATCAACGTCCGCATCAAGGGCGAGGAAATTGACATCCGCGTCTCCACCGTGCCGACGGTCTATGGCGAAAGCGTCTCGCTGCGCTTGCTGACGCGCGGTAAAATCTTCCTAAGCCTCGACAAACTGGGTTTTGCGGCCGCCGAAGAAAACGCCATCCGCGAAGTCATCATCAAGCCGCACGGGATTTTCCTCGTCACCGGCCCGACGGGTTCCGGCAAATCCACGTCGCTCTACGCTTTCTTAAGTTCCATCAACTCGGTCACCAAACGCATCATCACGATCGAGGAGCCGGTCGAATACGAACTCAAGGGCATCAACCAGATCGCGGTGCGTTCGGACATCGGGCTGACGTTCGCCATGGGTCTGCGCCATATTCTGCGGCAGGACCCGAACGTCGTGATGGTCGGGGAAATTCGCGATTCCGAGACGGCGGAAATCGCCATCCGCGCCTCGCTCACCGGTCACCTGGTCTTCTCCACGCTGCATACGAACGCCGCC